>WNFQ01009517.1_pt1 | contig 10776 bp, 5 predicted proteins | sample 5400171 | NCBI WGS metagenome assembly WNFQ01 (sample SAMN13153356, study PRJNA577476) | soil metagenome | isolation source: 20 cm soil under Madrone tree | place: USA:California | collected 2016-06-14 | reverse complement strand
ATCCATAAAGTATTTGGGGATTCGGAATTCCAGGCGAGCGAGCCTTTGCTGCCATCAATTTCAAACCAAAGCCGGGCTTTACGGCCGGCGCTGACTTGCGAGACGGTCATGACTCCGCGCATGTTGTCTTCGAAGTGCAAGAGGACTGAGGCGTAGTCATCGGTTGTAATCGGGACGTCGTCGTATTCTATGTTTGCGGCTTTCTGAAATGTTTCGACGCGGCCACGCGGGCGCTGTCGGACGGGCACGACCGTGGCCAGGTCTGCGCAGACTTCGGTGACCTTGCGCCCGGTAATCCACATCATCAAGTCGAGCCAGTGCGTGCCGATATCGGAGACCGCGCGGAGCTCGCCGCCAAGCTTGGGATCGAGACGCCAGTTCCAATCGATGGGAAAGAGCAGCCAATCCTGGAGAAAGCTGCCGTGGACGAGACGGGGTTGTCCGATCACGCCGCTGGCGACGGCGGATTTGGCTTCCTGACACAGAGGATAGTAGCGGAGGTTATAGGCCACACCTCCGACGCATCCGGATTCCTTCGCCAACCTAACAAGCATTTCCGATTCGCGCGAATCCATGGCGAGAGGTTTTTCGCAGAGGACGTGCTTTCCTGCGCGGAGCAGACGGCTGGCCTGTTCGAAGTGCACATGATTCGGTGTGCAAATATGTACGACGGTCACGGAGGGATCGGCTGCCAATTCGTCGAGTGAAGCGTAGGCGCGTTCGAGGCCCAGCGCCGTGCGAAGGGATTCACTTCGTTCACGCGCGCTGCCAAGCATGCCGCGAACGGGGACGCCAATTCTTCGCAGAGCCTCAAGATGCGCTCTGCCGACAAAGCCCAGTCCAATGACCGCTGCGGATTGTTTCATTAGTGTGACACCCACTTTCGATACCATGGCATCAGCTAAATCTCAATGCAGATGGCAAGGTACCAGTTTTCGGCGAGTCCACAATCGGAATTATTCCGGGTGGGGATTTGGCATTTTCCAGCCCTGGGGTTAGGATGCTTCTCAAGGAGAAGCCCGTGACCACCCCACTTCGAAAAATGAGGCATATCGTTATTGTAGTGGCAATTTGCGTATCCGTGGCCTTGCCGTCGGGCGCGGACAATCCCGGTGCGGGGATTGTGGACAGCCAGACGTTTTTGGAAAGGAATTTTACTCCTGCGGGTCCCCTGGCGAGTGCATCCGCTGCCAGCGTCAAGAAACTTCTGGCGCAGATGACGCTGAAAGAAAAGGTCGGGCAGATGACGCAGCTCGAGATTGGAATGGTCACGGATGGAACCGGGCCAGACCTGCGGATCAATCCGGATAAGTTGCGCAAAGCAGTCGGAGAATACGGCGTCGGGTCGATTCTGAATGTAAATGATCAGGCGCTGTCCCTGGAGAAGTGGCACGAAATCATTCGCGCGATTCAGGAGGAAGCGAAGAAGTCGCGGCTGAAAATCCCCGTGCTCTACGGCATTGACACGATTCACGGGGCGAACTACATCGCGGGAAGCACGCTGTTCCCGCAGCCGCTGGCTATGGCCGCGACGTGGAATCCGGAACTGATGCTGCGCGGCAGCCAGATCGCCGCCGCGGAAACGCGCAAGGCAGGAATCCCCTGGACCTTTTCACCGGTCCTGGACGCGGGGAGACAGCCGCTGTGGTCGCGGTTGTGGGAAACGTTTGGCGAGGACACCTATCTAACAACCGTCATGGGGGTTGCCGCAGTTCGTGGTTATGAGGGGAGCGATCTGTCCAGTCCGGTGAGCGTTTCCGCTTCGCTGAAGCACTACGTCGGCTACAGCTTTCCGACTACCGGGGCCGACCGCACACCAGCGCTCATTCCCGAAAACACGCTGCGCGAATATTTTCTGCCGAATTTCGCTGCAGCCGTGAAAGCTGGCGCGCACACGGTGATGGTGAATTCGAGCGAATTGAACGGAATTCCTGGTCATGCCAACGGACATCTGCTGAAGGATGTCCTGCGGAGCGAGATGGGCTTACAAGGATTCGTGGTGTCCGATTGGATGGACATCAAGAAGCTCGTTGGAGTGCACCATATTGCCGCGAATGAAAAGGAAGCGACGCGAATCGCCGTGCTCGCCGGGATTGACATGAGCATGGTGCCGAGCGATTACAGCTTCAGCAATCTGCTGCTCGAACTGGCGCAGGAAGGAAAAGTGCCGGTGAGCCGCGTGGATGAAGCGGTGAGGCGGATTCTGACGGTGAAATACCAGATGGGATTGTTCGACGATCCGCTTCGCGGGATGGAATCGAAGACGGTGGTTGGCTCGCCGGAGTCGCGGCAGGTAAGCCTGGAAGCCGCGCGCGAGTCCATCACTTTGCTGAAGAACGAAAATCATGCGCTGCCGCTTTCGAAAACGGCGCACGTGTTGGTGACCGGGCCGGATGCCGACTCGCTCATCCCGCTAAACAACGGGTGGACCTATACGTGGCAAGGCGACCGAGCCCGTGCGTATCCAAAGGATCGCGCAACGATTCTGAAAGCGATCCAGGAAAAAATCGGCGCCGACAACGTTACCTATGTACCCGGTACCACGATCGACCATGAAGTGGACGTCGCGAAAGCCGTGGAAGCAGCTTCGAAAGCGGACGCCGTGGCGATCTGTATCGGAGAATGGGCCTATGCGGAGACACCCGGCAACATCACCGATCTGACGCTGCCCGAAGGGCAGCTTTTGCTCGTTCACAAAATCGAGGAGACCAAGAAGCCCGTGATTCTGGTTTTGACGGAGGGGCGCCCGCGCATCATCAACCGCATCGCCGGCCCCGCCAAGGCGATCCTCATGGCTTACAACCCCGGCAATGAAGGCGGACAAGCGATCGCGGACATTCTCTTTGGCGATGTGAATCCCAGCGGCAAGCTGCCTATTACGTATCCGCGCTGGCCAAACCGTCTCTTCACGTACGACCATAAGGTGTTTGAAGGAGAAGACTGGGGAGAAGGCAAGGCGCAGGCCGCGCCACAATTCGAATTTGGAACTGGGCTGAGTTATACGAGCTTTGCGTACTCCGACTTGCTGGTAACGCAGGGGGGCGCAGCAGGTGCGCGGACCGTGCAGGTTGAAGTGAGCGTGAAAAATACCGGAGACCGGGCGGGAAAGGAAGTCGTCCAGGTCTACCTGAGCCAGCGGTTTGCGAGCGTAACGCCGCCGCTGAAGCGCCTGAAGCGATTCGCGAAGGTTGCGTTGCAGCCGGGGGAAAGCCGCAAATTGAGCTTTGCATTGACGGCGGATGATTTGTCATTCATTGGGTTGGAAAACAAAAGGGTGGTTGAACCGGGGACCTTTGACGTGCTGGTGGGCGGCCTTCACCAGAGTTTCGAATGGAAATGACGGGGATGAGTTGCAAGCCATCCACGATTCCATATGAACTCTCCATAGATATCGATATTTGAGAAAACGAGTGGGGACCGCGGAGAGCGACGCTTTCTAATCGCTGTCTAAGCAACAACTTGGGTTCTGCCCAAGACATAGAAGTTTGGCACGCTTGTTGCCGTAGTACTTGAGTTCTGTGGTGGAGCGGGTTGCCCAGCCTCGAGAGAGGATAAGCAGCCCGCTCTAATGTAAGCGTCCCCGGCCTTGACCGCCGACTCGCTGGTTAGTCCTTCCGGGCGATGAGGGATCTCCGGACAGCTTCCAGCTCTTTCTTCTTTGTCTTGTCCACGTCTGGGAATGAGAGATGGAGTTCGTCGAGCGTCTCAATAATCGCGGAAGCCACGATCAGTCGCGTAAACCACTTGTTATCCGCAGGAACCACGAACCACGGAGCCTGCTTCATCGCCGTATTCTGAATCATCTCCTCGTAGGCTTCCTGGTAGTCCTTCCAGAACGCGCGTTCGTTCACGTCTGCCATGGAGAATTTCCAGTTCTTCTTTGGATCCTCCAGCCGCTCGAGGAACCGCCTCTTTTGCTCTTCCTTCGAAATGTGCAGGAAGAATTTGCGAATCACCACTCCATTTCGAATCAAGTACTGTTCGAACGCGTTGATGTCCTCGTACCGCTGGTCCCAGATATGCTTCGTAATCATTTCGTCGGGCAATTTCTCCGCTCTTAGTAGGGTGGGGTGGACGCGCACAATCAATACTTCTTCGTAGTACGAGCGATTGAAAATGCCGATCCTGCCCCGCTCCGGGACGCACTTGTGCGCTCGCCAGAGATAGTCGTGGTCCAGTTCTTCGGTGCTGGGCGACTTGAAGGAGAAAACGGAGCATCCCTGCGGGTTCACACCGGACATGACGTGCTTGATCACACCATCCTTACCGGCAGCGTCCAGACCTTGGAGAACGACCAGAACCGCCCAGCGGTCTTGCGCGTAGAGTTTCTCCTGCAGGTGGTTGAGCACGCCTTCGCGTGCATCGAGTATGTCTTGGGCGTGTTGCTTGTTTTTGACGCCGGTCGTGTCAGCGGGATCCCAATCCTTCAGACGAAACTTTTCGCCCTTGGTTACACAAAAAGGTTCTGCAAGGCGCGAGGCCTGTTTGATGAGCTTGTCGTGTTTCATGGTTCCGGCAGTGTAGTACAGACCCGCCGCTCAAAACAGCGAGCCCAGTCCCCAGCCGAAAGCGGAGAAACGGTTTCTGGCGAAAAAGATGGATTTGTCCGAGAGGCGGATCGAGCGGTCGAGGCGAAGCAGATTCAGAGCGTAGTAAGCACGAAACGGAACATTGACACCAGGCACGGTCCAGCGGAGCTCGATCCCTGTGGAGACGTGAAGCACGCCGTTGGTTGAGGGGAGAAGCAACGGCTTTGCAGGTCCCAGCCAGTTAGGGAGCAGCCAACCGGAACCCAGGTCGAAGAAGCCCGCGGCCTCGGTTCCGCGACTGAGTGGGATGCGGTATTCGGCATTCGCGCCAGCAATCAAGTTTCCGCCCGCTGGCGCAGCGGAATAGGTGGTGGCCCCGGAGCCTGCGGTTTTGGACGTCAGCGTGTAAGGACCGAGTTCTCCAGGGCGAAGCCCGCGCACGATTTCATCGCCGGAGAAAAAGCGGGAGTAGAAAGGCATTTCGCCACGGTAGCTTCCCGCGCCGCTGAATGTCGCTCGAATGGCCCATGCGTTGCTTTTCGAGAAAATCGGATCGCGCAGGATGCGGCTGTATTCGCCGGAGGTACGAAGCATATTTTCGCCGCCGCCCAGGATTCCTCCGGAGACGGAGTTTGAGAACGCGAGGCGCTCGTTCCCGGTGTCATGTGCCCAACGTGTGCCGAGTGTTCGACTGGAGATTCTTGTTCGAACATCGCTGGAAGTGACGCCGGTGGTCGTCGAAGGGAAAAGGGTTTTGTAGCCTGAGGTTGCGCGAGAGAGGGTGTAGCTCACGGCGAGGGAATCCGTGTTCGATGCAGCGTACGTCCATGGAATGTTGATGCCTACATTGTGGGACGTAAAGAATGGTCCTTGCACAGTGGTTGCGAATCGTGGACGAAGAACATTGTTGAAAAAAGAAAACGCGAGCGATGCGCGCGTGCCGAAGATGCCTTCTTTGGCCAGTCCGAGCATGACTTGCAGGCTCTCTGGTCCCCCTTCAAGCTGTGCAGAAAGGAGTTCCTCGCGGTTCAGGAGATCGAAGAGGGTGTAGGCGATGCCAATAGTGCTGCCGAATTGTCCGCTGCCGCCGATCAGGGAAGCGCGCTGCTGACCAATTTCTTCGACGCGGATTGAGACGTTGGCGGTGCGCGTCGCGTCGTTCATTTGCACATGGATATCTTCTTTGCGGATAGGCTTGAAATAACCAGTGCGCGCGAGACGCGCGAGGCCTGCTTCGAGCGCGCGGTCGTTCACCGGTTGGCCTTCGTGCAAAGGGACTCGGCGGCGCAAGTAGCGGTCGCTGAACTTGTGCAGTCCCTCGAATTCAATGCGCTGGACGATGTAAGGTGGAGTATCGCTCAAACCAATCGTACTGTCGGCAGTGTGCTTGTCAGCGTCGAAGGCCGATCTCGCTTCGACGGAGCGAAAGGGAACTGAGTCGTCCTTCGGATTTTGCGGCTGAACTCGAATCAGCCATAAGCGCCGCAGATTCTCGACCACGCGCGCGGAGTACGGCCTGCCTTCCCACGCATCAGGAATTTCTAACGGTTTGCCGCCGCGTTCTGCTGCAACTTGCTGGAGGGCACTGCTGCTCTTGATGGATTCGAATCGATAGAAAGGACCTGCCTCCACTGGAATTGTCAGAGACAAACCTTTGCGCGTTATTTCGCGCGGCCACAGCAGCCAACGACGCGATAGTTCGCGGATCCGCGCCACTTGCGGATTTCCGATGCGTGCTTCCGGATATCCATGGTCCTGGTAGTAAGAGAGGATTCGCTGGCGATCTTCTTCGAAAGCTTCGCGCGTGTATGCATCTTTGCTGCGCAAGGTAGCAAACGGTTTCCATGGCGTAATGCTCCGCATCTGTCCGCGCAATAATCTCATGGAGAATTGCGGATTTCCCTCGAAGCTCACTCGCCGCACTCGAAGCTGCGGCCCGTCGCGAATTTCGAATCGAATGGAGACCGTTGCGTTCTGCGCTTCCTCGCGCTCGATTTGAACGCTTGCCTCCGGGTGGCCCAACTCGTTCAAGCCGGATCGAATCGCGAAAGCAATTCGCTGAAGCGCTGCTGGGTCTGCCGGCCCGCCGAGGCCCGGCGCCAGTTTTTTATCGCCGAGCAGTTTTTCGATCTGCTTTTGCGAAAGCAGCCGGGAACCTGAGTATTTCACGTTGGAAAGAAATGGCATTTCTTTCAGGTGAAAGGTGACGGCGACCCGTTCAGAGAGATGTGACGGAGTCCCGTGAATGAAATTTCGCTGATGAAAGGAGTCGTGGTGGAGAAAATCGCCGCAGAGATTTCTGCCTGCGCCGGAGAACTATCGTCGGGTGTCCTTGCGGATGTTGCACCCGAGAGACACAAAATGCCCAATGACCCGGAAATAAGCCAACGCACGAGAATCGCTCCTTGCACCAGGAGGATGAGTGAACGGATGGCCGGAATGGCTGGCGGGTTGTCTGGTTTGAAGAAGCGCAACGCACATTCTTCAAGAAAGACGACAGGCTCGCCGCGCTAGTTGCGAAGCGAGCCTGTTCGTGGTGTGAATTGTTAAGGGGCTGCAGTCACTCTGTGTCGTGCGGGCTTACGCACGGCTCAATCGTCGTCCTGTTCGGAGCCGCCGGTATTCGCCTTCAGGATTTCGAAGGTGTTGTTGTCGCCGTGCTGCTGGGTGAAGAAGAGTCGCCAACCGTCGCGGAACGGCTTGGGAATCTTGGCTCCAAGCAAACCGTTTACGGTCGGATCGCCGTCGGACTGATGCCAGCCGGTGATCTCGTTGTCGCCGTCGTTTTGGAATCCGGGCATCCCACCAAACTGGGAATCCAGAGTCGCCGAGGCATCCCGCCCTTCGGCAAGGATCCGAACGGGCTGATTGGCGGGGTTGCTGTAGTCGATATTCAGGTCGAAGAGGAACGCAGAATCGAGCGCGTTGCGCTGCGTGTGAAGAGTGTCGCCGGCGTCTTCGACGAAAACGATGCGATTTGCATCCCAAAAAGCGCAGTTGTCAAATCCCGAATGCACGACATCGGAGTTATACAACAGGGAGAGTATTCCGGAATCCCCGAACAACCGAAGCCGGAACAATGCCCCGAATCCGCCAAACGTCGAACCCGCCTCGGTCAGCGCGTTGGTGTCGCCCGTGGTGTCGAAGATGAACTCAGAGAAATTCGTTCCTGGACGGAATTGTCCATTCTCCGGGCGCTTGAAGGGCGTGCCCAAAGCTGTTTTTGCAGCGGCGTTGGCGTTGAACGGTGCGGTACCCTGCGTAGCCGTATCGTGGATGGTCACCCAATTGGTTTGGAACTGCAGTCCGTAGGTGTGGAGATCCTGGACGTCTTGCGACGTGATATCGGCATCCACGTTCGACCCGAACACGATGGGACCAGAGTGCGCATGCGACATCACTTGTAAAACCTGTAGTCTGCCCCCCATTTTCAGATCGAACGGATTATAGGGCACAAACCGGTAGACGAAGCTGTTCGGCTGGCGCGCATGAGGATTCGTGGCTCCGCTCTTGCCTCCAATATCCTCCACAATGATTAGCCGGCCAACTTTGTCCGACTGAATCCCTTCGTAACCGCCCCGACCGAGGATCCCGGAGATATCTTCGACGGTGGACGGAAAGTCCGGTGTCGCCTGCACGACACTGGCGTTGGAACCGCTCTCGGAAGTGAACAAGAGCTTGTGAGAGAAGGGATACCAGGTTGAGCCATCAATGGTGGGCAGTGATTGACCGTTAACGTCCGTGGTCGCTAGCAGGGTGACGCGGTGGGCGCCATCGGCATCCAGATTGATGCGCGTGATATATCCCTTGCCCCCCGCGCCTAGTTCATGGCCTTGAAAAAGGAAATGCGTCCCGTAGTCGTAGTGAGGGTCTGCTCCGTGCTGGTTCTGCAGAATTAGATATGTGTTTTTGTCAGGTTCTGTCTTGGAGGCTTCCACTTTGTGAATAAGGGAGGGCAAATCTCCGGGCGCAGGCAGCATCGGCCCGTCGTTGTCGTAACCGTAGAAATTGGTAAGGTCCGAAGTATTCTCCAGTTTGAAAGAGCCCTGAGCAACGATCACCTCGGTAAGTTCTGGGGAGAGTATGTTAGGGGATGCCAGGCCAGGTGCCTTGGGGTTGGCCGACTGCACGGCCGTGAGTTTCCCCCCGGAATTATTTCCATCTCCCGCGAAGAGCCGAGTAGCCGGTAAAACACCAATTGCGAGGGCGGCTATGCTGGCCACAGCCCTGTTGAAGCGACGATGCATCATTCCACACTCCTTGAGTTGAATGTGACCGCAAAGCGGTCGAAGTCCTGTTTTGACTAAGTACGGGGTCCTTCGCTGGAATCCGCCCGGCTGGGGCCGGGCGCAGACATGTCGAGGAAGCCGAACTGTCTGGCACGTTTTACGCAGCGTTTGTTAGCGGAGCGTCAACGCACGGTCAATTCTGTACTGTTAACGCTCCGCGTTGACTCTGGCCGTTTCGGGAGACTAAGATGCCCGGCCATGGCTCAGCCTCGCCGGAAGTATCATTTGCCTCATCCCCAGCCGGTTGACGCGCTCGAGTACGCCCGTTTCACGGGCATACCCACGTTCATGCGCCTCCCGCACATCGCTCAACCCGAGGAATTGGAGGTTGCGCTGATAGGCGTGCCCTTCGACGGTGGCACCACCTACCGCCCTGGGCCACGCTTCGGCCCACGAAACGTCCGCGTTCAATCGGCGATTATTCGTCCCTGGAATCCGGTGCTGAATGTGAATCCCTTTTCCAAGTACCGTGTCGCGGACTTCGGAGACCTTCCCGTGAATCCGCTTTCCATCGAGGACACCTTTCGCCGGATCGAACAGGGAATTGATCCTCTCCTCCGAGCCGGTGTGCGCTGCGTTTGTGTGGGAGGAGATCATTCCATCAGCCTCCCGATCCTCCGCTCCGTGGCCAAAAAGCACGGACCGGTTTCGCTGATCCAATTCGATGCGCATAACGATCTATGGGACGAGTATTTCGGCAGCAAATATTCTCACGGTACACCGTTCCGGCGGGCCTTCGAAGAAGGTCTCCTGCTGGATGGAGGCGTTTTGCAAGTCGGCCTTCGCGGCCAAGTTTACGGCGAAGATGATTTCGACTTTGCACGCGCACACAAAGTTCGGATGGTAACCGCTGAAGAATTTCACAAGAAGGGTCTGGCAGTTGTTCAACGCCATCTGCGGACGTTTCGGGGGAAGCCCGTGTACGTCACTCTCGACATTGACGTCGTGGATCCCGCGTACGCCCCCGGAACCGGAACTCCACAAGTGGGTGGTCTGACAAGCTACCAGATCATTGAACTGGTTCGCGCACTGCGCGGCCTCAACATTGTCGGCTGCGACCTAGTCGAGGTCTCGCCGCCTTTTGATACCGGCGAAATCACTTCCCTGCTTGCCGCCAATCTTCTTTTCGAATTGCTCTGCGTCTTATAATGCCTGCCCTCGCGCGCAAACTCCGCCTTGCCGATTACTTCGCGCTGGCATTTGGAACGATGGTCGGCGTTGGCTGGCTGGTGTTGATGCACGATTGGCTGGGCCGCAGCGGGCCGCTCGGCGCCATATTGGGTTTCGCGCTCGGCGCAATTCTCTTGCTGCCTGTCGGTTACGTTTACGGCCAGTGGGTGCAGCGCCTTCCTGACGCGGCGGGAGAAGCTGCTTACACGGCGCAGGTTTTCCCGCCGATCGTCAGTTACTTTACGGGCTGGATGATGTTGCTGGCGTACTTCATCGTTTGCCCCTGGGAAGCGGTTGCGGTGGGCAAACTTGCCGCTTATATTTTCCCTTCGCTGGATTCATTCGAATTGTACCGAGTCGATGGTCAGCCCGTCTTCCTGCCGCGTCTGCTGCTCGGTATTGCACTCACGCTGTTTCTCGCGCTCCTGAATTACCGCGGGATACGATTGAGCGCCAATTTTCAGAATTGGACGACGACGTTGGTACTTCTTCTCTTCGTCGCCCTGTTAGGTATCAGCGCTGTTTACGGGGCTCCTGCCAATTTTCATCCAGCGTTTCAAGGCGCTCCATGGATTTCCATCGTGCTGACACTTCAAATCGTCCCTTATTTCATGACCGGATTCGAATCGGCACCCAAAGTGGCGGAGGAAGCCCATTTTGAATTTCCATCGACGGGATTCTTTCGCGCGATCGCCATGGCGCTTTTTGTTGGTGCAGGTTTTTATGTCCTCGCAATAGCAGCGGTGGCTTATGTTGCGCCGTGGCAAGGTTTGCTTGGCAAGCACTTC
>WNFQ01003977.1_pt1 | contig 10776 bp, 10 predicted proteins | sample 5400171 | NCBI WGS metagenome assembly WNFQ01 (sample SAMN13153356, study PRJNA577476) | soil metagenome | isolation source: 20 cm soil under Madrone tree | place: USA:California | collected 2016-06-14 | reverse complement strand
CAGATCGCGACGTCGGACCAATAGGTCAGCTGGCGCCGGTCTTCCCAGGGATAGTCGAAGAGGGTCGCGAGCATCATCGTCGTCAACTCAACCGACACGCGCTCGACCCAGTCGAACGTCTCGTTGCGCGGAAGACCTTCCAGCACCCGGATCGTCCGTTCGCGGATCGTCGCTTCCATCTCGGCAAGGTTCGCGGGGGCCACGATCGGGCCGACCACCTTGCGCTGATCGTCATGCTTGGGCGGATCCATCCGGATGAAGCTCTCGCGCTCCAGCCCCTTCGGCTGGTCTTCGACCGCGATGCCGCCGATTTCGGAGGAATATGTCTGGTGGTTCACCTCGACCTGCATGATGTCCTTGTACTTGCATACCGACCAGTAGGGGCCATAGCGGCTCTCCCGGCACCAATGCACCGGGGCCTCACGGCGCAACCGCTCGAAATAGGGGTAGTAGGAGTCGTCCTGATAGAGCTGCGGGTCGCTAACATCGATCGCCTCTAGCGGGATCGAATAAGCGTCATGCGGTTGTGCGGACATGGTAGCGGCTCCCATTCTCTCAGTGCTGGCCTTGCGGCATGCGAACGATCAGTCCATCGAGCTCGTCGCGCATCGCGATTTGGCAGGACAGGCGCGAATTCGGTTTCCCCTCGGCGGCAAAGCTCAGCATGCTCGCCTCTTGCGACCCGGGTACCGGGGTCCCGATCTCGTCGAGCCACGCGGAATCGACATAGACGTGACAGGTGGCGCAGGCGCACTCGCCGCCGCAATCGGCATCGATGCCGGGCACGTTGTTGTTGACGGCACCGCGCATCACCGAAAGGCCGACCGGCACCTCCACCGGATGCTCGGTGCCGTCATGTTCGATGTAGGTGACTTTGGGCATGGTCGTCAGCTCGCGTGTTCATGGCGGATCCAAGATTTCCCCACCAGGTTACGGCTTGATGTCAACGCCGCGCGATGGCGTTACAACCGTCATCGATACCCCTCACAGCGGATCCCAGGAAAACGCGTCGCCCGAGCGGTCGAGCGGCATGAAGGATGGCTTCAGCGCCGGAAGGGCATGCTCGGCGATCGCCTCCGGGGTCCAGCCGGCGGCACTATGCAGGCTGCGGATCGGACGCGGCGAGCTGAACAGGTAGATCTCGTTCATCCGCGTGCCGAAGACCTGGCCGGTTACGTCGCGCGCCGCGTCCGAGGCGAGAAACACCGCCATCGGGGCGTTCTTGTCGGGGGTCATCTGCTGGATTTTCGCGACTCGCGCGCGCTCCTCCTCGGTGCGTGCCGGGATCGACTGGGTCATCCGGCTCCATGCCCAGGGCGAGAGGCAATTCGAGCGCACGTTGAACCGCTTCATGTCGATCGCGATCGCCTTCGAGAGCGCGGTAATCCCGAGCTTGGCCGAGGCGTAGTTGGCCTGGCCCATATTGCCGATCAGCCCCGAGGTGCTGGTGATGTGGACAAAAGCGCCGCTCTCCTGCTTGCGGTACTGGTCGGCGGCGGCCCGACTGACAAAGAAGCTGCCGTTCAGATGCACCGAGATCACCGTCAGCCAGTCCTCGGCCGTCATGCGGTGGAAGATCTGGTCGCGCAGCACGCCGGCATTGTTGACGACGACATCGAGCCCGCCGAAATGGTCTAACGCCGCCTGCACGATCTTTTGTGCCGAGCTCCATTCGGCGACCGAGTCGGTGCTGATCGCCGCGACCCCACCGGCCCCCTCGATCAGTTGCTTGGTCTCCTCGGCCGGGGTCGCCGAGCGGCCTTCGCCGGCGAGCGAGGCGCCGATGTCGTTGATCAGCACCTTGGCGCCGGCGCGCGCCATCGCGATCGCGATTTCCCGCCCGATGCCGCCGCCCGCCCCGGTAACGGCTGCGATCTTGCCGTCCAGCATCCCTGCCATCAACCGCTCCTCTGTTGCCGCCCGATCAAACGACGAAGCCCGGCCCCGGTCAACCTCGCGGCGCCCCATGAGTGAATGGCGCTGAGTGTGAATGGCGCTGGCATACTGTCGCGAACCGGAGGCAAACTGGGCCGCCATCCCAACTCAAGAGAGGAAATCGCCGATGCCCGAGACACCGACTTTTGGCCGCTATGCCGAGATCCCCTACGACCAGATGACGCCGGAGCAGCAGGAAGGCTACCGCACGCTGATCGAGACCCGGGGCCGGCTGCCCGGCCCGAACAAGATCTATGTCCACAACCCCAAGCTGGCGAAGGTGATGGGGCCGCTCGGGGCGTATTTCCGCACCGGCTATTCGTTGAGCGAGCGCGAGCGCGAGATCGCCGTCGTGATCATCAACAGCAAATGGCATTCGGCCTATCCGACCAACGCGCATGAGCGCGCCGGCAAGGCGGCGGGGCTGCCGGCCGACAAGGTCGAGGCATTGCTGTCCGGTCTGCCGACATCGTTCGACGACAAGCGCGAGCAGGTGATCTACGAGATGGCGACGTGCCTGGCCAATTCGCGCTGGGTCTCCAAGGGCCTCTTCGACCGCGCGGTCGCCGCACTCGGCCATGAGGGCATCACCGACGTGATCACCCTGATGGGCTTTTACACGAGCGTCTCGATGACGCTGGCCTTCTACGACGTCCCCGCCGGTGCGGAGGGCCTGGCCCGCTGAGCGCCCGCCGCCCCCCGCCTCCCTGAGAACAGGGAGAAAATTCGACCCGACGACCGAAAACGCCCGCCAAATCGCCCATAAGACGCTGTAGATCAAAGGGTTGGCTGCCCGGTCAGCATTCGGCCGGCAGGGAGGCAATTGGCGGCCCTGAGGGAGGGAGCAGGGAGACATTGTGTCGGCATGACGCACCTTGCACGCATGAGGTGAGTGTTGTGATAGAAGCACATTTTGATTTGACAAAATAGCACGAACCCGGTATAAACGCAACCTCATAGTGCCGAGGTTGCGAAGATCGTCAGGAGAGGAAACGGCACATGCCCGGAGAGCGAGAGCGCGGATTGGACGCGCTCGTCCGTGCCAGCGTGCACTACTACGGCGACAAGTCCGAGATGGAGCGCTTCGTTCGGGCTGGGTGCCTACCTGCCCTTGGCACCCGGGGTTTCCAGCGTCCGCTATCCGATCCGTCAACGGACCTTCAAGGACTTGGCGATGGCTTCCTCGCGCGTGGGCGCAATGCCCATGGCAACGGACGCTGCAAGCCTGATCGCCTGCAGCCGATCGAGCAACGCGGCATCCGCTTCAAGCACGTCTGGCAATTCGGTGCCGGTCTTGCCCAGGTCCTCGGCGCGCACGAAGCAGCACGCGTTCGCCGCATCCACCATGGATACGGTGAACCTGCCGTGACCAGGTACTTCAAGCGTCTCGACGACCTTGCCGGTCGGCAGCAGCCTGCCCGTGGTCGCACCGCCCGGGTCGCGGAATTCCAGCCGCACGGGCGCGCCCGTGCCCGCGACTCCCGGAATCGCGAGATCCCCGTCCACAGCGGCAAGTCCGTCGTCGAGCGCGAAGCGCGACCAGATGACCTTGCGCGTATTCGTGTTGTGGATGCGCACCAATGCCTGGTCCCCGGAGGTCTTGACGAGGCCCTCGTCCACAGCGAACGGCCCCATGGCGGCGGACATGTTGCGGCAGTTGCCACCGTAATCCACCCTCGCTTCCTTCACCGAGACCTGCGCGAATCCCACTCGACTACCCATCCTGGTGTGCCAACGCAAGCCGGTGCCACAAGTTGACGGTGCCGTTTGCGCCATCCTAGTGGTGAAAACCTGACGGGTGGTGCCCTGGCAATGGACGTACGATCAGGGATAATCACTGTCGCGATTAAGTCGACAGGCGACACCGACGAGGACAGCTCTGCATGCCCGCTTCGATTCAGCACGGACGTTCGGCCAATCATACGCTGCGGATTGTTTGCCCGAACGGGCATCTCGGTTTCGCGCCGATCAAGTCCGGCAGTTTTCGAACCGGCTGCCACTGCGAGCCGGATCTGATCTGCGCCGATTCCGGGTCGTGCGATGTCGGGCCGGTGCCGCTCGGCGCGGATATCTCGTCGAGCCCGCTGCAATGGCAGGTGGACGATCTCGAGGAGATGCTGCTCGCCTCACGACGCCTCGGCGTGCCGATGATCGTCGGCTCTGCCGGGGACACCGGCACCAACAGCCGGGTCGATCTGTTCGTCGGCATTATCCGGGAACTTGCCCGCAAGCATGGGTTGGCCAAGTTTAACGTCGGTTATTTCTATTCGGAGGTGAGCAAGGAAGCGCTGCGTCGGCGTATTGTGGCAGGCGAAGAGATCGCGGGGCTCGACGCGCGGTCGCCCCTCGATCTCGCCACGCTGGACGCGACCGAACGCGTCGTCGCCATGGCCGGCATCCACCCCTACATCAAGCTCCTAAACGAGGGCGCCGACGTGATCATCGGCGGCCGCAGCAGCGATTGTGCGATCTTTGCCGCGCCGGCCGTCCGGTGCGGCTTCCCGGAGGGGCTCGCGTACTTCTACGGCAAGGTGCTCGAATGCGCCTCGTTCTGCGCTGAGCCCTATGCCGGCAAGGAATCGGTGCTTGGCGAGATCACGATGGATGATGTCAAGATCACCGCCCTGCTGCCCGAGCAGCGCTGCACGGTCGCTTCGGTGGCAGGCCATGCGATGTACGAGCGGGCTAACCCGTTCTACGAACATTTCCTCGGGGGCCACATCGACATGAGCCAATGCCGCTACGAGCAGTACGACGAGCGCACCGTCCGCGTAACCGGACCCCGATACGTTCCGGCGTCCGAATTGCGGGTGAAGCTTGAAGGCGCGGGCAAAGTCGGTGAACGCTATGTCGGCATCGTAGGCGTGCGCGACCCGTACACGATCGCGAACATCGATCTGGTCACTGGCTGGGCGCGGCAGCAGGTCGTCGAGCGCTTCGGTGACAGCGGCTACGAACTGCATTTCACCGTCTACGGCCGGAACGCCATTCTCGGTGACCGCGAGCCGCTAAAAGCGACGCCCGCCCATGAGCTCGGCATCGTCGTGCAGGGGGTCGCCCAGACCAAGGGGATGGCCGAAGAGGTGTGCATGATCGCGACGCGGCAGATGTTCTACGCCCGCCTTCCGCAAGTGAAGGGCACCGCCGGCGGCGTCGCCTTTCTGCTCGACGAGGTGATGCCGGCGAGCCCGGCCTATCGTTGGACATTGAACCACACGATGCGGCTCGACGATCCGCTCGAACTGTTTCCGACCTTCATCGAGGAGGTGGGAATATGATGGCGAGCCGCAAATTGTCCGAAATCGCCAAGACGATCCGCAGCAAGAACGCCGGCGTCGACAAGATTACTTTCGATGTCATCTTCCCGGACCGCGCCACGTATGACCGGGTGCGCGCGAGCGGTATCCTGTCGCGCGCTGCCGTCTGCCGGATCTTCGGCGTCGATCCGGCCCTGATCTCCGACCACGTCGAGTTCGACCCGGCCTTGGCGATCAAGTTTACGATATACCGCCGGATGCCGAGCGGCAGCCCCGGTGATGCCGACGTCTTCGGCAGCCAACAATATGGTCCGTTGCTCGACATCGAAGTGCCGGGCATGCCGTGAGATAGCGCGAGCGTTGCTCGGATCGACGATGCGCCGACCTTCGCCCGAGCGGTGACGCGTACAGCCGACACCGACTACGACGAGAGCGGTGGGACAGATCCCGGTGGCCGCGTCACCGGTCGAGCCACCAGTCTTCCATGCGCCAGCCATTGTACTGGCTGTTGACCATGATGGTCAGCCCCTTCAGCTGGGGTTGCCAGCAGGTCGCGGCGCGGAAGTGATAGATGATTGGCCGCGCCCCGTCCTCCTGCAATTTCTTGTCGATTTCCCAGACCAGCTGGCGGCGCGTCTCCTGGTTAGCTTCCGTCGATTGCTGGACGAACTGCTTTTCGAGCTCGGGGTTGCAGTAGCCGGTGTAATTGCGCTCAGAGCCGCAGGCATAATTCTCGTAGAATTGCTGGTCTGGGTCGTCGACGCCGCTGCCGGTATTGTTCTGGCCGATCTGGTAATCCTTGCGCGCCACCTTGGGAAACCAGTTGGCGGTTTCGACGGGATCCAGGGTGCCGTCGACATAGATTTCCTTGAGCTGGTCGATCAGGATGATCGCCGGATCGCGAAAGATCGGAATATTGCGAGCCGAGACTGTCAGCTTCAGCCGGTTGTCCGGCCCGTACCCAAGCTTCTCCATGATAGCGCGCGCCTGCGCGCGGTTGTTCCCCACATCGGGATCGTAGCCCGGGACGGTTTTCAACAACTCCGGCGGGATGCCCCAAATTCCGGCTGGCGGCGGCTGCATTGCGCCGCCGATATCGCCCTGCCCTTCCGCGAGGATGTCGATAAAGGCTTTCCGGTCGAGGCTCAGCATCATCGCCCGCCGGATTTCCGGATTGTCGAACGGCGGCTTGTCGCGGTTGACGATCAGGTTGGTACTGGCATTGCCCGGCGCCAGATCGCAAATCGCATGGGGCGCCTGGGTCTTGATGTCTTTCAGCAGCGGGATCGACACCTCGTACGGAAAGGTCATGTCGAACTGGCCAGCGATAAAGGCAAGCACCGCCGTCGAGCGGTTTGGAATGATCCTATATTCGATGCCGTCGAGAAGGGGCCGGCCCTTCTTCCAGTAATCAGCGTTCCGCGCCACGGTGATCCGTTCGTTCGGCTTGAATTCAATGAATTTGAACGGGCCGGTGCCGATGGGATGGGTCCGCATGTCGCGCGGCGAGACATGACATGGATAGACCGGGGCGTAGCCCGAAGCGAGCAGCGCAATCAACCACGGTTGCGGCCGCTTTAGAACAAAGGTCGCCTCATGGTCGCCATTCGTGGTGATTGCTTCGATATTATTATACCAGGACTTGCGCGGATTGAGGCGGAGCTTCTCGCTCGCCTTACCAGTTAGCAGATCCCAGGTGCATTTGACGTCTTTGGCGGTAAAGGGTTGGCCGTCATGCCATTTGACACCCTTGCGCAGATGAAAGGTTAGCTGGGTTCCGTCTTCGCTTGTCGACCAGTCGGTGGCGAGGTCCGGCACGATCGAGGAGAGGCTGTTCTGCGCGACGTGCTGATCGTACATGACGAGGTTGTTGAACACCCCCATCATCGGAATCTCGGTCGAATTTGTTCCCTCTTCGAGGATCGACATGCTGGCCGGGCTGTCACGGTGATAAATCTTGAGAACACCCCCCGATTTCTGCGCCATGGCCGTACCTGCGCCGAGCATGCTGCAGAACAGGCAACCAAGCACGGCGATCCATCGAACAATGGGCTTCATGGAGCGTTCGCCTCCCTCTGGTTTCTGGCTCGGGTCGCGGCACGTTGCCGCGCCGACCGAGTTGCCGACAATGCGCAGTGAACATGATCGACGAACCGGCCATGCTGCGCTCGTCCATTGCTGCGGAGCCGCAGAGGGACCGAGGGTTCGAATCTCCTTTCCTCCACCTGGGACTCGGTCCTCACAAGTGAGCCAACCTCATGCCTGGGTAATCGGGTATTTCGCAAAGATCTCCTCGGTCGGCGGGGCGTCCGCCGGGATCACATAAGTCAGAGTGCCGCCGCTCTTAGGCGTTTCGGCTGCTGCCACAACGAGCGCCGCCGCACCGGCAGTAGCGACGAGCAGCGCCGCTGCATCGTTTTGATCTGATCCTCATCGTTCTCTCCTGTTCAAGCGTATTATTTATCGAGCCAGATCGTCGCCAAGTCCTGGTTGATGAAATGTGTCGGGCTGATCCTGAAGCCCTTCACGTAGGACCGGTACGGCACGATTCGATACCACCACAATATCCAGATCATATGGCTCTGTTCGTCGAGCACGTATTTTTCAAACTGCCGCATCAGCGCGCGCTGCCGCTCCGGGTCGATTTCGCGCAGCATTCTGTCGTATAGGTCAACCTCCTTCGGGTCGTCATAGTTGCCATAGTTTTCGCTGTCGACCGAGGCAGGAAGCGCTTTCTGGATATCGAGCAGCGGGTTCACCATGCCGTGGCCCGGAGCTTCGAGAACGACGTCGAAATCGCCGTTGCGCATCGCCTCGAACCACGGGCCCGTCGGCAGGACCCGCTGTTTCACATTTAGCCCGACCTTGCTCCACTCATCGATCAACCAGGTCGCGACATATTTAAACGGCTGGTCGACATTACGATTGAGGAGCTCGAAGGAGAGGCCCTCGGCACCCGCCTCCTTCAAGAGACGCTTTGCCTCCGCCCGCGACTTTTCGATGTCGGGCCAAAACCCGGCTACCTGTTCGAGCTCCTCTTTGGTCGCAGCCAGTGGCGAGCCGGGAAACACTACGCCGCCGACGGTTTTGGCGATCGCGATCTTCGAGATGGCTGGCGCGCCGCGCCAGCGATCGACTGCCAAGCTCAGTGCCCGGCGAATGCGCGGGTCGTCGAAGGGCTTCCTCTTGTGATTGGGCGTCACCGCGCTGGCGACGTTCCAATCGCTCTCCTGCACTGAGATCTTGTCGCCTAGCGCCTTGACGAGTTCGTCGCGCGCAGCGGGGGGCATGCTGCGAAATTCGATGGCGGCCCGGTCGCCGCGGATTGCCTCGACCCGCACCGCCTGCTTATCGGCATAGATGCCGGTAAAGCCATCGAGATAGGGCAGGCCCCTGTGGTAATAATCGGCGTTCTTCTCGCCTGTGATCGACTGGCCGACCTGGTAGTCGACGAATTTGAACGGGCCGGAACCGAGAACATTCTTTTCATACCAGCGCGGATCCTTGTCGAGAATCGCTTTCCGGTAAATAAAATTGAACGGGTCGGCGAGCGCCGGCAGAAATGCACTGGTGGCAAACTTCAGATCAAAAACGACGGTGTTCGGATCGGGCGCCCCGACCTTGTCGACCATCAAGTAATTGCTGGAGCGCGCACTCAACGAGCCTTCAGCCGGGAAAATGATCTTGTTGAAGCTCGCGGCGACGTCGGCAGCCGTCATTAGCGAGCCGTCGTGGAATCTAATGTCGGGGCGAATCTTGAAGCTGTAGGTCTTGCCGTTACTGGTCGGCTGCGGGATCTCGGTGCAGAGATCGCAGATGAATTGGGTGGTGTCGGAAGGATTTTCCGGGTTTACCCGGATCAGCACGCTGTAGAAGGGCGCCACCGAGTGCACCGTCGCATAGGTGCTCTCGCGGTGACCGTCGAAGCTCGGCGGCGCATCCGCCGGGATCATGTAGGTGAGGGTGCCGCCGTATTTCGGGGCCTCAGCGGCAGCCGGCACAGCGAGGATCGCGGTGCCGATCAACGTCGCCCAAATCGCCCGTCTGAGCACCACTACCCTTTCCTGGTCTACTTGTCGAGCCACCCGGTCGCCAAATCCTGATTGATGTAGTCCAGCCCCGAGTCCTATTGTTTGTAGGAGGGGTCGATGCGGTCGAGCTTGCGCAGCAGGGCCGGCCATTCGAACTTGGCCGGATCATTGCGGCCCCCGGTGAGGCGAATTCTGGCATTGTCATAGGCGGCGCTGACGATCTCGTCGGCGATCGGGTGGAAATCGGCGCCCGATTGCTGGAAGGCGAGCTGCATCGCGCAAGCCCGCTCCATGCGATACGTCGCGACAAACGCCGCGGCAATGCTGGTCCCGACGATCAACAGGCCGTGATTGCGCAGGACCATGATGTGGCGATCGCCGAGATCGGCGAGGAAGCGTGCGCGTTCCTCGGGGCTTCGCGCCGACCCTTCGTAGTCGTGATAGGCGATATCGCTGATCACCTGCAATGCATGTTGGTTGAGCGGCAGCAACCCGTCTTTTTGCATCGATACGGCGCAGCCGGCGATCGAGTGGGTGTGAAGCACACAAGCCACTTCCCGCCGAGCCATATGCACCGTGCCGGGTATCGCAAAGCCGCCGCTGTTGACCTCGCACTCCGAAGGCTCGACCTTGTTGCCTTCGACATCGATCTTGACCAGCGACGACGCAGTGACCTCTTCGAACAGGAGACCGTAGGGATTGATCAGGAAATGGTCGTGGCGCCCCGGCACGCGTGCCGTGATGCGTGTGTTGATCAGATCCGACCATCCGAACAGATCGACAAGGCGGTAGCAGGCGGCAAGGTCGAGGCGCGTCTGCCATTCCGCCTTGGCCATTTGTGTAAAGAGAATTTCTGTTGCCGACATGGACGTTTCCTCCACCGGAAGAGTCCGGCGATAGAGCGCATCCTCCCGGCAAGCGTGTCAAGCCAAGCATTTCCGATGTTGATTTCTTGGTCTTCACGCATCAGAGAATACGGGCTCGTCGAACGCCGCTTGCAAAGGCCCTACCGCGGCAACACCGACCGGCGCGAAGGTGACCGAGCTCCGCGGCGGCTCGGTCAACAGCGTCTCAATCGGCTGCATTAAGCGCAACCCGATAGCCGTCGGAATGGGGTAATCGGAGCCCCCCGTCAGGGTCTCGGCAGCCATATCGTCGACCAGCTTGGTGCCGATGCGGGCGAATTGGAACGCCGCGCGGCATTGCCGCCGCCAGTATTCGCTGGGCACCAGCTTCAGCTTAATCTCCTGGTATTGATCCTGATACTCGCAGTCCATGCGATCGAGCACATACGGGATCCGCCGGCTGAGGCTCAGGCCGGCGGTTTTGTCAAGGCACGTACGTCGCGCCCACTCATGATTTCGCGATTCGGCGCTGATAGATGGACATGTGCGCATAGGCGGCGGCGAGAAGGGGCGTGGCGATGCCCGCTTTCCTGCCGCGCGCGAGCAGGTCGCCGATGATTTGGTCGGCCTCGATCGGGCTGCCCTGTTGCAGGTCGCGGAACATCGACGGGCTTTGTGTCGAGCCCGGCGTGGTCAGCGTGGTCCGCG
>WNFQ01008559.1_pt1 | contig 10778 bp, 11 predicted proteins | sample 5400171 | NCBI WGS metagenome assembly WNFQ01 (sample SAMN13153356, study PRJNA577476) | soil metagenome | isolation source: 20 cm soil under Madrone tree | place: USA:California | collected 2016-06-14 | reverse complement strand
TGTTGAGCACTACCGAGGGCTCCGCGCCGGCGTTGTCGACGATGATGCGCAGCGGCTCTTCGAGCGCCTTCATCACGATCTTGATGCCGGCCTCCTGGTCGTGGTTGTCGCCCTTGAGCTTGCCTTCCAGCACCTGCTTGGCGCGGATGAACGCCACACCGCCGCCCGGGACGATGCCCTCTTCGACCGCCGCGCGGGTCGCATGCAGTGCGTCCTCGACGCGGGCCTTCTTTTCCTTCATCTCGACTTCGGTCGCGGCGCCCACCTTGATCAGCGCTACGCCGCCTGCAAGTTTCGCCAAGCGCTCCTGCAGCTTTTCCTTGTCGTAATCGCTGGTCGCCTCTTCGATCTGCATGCGGATCTGCTTGACCCGCGCCTCGATGGCCTTCTTGTCGCCCGCACCGTCGATGAGGGTCGTGTCTTCCTTGGTGCTCTCGACCTTCTTGACGCGGCCGAGATCCTTCAGGGTCACTTTCTCGAGTGTTAGACCCAGCTCCTCAGAGATCACCGTGCCTCCGGTGAGCACTGCAATATCCTCCAGCATCGCCTTGCGGCGGTCACCGAAGCCTGGCGCCTTGACTGCCAGGGTCTTGAGAATGCCTCGCAAATTGTTGACCACGAGCGTGGCGAGCGCCTCGCCCTCGACTTCCTCGGCGACGATCAGCAGCGGCTTGCCTGCTTTTGCGACCTGCTCGAGCAGCGGCAGCAGATCACGGATCGAGCTGATTTTCTTGTCGCTCAGGAGAACATAGGCATCTTCGAGCAGGGCGCTCTGCTTTTCGGCGTTGTTGATGAAGTACGGCGAGAGATAGCCGCGGTCGAACTGCATGCCCTCGACGAGCTCGAGCTCGTTCTGCAGCGACTTGCCGTCCTCGACGGTGATCACTCCCTCTTTGCCGACCTTTTCCATGGCGTCCGCGATGATCTTGCCGACCTCGCTGTCCAGGTTGGCCGAGATCGATCCGATCTGCGCCACTTCCTTGGACGAGTTACAGGGCCGGGAGATTTTCTTCAGCTCCTCGACCACGGCGGTTACCGCCTTGTCGATGCCGCGCTTGAGGTCCATCGGGTTCATTCCCGAGGCAACGTATTTCATCCCCTCGCGCACGATCGCCTGCGCAAGCACGGTCGCGGTGGTGGTGCCGTCACCGGCCACGTCCGATGTCTTGGAGGCGACTTCCTTCACCATCTGGGCCCCCATGTTCTCGAACCTTTCCTTGAGCTCGATCTCCTTGGCTACGGACACGCCGTCCTTCGTGATGGTCGGCGCGCCCCAGGAGCGCTCCAGCACCACGTTTCGGCCCCTCGGGCCGAGCGTAATCTTCACTGCGTCGGCCAGGATGTTCAGGCCATGGACCATTCTGGTCCGTGCGTCTTCGTGGAAACGTACGTCTTTGGCGGTCATTGCTGTCCTTCCACTACGCCGAGGATGTCTTCCTCGCGCATGACGAGAAGCTCATCGCCCTTCACCCTGACGGTCTGCCCCGAATATTTTCCGAACAGCACCCGGTCTCCGACCTTGACGTCGAGCGGCACGAGCTGGCCTTCGTCGGTCCTCTTTCCCTTGCCGACCGCCGTGACCTCGCCCTGGTCGGGCTTCTCGGCCGCGGTGTCCGGGATGACGATGCCGGACGCGGTCTTCTTCTCCTCGTCAAGACGCTTGACGATTACGCGATCGTGTAACGGACGGATTTTCATGATGAGATTGCCTCCTTAAGGGGCACCTTGTGCAATGAACTATAAAATATTGAGCTCCACCGAGCTGTTCACTTGGCTTGTGCCATTTCCTTCGGGCGCCCTTGCCAATTGGTGAGCGCCCTGGTGCCGGCGACCTCGATTCCGACGCGCCGGTCGGACTGCAGGCAGGCGATGACTTTCGCGTTCTTACGGTCGGCGCATTCGCCGGGCTTGGTAACCGGCTGCCTGGTACCCCGGCCTTCGGCGCGCACGCGGTCGGGCTCGATGCCTTTGCTGACCAGATAGGTCTTGACCGCTTCGGCGCGGTCTTCGGAGAGGATCTGGTTGTAGCCCTCGGAACCCAGGCGGTCGGCGTGACCGACGGCCCTGATCATCCCGAGGGTGGTGCCCTTCAGCCTGCCGACGAAGTCATCCAGCGCAGCGCGGCCCTCGGGTCGCAGCTGATAGGCGTCGAAATCGAACAGCGCACCGGCATCGAACACTACTTTTTCGATTTGGCTTTCGTCTGACTGTGCGAACGGCGCTCCGGACACGCAGCCCAGCGCCAAGGCGCAGGCGGCGGCCCGCCCAATGTGCACGCAGCGACGATACTGACCGGTCACTACCAGAAACATGTGCTACGATACTGACCGGTCACTAACACGTCAAGCGGAATATTTATGGCCAAGACACCTCGGACAGACGGACCGTTCCCCCACCGGGTGCAGGATGCCGACCGCCCGAGCGCCCGCAAGCGCATCTTCGACACCGCGTCGGAGCTCTTCTACCGCAAGGGAATTCGCGCGGTCGGGGTGGAAACGATTGCAGAAGAAGCCAAGACCACCAAGATGAGCCTATACCGGAGCTTCCCCTCCAAGGACGAACTGGTGGCCGAATGGCTGCGCGACCACGACATCAGGTTCTGGCAGACGTGGGATGCGACGTCGAGCAGATTTCCCGCCAATCCCCGCAAGCAGCTCAAGGCAGCCTTCACCTTATTAGCCAAGCACGTAATCGACCCTCAGGCTCGAGGCTGCCCCATGGCGAATGCGGCGGTAGAACTTACGGACAAGGATCACCCCGCGCGCAAGGTGATTGAGGCGCACAAGGCCAAATTGCGCACACGGCTTGCCGAAATGTGCGCCCGGCTCGGGGCGCGCAAGCCCCGCCTTCTGGCCGACCAGCTGTTTCTCCTCATGGAAGGGGCGCAGGTCAGCACCCAGATTCTGGGCGTACGCGGTCCGGCAAGGAACGTTGCTCGCGCCGCCGAATCGTTGATCGAGGCCCAGGTGCAAGCTGCTTGATGTCCAGCGAAATGAAACCTCTGCATGTAAAGATCTTTCTGCCCGCGATGCTGTCGTGCCTGCTGTACAGCGCGGGGACTGTCGCCCAAGCTGCGTACCCTAAAGCGTTAACCCTCACCCAGACCGAACAGCGCGCGGTCGATTTGAAGCAGGGAATGACGCTGGAAGAAGTGGAGAAATTGCTCGGCAAGCCGAAAAGGACTGCGCTGAGAGCGCAGGTCGGGTCGCACGAGCCGCAGGGCAGCTTGCAATGGACCTATACGTGGTCGAGCCCGTCTCAGTCGGACCGCAGCCTCCAGGTGGTATTCGCCAGCAAGGCACCCGAAGGGTGGTTAGTTAACAGCTGGGATTGGACCGGCTATTAGCGCTGCGACGCGAGCGCGTCGAGCAGCCTTCGGCACGGGGTATCGATGAGCTCGCGAAGGTCGGCAAAAACAATGCGACGACTATTAGGTTCCATTTCGCAGATGACGGTGATGGCGGCTATTGTCACCACGTTGATGTGCTGGCCTGTCGGAGCACTCCTTGCTTTGTTGTGTTTCGCCGTGCTGGGTGTTTCATTTCACTCTTTCGTGACGTTCGGAGAAACGTTTAACGCATTGGCGGGACTGTTGGTGTGGTGGACGATTGGCTTCCTGCCGACATTTGCCTATGCGGCGTTCATGTTGCCGAGGAGATCCAGCTAGGCCTCGTGAAAGAGCGGCTGCGCGCGCTGGGATGTGCGCGCGGAGGTCGCCAGGTTCGCTAAGATCGGCAACGGTAACGCCGCCGACCGTTCACCACGTGTCGAACCCGGGAATGCGGCCCTGCCGGTTCCTCCTCATCCAGGGAGTCGGCAAGTACGACTTCGTGAAGGTCTAACCGGCGATGCGCTCGCGCATCCAGCGAGCGGTGCGCACGGCGCCGCCGAAGCTGTAGAGATGCACGCCGATGACGTTGCTCGGCGTGCGGCTGCGCGAGTAGCGCGCCAGGGCCACGATCTGCTCGTGCGGGTCGGTGTGAGTCACCAGCTGGGCGATGCCGGTGCCGAGGTTGCGCAGCGCGCGCAGCGAGACGCTGACGCCGCAGCGCTGTGCGTAGCGCAGCAGGGCCGCCGGATCGGTCGGGCCCGCGACGCCGACATAGATGGAAACCGAGGGCGCGGAGCGCGCGAGCGCGGCGCAGTACTCGACCACGCGCGCCGGCGCGAAGCAGAACTGCGTGACCACGTAGACGCCCAGCCCCTGCTCCGCGGCGAGGCGACGCTTGCGGGCGAAGGCCTCCTCCAGCGCCGCCGGCGCAATCCTCGGATGGCCTTCCGGATAGCCCGCGATGCCGATCTCGCGGATGCCGGTGTCGGCGAGCACGCCCTCTTCCAGGATCTGCAGCGTGTCGGAGTAAGGACCGGTCGCGCGCGGCTGGTCGCCGCCGACGAGGAGAACGCGGTGCACGCCGTGCTCGCCCGCGGCGCGCTGCAGGAACTCGCGCAGCGGCTCGCGCCCGGCGCTGCGCCGCGCGGCCACGTGCGGCACCGGGTCGAGGCCGGCCTGGCGGATCGCGGCGACCGCTTCGAGCGCGCGCGAGACCGGCAGGCCGGGCAGCGAAGGCACGTAGGCGCAAGTGCCGGCGGGAACGAGCGCGGCCACCTCCGCGGCGCGATGCAGCTCGCGCGGCGAGATCTCGATCGAGCCCGCCGCGACCAGCTCGGCGACCGAGCCGGCGCGCGCCGACACGTCAATCGCGCTTGCGGGAAACGACATAGGATTCGTCGAGAAACCAGAGGCTGCCATGCCGCTGCAGGACCTCGCGGGTCGCGTCGAGGTAGCGGGTGTCGCGCAGCGCCTCGCCGAGCCGCAGGTCGTCGATCTGCGCGACGTAGATCGCGGCGTTCCAGGCCGCGAACAGCGTCGAGGTGCCGATGCTGTCGGAGATCTCGCTCGGCAGCGTATGCATGTCGTAGCGGAACACCGAGCGCGCGTCCGAGTAGGTGTTGAAGTTGTAGCGGCGCGCATCCTTGCCCAGCTCGCCCTTGGTGGCGCGCAGGACGTCGTGGCGGGTCTGCGTGAACGGGTTCTCTCCCGGCCAGACGCGCTGGACGATCTCCAGCCCGGGATCGTGGCCGTAGGAATGAATGCCGAGCAGCCGGCCGCCCCTGCCCAGCGAGCGCACCAGCGGCGCTATTACTTTCTGCGCCTTGAATTCGAGCGGCGCGCGGGCGCGGTAGGGCTGCGAGGCGATCACCATGTCGTAATCGGCTCGACCTTGGCCGCGCTTGGGAATCACCTCGTCGAGGAGGAAGCGGTAATCGTCGCGGTAGACCACCAGCGCGACCGGATGGTCGTAGACCGGGTTGCCGGTCTTCGGGCTGTGGCGGGCCTGCCAGTTCTTGGCGAGAAACGGCTCGAGCTGCGCGATCTGCTCGGCGAAATCGTGCGAGGTGCCGCCGGTCAGCGCGGCCTCGTGCCAGACCATCGACGTGGCTGCGGCAACGGCGCGCGGCGTCAGCCACGGCGCCTCGGTGTAGTACATGTTGGTGACGACCAGCACCGTCGCCGGATGCTCGTAGAAGCGGTCGACCATCTTGCGCAGCGACAGGCGCACGTCCTCCAGGCTGATCTCCTTGCCGACGATGTAGAACGGCACGGTGGGAAAACGGCGGTGCATCTCGCGCATCACGCGCGCCAGCACGGTGCCGTCGCCCATGCCGGCGTCGAACAGCCGCACCGCGGGCGGCTGGGGATGGATATGTCCGAGCTCCAGGCCGACGCGGCGCGCCACCACGTCCTTCTCGCTGCAGGTATTCACGAACAGCAGGTACTTCTGCCGGTTGTCGAAGAAGCGGAAGTTCTTCTCCGGCGCCAGCGGCTCGCGCGCCGGCGCCGCGGCGGGCTGCACGGCGGTGGCGCGGATCAGCGCCAGCAGCTCGGGCGGCGAATCGCCCGCGCTGGCGAGCCCGTGCTTGTTGATGAACTGGTTGACCCGCTGCAGGGTTTCGGGGGTCACGCGCGCGCCGTCGCGCAGCCGCGCGACGAACTTGCCGTCGTTCACCGCGCGCCGGCCGAAGGTGGATTCGGCCATCCCGGTGCGCCGGCAGAAATCGGAAATGCTCCCGAGCAGCGTGCCGCTGGCTTCCATGACCTCCTGCATCCTGAGTACGATGGTGGGCGCACCGTTGTGGGACTGCAACCACACAGGGTGCGGTGCAAAACGTGGGATGCGTCCCACTGTTCAAAATCAGATGCTTACCATACTCGAACTGATCGGCAATACCCCGCTGGTGGAAGTAAAGCGCCTGGGCACTGGGCCATGCCGCCTGTTCCTCAAGCTGGAAAACCAGAACCCGGGCGGCTCGATCAAGGACCGCATCGCGCTGTCGATGATCGGAGCCGCCGAGAGCGAAGGCCGCATCAAGCCCGGCGACCTGCTGGTGGAAGCGACCGCCGGCAACACCGGCCTCGGGCTCGCGCTGGTGGCCGCGCAGAAGGGCTATCGACTGCTGATCGTCGTGCCGGACAAGATGAGCCAGGAGAAAATTTTTCACCTCAAGGCGATGGGCGCCGAGGTGGTGCTCACCCGCTCGGACGTCACCAAGGGTCATCCCGAGTATTACCAGGACCTCGCGGCGCGGCTCGCCCGCGAGACGCCGGGAGCGTACTACATCAACCAGTTCGGCAATCCGGCGAATCCCCGGGCGCACGAGCAGACCACCGGCCCCGAGATCTGGGAGCAGATGGAGCACGCAGTCGACGCGGTCATCGCCGGCGTCGGCACCGGCGGCACCATCACCGGCCTCGCGCGCTTCTTCGAGCGCGCCGCGCCGCAGGCCGACATAGTGCTCGCCGACCCGGAGGGCTCGGTGCTGGCGAACTACGTGAAAACCGGAACGCTATCAAGGGACGTCGGCTCATGGCTGGTCGAAGGCATCGGCGAGGATTTCATTCCTCCGGTGTGCGATCTTTCGCGCGTGAAAAAGGCCTACAGCATTCCCGACGCGGAGGCTTTCCTCACCTGCCGCGAGCTGCTGAGGAAGGAAGGCATCATGGCAGGCACGTCTTCGGGCACGCTGATCGCCGCCGCGCTGCGCTACTGCCGCGAGCAGCCGGCGCCGAAGCGCGTCGTCACCCTGGTCTGCGACAGCGGCAACAAGTACCTCTCCAAGGTGTACAACGATTACTGGATGCTCGACCAGGGCTTCATCCAGCGCGAGCGCTTCGGCGACCTGCGCGACCTGATCGCGCGCCGACACCGCGAGCACGCGGTGGCCACGGTGAACGCCGACGAGCGGCATCGTCGACGAGGAGGACATCCTGCTGCGGGTCGCCGATGATCCCGCCTATTTCCGCCGGCCGGTGTCCGCGGCGATGGAAAGCCACCTGGTGACCGTGCCCCCGGACGCGACGCTCGAGCAGCTGATGGACATCTTCAAGCGCGGCCTGGTGGCGATCGTGGTCGACCGCGACGAGTTCCTGGGCCTCATCACGCGCATCGACCTGCTCAACTGGCTGCGCAGAAGGGCGACGGAGAAATGAAGTTCGAGACCAAGGTGATTCATGCCGGGCAGGACCCCGACCCGCGGACCGGCGCGGTGATGACCCCGATCTACGCCACCTCGACCTACGCGCAGTCGAGCCCCGGCGCTCACAAGGGCTACGACTACGCGCGCACGCGCAATCCGACGCGCGACGCGCTCGAGGCCTGCCTCGCCGAGCTCGAAGGCGGCCACGCCGGCTTCGCCTTCGCCTCGGGAATGGCGGCGATCGGCACGGTCCTCGAGCTGCTCGACGCCGGCTCTCACGTGGTCGCCATGGACGATCTGTACGGCGGCAGCTACAGGATTTTCGAGCGCGTGAGAAAGCGCAGCGCCGGGCTGCAGGCGAGCTTCGTCGATCTTTCCAGGACCGAGGAGCTTGAAAAGGCAATCAGGCCCGATACCAGGATGCTGTGGGTGGAATCGCCGACCAACCCGCTTCTCAAGCTCGTCGACCTGCAGGCGGTCGCCGCGATCGCGCGCAAGCGCGGGCTGCTCACGGTGTGCGACAACACCTTTGCCTCGCCTTGGATCCAGCGGCCGCTCGAGCACGGCTTCGACATCGTGGTGCACTCCACCACCAAGTACATCAATGGGCACTCGGACGTGATCGGCGGCGCGGCGATCATTCGACACGATGAAGCGCTGAAGGAGAAGCTCGCCTTCCTGCAGAACGCGGTGGGCGGCGTGCCGAGCCCGTTCGATGCCTTTCTCACCCTGCGCGGCATCAAGACGCTCGCGCTCAGAATGGAGCGGCATTGCCAAAACGCGGTCCAGATCGCCGAATGGCTTGAAAAGCATCCGAAAATCGAAAGGGTACTATACCCCGGCCTGGCGAGCCATCCCCAGCACGCTCTGGCGAAACGGCAGATGAACGGCCGCTACGGCGGCATGGTGACCGCGGTGCTCAAGGGCGGGCTGGAGCGCTCCAGGCGGTTCCTCGAGCGCTGCAAGCTGTTCACCCTCGCCGAGAGCCTGGGCGGCGTCGAGAGCCTGATCGAGCACCCGGCGATCATGACCCACGCCTCGCTGCCCGAGGACGTGCGCGCCGAGCTCGGCATCGACGAAGGCCTGGTGCGCCTGTCGGTCGGCATCGAGAACGTCGATGACCTCGTCGCCGAGCTGAAATACGCGCTCGAGTAATACGACGCTTTTTCTCTTAGCGGTAGTTGCTCTCCTGACAGGCCTTGTTTTCTATATGACAGCAATGCCTGGACGTTCCCATACGGGGCCGCTGCCGCCGCTCTCCGACGAGGGCCGCGCGCTCGCCGAGCGGCTCCATCACCACGTCGCGGTGCTCGCAAAGAGCGAAAGGAATACGGATCTCGAAACCGCTGCACGGTACATCGAGAGCGCGTTCGGCTCCTCCGAATCCCAATACTTCGAGAGCGGCGGACGCACAGTGCGCAACATTCAAACCATGCAGCCCGCTTCGATCGTCGTCGGCGCGCATTACGACTCAGTTCCAGGCTCGCCCGGCGCCGATGACAACGCCTCGGCCGTCGCCGTGCTCATCGAGCTTGCGGCGATGCAGCTGCCGGTCCGGCTTGTCGCCTTTGCGAACGAGGAGATGCCGTACTTTCTCGGCCCCGAGATGGGCAGCTTCGTTTCGGCAAAGCGCTCGCGCGAGCGCGCCGAAAACGTGCGCGCCATGTTCTCGCTGGAAATGCTCGGCTACTACCGCGACGCTCCCGGCAGCCAGCAGTACCCCGCGCCGCTCGGCTGGTTCTACCCCGACCGCGCCGATTTCATCGGCTTCGTCGGCGACCTGGGCGCGCGCGCCCTGGTAAGGAGGTCGATTGCAGCCTTCAGGAAGCACGCCCGCTTCCCCTCGGAAGGCGTAGCGGCGCCCGCCGCCATTCCCGGGGTGAGCTGGTCCGACCATTGGGCCTTCCGCAAGCACGGCTACCCGGCGATCATGGTGACCGACACCGCGTTTTACCGTTATCCTCATTACCACCTGCCCAGCGATACACCGGAAAAGCTTGACTACGAACGCATGGCGCGCGTGACACTCGGACTTGCCGCGATGCTGCGCGAACTGGCCGATGAAGCTCGGTGAGCTGACCGTCAATCGCATCGGGTTCGGCGCGATGCGCGTCATCGACAACGGCAGCATCTGGGGCGAGCCCAGCGACCGCGCAAAGGCGCTCAAGGTGCTGCGGCGCGCGCTGGAGCTCGGCGTCAACTTCTTCGACACCGCCGAAAGCTACGGCCCGCATACCAGCGAGATCCTGATCGCCGAAGCCCTGCATCCCTATCCGAAAGGCTTCGTCATCGGCACCAAGTGCGGCATAGCGCGACCGCGCGCCAGCCGCTGGGACGCCGACGGCAGACCCGAAAAACTCAAGCAGGATCTGGAAGGCAGCTTGAAGCGCCTGCGGCTGGAGCGCATCGATTTGTATCAGCTGCATGCGGTCGATCCGAAGGTACCGCTCGAGGTTTCGCTCGGCGCGCTCGCCGACATGCAGCGCGCAGGCAAGATCCGCCACGTCGGCGTCTCGAACGTGACCGTGAAGCAGCTGGAGCAGGCGCGGAAAATCGTGCCGATCGTCTCGGTGCAGAACCGCTACAGCCTGGGCGATCGCAGTTCGGAAGACGTGCTGCAGGCCTGCGAGAAGCTCGGCATCGCCTTCCTGCCCTGGTATCCCCTGGGGGACGGGGCGGTATTGCGAATTCAGAAATTAAAGGACTTGGCCAAAAAACTTCAAGCCACTCCTGCACAGGTAGGCATCGCGTGGCTGCTCGCCAAGTCGCCGGTCATGCTGCCGATTCCCGGCACCTCGTCGATCGCTCACCTCGAAGAAAACGTCGCCGCCGCCGCGCTCAAGCTGAGCGCCGACGACCTCAGCCTACTGTGATCGCTTCGCGCGCCGAGCCGGGCTGGCCGGCGTCATCGACCCAGGAAAATTCGAGCTCGCCGCTGTCGAGCGCGACGGTGTGGAATTGCAGGAACGGATTGGCGGCGATGCCGGGCGACATCTCGGCGCGGAATACCTCGACGCCGTTATAGCGGCACGCGAACGAGCGGATCACGTTCTTCGGCACCTTGCGCCCATCGACCTCGAGCCGGTAGCCGGTCTCCATCGGGTGCTGGATCAGGACGCCCACCCGGATGACCTCGCCGCGCCTGGCCCGGCCCGGCAGCTGGATGCGCGCGGCCATCAGCTCAGCATCTCGTCCCCGCACGCCGACAGGGTCACCACGACGCTGGCGCTGCCCATCCAGAACGAGCCGTCCGACATCTCGGCGAGCGCCACCACGCGCTGGCTGCCGGCGAGCCGCACGCG
>WNFQ01016599.1_pt1 | contig 10780 bp, 10 predicted proteins | sample 5400171 | NCBI WGS metagenome assembly WNFQ01 (sample SAMN13153356, study PRJNA577476) | soil metagenome | isolation source: 20 cm soil under Madrone tree | place: USA:California | collected 2016-06-14 | reverse complement strand
ATCCTGTTGTTTCCGTTCTACTGGATGGGACTGACCGCGATCAAACCGGACGACCAACTGCTCGACCTCGACAAGTTCAATCCGTTCTGGACCTGGAATCCGACGTTCAAGCACATCCACAAGCTCTTGTTCGAAAGCTATTATCCGCATTGGCTGTGGAACACGATGTACGTGGCGGTCTGCGCCACCATATTGTCGATCATCGCCAGCGTGCTGGCGGCTTACGCGATCGTGCGGTTGCGCTACCGCGGCGCGCAGTGGGTCGGCGGCTTGATTTTCCTTTCCTATCTGGTGCCGCCGTCGATCCTATTCATTCCACTCGCCACCGTCGTGTTCCAGTATGGCCTGTTCGATTCGCCGATGGCGCTGATCCTGACCTATCCGACCATCCTGATCCCGTTCTCGACCTGGCTGTTGATGGGCTATTTCAAGACCATCCCCTACGAGCTGGAGGAATGCGCGCTGATCGATGGTGCGAGCCGCTGGCAGATTCTGATCAAGATCGTGCTGCCGCTGGCAGTTCCCGGGTTGATCTCGGCATTCATCTTCTGCTTCACGCTGTGCTGGAACGAATTCATCTATGCGCTGACCTTCCTGCAATCGACCCAGAACAAGACGGTGCCGGTCGCGATCGTCAACGAGTTCGTCGATGGCGACATCTATCGCTGGGGGTCGTTGATGGCGGGCGCGCTGGCGGGCTCGCTGCCGCTGGTGATTCTCTATGCGTTCTTCGTAGAGCATTACGTCTCGGCGATGACCGGAGCAGTGAAAGAGTGAGCGCGCGAGCCCGCGTTTACTCTTTTATTTGACGCGTTTTCTTCACGCGAACCGGTTCCCACTTCGCTCGAAAGCCCTATAGAACAGCAACAAGGAGTTGGGTCTTGCACATTCTGGTTCTCGGCGCGGCCGGCATGGTCGGCCGCAAATTGACCGGGCGGCTCTTGCGCGATGGACGTCTCGGCAAGCGCGACATCACCCGCATGACGCTGCAGGACGTGGTTGCGCCCGCGAAGCCCGACAAAGCGGAATTTTCGGTCGATACGGTAACCTGCGATTTCGCGGTGCCCGGCGTCGCCGAAAAGCTCGTCGCGGATCAGCCCGACGTGATTTTCCATCTGGCGGCGATCGTCTCCGGCGAGGCCGAGCTTGATTTCGACAAGGGCTATCGCATCAACCTCGACGGCACGCGCATGCTGTTGGATGCGATCCGTCTTGCCGGCGGCGGTTACAAACCGCGGGTGGTGTTCACCTCGTCGATCGCGGTGTTCGGCGCGCCGTTTCCGGAAGCGATCGGCGATGAGTTCTTTCACACGCCGCTGTTGAGCTACGGCACGCAGAAGGCGATCGGCGAACTGTTGCTGGCCGATTATTCGCGCCGCGGTTTTATGGACGGCATCGGCATCCGGCTACCCACTATTTGCATCCGTCCCGGTCTTCCCAACAAGGCGGCTTCCGGATTCTTCTCCAACATCCTGCGCGAACCGCTCGCCGGCAAGGAAGCGGTACTGCCCGTGTCCGAGGACGTCCGCCACTGGCATGCCTCGCCGCGCTCGGCGGTCGGGTTTCTTATTCATGCCGCGACCATGGATAGTGAGGCGGCCGGCGCGCGCCGCAACCTGACCATGCCTGGCCTTTCGGCGACCGTCGGCGAGGAAATCGCAGCGTTGAAGCGGGTGGCGGGAGAGAAGGTGGCGGGACGGATCAGGCGCGAGCCTGATGCCTTCATCATGGGGATTGTCGATGGCTGGCCGCGCAATTTCGAGGCCAAGCGGGCGGTCAAACTCGGCTTCACCACTGCCGAAAAGACCTTCGACGACATCATCCGGATTCACATCGAGGACGAACTTGGTGGTAAGTTCGTGGCCTGATCGTTTGCTGTAGTTTTAAGGGAGCACGACCATGACAGCCAGCATCGTCGGATGGGCGCACACGCCGTTCGGCAAGTTCGATACCGAAACCGTGGAAAGCCTCGTGGTCCGCGTCGCGAACGAGGCGCTCGCCGACGCCGGGATCGCCGCTGCCGACGTTGATGAGATCGTGCTCGGGCACTTCAACGCCGGCTTCTCGCCGCAGGATTTTACCGCATCGCTGGTGCTTCAGGCCGATCCTCAATTGCGGTTCAAACCGGCGACACGCGTTGAAAATGCCTGTGCGACCGGATCGGCGGCGGTGCATCAGGGCATTCGGGCCATCGCCGCGGGCGCAGCCAAGATCGTGCTGGTTGTCGGTGTCGAGCAGATGACGCGGACGCCCGCGCCTGAGATCGGCAGGAACCTGCTGCGGGCATCGTATCTGCCGGAGGACGGCGAAACCCCCGGCGGTTTCGCCGGTGTGTTCGGCAAGATCGCGCAGGCCTACTTCCAGAAATACGGCGACCAATCCGATGCATTGGCGATGATCGCCGCCAAAAACCACAAGAACGGCGTCGCCAATCCCTATGCGCAGATGCGCAAGGATTTTGGCTATGAATTCTGTCGCTCCGAAAGCGAGAAGAATCCGTTTGTGGCAGGGCCGCTAAAGCGGACCGATTGCTCGCTGGTGTCGGACGGTGCCGCGGCGCTGGTCCTGACCGATGCCGAAACCGCAAAATCGATGGGCAAGGCGGTCAACGTCAGGGCGACCGCGCATGCCCAGGATTTCCTGCCGATGTCGAAGCGCGACATTCTGCGGTTCGAAGGCTGCACCGTGGCCTGGCAGCGCGCGCTGCAATCGGCCGGCGTCCAGCTTTCCGATCTCTCCTTTGTCGAAACCCACGACTGCTTCACCGTCGCCGAATTGATCGAGTACGAGGCGATGGGGTTGACGCCAAAAGGGCAGGGCGCGCGTGCGATCAAGGAAGGCTGGACGCAGAAGGACGGCAAGCTGCCCGTCAATCCCTCCGGCGGATTAAAGGCAAAAGGCCATCCGATCGGCGCCACCGGCGTCTCCATGCATGTGATGACCGCGATGCAGCTGTTGGGTCAGGCGCCCGAGGGCATGCAGATCAAGGACGCAAGGCTCGCGGGCATCTTCAACATGGGTGGTGCGGCCGTCGCAAACTACGTCTCGCTGTTGGAGCCCGCGAAGTAGGTTAAGCTATTGAGATCGAGCCGCGGTAGTGACGAGGAAGTAGGGCAGGCACCTATGCCGTGTCCCGGACGCGGTGCAGCGTTCTTCACGCTGCTCCGCTGAGCCGGATCCATGGCGATGCTCAGGTAGATGGGCCCCGGATCAGCAGCGCACCGTTTCGCGCTGCGAAGCATCCGGGGAACGCATCATCGATCAACTCCCCCACGCATGCGTCCATACGCCTGTCGCTCTTGATCTTCCCTTTGCGCTGCCGTTACCTGTCCGGAGAGAAAGGCGCATTGGGAGCAAACGAAACATGGGACCGCTGGAGGGCGTCAAGGTCATCGACATGACGACCGTGCTGATGGGGCCCTATGCCACCCAGATGCTCGGCGACTACGGTGCCGACGTCATCAAGATCGAGACCCTCGACGGCGACGTGACGCGGCAGATCGGTCCAACCCGTCATCCCGGCATGGGGCCGGTGTTCCTCAACACCAACCGCAGCAAACGCAGCCTCTCGCTCGACCTGAAAAAGCCCAAAGGCCGCGACGCGGTGCTGCGGTTGATCGCATCAGCCGACGTGCTGGTCTACAATGTGCGACCGCAAGCGATGGCGCGGCTCCAGCTCGGCTACGACGTGGTCTCGAAGGTCAATCCGCGCCTCGTCTATGCCGGCGTGTTCGGCTTCGGCCAGGACGGGCCCTATGCCGCAAAACCCGCCTATGACGATCTGATCCAGGGCGCGACCGCGCTGCCGGCGCTGATGGCGCAGACCGGCGACGGCGTTCCGCGCTATGTGCCCAACGCGCTGGTCGATCGCATCGTGGGCCTAACCGCCGTGGGCGTGATCTGCGCCAGCCTGGTGCATCGCGACCGCACCGGGCGCGGCCAGCGCGTCGATATTCCGATGTTCGAGACCATGGCGGGCTTTGTTATGGGGGATCACATGGGCGGCCTCACCTACGAGCCGCCGCTGGACAAAGGCGGCTATGCGCGGCATCTGTCGCGCGACCGGCGGCCATACAAGACCTCCGACGGCTATATCTGCGTGATCGTCTACAATGACAAGCAATGGGAGAATTTCTTCGAGGCCACCGGCCGCGACGATCTGCGCCGCGATCCCAAATTCGCGACATTTGCGGGGCGCGCCGTCAATATTGACACAGTCTATGCCGAGTTGGCGCGCATTTTTGGAACGCGCAGCACGGCCGAGTGGACCGAACTATTGGACAAGGCCGACGTGCCGGTATTGCCGATGCATAATCTCGGGAGCATTTTGCAGGACCCGCATCTGGTCGCCACCGATTTCTTTCCGATCGTGCATCATCCGACCGAGGGAGCGATCCGCAACATGAGGGTGTCCGCCACCTGGTCGGAGACTTCGGCGGAGCCGACCCGGCTGGCGCCGCGCCTCAATGAACATGGCAACGAGGTTTTGCGCGAGGCCGGCTTCTCCGCAGACGAGATCGCCGCGCTGGTGCGCGACGGCGTCACCAAAGCGGCGCCGGGCACCCCATAGGATCGACACATGGATTTTGCGTTGTCGGCAAATCAGGAATCGATCCGCGAGGCCGTGGCAAAGATCTGCGCGCGCTTCGATGACGCCTATTGGCTGAAGAAGGACAAGGAGGGCGGTTTCCCGGCCGATTTCCACAAGGCCTTGGCGGACGCCGGCTGGCTTGGCATCTGCATTCCCGAGGCCTATGGCGGCTCGGGGCTCGGCATCGTCGATGCCGCCATCATGATGCGGACCATTGCGGAATCCGGCGCCGGGATGTCCGGGGCGTCGGCCGTGCATATGAATGTGTTCGGGCTCAATCCAGTGGTCGTGTTCGGCAACGAGGAGCAGTGCAAGCGGATGCTGCCGCCGATTGTCGCCGGCACCGAAAAAGCCTGCTTCGCGGTTACCGAACCGAATACCGGCCTCAACACCACGCAGCTGAAAACCCGAGCGGTACGGTCAGGCAACAAATACCTCGTCAATGGCCAAAAAGTCTGGATTTCCACCGCGCAGGTCGCCGAAAAGATTTTGCTCCTGGCCCGCACCACGCCGCTGGAGGAAGTGAAGAGCCCGACCCAGGGCTTGAGCCTTTTCTATACGGATTTCGATCGCGGTTTTCGAGAATTTTGAAATCCCGGTCCGGGACCGCCTTGGCGAGGAAGGCCGCGGCTTCGAATATATTTTGCACGGCATGAACCCGGAGCGCATCCTGATCGCCGCCGAAGCGGTCGGGCTCGGCAAGGTCGCGCTTGCACGTGCCGCCGCCTACGCCAAGGAGCGCAACGTGTTCAACCGGCCGATCGGCAAGAACCAGGCGATCCAGCATCCCCTCGCCAGGAATTGGATGGAGCTGGAAGCGGCTTGGCTAATGACGCTGTCGGCGGGCTGGCAATACGATCAGGGCCTGCCCTGTGGTCCTGCGGCCAATGCCGCGAAATATCTCGCCGCCGAAGCCGGCTTTCAGGCTTGCGAGCAGGCGGTGATGACTCACGGCGGCTTCGGCTACTCCAAGGAATTTCATGTCGAGCGCTACCTGCGCGAATCCCTGATCCCGCGGATCGCCCCAATCAGCCCACAGCTCATTCTCAGCTTTATTGCCGAGAAAGTGTTGGGCCTGCCGAAGTCGTATTGAAGATGAGCGTTGTGATCGTCATGGGAACACGCGGTCTCTTTTCCCTCCCCCCTTGCGGGGGAGGGTCAGGGAGGGGGGTATCACGGCGGGACTGCCGATGTGGGCCCCCACCCCCGACCCCTCCCCGCAAGGGGGAGGGGAGTTAACGCCATGAGTTTCATCACTGGCGTCGGACTGACGGCATTTGGCAGGCATCAGGGTTCTTCCTCCCTCGACCTCATGAGCAAGGCCGCCGAGCTTGCGATTGCCGACGCCGGGTTGACGCGAGCGGAGATCGACGGCGTGCTCTGCGGCTATTCCACCGTCGCGCCGCACATCATGTTGGCGACGGTATTCGCCGAGCATTTCGGCATTCGCCCCGCCTACGCGCATGCCGTGCAGGTCGGCGGCGCCACGGGGCTGGCGATGACCATGCTGGCGCATCATCTGGTCGAGGCCGGCATCGTCCGGCATGTGCTGGTGGTGTCAGGCGAGAACCGGCTGACGGGACAGAGCCGCGACGCCTCGATCCTGGCGCTGGCGCAGGTCGGCCATCCCGATTACGAGGTGCCGCTCGGCCCGACCATCCCGGCCTATTATGGTCTCGTCGCCTCGCGCTACATGCACGAATACGGTGTGACCGAGGAGGACCTCGCCGAATTCGCGGTGCTGATGCGAAACCACGCGCTGGCGCATCCCGGCGCGCAATTTCACGATCCCATTGCCGTCACTGACGTGATGGAATCGAAACCGGTGGCATTGCCGCTAAAACTTCTGGACTGCTGTCCGGTGTCCGACGGGGGTGCGGCGTTCGTCGTCAGCCGTGAGCGCACCGGCGAGACCGGCGTGCGCGTGCTCGGCTGCGCGCAAGCACATACCCACCAGCATGTCACGGCGGCGCCGGCTTTGAGCGAACTCGGCGCCGAGATTGCGATAGCGCGGGCGAAACAAGCCGCTGGTGTCGCGATATCAGACGTGCGCTATGCCGCGGTATATGACAGCTTTACCATCACACTGGCGATGCTGCTGGAAGACCTCGGCCTTGCCAGGCGCGGCGAGGCGGCGGCGCGGGTGCGCTCCGGCTATTTCGGCCGTGAGGGCGAAATGCCGCTCAACACCCATGGCGGGCTGTTGAGTTACGGTCATTGCGGCGTCGGCGGCGCGATGGCGCATCTGGTCGAAACCCATTTGCAGATGACGGGACGTGCCGGCCATCGCCAGGTACGAGACGCCTCGATCGCACTATTGCACGGCGACGGCGGCGTGCTGTCATCGCATGTCAGCATGTTTCTGGAGCTGACACGATGAGAAACGGCAAACAGGCGCTGGCGGACTGGACCACGGGCGCCGAAGCGATAGTCTATCAATCCTGCGCGTCTTGCGGGAGCGCGCAATATTTCCGCCGCAGCTTCTGTCGGGTTTGCGGTGCGCCGGACCCGATCGAGAAACACGCCAGCGGCGAGGCGACGGTCTATGCCACTTCGCTGGTAGTCCGCGCCGCCACGCCGGAGACCCGCGCGCACGTCCCCTACAACATCGTCCTCGTCGATACCGTTGAAGGCTTTCGCATGATGGCCCACGGCGACAACGATCTCGCCATCGGCGACAAGGTCACCGCCCGGTTTGCGCAATTCGCCGGCCGCCTCGTTCCGTATTTTGAAAAGGTAAAATGAGTTGCTGCGGTCTTATTGCTACTTTCAGCGGTCGCCGTCACACTGAGGTGCGAGGCCCCACTTCGGGCGAGCCTCGAAGGGTGATCAGCGGTGGTGCGTGTAGCCCATCCTTCGAGACGCCGCGCAAAAGCGGGGCTCCTCAGGATGACGGAATGCTGGCGATGACCAGCATTGCCGTCACCGCCAGCATTTGCGCGAGCGCTTCCGAGGCCGCCCTCTTGGTGGCTTCCTTCATGCCGTTCTCCCTAGACTCGGGCGTGACTCATCGCTGCGCGAGAAGGCGCGAACGAAGGTCAGAGTTTTACTCGGGACACCCCGCGACGAGTATTCGCCTTGATTTGAGTCCCCACTCAGCGAATATCGACCGTGCCAAGGTCGAATAGTAATGCGGCGGCATTTTGACTCGCGCGTGACGAGATTGGCGAACTTCTTGATCGACGAAAATGCAATCGAAACTTGTTTTGCGTTCGACTCCGCGGTTGATTTGCGAGTCGCTGCAAGCAGTTGCTTGGGCGAAGTGAGCCAGATATTGTTCGAATGGAACTGCCTTCGATAAGGCGGCATGCAACAAAATCGAAGTCGGGGAGTGAACCATGGCCCGCATCGACTATTGCGATCCTGCTGGTGCAAGCGACCGCACGCGTGAAATCCTGGACAAGAACCGCAACGCCAACATCTTCCGGATGATGGCGCACCCGCCGAGCTATTTTGAGCAATATTGCCGGCTCGGCAGGGCGATCCGCGTCAAGGGCGAGCTCGACCCCGTGCTGCGCGAGCTTGCGATCACCCGCACCGGAATCCTGTGCGAGGCGCCCTATGAAGTGGTTGCGCATAGGCGGATGGGTAAAGAGGTGGGAGTCACGGAGGAGCAAAACGCCGCGCTGGAAGACTGGAAATCCGCCACCTGCTTTAATGATTTGCAGCGCGCGGCGCTCGCCTTCACCGATGAAATCGTCACGCTGCGCCGTCCGACCGACGCCACCTTCAACGTGATCGCGGCAAAACTGACGCCGGCGGCGCTGATCGAGCTGCAGCTCTCCGTCGGCTTCTACATCATGACGTCGAAGTTTCTGGAAACGTTCGGTATCGACACGGAGCCGGCGACGGAAGCGGTTTTGAACCGTCCTGCCATCTTGCCCGCAATCACGGCGCGCGCAACTGGCTCGGTACCAGGGCCTGCCGGCGTATCAAAAGCAACGCAACCAGAACTGTCGGGATCAGGATTGCCAGCCCGAGGCACATGATCTGCAATTGCGAGATCGGCATGATGCCGCCGCCGGGCGTCGCGACCACGAAACCTCCGACGACGAGCAGCACGCGCAGCGGCCATTCCAACGGGCCGGTATTGCGGAGGTCGCCGACAAAGGCCTGATAGCCCTGAATGCCGCCGCATATGAACAAGGTGCCGAATGCGGCCAGCGCCAATAAACCAAGCCCGGCGAGATAGGGACTATCTCCTTGCAGCACCAGCGCCGGATTCAGCACAAAGAAGAACGGAATGAAATAGATGATGCTGCCGACCCACATCGATTCCCAACCGGTCTTCATCGCGGGGGAGCCGGCGATCCCGGCTGCGGCGAATGAAGCGATCGCGACCGGCGGCGTGATCGACGACAGCATGCCCCAATAGAAGATGAACATGTGCACGGCCATGCGGTTGAGGCCGAGCTTTTCGAGCGCCGGCGCCACCAGGATGGCGAGGAAGATGTAGCAGGCCGTGGTCGTCAGCCCGAGACCGAGTACCAGGCTGGTAAAAGCGCACATCCCGAGCAGGAGGAAAGCGTTGTCACCGGCAATTCGCAAGAGATCGTTGGCGAGGCTGGAGACCACGCCGGTCATCGAGAAGGCGCCGATCAGAAGGCCGCAGCCGGCGAGGATGCCGACCAGTTCGACAAAGGTGCGGCCATTGACCTCAAGGAATTTGTTGATGGTCGAAAGCGTCCAGCGCGTTTCCCTGGAGAACAGCTGGTTCAGAACCAGCAGCAGCGCCGTTGCATAGAACGGCGCATGACTCTCGCGCTTGAAATGCAGCAGCATCACGATCAGCAGCGCGATCACGAATATGTAGTACCATCCGTCCTTGATTGTATCCATGACCTTCGGCAATTCAGATCGGGGGATTCCCTTCAGACCGTGCCGCGCGGCGTATGAATCCACCTGCATGAACAGGCCGATATAATACAGGATGGCTGGAATGATCGCGGCGACCGCGACCTCGGCGTAGCTGACGTTGAGAAACTGCGCGATCACGAACGCGGTTGCGCCCATCACCGGCGGCGCCAGCACCGCGCCCGTCGAGGCGCAGGCTTCGATCGCGCCGGCATAGGAGGCGCGGAAGCCGCTTTTTTTCATGACCGGAATGGTCATGGTGCCGGCGGTCAGCACGTTGGAAATAATGGAGCCGGACATCATGCCGAGCAGGCCGCTGGCGAAGATGCAGACTTTGGCGGCGCCGCCGCGAAACGTCCCGCACATGGCAAACGCGAGATTGATGAAGAATTTCCCGGCGCCGGTCATCATCAGCGCGGTACCGAACACCAGAAAACCGATCACGGTGTCGGCGAATGCCTGGATCGGAATCCCGAGCAGGCTTTCGCCTGACAGCACGTGATAGGAAGTGGCTTGCTCGAGCGTCGATTGCGTGCCGCGAAACGGGCCGAGCCATTGGGCGTCGGCAAACAGCGGATATACGGTAAAGGGAAGAACGCTCAGCAGCAGGCTCCAGCCGCCGGTTCGGCGCAGCGCTTCCATCAGCACCACCCACATCACCAGACCGGCGATGATGACCGTGGTCGGCGCGCCGCCGAACTCCCAGCCGGCTTCCGCGGCCTTGCGGACGCTGCGCATCAGGACGATGGCGGAGCCGAAGGTCAGAACGAACAACAGAATGTCGTACCAGGGAACGCGATCGAGCGGTGAGCGCGCCGAACCCGGAAAGATCAGGAACGTGAACGGCAGCATCAGCGCGATCAGCAGGTAGAAATATTCCGTGTTGAGCTGGGTGTACCCGATCAGAAACCGCAGCGAAAATTGCTGATTGATGCAGAGCAGGATGGTCACGGCGGTTGCGAAAATCAGCGCCCAGCGCCAGGCGCCGCGCAACGTCCGCACCCGCGTGACCTCGGCTTCTTGCAAACCACCAACACCGGCGTGCGGATCGTCGAATTCGACGCGCTTCACCGCCGGCAATTCCGAAACCGCGGACGATGAAGCAGACGACATGAAGTTATCCTGTCAAATGATCGAGCCGGACGCGGACGATGGCACTGAAGCGATGGCTATTCCTCAAATCCATTGGGCATGTTGGCCTTCTTCAGGGCGGTGGCGCGAGCATTCATCCACCCCGCAAGGAACTCCTTCTCGTCTGAAGGCGGGTTGGATTTGCCGTAATCGGCCCAGGCCGCCGCCAGAACCGCCTGCCGCTTGAACAACGCATTGTTGTAC
>WNFQ01008975.1_pt1 | contig 10782 bp, 9 predicted proteins | sample 5400171 | NCBI WGS metagenome assembly WNFQ01 (sample SAMN13153356, study PRJNA577476) | soil metagenome | isolation source: 20 cm soil under Madrone tree | place: USA:California | collected 2016-06-14 | reverse complement strand
CCAAGAAATTCGTTCCGCTCGAGGTGAGCCGGAGTTCTTGGACAAAAGACTTGTCGACTGCCGGTACGGATGCAATGAAATTCATACGCGGGTACCCGTTGTATGGCGGGAAGCTCGTGTAACCATTTCCAGCACCTAGGATGACCGAGCTAGCTATGACATTGGTGTAGCTGAAATTTCGGTCCCTATCGTACGACGACGCTGAAGTGAGATTCGCAAAGCCAAGGTCGATGTTGGCCACGATGCTGCCCAAATCCACGGTGTCGTCGTATGGCTCCTTCGTAAAGGCGGCCGTCGTGTACTGGCGACCCGCCGGAGCGTAGAAGGACGAAATTGGTTGGCCCGTGCAGTTTGTCGAGGGTGTGGCAGTGCCGGCCGGAACATTGACACAGCCGCCCGGCCAGAAGGGGGACGACACCTGGGGATCGGCCTGTGTCGTAGTCTGATGCAAGTAGTCCAATTGAACGTCGACGGTTGACGTCGGTTTCCACCGCAGCGCGAGACGTTCGAATCCTTGGTTCGATGAGTTGACGCCTCTCTGCTCCGGACCTATCGCCGGACCACTCGATAGATTACCCGGTACACTTGGGATTGGTACTCCATGCGAATCCACTTGCCACAGGTCAACGGCATTGATAAACCCGGCTAAATGCTCCTGGCCGGCTACCAGCCTGAGGGCAAGGGTGTCGGAAATAGGAAGATTCAGCATGCCGTGCACGTTCTCATTGGCCTGGGGGGCGAATTCCGTGTAGCTCCCCGTCGCGCTGACTTCCGCCGCGAAGCCGGCAAAATCCGGTCTATGCGGTATGACTCGGATTGTGCCAGCTTCCGCACCAGAACCATAAAGCGTTCCTTGCGGCCCGCGCAGAACCTCGACTCGTTCAATGTCCTGCAAGACCATCGGGAAGAATATCGGCGTCTCTCCGAAATAGGTGGAGACTGAATTCACTGTCTGGGTGGGGAGATACTGTGACGAAGCGCCGCCTCCCGGTGAGTCCGTGCGCAGGCCCCGAAGTGTCAGGTCGTTCTGAAACGATCTCGCGCCGGGACCCTGGTCGACGGTAACCAGGCCTGTCACGATTCGCGACAAATCATTCAAGTTGATCGCGCCGGACTTGGCAATATCGTCGCCGCCGACGACCGATATGTTATACGGAATATCCTGCACCGTTTGATTGCGTCGCTGTGCAGTCACCACAATTTCCGCTATCGCACCCGAATCGGCCGGCTGCGTGCTCGCTGTAGCGGTCCGTCCATACACATCGGGTGCTGCCATAATCAGTGTCGCGGTGGAGAGTAGGACCGCGTTAGCGCGGCATCCTCGAAGCACTGCATGGACGGCTGTAGCGACCGAGGCGCTGCGAGCATTGCCGACATTCTGAAATCCACTAACGCGATTCATAAAGCTCTCCCCAACTGCGCATTTCGACCTTCCGTAACAGGTTTGATCCATTATCTTGGCCTGTGGTCGCCGGCCGCGTCTAACCAGTTGCATCCTGACTATGAGTCGTGGTGCATATCCCGCTCCAGACACAATTTGCCGAAAGGATACATAACTGTATCGCTACAGATCGCAGTACAGCGTCAGTACCGCAGGCTATCGCAGCGCAAGCGTCATTCCTGTGATGCGCCAGCCTACATCGCCTTTTTGCAGAGCGAACACCATACTTGAACCCAATTCCTCCCCTTTTACGCCACGCGTCATGTAGCTAAAATCTATGATCGCGACAACATAGGCGCGGTCATTCCTGATCATAACGTGCAGCGGATTGTGAAGGACCGCTACGACATCACCAATCCGTAGCTTCTTATCTTCCGTTCTCCCGTCTTTAAACCATCTAGCGCAAGCCCCACGTCCGTGCCACTCGAATGGTGGCACGTCAAAGACGATGGCCGCTTGATCCGCACAAGTTGCAGTTAACGACTTTAAGTCGTCTTTGGTGATGCTCTCCACGAATTGACGCACGGGCACCATTACATCTATTTTCTCATCCGCAACCGCCCGCCCCGCCGTCACAACCGCCAACACTATTGCCAATAGATTCTTGTACATATGAATCCTTTACCCATTGTCATTAACTCGATCATCAATGCAGCCCCGGAGAAACCGATGTCACTGCCCCGCTCGTACGTTATTGTCGTCTAACTATTGTCTAACTATGAGTCTTCGACCGCACCCCGCGCCAGCCACGATTCGGCAAATGCTTCATCACTGTATAGCGGCTTGGCGCACTACAGTCACGGAGGCATACAAGACCACCGACCTCGCTTTCCTGCGGAATGACGCGCAGTCTCCCGCCAAATTGATAGTTCGTCGGCGGCCATCGCGCGTGTCACCGTTGCTGTGGACGCGTGGCGGACATGGAAGCGTAAACCAAGTGTGCCGAACGACTTACTGTGTGCGATTTTAGATTCGGCGAAGGAGACAGAGTTGAAACAACAAACTGCACCGGTGGCACTCTTAGCCGCCCTGACTTGTTTTTCTGGTTTAGCGGCCGCTAACGATCCGCCCATATGGATCGGCACATGGGCGACCAGTCCAACGGGATTGCCGACTGAAACAAAGGTGGGGACGTATACCTACCCATCTAGAGTGACCTTTGATGGCACGATTCGCTATCGACTACGTATCTCTTTGGGCGGCAGTCAGATCCGATTGCGATTCTCGAACGAGTACGCCAGCGGAGCCTTGGCGCTAGCGGGTGCCACCGTGGGAATCGCCGCTGATGGGATGAATGCCATGCCGGATTCATTGAAACGCGTGACCTTCGGTGGAAAACGCGCGATCAATATCCCGGCTGGCGCGCCGGCGCTAACCGACCCGATCACGTTCCCCACGGGATCTCCTCAGTAACCTGTACACCGGATTATCCGTTGGCCGATCAAACTACGGTTGCCGGGTCCGACGTGACGCGTGAGCCGAAAATATCGCCGGCTAACTGCCTTGGTACTTTGAGGCCGCTGGTTTCCGAAGTCGACGTAGTAGCGGATCGTCCGCACAAAGTAGTTGTGACACTTGGCGATTCGATCACCGACGGATTTGTTGATCCCCTAACGGGGGACCGTGGATGGCCAGGTATATTGGCCCGTGGACTCCGCAATCAAGGAGTCGCCGTGGTCAACGCAGGGATTGGCGGCAACCGTTTGCTCGAGTCAGTTCCGATGGCTGGCGATGCTGCGCTCGCCAGACTCGATCGGGATGTGTTCTCGGTTCCTGGGTTGAGTCATATCATTCTGCTCGAAGGGATCAACGATATCGGGCTCAGCGGCAAGGGCGGGCTGCTTGGAGACGCTCCGGTGATTACCCCTGCCGACTTGATCGCGGGTTATTCTCAGATCGTCGCACGCGCCCACGAGCGTCGAATCAAGATCGTTTGCGCCACCGTCACCCCGTTCGCCGGGGTTGCCTACCAAAACTACTATTCCGAGGATAAGGAGGCCGTCCGCGAGGCCTTCAATGAATGGATACGAACGTCGAAGCTATGCGATGGCGTTGTCGATTTCGATGCCGCGGTCCGCGATCATGACCATCCCCGCCTCTGGCGCGCGTGGAACATGCGAGCCTTGACGGTTCCGATCGGCGCGCCCGTGATTTCCGCAATTTCCATCGACGAATGCCCCATGTGACAGGCAAGCTCCAGCGCCAAGCGTTGCTCGTCGGGAAGACGATTGAGGCCATGGGTCACCCAGTCTTGAATTTCAGTCTCCAGCACAGGATCGACGGTTTGTTCCGGACATTCCTCGAGACTTCGAGCGGCGGAGTGGTATCGTTGCCGACGTATCGACTTCAGCGCCGTGCGGTAGGCAATGCCGAAGATCCAGCTCGATACCTGCGATGCGAAGCGAAAATCGCTGGCGCTGCACCAAACCACCATGAACGTGTCGTTGATGATTTCCTCGATATTCTCGTGGCGTTGCGTGAATCTCTCCAGAAAACGCGCGAGCCGCCCCTGATAGCCGAGATATAGGTCCTCCAACGCACGGCGGTTCCCGGCAGCGATGGCGATCAATAGCTCGGTATCGGCCATTCTGGAGGAACCTTTGGCGGGCACGCTCATCGGCCGTCGCCTGATCCATCTCTCTTTCCAGATGGGCGGTCCGTAGGAAACGACAATTGCATCCACTGGTACTCCGGAAAATGCGCGTTCAATTGGATCCTGAGCGATTCTCCACTCCTGGTGGCTCTTGAGTAGCTTATTGCCCACCACAAAGGACCTTGCGATACGATTGCCACCAATAAGACCATCCACAACGAGAGGTCTGTTCGGCCCCCATGAGTCAACTGGCCCAAACTTTGCACCAATGCGGTCATCAGGAAAATTAGCAAGAGCGCGAGACAGTCCGACGGATTGATTGTTTTTGGCACGATTGAGGTACTTCCTCACTGCGATTTATTGTGGCCCGCGGCAAGCAGAATCAAATCCGCGATTTCCTTCGGGTGGGACACCAGCGATACGTGACTCGAATCAAGTTCGATGGTCGTCGCGTGCATGCGCTTCGCCAGAAATCGCTCGAGCTCCGGATTGATCGTGCGGTCTTCAGTCGATACTTGATACCACGTAGGTTTGGCTCTCCATGCAGCAGTAGTGGTCTTTGTGTTTGGCAGCGCGTCGGCGCCCCGCCCTTGAACGGCATAGAGAGCTCGCGCACGGGCAGGATCGAGGTCGCCGGCAAAATCCCTGAGGAAAGACGCCTCGCTCAGCCAAAATACTCCATTGGCCCTTACCACCCCTGCGCTCGCGGGCGGCTTTGGGAACTTCGCCGCTAGCGCGCCAAAGTCCTCGCCCGCGTCTGGCGCGCGAGCCGCCACGTACACTAGCGCCGAAACCTTGGGATCATTGCCGACTTCACTAATAATAGTTCCCGCAAAGGAGTGGCCCACCAAAACCGTCGGCCCATCCTGCGACGCCAGTACTCGGCGAGTTGCGGCAACGTCGTCTGCCAGCGAGGTCAACGGATTCTGGACCGCTGTTACTCGCAACCCCGCGCGCTGCAGGTAGGGAATTACATCAATCCAAGACGATCCGTCTGCGTATAACCCATGCACTGGCATGACGTTGTTGGCGACGGGCGTGTCCTGGGCCTGAACTATTCCAGGTATGACTGACGCGACTGCGATCGCGGTGAGCAGGCCAATAAACGAACTACGATTAGTCATAAGTGCCTCCAATATTGACAGTGGACTAGAGATACGCTTGGTCAGGAATTCATGTCGCGAACGGCGCGCTGCAATGCAGGAAAACACGGTCGACGGGACGGCTGGGATCGGGCGCAGGTCCCGCCCGCCTCCAACAGCAGCACGCTGACCTCCGGATTCTCGGCGAGTCGGCGTGCCACTACCGAACCCGAGGAGCCGGAGCCGCAGACGATGAAATCGTACTGCGATTTCAACTCGGCTGCGAGCTTCCGCTGGTTGATGCGGACGCGCTCAGTGAAGGCGGCATCCACTCCATCGAAGCTAGTCAGCGCGCGGATTTCATTCGGAACGGCGTTGGGAGCGCTTCAACTCGCTCTGGTGCCGAAGTCGTAGGGAACGTGCACGCCCGCCATCCGCGGCGATCCGCCACGGTGACATCTGTAACTTTTGGGGCGGCAAGCCGAAACTACCTGGTAACCCGGTGTGCCTAGCGTAACCCACGGCCGAACCCGCGAATGCAGCATGGTCGCAGGTACGTGTTGATGCGTCAGTATGGTTACTTCACCATTGGAGACAAACAGTGGCACGCGAACCCATTCCAGATCAAATCGACGATCAGCCGCCGGCGTGCATATTCATCTCGACTGTCGACTACGAGATAAGTGCCGTCCGCACGCGATTCACGGCTGCACTCGCCAAGCTCCTTTTGCCGCTGCGCCGCTACTGGGAAGAGGCCTTGCAAGAGGACCCCGGCGACTATCCAATTTCTTAGGGACAGCTGCATGAGCAATCTTCGCATTGCAGTCTTGGTTGTCAGCTCGCGCATGATCACCGGTCAAGAGCTCGTCGGCGTGTCGATCGCAGGCTCCCTCCCCCGGGTCACAGGTTGATCTCGGGAATCGCAAATTTGGTTACATCGGTAACTTTCAGCGGGATGCGGGCGCGCGACTCCAGACAGGCCGGCCGCTTCGCGGGAACGCGGCTAGACGCCGCTCAGTAGATGATGTCGACCCGGGCGTTGAACACGTACCCCGCGCCGCGCTCGGTGCAGATGTAGCGCGGTTTCGCCGGATCGGTCTCCAGTTTGCGCCGCAGTCGCAGGATCTGGGTGTTGACGGTTCGGTTGTACACGTCATCTCCATGCAGGCGCGACATGTCGAGCACCTGGTCGCGCGAGAGAATGCGATTGGCCGCCCCGAGCAGAACAACGAGCAGACTGAACTCCCCGTTGCTGAGCGGAACCGTGCGCCCGTCCGGCGCCTTCAGGCGGCGCGTATTGAGGTTCAGCTCCCAGCCGTCGAAACGGTAGGCACGGACGCCCTCCGGCCGCCCCTGTTGCACATCGGGCCGGCGCCGTCGCAGCACCGCGCGGATTCGCGCGAGCAGCTCGCGCGGGCTGAACGGTTTGGTGAGATAATCATCCGCGGCCAACTCCAAACCCATCACCCGATCCGCTTCTTCGCGCCGACCGGTCAGCATGATGATCGGAATCGCCGACTCCTCGCGCAGCCGGCTCGCGAGTGCCATCCCATCCTCCTCCCGCAGCTTGAGGTCCAGTACCACCAGATCAACGACGTCGCGTGCGAGCACCACCTGCATCGCGCGCCCGTCGGCAACCGCCGTGACACGAAAGTCGTACTGGCCCAGATAGTCGCTGATCGCTTCCCGAATGACCGGATCATCGTCCACGACAAGGATGTGCGACCGGGCACTCGGGGAGGCGTGAATTTGCCTATTCATGACCGCCTGAACGTTCGTCATGTGCGCGAGTTTAGCCACCCCGGCCCCCTTTGGTCACAGATGTGACCTATCAGACCTTAGCGCCGTAAGATACTCGCAATCGGCGTTAAATGAACATGGCCACGACCTCAGATATTCTCGTCATCGAAGACGATCCGATCATGCGCGAAGCGTTGGCCGACTGGCTGCAGGCGGCCGGATATGCCGTGCGCACGGTGGCGGACGGGAGTGCCGGACTCGCGGCCGTCCAACTCGCTCCACCCACGCTGGTGGTGACCGACATCCACATGCCCGGGATCAACGGGGCCGCCGTCATCTCCGAGTTGAAGCGGCGATATCCACAGATTGCGGTTATCGCGATCTCGGGTCTTTTCAATTCCGGGCACGGTCTGGACGCCGATGCCGCCCTCGCGCTCGGCGCCGCACGGGTGCTCGCCAAGCCGTTCAAGCGCGCCGAGTTGCTGCGCGCGCTGGCCGAGCTCCTCGGGCCTCCAGCCCCGTAGCCGGCAATGCGGCTGATCGGAATTGCCGCCGAGCAAACTTTGCCGCACTATTCGGGCAAGCCGCCGAGCATCCCATGACAGAGCGTTTTGGATACGTGCTGGAGACCCTGCGGGAAGGCGCAGAATTCACCCACTATCGCGGCCGGCAGCACGGTCGGCCAACCCCGGTCCTGGTGGTGGCGCTCAACGCAGAGCAGCCCTCTCCTCAGAGCCTGCGGCGACTCGAGCATGAGTACTCGCTCGAGGCGGAACTGGATTCCGCCTGGGCCAGCCGGCCCCTGGCGCTCACTCGCCACGAAGGAAGGACGACGCTGGTACTCGAGGACCCTGGGGGCGTACCCCTGGATCGAATCCTTGACCGGTGCCAGGGGCAGCCGATGGAGCTGCCTCGCTTCCTGCGCATCGCCATTGGGGTGACGGCGGCACTCGGCCAGTTTCACCGGCGCGGGCTCATCCATAAAGACATCAAGCCGGCAAACATCCTGGTGGATGGCGAAAGCGGCCTCGCCTGGCTCACCGGCTTCGGCATTGCCTCCCGGTTACCACGCGAACGCCAAGCCCCCGAGACGCCCGAGGTGATCGCCGGAACGCTGCCCTACATGGCACCGGAACAGACGGGACGAATGAACCGCTCCATCGATTCGCGCAGCGACTTGTATGCCTTGGGGGTCACCTTCTACGAAATGCTTACGGGCACCCTACCCTTCAAAGCAACCGACCCTATGGGATGGGTGCACTGCCACGTAGCGAGGCAGGCTGATCCGCCGAGCGAACGGGCGAAGCAAATTGCTGAGATGATTTCGTCGCTGGTCATGAAGCTTCTTGCCAAAACTGCCGAAGAGCGATACCAAACCGCCGCAGGCCTCGAAGCCGACTTGCGGCGCTGCCAGACGGAATGGCAGGCGAACCGCCGCATTGGCGCGTTCCCGCTCGGCATGCACGATCTGCCTGACCGGCTCCAGATCCCCGAGAGGCTATACGGCCGAGAGCAAGAGGTCAGAATCCTGATAGCGGCCTACGACCGTGTGGTGGCCCAGGGCACCACGGAGCTGGTGCTGGTGTCCGGATATTCCGGTATTGGCAAGTCCTCCGTGGTGAACGAGCTGCATAAGGTGCTCGTCCCACCTCGTGGCCTGTTCGCCTCCGGCAAGTTCGACCAGTACAAGCGCGATATTCCATATGCCACCTTGGCGCAAGCCTTTCAAAGCCTCATCCGCCCGATCTTGGGACAGAGCGAGGCCAAGCTCTCCCGATGGCAGCACAGCCTTCAGGAGGCCTTGGGTGCAAACGGCGCGCTCATCATCAATCTCATCCCTGAGCTCGAGCTCATCATCGGCAAACAGCCGCCGGTTGCGGACCTGACCCCATTGGAGACGCAGAAACGCTTCCAAATGGTGTTTCGGCGATTCGTCAGCGTGTTCGCGCGGCGGGAACACCCGCTTGCGCTGTTTCTCGACGATCTGCAATGGCTGGATGCGGCGACGCTCGATCTTCTCGAACATCTCGTTACTCATCCGGAAGTACGGTACTTGTTGTTGGTCGGCGCTTATCGCGACAACGAAGTGCGTCCATTTGACCCGCTCATGCAGACACTCGATGAGATCCGACGATCTGCAGCCAGTGTCTCCGAGGTCGCGCTCGCACCTCTGGCGCTCGACGATGTCGAGCGCTTGATCGCCGATTCGTTGCGCTGCGAGCGCAAGCACGCCCAGTCCTTCTCGCAATTGGTGCAGGACAAAACCGCCGGCAATCCTTTCTTCGTCATCCAATTCATCTCAGTACTGGCCGAGGAAGGACTCATCGCGTTCGATCGCAGCGCGAAGGCATGGAACTGGGACCTTGCGCGCATTCAGGCCAAGGGCTTTACCGACAACGTGGTCGATCTGATGGTCGGCAAGTTGAGGCGCCTGCCGAATACGACGGTGGACGCTTTGAAATTGCTTGCCTGTCTCGGAAACTCCGCTGAGATCGCGACGTTGGGCAAGATTGCGGGTGAAACCGAGAGCACCATCGATTCCCACATGTGGGAAGCCGCCCGCGCAGGACTCGTCCTGCGCCGGGATACCAGCTACGCGTTCCTGCACGATCGTGTCCAGGAGGCAGCCTATTCGTTGATCAGCGTCGACCAGCGCGTCGCCAATCACCTGCGGATTGGCCGCTGTCTCGCGGCGTCGATGAGCGACGAGGCACTCACGCTGCAAGTTTTCGACGTGGTCAACCAGTTCAACCACGGAATTGCCCTCATCTCCGACTCCGATGAAATCGAGCTGGTGGCGGAGCTCAATCGGCGCGCAGGAAACAAGGCCAAGGCGTCGACTGCCTACGCCTCCGCATGCCGTTATTTCGCCGCCGGGACGGCGCTGCTGGGACCGTCGGGCTGGACGACCCGCTACGAGTTGGCCTTCGACCTGGCGCTCGGACTCGCAGACTGCACGTATCTTTCAAGCCGGTTCGATGAGGCCGAAGAGCTGGTTGCTGAGCTCTTGCACAGAGCGGCTTCAACCATTGACAAAGCGGCCGCCTATCGGTTGAGGATCAACTTGCATGTGGTCAAATCCCAGTATCATCAGGCGGTGGATAGCGCGCTCGAGTGCCTGCGCCTATTCGGCATCGATATGCCGGCTCACCCAAGTGGCGACGAGGTTCGCGCCGAGCACCGGAAAATCTGGCGGAATCTCGGCGATCGACAGATCGAGAGCCTGATCGATCTCCCCATGACGAGTTCTCCGGAAGTTCGCGCCGCAATGCGGGTGCTGACCGCGCTCACCTCTCCGGCGTTCCTCACCGATCCTAATTTGCACCATTTACATGTCTGCCAAATGGTGAACCTGAGCCTGACACAAGGCATGACCGATGCGTCACCCCACGGCTTTGGCTGGCTCGGATGGATCCTATGCTATGAGGTCTGCCGTTACGACGACGCCTACCGGTTCGGCAAGCTCGCTGTCGATCTCGTCGAAAAACGCGGCTTAGACGCCGATCCGACCAAGGTGCAATACGCCATGGGATTGATCGTGTCTTGGACGAAGCCCCTGGCTATTTCCATCGACTTCTTCCGGGCAGCATTTCGTTCGGGTATCGAGACAGGCGATCTCATCTATGCGACTTATGCCGCCAGCGAGGTCATTATTCGCCTCGTTCTCACAGGGGTCGCTCTGGACGAGGTGTGGCGCGAATCCGAGAAGCTCATGGACTTCGCCGGCAAGATCGGGTTTCGCGATGCCACAGACATGGTCGTAAGTCAGCAGCGCTTCGTGGCAGCCATGCGCGATCGGACCGCCAGCTTGTCCACATTCAGCGACGCGGCGTTCGATGAACGGACTTTCGAGGCGGAATTGACCGCGGATCGGTTGCCCTTGATGGCTGCCTGGTACTGGATCCTCAAGATCGGAGCGCGCTTTT
>WNFQ01004482.1_pt1 | contig 10783 bp, 16 predicted proteins | sample 5400171 | NCBI WGS metagenome assembly WNFQ01 (sample SAMN13153356, study PRJNA577476) | soil metagenome | isolation source: 20 cm soil under Madrone tree | place: USA:California | collected 2016-06-14 | reverse complement strand
TGGGAATCGTGCACAGTCTTCGCCTGGCGCAGCTGTTACATCTTCTGACATTCGTGGCGCTGATTGGCTTCGGTCTCGCAGCGAAACTTGGTCCACTCTACTACTGGTCGATGCCTTTGGTTGCAGCGGCGCTGCTTTACGAACACAAAATCAACAAACTCGATGTCGCCGGAATCAATCGCGCATTTTTTCAGAGCAATGCATTCGTAAGCGCCGTTTTCCTAGTCGCAGTGTGCATGGACCGATGTTTTAGATAGCGCCGCCGCGCTGCTGTATCTGTTTAGCGCCAAAGGCGCTGCCTCATTGCAAGCTTGGGGGCATCGCCCCAGGAATTCGAATTGCCGTAAAACCCAGCGCTGAAAGCGCGCTTCAATCAGCGGGTCATCGAACTCGTGCTGGCGTTGAATCGCGCTTTCAGCGCTGGGTTTTTGGGGTGCCACTAATCCTGGGGCGATGCCCCAGGCTGTGGGTGACCAAACCGCGCCTTTGGCGCTAATGCGCCAACCTATCACGAAGGACCGTCGTCACATCGCGTTTAACATTGCCACGCGTCTTTGATGCCGGCCGCCATCGAAACCGGTTTCGAGCCAAACGCGCACGATGTTGAGCGCCAGCACGTTGGCGTCGTTGTGGTGGCGCGAGAGACGTGCCGACTCTTCGTTCCAGCAAAGCGCGCAACGCACGCCGTGCACTTTATTTGCCACCATCGCTTCGCCATTGCCCGAGCCGCCAAATACGATGCCTCGTTCGCACTCGCCCCGTGCTACTGCTTCCGCTGCCGGCCGAATGAAAAGCGGATAATCAACAGGGTCTTCACTGAACGTGCCGAAGTCTTTCACTTCGTGTCCGAGCGAGCCGAGCAATTCTTTTACTTTTTCTTTGTAACGAAAGCCGGCGTGGTCTGAGCCGAGGGAAATTTTCATAAGACACGAATTACACGAATTCGGACCAAATGGTAGGGCGCGTCACTCCTGTGCGCGCCGAAATCGCGTCGCACCGACGGCGTGCAGAGGACTGCCCGTCCTACCGCATAACGAATTTATCCTCCGTGCAGTTTGGCCAGCTCGCCCCAGATCTCCTTTTCGCGTTCGGTTATTTTTTTGGGGACATTGATCTGAACAACGACATAGAGATCGCCGCGCTTACCAGAGACGCCAGGCAGTCCACGCTCACGCAGACGAAACCGTTGTCCACCCTGCGTGCCTGGCGGAATTTTCAGGCGCACTTTCCCTTCGAGAGTGGGGACAAGCAATTCAGTACCAAGTACTGCCTGCCACGGCTCGATTTTCACCTCATGAATCAGATCGCTGCCTTCGACTGAAAAATCCGGGTGTCGAGCCAGGCGCACGCGAAGAAAAAGATCGCCGCTTTTTCCTCCGCGCGCACCCGCTTCGCCCTGACCGCGCAAGCGGATTCGCTGTCCTTCGTGAACGCCGCGCGGGATCTTAACTTGGTAATTTTCCACTTTATTCGAGCCGGCCCGGCGCAACGAGACTGTTCGGGTCGATCCGTGCAACGCCTCTTCAAGTGTGACCATGATGTCGGCTTCGACGTCGGCGCCGCGCTCCGCCGTCGCCTGACGTCCGCCAAATCCGCCGAAAGCCGAGCGACCGCGGCCGCCGCCGAAGAATGCTTCGAAGAAGTCGCTGAATCCCGTTCCATCGAACTCGAATTGAACTCCCCCGCCATCGCCGCCCCACTGATAGAATCCGCCGCCCGGTTGCTGTCCTTGCCGTTGCCAGTCAGGCGGTGGCTGGAACCCGCCCGGACGATTCCAATCCGCACCGAGTTGGTCGTATTTCTTGCGCTTTTCGGGATCGCCCAGCACCTCATACGCTTCGTTGATTTCCTTAAATTTTTCTTCGGCGGCCTTTTTGTCCTTGGCGACATCGGGATGATATTTCCGCGCCAGCTTGCGAAACGCGCTACGGATCTCGTCCTCGGTGGCGGTTTTCGGAACACCGAGTGTCTCGTAATAATCTCGGAACTGTACTGGCATTTGCTCTCAAGCTTGTGCCTTCGCTCAGTTCGCGCAACTCTTTGAATTATGCGGGAGCTGGGAAAATTCGTTGTGATCATCGGTGTAATCGCGACGCTGGTAGGACTGGTGATGTGGAGCGGCTTCGCTCCGAAGTGGCTGGGACGACTGCCGGGTGATATCCGGATCGAGCGCGAACATTCGGTATTTTATTTTCCCGTCGTTACCTGCATCGTCCTCAGCATTGTCCTGACCCTGCTCTTTTCGATCTTCTCAATTTTCCGGCGCTGATGGCAGCGCTGAGTAAACAAGCGGAACTCGAACGGCACGTTGCTGAGTTGCTGCAATGCCGTCGCTGTCCGCGCATGAAATCGACGCCCGTGTCCGGTGGCGCGATCGTGAGCGACATCATGGTCATTGGGCAGGCTCCCGGTCCTAGAGAGCCAGTCTTGCTACGACCGTTCGCTCATACCGCTGGCCAGACGCTTTTTCGCTGGTTCGAAGAGTTCTGCGGAATGAATGAGGGCGCCGTTCGATCAAAGATTTATTTCGCAGCGGTCTGTCGATGTTTTCCAGGGAAAAATTCCAGTGGCGGTGACCGCGTCCCAGCGCCGGATGAAATTCGCAACTGTTCGTCGTGGATGGACGATGAGATTCGAATTTTGAGACCGCGTCTCATTATTCCTGTCGGCCGACTGGCTATCGTGCAATTTATCGACTGCGCAAAACTGGTGAAAGTGATTGGGCGCAAATTTCGGGTGGAACGCGCGGGACATCGCTTCGATATGATTCCATTGCCGCATCCCTCGGGCGCATCGCCGTGGCACAAACTTCCGCCAGGTCGTGAGCTAACCAAACGCGCGCTCAAACTAATTGCACGCCATTCTACGATGGCCGCGCTCTGCGGGCCGCGCGGACGCCGTGCGAAGACCTCGAAATCCATCAAACGCGGCTTCCTTCAATCGCATTGACCACTCGACGCAAGAAGTGCTAGTTTGCTCTGTATGAAACGCCGGAAAAAGGCTACGAGTGCGAGGGAGCGTGAGCGGCGCGCCCGCGCGGTGATCACGGCATCCGAGCCCGGCACCATCCCCAAAGGAATGAAATTCATCTCCTTTCGCAAACTGACAGCGGCGGAGCGAGCCTACGGGAACTCGCTGGCCGGACGCGCTGCCGAACTCTTGGCACGAAAGTCCGAGAAAGTCGCGGTCTCTCATTAGCGTTCGCTGATGCCTGACTACATCAGGCAAGTTATTCGCGAATCTCGCTTCGAATACGAATTGCGCGCACTAATTGCCGAGGCAATCGCAGCAGACCAATTTGTCGAAGCCGCCGAATTCCTCATCGCGCGCGATCCATTGACTGGATCGCAGACCGAAGACCCGCGTATTTGGGCCATGCCCATGGCCTTAGTTGAGGGCGCGCAGGTTGTGCTTTACTACGCCTTTGACGACACAACCGTCTGGCTCCTATCGATTACCCGCATTTCAAATGAGCACTGAACATGTTCCAACTCGCTCTGAGATTCCAGAGTCCGACAAATGGGACCTATCGCAGCTTTTTGCTGATGTAGGCAAGTGGCAGGAGGATTTCGCCTGGCTTCAGAGAACGTATCCGAAACTTCAGGAGTGGAAGGGGAAAGCAGGTGAGTCTGCGCAAGTGCTCGCCGCGATTCTTGAGTTTGAAAAGTCGCTTGAGGCGAAGATGGAGCGCGTCTATCACTACGCATCACTGCAACTGGCGGAGGACAGCACTAACAATGAATACCTCACGCGTATCGGACAGGTTCAGAACCTGCTCACCAGGATCGGTGAAGCGGCAGCTTTTGTCGTTCCGGAAATCCTGGCGATCGATGACCAGAAGTTCGCACAGTTCACTGCCGATCCGGCGTTAAAGGATTGGCGAATCAAGTTGCACAAACTTCAGCGGATGAAACCGCACGTGCTCTCAGAACCCGAGGAACGTCTGCTCGCTCTGGGAAGTGTCGCGCTCAGTGGTTACGACGATACGTTTTCGCAATTGACCGATGTGGACATGAAGTTCGGCGTCCTGACGGATGAGACCGGGCACGAAAAACCGCTGACCCAAAGTTCATTCAGCTCATTTTTGGTGAAGCGCGATCCTGAGCTGCGCAAACGCGCGTTCCATCAATTCTACGCAGAATTCCACGACCACGAGTACACGCTTGCCGCGTCGCTTGCCTATTCCGTCAAGACGGATGTGTTTCACGCAAGAGCAAGGCATTATTCATCTGCCCTCGAAGCGGCGCTGTTTCCCGATGACGTGCCGATCGCGGTTTATGATGGATTGATCCAATCAGTCCGCGCGAACTTAAAACCGTTGTTTCGCTATTTCGATTTGCGCAGACGCGTTCTTGGCTTGGACGAACTGCATCATTACGACACGTACGTCCCGCTCGTTCCGGAAATCGAGACGCGCTTCACCTTTGATGACGCTGTCGAAATGGTTTTGGCCGCGCTAGCTCCGCTCGGGAAGGAGTATGTTTACGTGCTGGCGGAAGGGTTGCGGTCGAAGCGCTGGTGCGATCGTTACGAAAATAAAGGCAAACGCAGCGGTGCGTTTTCATCCGGAAGTTACGGCGCGCCACCGTATATCCTGATGAACTACAAACAGGACGTCTTCGCCGATGTTTACACGCTCGCGCACGAGGCTGGTCATTCCATGCACAGTTGGTTCTCCCAAAACGCGCAGTTGTTTCAGGATTATGAGTACCCGATTTTTCTGGCCGAAGTAGCCTCGACATTTAACGAAGAATTGCTCACGCATCATCTGGTCGAAACGACGAGCGATCCGAAGATGCGGGCTTATGTCATCAACAGGCAAATCGACGACCTGCGCGGCACGCTCTTCCGGCAGACCATGTTTGCCGAATTTGAAAAAAATATTCATGCCATTGAGGAAAGCGGAGATGCGCTAACGCTAGATGTTTTTAAATCGGAGTATCACAAACTCCTCGAGACCTATTTTGCTGAAAATGTCGTGCTTGATCGGGAGCTTGATCTGGAATGCCTGCGTATTCCGCATTTCTACCACGCATTCTACGTTTACAAGTATTCTACAGGAATTTCCGCTGCAGCGGCGCTTTCGCAGCGCGTGTTATCCGGCGAGCTTGGAAGCGTCGACGCGTATCTTAACTTTTTACGCTCCGGCGGATCGAAATTCCCGCTGGAAACATTGAAGACGGCAGGCGTGGACATGACAACACCCGCGCCCATCGAAAGTACATTGAAGTTGTTCGAACGCCGGCTCGAAGAGCTCGAAGAGCTCTTGCTGTAGGGCGTCCAAGGAGCGGCGGTCTCTAGTCCGCCGTCCCTCAAAAGAGGCGGATTGAAAATCGCCGCTTCTTGTTTTGGAGTTTTCCGAGCCCATGCTGGCTTTATACACTTGGTGTTTCTGTGGCAGAACTCCGCTTTTTCAATCCGTACGCGGATATTCGTTTCACTGCGAATCGGTTGCCGCACTGGCAACAAGATGGCGCGGTTTATTTCATTACGTTCCGACTTGTCGACGCCGTTCCTCATCGCTTACGCACTCAATGGGAGTCAGAACGTGAGTCATGGTTACGTGTTCATCCGCAACCTTGGAGTGCCGAAGTTGAGCGCGAATATCATGAACGCTTCTCAGGTGCGATCGAACGCTGGCTCGATGGTGGCTATGGTTCTTGCATTCTGCGACGACGCGACTGCGCACAAATAGTGGCCGAAGCGCTGCACCATTTCGATGGCGAACGCGCCGCCATCATCTCATCTGTAGTGATGCCGAACCACGCGCATACGTTATTCGTCCAAAACGCAAACTGGCCGTTGGAAAAGTTGCTTCGTAGTCGGAAAAGCTTCACTTCACGGAAAATAAACTCACTGGTAGGTCGCGATGGGAGTCTATGGCAGCGGGATTACTTCGATCGGCTAGTTCGCGATGAAAAGCATTTCGCGAATTGCGTGCGCTACATCCGCAGGAACCCTGCAAAGGCGCGCCTTGAAAGCGGCGAATACATTTTGTACCAGAGCGAGGTTGCGCGAAGCATCGAGTGAACAAGGAGGGGCGGTTTCCTATCCGCCCCTTTGAGACGGCGGACTAGAGACCGCCGCTCCTTGGGGTTACCATTCCGGCAATGCAATTGCAAAGCGGTCAGCTTCTTCAGGGACTGAAACCGCTGTTCCTCGAAAATTTCGAGAACTTCGGTGAGCTGGGCGCTGCGGTGTCGGCTTGGCAAAATGGAAAACCGATCATCGATCTTTACGGCGGATTTCGCGATGCGCGTCGCGAACATCCGTGGACGAGCGACACGCCTGTTTTGGTATGGTCGGCGACGAAGGGAATTGGCAGCGGATGTGTCTTGCATGTATTGCAGGAACACAACCTCAAGCTCGACCAACGGGTAGCGGAGCTCTGGCCCGAGTTTGCACAGGCTGGTAAAGAAAAAATTACGCTCGCGCAGTTGCTTTCGCATCAGGCCGGTCTTTGCGCTTTGGATCGCCGAGTCGACGTGCTGGATTACGATACGGTCATTCGCGCCCTAGAAACGCAAAAACCGTTGTGGCCACCAGGCACTGCTCACGGTTATCACGCACGCACGTTTGGATTTCTTCTGGATGAACTCGTGCGCCGAATCGCCGGAAAGACGCTGTCAGATTACTGGCAGGAAAATTTTTCTCGACCGCTCAATCTCGATTTCTGGATCGGTCTGCCGGAAAAAGAGAATCCTCGCGTGGCGGCGATTTACGCTGCGAAAAGCGGCAAGCCACCTGAGCCGAAACAATTCTATGCAGATCTTGTTACGCCCGGCACGCTCGCGCGCAAAACCTTTACGTCGCCTTATGGCCTGCATGTGATCAGTAAGATGAATGACGCTGCGATTCGTGCGCAACCGATTGTCTCCTTTGGCGGGATCGGGAGTGCCTCGGCATTGGCCAGATTTTATTCCATGCTTTCCAACGGCGGAAAAGCCGATGGCCAGACATTCTTTTCAGCAGAAACACTCGAATGGATGAGCGCGCCGCTGACCGATGGCATCGACCGCGTTTTTCAAATACCGACAGCGTTTTCCGCTGGATTCATGAAAGATTCACGAGATGCAGCCCGAAGAATGTTCGGCCCATCCACGAACGCGTTCGGACATCCTGGCGCAGGCGGCAGCCACGCCTTTTGTGATCCCGAGAATCGGATCGCCTTCGCGTACGTGATGAACCAAATGGAGCAATCGGTTTTGCCGAATGAAAAATCATTGCGGCTGGTGGATGCGATTTACGGGTAGGGGGCGATTGACCTCAATCGCCTGGGTGGGTTCGGTGAACCGCCCCTACCTATTCGCCAATTACGGTAATTGAAATCTTTCGCCGATGCGGGGCTCGCCGGTGTTCAAAGAGGAAAATGCCCTGCCACGTTCCGAGCTGTATTTTCCCATCGACAATCGGGATGGTCTCACTGGTGCGCGTCAATGCCATCCTGATATGCGATGGCATATCATCGCTGCCTTCAGAATCGTGCGTGAAGTAATCGGCATCTTCGGGAACCAGCCGATCGAAAAACTGTTCCAAGTCGCGGCGCGCAGTTGGATCGGCATTTTCCATCATGAGAACGCTGCAACTAGTGTGCTGAACAAAGACAGTCGCGATGCCGGTTCGCACGCCACACCTGTCGACCTTCGCTTGTAGCTCATCGGTCATTTCGTAAAGGCCTTTGCCGTTCGTGCGAACTTCGAATCGATCATGAAGAACATGCATAAATTTTCAGACCGAAAATACCATGTGCTAAAGTAGTCGTCGCGCCTGCGGCGCTGAAACCGGGAAATGACAGCATGAAAGTGCGAGTGCAGTTTTACGCGCAATTGCGCGATCTCTCTGGAATGCGCGAGCTGGAGGTTAACCTTGCCGAAGGCGCGACCGTGCATGACTTGCTCGAGAAAATTTATGCGCAGCAACCAGCGCTTCGCTTACACGACAAAAGCATTCTGATTGGCGTCGGCGTGGAATTTGTCGATCGCAATTACGAACTGAAGCCGGGCGAGGAGATTTCCATCATGCCGCCGGTGCAAGGAGGATAACGTTTGGTGGCGTGCAGAGGACTGTCCGCACTACCGAAGCAGGTAGGGCGCGGCACTCCGTGCGCGCCGCTGATTTCAATCCCGGAAATTCTTGAAGTTCGTGGCCACACCGAAGTCGCGGCTGCGCACGAATTGAATCACAGCCTGCAGTTCGTCTTTCTTTTTTCCAGTCACCCGAATTTGTCGATCCTGCAACTGGCTTTGCACCTTGAAGCCTTGTGCCTTGATCGCCTGAATAATTTCTTTTGCTTTGTCTCCTTCGAGGCCCTGCCTGATTTTCAATTCCTGCCGGGCATGACCGATCGATGAGATGGCAGGCTCTTCCTGCTCGATGTTGCGGAGGTCAACTCCGCGCCTGGACAATTTGCCGATCACGATCTCTCGCAGCGCTTTCAAGTGCGCTGCATCGTCCGCCGTCAAAACAAGCTTGTCCTTTTCCGAAACGATTTCCGTTTTCGCGTCCTTCAAATCGAAGCGAGTGGCAAGCTCTTTGCGCGCCTGATTAATCGCATTGTCGATCTCTTGCTTGTCCACTTCTGAGACTATGTCGAACGATGGCATTTTCGATTGCGGATTTTAGATTGCAGAGTGCGGATTAGGCAAATCACTTTGCCTAGGGACTGGCCTCCACAATCTTGATGTTGCCTTCCGCCACGCGCATTTTGGTTGTGGCCTGACCTCCGCCATGGACCAACATGTCGATTTTCGCGGCCTCCGCGGATGACAGTCCCGCAACTGCGGGATTATTGAAATCGTTATCGATTTTTCCGTGTGTTGTTTTTGCAAGGAGATGGAAAGCGGCGTCGCTCGGGAGATAGGCCCACGCGTTTCCCTGTGCGATATCTGCCTCCGCGGAAAACTTGCCCTCTTCCCACCAATCGTATGATACGATGACATTGCCGCGCCGCATCGCGAGGTCCAGGTTGCTAAAACAGTTGCGAGCGAAAATGCGGCCTTCGCCTAATCGGGCACGCGTCGTTGGTCCCCGCATTCCATCCAGCAGAATTTCGCCCGCATCCAAGTTCAGTTGCGAGATGCTGGCCGTTGCCGGAAGAACGATGGTGTAATCAACCGTGCCGGACCGGTCGAATAAAGCCCACTTCGGCTTGGGAGGAAATTTGGTGGTGATGGAAACGGAGCCCGGCTTCACAGAGACATCGATCGCGATCTGCGTCAGGCGCGCGCGTTGGTACGCTTTTTTAACCGCGTGCACCCGCATCTCGTTCACGTTTGAGCCATAAACCAAGACGGCTCCATCGCCGTTCTGAATGGTTATGTCCGTGCGCGGCTCAATCGTGCAGAGCCGTTCGAAAGTCTCTTCGATCACGCGGTCGTCCGCGGTGTTACAGCCACCGAGCGAAACGAGTAGCGCGCCAACGATCGGGGAGAGCTTACGGCGGTTACCAGCGAGGAATTTCACGCGGAAATTGTATGGAGGCGCACACGGTCGGAGGCAAGCAAGAGATCACCGCCGACGACTCCAATTTGCGAGCCACACCTGGCGCGTCCGAAAGATCGATTCGCCTCAAGCTTCTTCTACCGGCAAGTCAGGAAAGAGGCCTCGAAAATCTTTTGCGTTTCGTGTGAGGAGACCATTAAAACGTACGGCAAAGGAGCCGATCAAAACGTCTGCAATTGGACGTTTGCTGATTTTACCTGTCCGGCGTTTCAGCATGTAATGATGCCATGCGCGATGCGCCGCAATCGTATCCGGCCAGGTCCATGTATGCGTCCAGTTGACGCCACTGGAGTCCAAAAATTCGTTTTGTGCTTCGGTGACTCCATTAAACAGTGGCGCTAATTCAACGTAAGAAACTGGCGCAATAAGAAGTCCCGCTGATCGCCGGCGATCGAGCAGGCGAGCTGAAGCCTCGCCGAACTCTGGATCGTCTTCTGCGACATCGATCAGTAGGCAGGTGTCAACGACCCAGGGCACTATCGTTCTCCTTCGCGGAGTTCGGCCATCACACGCGCAGTGCGGCGCCCCTTTTCGCCACGAAATCGCGCCGCAAATCCAAGCATGGCCATCGCTCCCACGGGCTTCTTCTTCTGTGGAACTTTAACCAGACACTCGCGATCGGAGATTTTCTCCCAGACAAGAGGCTGCCCGGTTTTCAAGCCCAATTCTTTGCGTATAGCTGCCGGAATGGAAACCTGGCCGCGCTCTGTCATAACGGTAGTCAGCTTGTCCACTCCACAGGTTATCATGTGAATTCATCATGTCAATGAGGGCGCGTTAGGGGCCGCGCCCACGGCCATGACGCGGGCATCACACCCAGAGCGCGCGATCGAACGTGCGATATTGGATCGCTTCCCTCACGTGCTCGGGTGAGATGTCGCCGGACCTGGACGAAGCGGGCAGCTCCTTCAACCGAACATCACAGGCAGCGACCAACTCACACAAAAATTAGAAGGAGCTGGGCGACCCAGCTGATTGCTTGCAATCGGCTGCCCTTCGGGCGCGAAGCGGGTCGATCTTTATACCCAAAGCGTCCGATCAAATGTTCTGTATTGAATCGCCTCACTGACGTGTTCCGGTGAGATGTCATTTTTGCCATCAAGATCGGCGATGGTGCGCGAGACTTTTAGAATCCGATCGTAAGCGCGGGCGCTTAGGTGTAATTCGCTCATGGCCACGCGAATCAATTCCTGCGAGTCCTGGCTGAGCTTGCAATACTGTTTGAGATGACGCGTCGCCATGCGCGCGTTGCAGTTTACTTTCGCGCCATTGCGAAAACGCT
>WNFQ01003969.1_pt1 | contig 10785 bp, 16 predicted proteins | sample 5400171 | NCBI WGS metagenome assembly WNFQ01 (sample SAMN13153356, study PRJNA577476) | soil metagenome | isolation source: 20 cm soil under Madrone tree | place: USA:California | collected 2016-06-14 | reverse complement strand
CGTCCAGTGGCACTCAACGTCCCTGTTCCTGTTACCGCAGTTTTGCTGTCCCTGAATTGCAGAAGACTAAAGGCCGAATCGTGATGGTGAGCTCGCAGGCGTCGCAGCTCCGCATCCCTTTCAGCAGCGAATATTGCACATCAAAGCATGCGCTTGTTCGCTTTGCAGAGTTCATTACCATCGGTGAGTCTCTCTGCAATCACACGGCACATGCACCCTTGCATTAAACAACAAAGGGACTTGGTTCGCAGAGTATCCAGATTTGAAAGTTTTCTGTGTACATCCGGGCATCGTGGCGACTGAGCTTACAGTCGGGTACGAGGGACATGTGTCTCGGGACCTGGACTCGCCCGCGCTCTGCGCTTCAACGATCTTGTATCTGATATCAGGGAGGGCGGATTATTTGAGTGGTCGCTTTGTCGCCTCAACCTGGGACCTAGGCGAGGTCGAGCGGGACTGGAAGGAGAAGATTATTGCCCAAGATGCGCTAGTCAGCAAGCTTCATATCCCACAGTAAACTGAGGGTCAGAGTAGTAGAGCTACACAATTGGATTAAACCATGTATCGACTTTGTGCACAGAAGAATATGACACGAGATATACAGCGAGCCTGAGGTTTACACGTGCTGGAGATGTCTGGCAAAGTGCTAGAAAAACCTGAATCAAAATCTGAGTCTGGTGGTACTCACAACTTGCTGTACCCAAGGCTGGCCTACAGTGATGTCCGAGCAGTCAGCAAAAACTCGAAGCTGCCAACCCAGTACGTAGTACGTTGTGATCGATGTGGTGGACTTCAATCCCCTCGAATTCCTGAGAGAATTATGGGTAATCCGTGTGCCAGAATGGCTTCTCGCGCTTCGGTGGTCAGCATGAGAGGAATGTCGTTCCTGATATGAAACCGATCATCGACGTAGAAGTGGCCAGTAGTAGTAGTAAGCAGATCGATGGGTGATATATCATCAGCATGTGGCTTTGTCATGTTTCCTGCCTTTTAATAAGAGGATTTCTAACGTATACTGATGCCTTGTGATCGATGTGATCATCTATACGTACATCTAAACCTACACTAAACTTTTTTGGGCTTGCTCAAGCTTGAGCAAGCGAAAAAGGACGGAGAGTACTAAAAGTGCAAAAGTAACCTGTTTCTTTGCCAAAAGTTGATTTTGGCCGTTTCGTCGTAAGTTAAAAAGTGATCCAAAGTTGTAAAGGCACCACTCAATCATTCAAAGTGAACTTTTCACTTGTTTACTTGCCGAAGTGTGAGAAAGTTTTGCACAATTTACTGATGAGGGATGTTACTCAGCGACGATGTGGGAAACATCTTCATAATGAATGACGTACTTCTCCACTGGTTATTCATCCTCGAGCGCAATCTTTTCGTTCGTCTGACCATCTCCAACTCCAACTCCAATCGATAACGGCCAACCCCTGATCTGATGACTCATTCAGAAGTGGGCGTTGAACTCAGGCTTTAAATTTAAATGGCCCCCATCTCCTGTGGAACTATCACCATACAAGCATGTCTCTCGTAGGACTCGACGAAGATCTTCAGGTCACCAATCGCCAGGAGTGAGCAGCGAACACGACTTCGTTTCCCTCATATCTGCAAGCTAACCTAGGACCACCCAGTGTCTACCCAACAATCGATCCCAAGGTCCACTATGAGGCACAGACATTTGCAAACAAGGTCGTCTTGATCACAGGCGCATCTCGCGGGATCGGTGCACAGATTGCGCTGCAATATGCCCGTGCTGGTGCCTCGCTGTCACTGGTGGCTCGTACGCAAGCCGCCCTCGATGCGGGCAAAGATGCGATCCTTCGCGAGCGCCCCTCTGCGCAGGTCCTCACCTTCGCCGCCGACGTGCGCGATGCGAAAAGGACAGAAGAGGTGGTCTCTGCCACCGTGGCCCACTTTGGTCGTCTGGACATTCTTGTTGCCAACGCTGGTAAACTTCGCCCCATAGATGAACGTGCGTTGCGGTGCCGTATCACTACCGCTCTTGTAGCTGACTTGAGTCTCCGACGCAAGCATTCGCGTCGAAGGATCCGAATGGATGGTGGGATATTCTTGAGGTCAATATTCGTGGGCCCTACAACTACATCCAGTGCGGCAGTCTCATTATACTTCTATTTGTTCGCAACCAACGCTTATCGTCTATCGCCTAGCTTTGCTGTGCCTGAATTGCTGAAAACCAAAGGACAGGTGGTCATTCTCAACTCAGGGGTGTCCCAAATTCGGATACCAAACGCGAGCGAGTATTGCATTTCAAAGCACGCATTGCTTCGTTTTGCAGAGTTTGTTACGATTGGCGAGTGTCTCCCGTTCGTAATTGAACGTCGTATCCTCATTGCTTTGTAGAGTATCCCGACATCAAGGTCTTCTCCGTCAACCCCGGTGCTGTCAAGACGGACATGTATGACGAGGCGGGCGCTCCCGTTCCAATTAACTCCACTGTTGAGTTGGCAGCGTCGACGATACAGTACTTGACGTCGGGCAAGGCTGACTATCTGAGTGGCCGATATGTTTCTGCATCGTGGGATTTGGGTGAAGTTGAACGTGACTGGAAGGAAAAAATAATTGCACAGAGCGGTCTTGTTAGCAAGCTTTCCATCCCTGTGTAGCCAAGTTGGCAAGCCTCGGGTCCGCCATGTTGGATGGTCCAAAAATTAATAAATCGAACATCGAGATAGCTCGCCGATATGGTGGTGCCAGTGATTGCACTCCTGTAGACAAGGCTGTAGAGCTGTAGCTGTACGATGTTGGTATTGCATTGTTGGTATTGCATCAGCAAAAACTTCAGAAAAACTTACTGTTGTACACGACGCTAAATTGCTCAAAATTGTTGTTATCTATATCACGTGCACCTTACCCTAAGTCGCTACAGAAATTTGTGTTTTGGTTTTTCTCAGACTCCAACCCAATTTCTGCAAAAATCTGGGAACGAGACTAGCAAAGTGTCTGAAAAATCTCAATCTCAATCTGAGACCGGCGGCACTCACAACTTACTGTACCTAAGGCCGGCCTACGGTGATGTCTGAGTCAGCAAAAACTCGAAGCTGCCGACCCACTACGCAGTACGTTGGGAGTCGGCCAGTAGTAGTAGTAAGCAGGTTGGTGCTGATGTATGTGGATTTGTCATGTTTCCTGCCTTTTAATAAGAGGATTTGCTAAAACACGTACGTATAGATGATCACGAGGGAAGTCACTTAGCGACGATGTGGAACCCCAACACCATTTATCGAAACATCTTCACAATGAATGACGTGCTTCTCCGCTGGTTATTCATGCCGAGTGCGCAGTCTTTTCGTCCGATCACCTCCTTCGGCGATAATGGCCAACCCCTGCTGATTCATTCAGAAGTTGGCGTTGAAACTCAGGCTTTAAATGGCCCCGATGTCTCCTGTGGAACTATCACCGTACCCCCACCATGTCTCTCATGTCTCTCATAGGCCTCGACGAAGATCTTAAGGTCACCAGTCGCCAGGAGTAAGCAGCGAACGTGATTTCGTTTCCCTCATATCTACAAGCTAACCTGGGACCGCCCAAGTGTTTACCCAACAATCGATCCCAAGGTCCACTATGAGGCACAGACATTCGCAAACAAGGTCGTCTTGATCACAGGCGCATCTCGCGGGATCGGTGCACAGATTGCGCTGCAATATGCCCGTGCTGGTGCCTCGCTCTCACTTGTTGCTCGTTCGCAAGCCACCCTCGATGCGAACAAAGACGCTATCCTTCGCGAGCGCCCGTCTGCACAGGTCCTCACCTTCCCCGCCGATGTGCGCGATGTGAAAAGGACAGAAGAGGTGGTCGCTGCCACCGTGGCCCACTTTGGTCGTCTGGACATTCTTGTTGCCAACGCTGGTAAAATTCGCCCTATAGATAAGCGTACGTTTCAGCCCCGACACATGTATCACTACCGCTGTGTAGCTGACTTGAGTCTCCGACGCAAGCATTCGCGTCGAAGGATCCGAATGGATGGTGGGACATTCTTGAGGTCAATATTCGTGGGCCCTACAACTACATCCAGTGCGGCAGTCTCATTATACTTCTATTCTTCGCAACCAACGCTTATCGTCTATCGCGTAGTTTTGCTGTGCCTGAATTGCTGAAAACCAAAGGACAGGTGGTTGTTGTCAACTCAGGGGCGTCCCAAGTTCGGATACCAAACGCGAGCGAGTATTGCACGTCGAAGCACGCAATACTTCGTTTTGCAGAGTTTGTTTCAATTGGTGAGTGGTTTATTGTTTTGTGCTTTCGTTTTGACGTCGGATTCTCATTGCTTTTGTAGAGTATCCCGACATCAAGGTCTTCTCCGTCCACCCCGGTGCTGTCAAGACGGACATGTATGATGAGGCTGGCACTAGCTTTCCAGCTAACGACACTGTTGAGTTGTCAGCTTCGACGATACAGTACTTGACGTCGGGCAAGGCCGACTATCTGAGCGGCCGATATATTTCCGCAACGTGGGATTTGGGTGAAGTCGAACGTGACTGGAAGGAAAAAATAATTGCGCAGAACAGCTTTGTTAGCAAGCTTTCCATCCCTGTGTAGCTGAGTTGGCAAGCCTCGGGCCCGCCATGTTGGATGGTCCAAAAATTAATAAATTGAGCGTCGAGATAGGTCGGTGATATGGTTGTGTTAGTGATTGCCCTACTGTAGACAAGGCTGGATGTTGGTATTGATATCACGGTTGACAAGACCCATTGTATTCGAGTGATCACTTATCAAAAATCGATCGAGATCGACAAATTTTCAAAAGTTCACCATCGCCGAATTTCGGAATTCGGTTTGTAAATTAAAGCTGCGCAAGATGAGCTGCGCAAGATGCCCGTTCTCAGCGCCTTGCCTTCGCCTAGGCCCGTGTTATCCCCAACTCAAGGAGCTCGCATCCCGGTTTCTTGTTGACACTTCAAGTTGGAGGAGACACGATGCGCCGACTCTGATAGCAGCCACCCATCACATGCATCATACGTCATGAGAGCAGCCTAGCCTAGGAGACTCCTAGGAGCCGTCCGTCCTTTCGGGATGGTAACAGGCAGAGCATCCCAGTCGGTCCTGTATACTGTACCCCAAAAGTTGCGCGATCAGATACAAGGTTCCAAGTCTTCACCGGTTCAGCGTTCATCAGATTGTCCTGCCAGTGCCAGGTCATTTGTACTGTAGGCCAACCTTTCGACCCCGCTACTCGTACGATATGCCAATAGAATAGAAACACCACCGTGGGAATTTCACCCCGCCGAATTGAAAACGAGTGGTGCGGGCGTCAAATCCCATCTTCTTCCGAGTTCCGACTGGCTGCTTCCGGCTCTGTTTTCATCGACTTGTCGCTGACGAGAAAGGGCCGAGAGTTATAGTACTGTACTCCTTTGCCCTGGGGATCCATCTGGCCCGAGTAATCCGACGGAGCTCCATCGCGGTCTCTTCTTGACACTGGAAGAGACAGGGCGATGCGCTGATTCAAGGCACTGGCAGCCATCTCGCGATACAGCGCACGACACCAGAAACCTTGGCTGTGGCTGATTCCATGGGAGATTCCATCCAGGGATGGAATCAGGGATTATCAAGTTCCGTGTTTGATGACAGACGGAATGACATCATTAGCTCGGGCCCAGAGTGATACTAACCCCTGATGAGTGATGACGGCCAATTCAATTCAATGCGAAATGCGAAAGTCTTCAAATGACACCAGCTGGCCCCGCGGGCCCCAGCTGGTCATTTCCTCACCCCCACCATGTCTGTCATTGGCTTTGACGAAAACCTTAATGTTACTAACCGCGAAGAGTAAGTACTAGCCAACGCGTTTTCTTCTCATGTCCCATGTACTACCTTCAAGCTGAGACCACCCAACTTGAAGTGTCTACCCAACAATCGATCCCAAGGTCCACTATGATGCACAGGCATTCGCAAACAAGGTCGTCTTGATCACAGGCGCATCTCGTGGGATCGGTGCCCAAACTGCGCTGCAATACGCCCGCGCTGGTGCCTCGCTCTCACTGGTGGCTCGCACGCAAGCCGCCCTCGATGCGAGCAAAGATGCGATCCTTCGCGAGCATCCCTCTGCGCAGGTCCTCACCTTTCCCACCGACGTGCGCGATGTGAAAAAGGCAGAAGAGGTGGTTGCTGCCACCGTGGCCCACTTTGGTCGTCTGGACATTCTCGTCGCCAACGCTGGTATTCTCCGCCCCATGGATAAACGTGCGTTGCGTCTCTTCCACACGCATCATACTACCATCTTTGTAGCTGACTTGTGCCTCATCTAAAGCATTTGCGTCTAAAGATCCGAACGAATGGTGGGATGTCATTGAGGTCAATATTCGTGGCCCCTACAACTTTATCCAGTGCGCGTCTCATAGACTCTCTTGTTATATCACAAGCTTATCATCTTTCGCCTAGCTTTGCTGTCCCTGAATTGCTGAAAACGAAAGGCCAGGTGGTGGTGCTCGTCTCGGGAGCGTCCCAAATCCGATGCCCCAACGCGAGTGAGTACTGCACCTCGAAGCATGCAATGCTTCGTTTTGCAGAGTTCGTTAAAATCGGTAAATATTATTGCTCTCTCCCATTTGTACTAGACGCCAATTCCTCGTCACTTTGTAGAGTACCCCGACATCAAGGTCTTCGCTGTCGACCCGGGTTCCATCAAGACGGACATGTTCGATACGTTCGCCGCCCCTATTCAACCTAACTCCACTGCCGAGCTGGCAGCTTCGACGATACAGTACGTGACGTCAGGCAAGGCTGACTATCTGAGTGGTCGATTTGTTTCCTCAACATGGGATCTGGGTGAAGTTGAACGCGATTGGAAGGAAAAGATAGTAACACAGAACAGTCTCGTCAGCAAGCTTTCTCTCCCAGCTTAATCGTGTTAGCAAACCACGAGCTACGTTTGACCGCCAAGATTGGTCATTGATCATGATTCTCTTATTGTAAGATTTGTATGATCGGTGTTGTTAACTGGTATCACGTTTACGAGATGTAGTTGTTTGACTTTCAGTCCACCATCGTGGAGTGAAAATCAGACGAGATTGGCGAATGCGACTGAATTCTGAGCTCTGTGTAAGCTTCGGCCGTTGCCGAAACCAACTATTATTGCACCACAGCTGCAGACTGGCACGAACCGTAACTAAAGCGGCCGCACCGGAAAAGATAAAAAAAATCGATTAAGAACAGAAAGTTAAAAGTGATAAATGCTTGAATCGGGAATGAAAGAAAGGGGATGTTGTGTTGTCGCTTCAATTCGCTTCGGAAAAAACAGTAGACTACAGTACAATAGTCACTGTGTTACAATACCAATCACAAGATGTGGGGTTCGGATAAGAAAGCCTGAAGCTTCTGATCTGACCACACGCTGCATTGCTGCCAGCATTGCATCGCATCACGTTGGCACTGGCCCTAGCGTTGCCAACGTCCGGGGATCATACTAGTACGGGAAGGAATCCCCGCTCTCACGTGTGGTCACGCCGCACACATACAGGGTTTTGGAAAAGACAAATTGGCCGTTTCTCACTTCTTCTGTTCTAATTACGGCACTCCGCTGGCACGGGTCGCATGGTGCGTGTACAGTGTGGTGGTGGCACTATAAGGGGTAGTGCAGTACGTGTGCACTTAGCCTATTACAGAATGTATGCAATGCACCGATAAACCAACCTGAGCGGCGCCACAGCCGCCGCCGTGGCCAAACCGTTCTCTTCGGAACTACTGTAAACTCGGCCGAGGCACCAGCCTGTACTGTACTACGGAAAGTGTCCAACCACCTCTACTAGACTAGAAACAGTTTGGCATGTGAATACATCCATCATTGTCGTTCGAATGAATCGTCATCGTCATCGTCATCGCATCGTCATATTGAAAGAATGAACCTTCGCCTATCCCCATATGGCGCCCCTAACATGTAACATGTAACCTCCCAGGCTACTGGACCCAATTAGCAAAACGCTGGGCGCAACACAATGAAAAGAGGTGGATATGATAATATGTCAGCCCCTTATACTACCCCATTGATCCCGGCACTGGCCTCGCAACGGGCGGGGTCCCCACAGGGGCATTCCACGTTAAGAACCACTCGTCGCGGATGTGTCTATTCTCTGCCCGCTTCTGACTTCATCGCAACGGCCCTGTAGTAAAACGGGCCGTGCAGCCGGGGCGCCCAGAGCAGTTGGCTGAAGCTCGGACGCCCAGGCTACGGGCAGTGTATGCAATACAGTAAAAGAGTTCATGCATTCCACGCAAGCATCGGCGGCTTTTAGATGACTACAAACATTGAATAAGAGCGAGTGACAGAGACAGACCAAAATGAGATGACAACAGACAACGAACCAGAAGGATGAGACAATGGAGCGCGTCAGAGCCTGACGCGCTGGATAGATACAACAAAAGAGAACAAGGAAACAAGACAAGAGAGTCAGAGAAGAAACCAATAAAAAGTGAAATAAACGCTCCCAAGACTGCGAGCATGCCAACACAGGCAGCCATGAGACTTAAGAACAGACAGAGCAAAGTCGAGAAAGGCATCGGATCCCCAGGTGGAGTTATCGCTCGACCGAAGCTGCACTTCCACTGCTACTCCCACGCGTGCGGGCAGACCCAAGGGCATGCTCTGAGCCAGATCCGGAGCGTGGGGATGTACGTGAGGCAAACGGCGCTTCGGGGTAAGCATTCATGATGCTTGCAAATTTAGCCGGGACGGGGGGAGGTGCCACGGGAGATTGGTGAGACGGTGGGGAGTGTGAGCGCGTGGGCGATGACTGTGCGTACAGGTTGGTCGGTGGGGCCTCGCGTGGAGAGTGGCGATGTGCAGAGCGAGGCGAGTAAGCGGGATCCTGTAACGGGTATCCGTGACCGCGGGGAGATATCGGATGAAGGTCGTCCAGCATGCCTCCGTTGCTGTTGCGAGAGTCGCGTCGCGTGTGAGAGTATGTACGTTCTGGTGGGGGACCACCCCGCACATCAGAGATCGGTAACTCGCTATCAGGGGTGATGTCCATGGAAGTCGATTCACGGGAGCCGCGCCGTTCGTGACCATTACTACTGCTATTTGGACTATCATATTCGTCAGGCAGAGCTGGGACAACGGTGGCGTGGCGACCACCAAGAGGTCTTCCAGAACTACATAGTCAATCAACCTGCGACACAGCATTTGATGAGACGTGCGCTTACCCGCCCTCATTGAAATTTTGCCATACGTAATCCTTCAGACGATCCGCGCCCGGGAGCTCCTGAATGAGGTGCTTGATGGTGTTCTGTCCCAAACCGAAAAAGTCCGGGCCAGAGACAGAGTTACTATGTTGCCTGTTTCGAACGTGATTCGCCGCGCGAACGACGACGGACCAGGCACCAGTGGCTGTGCCAGCAATGATGGGCTTATCTGCCATGTCATTTGCCACAATCTGGAATTTGGGCCCATCACCACCATCATGGATGGTGCAATTATAAACCGTCTCTGCATTGGGATCGCGCGCCGAGAGATAGCGCCTACGAAATTGTCATCAGTCAAATAGTATGAGAGAATGTTCATGTCAGAGCCCATACCTATTTACGGAATATCCAACGGGGAAGATATAGCGCTCTGTATGGAAGTGCTCTCGCATACACACCTCACCCAGACAATTGACAGTCATGATCCCGACATTCAGGGGAAGAATGGGCTTGCCATTCTTGTCACGAGGGACCATGGGAATAGAATAGCTCTTTGATGTGACCGTATGAGCTTTCAACCGCTTTGGTTTTGTATGACGTTGAACGGTTGTCGATGGAATAGAGGTGGTTGAAATGGCGAGAGAAGTAGGAGAGGTTGGACCCAATTGGTTGGGGGTATCCAACGAGGTGTTGCCATTAGCCTTGTGCGGAGCCCTGGACGAGTCGCCGTCGGTCATAGTGTGATTCTCAGCCTCAGACCCTAATGGGGACATTGGGGATCCAGGGGAGAGTTGATGTGTGGTAGGTGGGACACCGGCATTGTTAATGAATTGGGGAATCCGGTGCATACCCTGACCAGTGGAGGGAAGAGGCGCTGGTTCGGGTGGAACAGCTGCAGGAGGTTTGATCCTTATGCGCTTTCCTGACGAAGTGACAAGTGTTTGAGAGGAGGGAGGGACGGTTGCTGGGGAACCAGTAGGATTTGGCGGAGTAGGAAAAGGAGGTGCAACACCGGTGTCCTTGGCCTTGGGTGGATGGGGGGTAGTGGTAGCCTTACCTCTCCTCGGTGCTTTGCGGGCATCGCGGGCCTCTTCTTCTTCTCGTTCCTTTATCTCTTCCAGGTGACGCTTTCGTGCTTGGAGTCCAATATGTCGAGAAGAATACACGGGATCCACCGAGGGATCTTCACTCCTGACTTCATCCAAAGCATCGCGTAAATTAGCTTGGAACGCAGACTGGGCATGAGCTGATTGAAGGGTGCGAGGAAATGCGGTAGGCGCTTGAGAATGTGGATGAGGATTTGGGCTGTGAGGGGAAGGGCTGGAAAGCTGGCGTGCCACAGAGGCTTCCAGTTCGAGAATTCGATCAAGGAGCATACTAAAAAGAGAATTGAGGTAAATGATAGCGAATGAAGGAACAAGGATGACATACTCCTTTTCAGTACCCCAACGAGCATTTCGCTCGCCTGAGCGTCTGAGCTCATCCTCTAGGTCTTTGTATTTCTATTGGTGATAAGGAGCAAAATAAGGACGGAGCAAGTACGGGCAAGATTAGGGGCAAAGCGGACCTCTTCGAGCTCCCAATACTTTCTTTTGAGCTTGTAATATTTTTCGCTGAACTCTCTCGGGTCCTTAGAATTCTGTACGGAGG
>WNFQ01003968.1_pt1 | contig 10785 bp, 10 predicted proteins | sample 5400171 | NCBI WGS metagenome assembly WNFQ01 (sample SAMN13153356, study PRJNA577476) | soil metagenome | isolation source: 20 cm soil under Madrone tree | place: USA:California | collected 2016-06-14 | reverse complement strand
TCCGGAGCGAAGGGAATCGGTGCAAACCCGCAGCCCACGCGCAGCACCGGAGCGTCGAGTTCGTCGAAGAGTTCCGCGCCGATACGCGCCGCAATTTCGGCGCCGACGCCGCCGTTGAGTACAGCCTCATGGGCAACCAACACGCGATGGGTCTTCGACACCGACGCCGCAATGGTCGCCATATCGAGCGGCAGCAGCGTCCTCAAGTCGATGACTTCAGCCGAGATGCCGGCGGCGTCCAGTTTCTGCGCGGCCTCCAGCGCAGTTTGCACCATCGCCGAATAGGCGATCACTGTGACATCCGTGCCCTGCTTTGCGATCCGCGCCCTGCCGATCGGCGGCAATTCGGCGCCCTCCGCCAACTCTTCTTTCATCGTGTAAAGCCGCTTGTGCTCGATGAAGAGCACCGGCTCGCCGAGCCGGATCGCACTTTTCAGAAGACCATAAGCCTCGGCGGGCGTCGAGGGCGCGACCACGATGAGCCCCGGCACGTGGATGAACCAGGCTTCGAGACTCTGGGAGTGTTGCGCGGCGGCACCGCCCGCGGCGCCCGCCTGCGTGCGTACCACCAAGGGCACCGTGAGCTGGCCGCCCGACATGTAGCGGTACTTCGCGGTCTGATTCACCAGGCAATCCATCGCCAGCGTGGCAAAATCGATGAACATGATTTCGAGCACGGGCTTGAGACCACACAGCGCGGCGCCGGTGGCGAGGCCGGTGATGGCCGCTTCGCTGATGGGGGTGTTGCGCACGCGCGTGATCCCATGTTTCTGCGCCAGGCCACGGGTGACGCCGAACGCGCCCCCCGCCGCCACGTCTTCGCCCAGCAGGTGTACCGAAGGGTCGCGCGCCAATTCCTCGTCGAGCGCTCGGCGCAGGATCTCGATGAACGTATGCTGCATGGATCGTCAGCCCGGAATTGCGGCAAGCGCCGGCGCGCGGTACACGAATTCACGCACGGTTGCCGCATCGGGCCGCGGCGCCGCAAGCGCGCGCTCAACGGCCTGCTGCACCTCGCTTTTGGTGCGGTTGCCGATGGCATCGAGCTCTTCCGGGTTGACCCCGCGCTCGACGAGGTGGCGCTTCAGGCGCTCAATGGGACACTTCTCGCGAATCGCGGCAAGCTCCTCTTTTGATCGGTACTGCTGCGCATCGCCGACGTAGTGCCCCGCCATGCGAAAGGTCATGCACTCGAGCAGGTAGGGGCCCGCGCCCCGACGCAGAGTCCCGATCGCATGACGCGCGGCCGCAAATACCGCCGGCAGATCGTTGCCGTCGATGGTCTGCGTGGCGATGCCATAGGGTGCGGCGAAACTGCTCACGTGTTTGACGTTGGAGTGTTCCTCGCGGCTCGTGAACTCGGCGTAGCCATTGTTCTCGCAGACGAACAACACCGGCAGGCGCCACAGTGCGGCGAGATTCAGCGTCTCGTGAAACGCACCGGCGCCCGTCGCACCATCGCCGAAAAATACCACGCTGATATCTTGTCTGCCCTGCGCTTGCGCCGCCCACGCGGCCCCCGCGGCAAGCGCGAGATTGCCGGCCACGACACCTGTCGCCCCCAGCACGCCGTTCGCTGCGTCGACCAGGTGCATCGAACCGCCGCGACCGCGGCACAGGCCGTTCTGCCGGCCCAGAATTTCGGCGAAAGTCGCCTCAATGTCGCTGCCCTTGGCGAGTACGTGGCCATGCCCGCGATGACTCGTGAACAATACGTCCTCGCGCTTCAGTTGCGTGCAGATACCGACCGCCACGGCTTCCTGCCCCGTGGAGAGGTGCGGGAATCCGGGGATCTCGCCCGCGGCTGCGAGCCGCTGTACCTGGCCTTCGAACAGTCGTATCTGCCAGAGCGCACGATACATGTCCTTCCAGTCGGCCAGTGTTGGTTCGCTATCAAGACTACTCACAGACGTCCCCGGCTACTTCTTGGACTGACGCGCCGATTTGGACTGACGCGCCGATTCCACCACCCGATGCGTCTTTGCAAATGCCTCGGTCGCCGCGGTCGTGAGATCCCACTTCCTGATGTACTCGTTCAGGACCTCGACACCGATCGGCCCATCATAGCCGACCGACCAGAGGGTCTGCAGGAACGCCGCAATGTCGAACTCTCCATCGCCGGGCAACAGGCGTTTATTGACCACGGAATCGTGGAAACGTACCGGCATGGCGAGAGTGCCGTCGTTGATTTCGACACCTATCAGGTCACCGGACCCAAGTTTCCGGGCGATCTCGTCGGAGCCGATGCCGGAGCGCACAAAGTGAACGTTGTCGAGCATGATGCCGCCATTGCCCGCGCCCGCTCCGCGGGTGATTGCGAGCACGTGATCGAGCGAAGGCGCGCGCGAAAATTGCGCCGGCAGCATTTCGAACAGGATGTTGGTTCCACGTTCGGCGGCTTGACGGCACAGGGGAGCAAACGCCTCCGTCATCTGGGGAACGTCGGCAGAATCATTTCCCAGGTCGGCAATCTTGATGTGCCGGGCACGCAAAACCTCGGCCGCGTCCAGGAGGAGCGTGCGGATTTCATCCGACGCGGCCCTGCGTGCACCGGTACAAAACCAGTCCAGCAGCCATTCGACTTCGACATTGACGATGCCGTTGGCGTCCAGGATGTGCTTCATATCCTGGAAGCTGTATTTCTTCCGGATCTCGAGGATATCCGCGTGCCAAAATCCCATGCCGGTAAATCCGGCCTTGGCCGCCACCTCCACGCGCGTGCGGAAGTCATGCAGGCAGCGTTGATCGCCGAGTGGATCCGCTCCAACCGCGAGTGTCCAGAAGGACCCAATAATTTCAAATGGCTTTGTCATAGCGTCATTCGCATTGAGTGATGGTCAACATGATACATTCACGGCGGTCTTGCCGGCCAACTGGGAGAGCACAAGGAATCTGCGGTCAGCGCGCGCCGTTTTCCCTGAGGGCCAGCACCGCGGGCGCAGTCTCACGCAGCATCGCCGCCAGCACGCAAGCCGTCGCATGGCCGATGCTGCCCGCGCCGCCGGTAACGATGATCTTCATGCCCTCGAGGTCTTTCAATGCAGCCTCCCCAGTATCAGATCCGCCGCCCGCTCGGCCACCGCATTGACGGGAATATTACTGTTGCCCGCGATCACCGTGGGGATGACCGAAGCGTCCACCACACGCAGAGCGTCGACGCCTCTAACCCGCAGCGAAGCATCCACCACATCGCCCATGCGGCAGGTGCCGCAGGCATGGTGCACCGTGACCAAGGAGCTGCGGATATGCGCCTCGATCTGCGCGCGGTCGCGCACCTGCGGGCCGGGCGAAATCTCCCGGCCGGCCAGGGGCGCGAATGACGGCGCCGATAAAATCGAACGCGCGACTTCGAAACCCCGCACCAGCACATCGATGTCGCTTGGGTAGGCGAGGAAATTGAAATCGATCACGGGTTTGTCATGCGGGTCATTGCTGGTCAGCGTGACGCTGCCGCGGCTGGCCGGCCGCAGGTTCACGAAGATGATGCCGTAGCCATGCCCGCGCGGCAGCCAGTGGCCGTTGGCATTGCGATGCGCCGGCATGAAGATGATCTGCAGATCGGGTCGATCGACTTCCGGTCTCGAGCGCATGAATCCATTGGCCTCGAACACGTTGCTCGCCAGCGGACCGGAACGAAGCAACAGGTATTGCGCGGCAATGGCTAAGCTGCGTGGCACGGTGCGCCACGACAGGCCGTAGGATTCCGTATTGGACGTGCGCACGGCAATCGACGCGGCGGGGTGATCGTGCAGATTTCTGCCGACCGCCGGCAGATCGAGCAGCGGTGCTATACTCAAAGATTGAAGGGCAGCGCCATCCCCGACGCCGGAGAGCTGCAGCAGCTGCGGTGAGCCATAGGCGCCGCAGGCGACGATGACCTCGCGACGGGCCCGCACGACGCTGCGCTCGCCGCCCCGCTCGATCTCTATGCCGGTTGCACGCCGCCCCTCGAATACAACGCGGGTGACCAGCGCGCCGGTCACGATCTTGAGACCTTCCCGCCGTCGCACGGGGTTCAGATACGCCGTCACTCCGGACTCGCGCCGGCCGTTGCGGATCGCCGCCTGCCGCGGGCCGAAACCTTCCGGATCGCCTCCGTTGAAATCGGCGCAGCGTGGCATGCCAAGGGTATCGGCAGCCGCGAGGAAGCGCCCGACCAGCGGATTCGGTTTGGGGATATCGATGACGTTGACCGGACCGCCCCGCTGACGCTGCGGCGTGTGCGCAGCCTCGTAGTTCTCCAGCCGCTGGAAGTAAGGCAGCAGATCGGCGTAACTCCAGCCGGGCTGCTGCCATTCATCGTATTCGCGCGCATGCCCGCGGAAATACACCATGCCATTGATCGACGAACAACCGCCGAGCACGCGTCCGCGCGGTACCGGCAGCACGCGGTTATCGACCTGGCGCTGAGGCACCGTCTGGTAGCCCCAGGATTGGCGTGGATTTCCGATGGCTTTCGCCACCATTGCGGGCACGCGGATCGCCGGGTCCTCATCCGGGGGGCCCGCTTCGATCAGTGTGACGGTGACGCCTGCTTCGGATGACAGTCGATTGGCCAGCACACAACCCGCGGTACCGCCGCCGGCGATCACGTAATCGAAGGTATCGCTACGGCCGCTGTGTATCACCGGTGCAGCGTCACGCGCCGCCGCCGAACAGCGTCGCGACGTAGTGACTGTCCATGTATTCGCGGATGGCAAAGATCCTGCCATCCCGCACGTCGATGCTCCAGGCGTAGCGATTGCCGTAGGGCCGGCCGTCGCGCAGCGTGCCTGTGCCGCGCGATTCACACATCACCGTGTCGCCGGTCGACACCATGCGGTCGACCGTGGTCTTCGGATCGCCGGGTACGAACAGACCGCGCACCGGCGCCAGAAACTCATCGACGATCTTGTCGCGCGGCCCATGAACGCCGGCCCCCGGGACGCCCTCGACCATCGGCCGCCAGGTGGCGTCCGGATGCAGTGTCTGGCGGATGGCCTCGAGATCGCCGCTGGAGAGAACGCGGAAAAAATCGAGTACCAGCTGTTCCTGCGGCGTGCGCGCGGTGACCATCGCACGTTACCCCTGCTTCACCTGATCGACTTCGGCGAACGCCTCGCGTGCGATCCGCACGCTGTCGATACCGGCCGGCACGCCGCAATATACGGCCACCTGCAGCAGCACCTCGCGAATCTCCTCACGCGTCACCCCGTTATTGAGCGCCGCCTTGACGTGCAGTTTCAGTTCATGCGGTCGATTCAGCGCGCTGATCATCGCGATGTTGATGAGACTGCGATCGCGCAGCGCCAGGCCCGGCCGTGACCATACATGGCCCCAGCAGTACTCGGTCGAAAGCTCTTGCATCGGCATGCTGAACTCGTCGGCGCCGGCCATCGAGCGCTCCACGTAGTCGGCGCCCAGCACCTGCTTTCTCAGTTTCAGCCCCAAGTCGAATTTATCCTGTCCCATACCTTACTCCTCTGCGCTGCCGATCTGGCAGCCCGCCCAGTTCTCTACAACCTTCACCAGATCGGTGCAATCCGCCGCCGCACCATGGGTCTGGTGAGTAATGGATAACATCTGCCGCACGGCCGCGCCGACCACCATGGGCACACCCAGTGCCTCCGCTTCATCGAGGCACAGCCGCACGTCCTTGAATGACAGTGCATTGGCAAATCCGAAATCGAACCGGCGATTCAGCACATGCTTCGGGATCTTGTCCTGTGTCGCGCTGTTGCGCCCCGATGAGGCATTGAGCACATCGAGCATCGCGGCCGGATCGACGCCGGCCTTGACTCCCATCACCAGTGCCTCGGCGGCAATGGCGAGCGATGCTGCCGACATCAGATTGTTGGCGAGCTTGACCGTCTGGCCCAGGCCCGGCTTCTCGCCGAGCTCATAGACCTTGCCCAACACCTCGAGGAGAGGGCGTACTCGTGCCATGGCCGGCGCGGGGCCGGAGGCCATGATCGCGAGTTTACCGGCCGCTGCCCCCTTCACACCTCCCGAAACCGGCGCGTCGATCGCGGCGATTCCGTGCGGCGCAAGCAGGGACGCAATCGCCTGCGCCGCGGCGGGACCCGAGGTGGACAGGTCGACGAATATCTTGACTGCGGGCGAGTCGGCGATAGTGCGCGCAGTTTCGCGTGCTTCGGCCGGACCGGGCACACTTATCATAACCACAGTGCACACGGCCGCGGCGTCCGCCGCCGACCGGGCGACCGTCGCGCCCAGTGCCGCCGCCGCAGCCATGGCAGACGCTGACGGATCGTAAATCGTGAGCGCATGTCCGGCCGCGATGAGTCGCGCCATCATGCCCGAGCCCATGCGGCCCACTCCGATGAAGGCAATCTTTTCGCCCACGCACCCCCCTCAATCGGCCCCGCTGCTCTGAAGTCTAGCAGCCTCGCCACTGCTGCGCGGCTCGAGATCCACACGCACCGCATTGGCGAGGCCGGCGAGTGCCGCCGGATAGCGCGCCAGCACCAGAGGATCGTGCCCTGGAATGACATGTTGCGGCGAAGCGGCCAGCGCCTCGATCGTTGCAAAGGCGTCGAGGTAGGCCGCTACATCGTCGACAATCGGAAATGGCCGCCGCTCGAGCCAATTGGCGTAAAAATGCGCCGCGTCCGACGCCAATACGACCCAGCCGCGCCGCGTGTGGATGCGCACGACTTGCAGCCCGCGCGTATGGCCGCCGACGCGGTGGAGCGTGACGCCCGGCGCCAGCTCCACAGTTCCGTCGTGATACACCACACGGCCGGCAAACAGCTTGCCCACCATCGCCTGCACATCGCGTGCGTCATACGGGGCACGCATGATGGCGTGGCACATCGGGCTGCCGGTGCAGAAAGCCATCTCCTCGGTCTGCAGGTGGTAACGGGCGCGCGGAAACAGCTCGTGGTTGCCGGCGTGATCGTAGTGCATATGACTGATGATGACGTCGGTCACCTGTGCCGGATCGACACCCACGGCCACAAGTCCCGTCTCGACGGGCTGCACCAGCTGCCGGCCGCGCGCGGCGCCTACCGCGGCATCGAAGCCGGTATCGACCACAAAGCAGACACCGGGACCCCGGATCGTCCAGACATAGTAATCGAGCGGCATGGGCCCGTCGTGCTCGTCGCCGCCGATGAAATTGTGGCTGGCGGTGCGCTCAAGGTGGGCATAGCGGACCGCACAGATTTCATAATTCGGAGCCATAGCGCTATGCTCGCGGGATCCGCTGCAACAAGCAACTCCGTCAATGAACACAATCGCAACTACCGCGGATATCGTTGCCGTGGGATCGGGCCACAACGGCCTGGTGGCCGCCGCCTATCTGGCGGCGGCCGGCAAGAGGGTGCTGGTGCTCGAGCGCAACGCCTGGTTCGGCGGCGGCGTCGTCTCGCGCGAACTCACGCTGCCGGGCTTCCTCCACGACCAGCACTCGATGAGCCACATCTTCATCCAGGCCAATCCGCTGCTGAAGAATGACGAGCTTGGGCTCAAGTCGCGCTATGGCCTCGAATACATCTTCCCGGAAGTACCGATGATGTCGCTGTTCGAGGATGGCAGCACGCTCAAGCTCCATCGCGACCGCGAGAAGTCGGCGGCCGAGATCGCGAAGTTCTCGAAGCGCGATGCCGAGGCTTTTCGCAGGATGTCGCTGCAGGCCGCCGCCTGGCTGCCGATGATCGCGGCCTCTCTGTATGCGCCGCCGGCTCCGGTGGGCGCCACTCATGCGATGTTCGACCAGAGCCGCGAAGGCCGCGAGCTGTGGCGCGTCATGCAGATGAGCAGTCACGATCTGCTCTGCGACCTGTTCGAGCACGAGAAGGTGCGCATGCATTTTGCGCGCGTGGCCGGCGAGAACCTGGTGTCTCCCGACGAAAAGGCCACCGCCATCGGCGTCTACGTTTTCCTCGGCTTTCTCGAAGGCTGCGGTTTCGGCGTGGCGCGAGGCGGCGCCGGCAGGCTGACTGACGCCCTCATCGCCTGCATCCGGGATCATGGCGGCGAGGTCATGGCCAATGCCGATGTGGCGCGCATCAAGACCGCCAACGGCCGCGCCACCGGCGTCGAGACCGTCGACGGTCGCAGCTTTGCGGCGAAAGACGCCGTCATCGGGGCCATTCATCCGCACCTGCTCGGCGGCATGATCGACGGCATGGACTCCAAAGTGCGTGCTGCCGCCGAGGCCACGCACATCACGGCCGCGGCCTGCATCACGGTGCATGCCGCACTCGGCGAACCGCTGAAGTTCCGCACCCGCGATGCGGTCGATGCGGTCATGGTCGAGATGCTGCCGGACAGCTACGAGACCCTGCGGCGCAACTTCGACGAACTGCGCTACGGTCGGTTCATGCCTTACCCGCTCTTGGGACTGGGCTCCCTGTCGCAGTTCGACCCGAGCCGCGTGCCCTCGGGCAAGGCCATTCTGCACTTGTGGGATTATGTACCCTACCGGCGGCCCGACGGACGCGGCTGGGATGAAACGAAGCAGGAATACGCCGATCGCATGCTCGCCCATCTGTCGAAATTCGCCGCCAACATTCCAGGCTGCGTCTTGCAGGCCCATATCGACAGCCCGGTCGACATGGAACGCACGTCGCCGAGTTTCCGCCGCGGCGACCTGCACGGCATCGCCACCGCCACCTATCAAAGCGGTGCGCACCGCCCCACACCGGAACTGGGACAGTACACGGTGCCCGGCCTCGGCCGTTTCTATCTGGTGGGTCCGTTCCAGCATCCTGGCGGCGGTGTGTTCGGCGCAGGGCGCGCCACGGCCATGAAGATGTTCGAAGCGCTCGGCATGGACTTCGAGAAGCAAGGGCGCGTCAAATGAAATTGCACTCCACCGACGGCAGCGAACTTCTGACCGTGAGCTCACTGGAGCGTGACGGCAACTCTCTGCTCATCAAGGGCAAGGTGTTCGGGGCGATGCCGATGAATGCGCTTCTCAAGCCTGCGGCTGCGCGCGCGGCGCTGAAACTGCTGACGCCGCGACTCATTCTTTTTCTGCTGACGCTGCCGTTTCGCAGGGGCTGAAACCCCCATCCCCGCACGTAGAGTATCCGTGACGCTCGACACCCCATTCGACTACGTCATCGTTGGCGCAGGCACCGCCGGATGCGTGCTCGCCGCGCGCCTTTCGGAAGACCCTCGCACGCGTGTCTGCCTGATCGAAGCCGGCGGCCCGGCACGCCACCCCTTCATCCAGGTGCCGGCGTTGGTGGGCGCGGCAATCGCGCATCGCGGCCTGACCTGGGGCTTGAGTACCGAGCCGCAGGCTGCGCTCAACAACCGCCGCATTCCGCTGCCGCGCGGCAAGGTGGTCGGTGGTTCCGGCTCCATCAACGGCATGGCCTATCACCGCGGCCACCCCGGGGATTACGACGATTGGGCGGCCGCCGGCAACACCGGCTGGAGTTGGAATGACGTGCTGCCCTACTTTCGATTGTCGGAAAACAACGCCGACCGGCGCGACGCCCAAGTACACGGCCTCGACGGACCCATCCACGTGACCCATATCCCGAGGCCCAATCGCCTGAATCAGGCGTTTCTCGATGCATTCGCGGCAATCGGCGGGTATCGACACTGCGATGATTTCACCGGCCTCGATCCCGAGGGATACGGCCTTCGCCAGGCCACGATTTACCGCGGCCGGCGCGATTCGAGCGCGAGCGCGTTGCTCATGCCCGCCCTGCCGCGTCCGAATCTCACCGTGCTCACGCGGGCCCTTGTCACCGGCATTCGCATCGAGGCGGGCCGAGCTGCCGGCGTGGACGTATCCGCCGCTGATGGGCGGCATTCGGTGCCGGCGTCACGCGAGATCCTGCTCTGCGCCGGCGCGGTTCACTCGCCGCAGCTGCTGATGCTCTCGGGTATCGGTCCGCCGCGGCACCTGGAGTCGCTGGGGATCGGCGTCAAGGCCGACCTTGACGGTGTCGGTGCGAACTATCACGACCATCCGGCCGTGGCCGTCGCGCTCGAGATGCGCGATACCACCTCCTACGGATTGTCATGGCGCACACTGCCGCGGGCGCTGTGGAACCTCGCAGAATATGCGCTCGCGCGCCAGGGGCCCCTGGCGAGCAATGTGTTCGAGTCCACCGCATTCATTCGCAGCGGCGCGGGCGCCCATCGCCCCGACATCCAGATCGCATTTCAGCCGGCGCGCCGCAATCCCAATGCTTTCCCGCTGCCCTTGGGCCATGGCTTCGCATTGAGCGTGGTGAATCTCTACCCGCGCAGCCGAGGCGAGGTCCGGCTCGCGAGCAACGACCCGCGGGTCGCCCCGCGCGTAAATCCGAATATCCTGGCGGATTCCGAAGATTCTGCGCCGCTGCTGCGCGGCCTGCATCTTGCCCGGCGGCTCTGTGATGCTCCCGCTTTTGCGCCCTATGAGGCCACCGAAGTGCGCCCAGGCCGCGACGCTCGAAACGATGCCGACCTCGAGGCCTATTTGCGCGAGGCGGCCGCCACCGTCCATCATCCGGTGGGCAGCTGCCGCATGGGCATCGACGCCATGGCCGTGGTGGACCCTGCCTTGAGAGTCCGCGGCATCGATGGGCTGCGGGTAGTGGACGCCTCGGTTTTTCCGAGTATCGTGGGCGGCAACACCAATGCCCCGATCGTAATGGTTGCCGAAAAAGCCGCCGCTTTGATCGCCGGGCGCACGAAGGAGCCTGTCTGAGTATTCTACGTGGCCGCGACCGCGGCAGATTTCCCCTCAGGCAAGGCGGAGCCGACGCAGTTGGGTAATGACCCAATAAGGAGGCGACAACGCCGCATGAGGGGAAATCTGCCCGGTCCCGAAGG
>WNFQ01003963.1_pt1 | contig 10790 bp, 12 predicted proteins | sample 5400171 | NCBI WGS metagenome assembly WNFQ01 (sample SAMN13153356, study PRJNA577476) | soil metagenome | isolation source: 20 cm soil under Madrone tree | place: USA:California | collected 2016-06-14 | reverse complement strand
CGTCTTGTCGGGATGGAGCGCGCGGGCGCGTTCGAGCAGCACCGCCTCCCTCTCCGGCAGCGCCGGGTCGGGCACGCAGCAGTCGACCGGGCAGACCTTGGCGCACGCCTCCTGGTCGTAGAAGCCGACGCACTCGGTGCACTTCTCGGGGACGATGTAGAAGATGTCGTTGGAGATCGCCGCGTGTATCGACCCGTCGGGTGCCTGCCACTCGACCCCGCCCTGGTAGATGGCGGTGTTCGGGCACTCCGGCTCGCAGGCGCCGCAGTTGATGCACTCGCTGGTGATGACCGTCGCCATCCGTCGAGCAATACCATCCCGCCGACGACGGGTTCAAATCGCCTCTGGCTCGGCCGGTGGCTCGGTGATAGGGGAGGGCGACCCAGCCCCAGAAGAGGAGGAAGCGCTCATGAGAAGGCTCGCGTTGGTGGTAGCGACCGGGCTCGTCTTCGCGGCGGGCGTGGCCCGCGCCCAGGAGCATCCCGACATGGAGGCCGCGCGGAAGGATCTCGAGTCGGCGAAGGCGCATCTCCAGGCCGCCGCCAAAGACTACGGGGGTCATCGCAAGCAAGCGGTCGGCGACATCGACCGGGCGCTCGGGCAGATCAAGGAGGGTCTCGCGACGGTCGAGAAGAAGGAGCAGAAAATCGAGCACAAGGAGCAGAAGCTCGAGCGCAAGGACACGCGCACGGAGCACAAGCTCGAGAACCTGAAGGCAAAAGAGCAGCAGATGCAACAGAAGTAGCGGAGCGATGCCGAGGGCTCCGCTCGCCGCCGTCCTGCTCCTCGCCGTGGGGACCGCCCGCGCGGGCGGGGACCACGAGATGCTCGCCGCCGAGCAGGAGCTCAAGATCGCGAGGGACCACCTGCAGGCAGCCGAGCCCTCCTACGAGGGGCACCGGCACGCGGCGATCGAGCACATCGACCGCGCCCTGCAGGAAATCCGCGAGGCGATCCAGGTCTCCAGGGGTCGCGTTCCCGAGCTCGGGCAGGAGCGGAAAGCGCCGAAGAAGAAGCCGGAGCCCTCCGAGGCCGACGGCGACTAGGACCCGCGTCGATGCGCGATGGCGAACGACGACCCCTTCCTCTTCTACTCGGCGCTGTACGGCCGCCCGGTCCTTGATCCCGACGGCAACGCCGTCGGGCGCCTCGACGACCTCGCCGTCACCCTCGCCGAGACCTTCCCCGCGGTCACGGCGCTCCTCATCCGCCGCGGCCGCGTCGAGTCCTTCCGGCTGACGGCCCGCTGGCGGGACGTCGAGTCGCTCGAGCGCGCCGCCGTCCGGCTGCGCGTCCCGGTCGAGCGCCTGGTGCCCGGGCGCCGGCTCCCGTCGGAGCCCTCGTTCTGGGTCGGCCAGGTGCTCCTCGACCGGCAGATCGTCGACACCTCGGGCGCGAAGGTCGTGCGCGTGAACGACCTCCACTTCCTGCGCGTGCCGACCGGTGATCTCCACCTGGTACACGTGGACGTCGGCTTCCGCGGTCTCGTCCGCCGCCTCGGGTGGGCCGCCACGATGGGGAAGGAGCGCCTCATCAGCTGGCGCTACGTGCAGCCGCTCACCCTCGGCGCGGCGGGCGAGAGCGTCCAGCTCACCGTGGCGCGGAAGGAGCTCGGCCGGCTCCACCCCGCCGAGCTGGCCGACATCCTGACCGAGCTCGACGGCCGCGAGCGCGAGTCGCTGTTCCGTGCGCTCGCGCCCGAGGCGGCCGCCAAAGCCCTCACCGAGGTGGAGCCCAAGGTCCGCCGGCGCCTGATCGCCGCTCTGCCGGCCGAGCGCGCGGCCGACATCGTCGAGCGGATGCCACCCGACGAGGCCGCCGATCTGCTCGCCGCGCTCCCCCAGCGCCAGTCGGACCTCCTGCTCGAGAAGATGGAGCGCGACGAGGCCGCGGACGTCCAGCAGCTCCTGCGCTACGAGCCCGACACGGCGGGCGGCATGATGACCACCGAGTTCGTCACTCTGCCCGCGCACCTGACCGCCGCCGAGGCGCTGGAGCGCCTGCGCGGGCTCGCGCGCGAGGTCGAGCTCATCTATTACATCTACCTGGTCGACCCTGCGGCGCGCCTGCAGGGGGTCGTCACCATCCGCCACCTCCTCCTCTTCGATCCCGGCGCGCGCCTGGAGGAAATCATGCGGCGCGACCCGGTGTCGGTTCGCCCCGACGACACCCCCGAGCGCGTCGCCGAGATCACCGAGAAGTACAACCTCCTCGCCGTCCCGGTGCTCGACCCCCAGGGGAAGCTCCTCGGCATCGTCACCGTGGACGACGTCCTGACGCACATGACGGCGCTCGCATGGAAGTGGACGCTCGGCCACGCGCGCTGAGCGCCCGCGGCAGCGGCCGCTGGCAGCACGTGCTGCGCTTCCTGGTCGTCATGGGCCCGGGGATCATCACCGCCAACGTCGACAACGACGCGGGCGGCATCACGACCTATTCGCTGGCCGGCGCGCGCTACGGCTACGCGCTGGTGTGGACGCTCGTGCCGATCACCATCGCGCTCGTGGTCGTGCAGGAGATGTGCGCTCGCATGGGCGCGGTCACCGGCAAGGGCCTCGCCGACCTGATCCGCGAGAACTTCGGCGTCCGGCTCACTTTCTACGTCATGGTCCTGCTCCTGCTCGCGGACCTGGGCAACACCGTGGCCGAGTTCGCGGGCGTGGCGGCGAGCCTCGAGATCTTCGGGCTGTCGCGCTACGCGACCGTGCCGCCGGCTGCCGTCTTCGTGTGGTGGCTCGTGGTCTATGGGAGCTACCGGCGCGTCGAGAAGGTCTTCCTCGCGGCGTGCCTCTTCTACCTGGCCTACGTCGCCTCCGGGGTGCTCGCGGCGCCCGGGTGGTCCCACGTCCTCGGCGCATCGGTGGCGCCGCGGGCACGGGTCGACGCCGCCTACCTGACCATGCTGGTCGGGCTCGTGGGCACGACCATCGCGCCGTGGATGCAGTTCTACCAGCAGTCGGCGATCGTCGAGAAGGGCGTGCGCGTCGAGGACTACCCGTACTCCCGCCTCGACGTGGTGAGCGGCTGCATCTTCACCGACGTGGTCGCCTTCTTCATCATCGTCGCCTGCGCCGCGACGTTGCACGCGGGCGGCGTCGCGATCGAGACGGCCGCCGACGCGGCGCAGGCGCTCCGTCCGCTCGCCGGCGCCTACTGCGCGGCCCTCTTTGCCTTCGGGCTCTTCAACGCCTCGCTCTTCTCCGCCTCCGTCCTGCCGCTCGCGACCGCGTACTCGGTGTGCGAGGCGCTCGGCTGGGAGACGGGCGTCAACAAGCGCATGCGCGAGGCGCCGCACTTCTACGGGCTCTACACCGGCCTCATCGTGCTCGGCGCCGCGATCGTCCTGGTGCCCGGCATCCCGCTCATCCCGGTCATGTACCTCTCGCAGGTGGCGAACGGGGTGCTGCTCCCGGTCGTGCTGGTCTTCATGCTGCTCCTCATCAACCGCCGCGACCTCATGGGGCAGTACACCAACGGCACCGCGATGAACGCCGCCGCATGGGTGACGGTCATCGTCACGAGCGGCCTCAGCCTCTACCTCGCCGCCGCCGTCTTTTTCGGGACGACCTAGAGAGGAGGCCGGGCGCCGAGAGGCACCGAGCTGGCCGACGGGGTCTGGGGCGCGCGGCGGAGTCGCGCGTGGGTTGGTCCGGAGCCCGCGAAGCGGGCGAGCACTGGACGGGCCCCCAGATGAGTTGAGGCTGGACGAACTCGCGTGGTTGCGCTAACGACAGGCGATCCATGAGCAGCGACGGCCAAAGCCGTCCATCGGAACCGTAGGACCGCCCGGGCGCGCGGCTGGCAGCACCCCTCCCGCCCCGGGTGGTGAGGAGGACGCGAGCGTGCCCTGTCCAGCGAGAGGAGGCTCATGACGCCGGCCGCCGCCGTCGAGCAGGCGCGCGAACGGACCGTCCGCGTCACGGAGCTGCTGGACGCGTGGCCGGTGCTCTCCGCCGAGGAGCGCCTGGAGGGGCTCCGGCTCCTGCCCCACGCCGACGCAGAGGACCTGCTGCTGTCGCTGCCTGCCCGCGACCAGGCGGAGCTGATCCTCGAGACGTCGGCCGGCGAGCGGCGCTCGTGGATGCGGCTGCTCCCGCCCGACGACGCTGCCGACGTCGTGCAGGCGGCGCCCCAGGCCGAGCGCGAGGGGCTGCTCGCCCTCCTGGACGAGCCGACGCGCAAGGAGGTGGCGGCGCTCCTCGCCTATGCCGAGGACGACGCGGGCGGGCTCATGAACCCGCGCTACGCACGCCTGCGCCCCGACATGAGCGTCGACGAGGCGATCACGTACCTCCGCCGCCAGGCGCGCGAGCGCCTGGAGACCATCTACTACATGTACGTGCTCGACGCCGAGCAGCGCCTGCTCGGCGTGGTGTCGTTCCGCGACCTGTTCGCCGCGCCGCCCGAGAAGACGGTGCGCGACATCATGCATACCGAGGTCGTCACCGCCCCCGAGAGCATGGACCAGGAGGCGCTCTCGCGCCTGTTCGCCGAGCACGACTTCCTCGCCATCCCGGTCATCGACGCCGAGCGGCACGTGAAGGGCATCGTCACGGTCGACGACATCGTCGACGTCGTCCAGGAGGAGGCCACCGAGGACATCCAGAAGATCGGTGGCATGGAGGCCCTCGACGCGCCCTACCTGGAGATCGGCTTCGCGAGCATGGTCCGCAAGCGCGCCGGCTGGCTCGCCATCCTGTTCGTGGGCGAGATGCTGACCGCCACGGCGATGGGGTTCTACGAGCGCGAGATCGCGCGCGCCGTGGTCCTGGCGCTCTTCGTGCCGCTCATCATCTCGAGCGGCGGCAACTCGGGCTCGCAGGCCTCGACCCTGGTGGTGCGCGCGCTCGCCCTCGGCGAGGTGAAGCTGCGCGACTGGTGGCGCGTCGTGCGCCGCGAGATCGGCGCCGGGCTGTCGCTGGGCGCGATCCTCGCCTCGATCGGCCTGGTTCGCATCCTCCTCTGGCAGGTCCTCTTCCAGACCTACGGCGACCACTACCTGCCCATCGCGCTCACCGTGGCCACGAGCCTGATCGGGGTGGTGATGTGGGGGACGCTCGCCGGCTCCATGCTACCGCTCGCGCTGCGCCGGATGGGCTTCGACCCCGCCAGCGCCTCCGCGCCCTTCGTCGCCACGCTGGTCGACGTGAGCGGGCTCGTCATCTACTTCTCGGTCGCGAGCCTGTTCCTGCGCGGGACGCTGCTGTAGCCGCTGCTGCCGTCGCCGGGCGCCGCGTCCCTGCGGTCATCGACGGCGTTCACGGGGGGTGCAGGTCGCCGCGAGCGGCGACACAGAAGGGCCGCGGCAGGCGGCAGCCCCTCATGCTTTCCATGGCGACCCTCCGCGCCCCGCCGGTCAGCTCACCGGGAAGATCTTCCCGAACCGCATCATGAACATCAGGTCGCCATTGACCTGATACTCGCCGTTCATGAAGGCCTCGCGGCCGCTCTTCTCGCCGCGCGCGATGGCGAGCCACACGTCGGAGTCCATGAGGAGGGTGACCGTCGGCTCCATCGTGCGCCCGTGCATCACCCGGCAGGTGCCGTCGTGCAGGACCACCGTCCATTGCCCGGGCTCGCGGCCCGACAGGTCGAACAGGATCACCGTCTCGACCCCCGCCGCAGCCGCGGGATCGAACACCTGCGGCAGCCCCTCGACCGCCGCCGACGCCGTGGTCGGCTGGAAGGTGGTCACCATGCCCGCCCCCTCCTCGGCGGCGGAGCGTAGCGGCTCGGTCGGCGCCCCGCAAGCGCAGAAGTACCTTGCACGTGCACCGGCACGCGACTATTGTCGGCGGTAACCGGCATGCGGAGCGATCGCAGCGTCACCGAGCGCATCCTCAACGTCCTCCGCCCCTACGCGTCGAACTGGAGCGGCACCCTCGGCCGCGGCGACCTGGTGATCCCGCAGCGCGAGATCCCGCGCGTCATCCACGAGATATTGGACGCGCTGCACGAGGACGCCGCCACGCGCAAGGAGGCGGGCGACCGCGAGCTGTTCGACGTGCTGATGGCAGCGCGCCGCAGCGCCTCGGTCCAGGACCAGGCCGACCTCCTGCGCCGGCACTTCATCATTCTCCTGCGCTAGCATGGCCGGCGCGGCCGAGGACTACCGCCCGGGCAGGATGCTCGGGCTGATGGCGCGCTCGCTCGTCCTGCCGACGGCCGCGCCCGCCGGCGCGGGCGTGGCGGCCGAGCCGGCGGGCGGGATCAGCGTCACCTACGTCGGCCACGCGACCGTCCTGGTGCGCTTCGACGGCGTCGCGCTGCTCACCGATCCGGTCTACTCGCAACGGCTCATCCTCCCGAAGCGCCTGGTCGAGCCCGGCGTCCCGCTCGCACAGCTGCCCCCGCTCGACGTCGTCCTCGTCTCGCACGGCCACATGGACCACCTCGACGTGCCGACGCACCGCCGCCTCCCCAAGACCGACACGGTCGCGGTGGTGGCGAAGAACCTCTCGGACCTGGTCGCCGGCTGCGGTTACCGCGAGGTGATCGAGCTCGCCTGGGGCGACACGGTGACCATCCGCGGCCTCCGCGTGACCGCGCTGCCCGTCAAGCACTGGGGTACGCGCAACCTCTGGCCCGACGACCGCGGCTACACCGGCTTCCTCGTCGAGCACCGCGACGGCACCGTCTTCTTCCCGGGCGACACGGCCTACTTCCCCGGCTTCCGCGACTACGGCCGGCGCCACGCGATCGACGTGGCGCTCCTCCCGATCGGCGCCTACCATCCGCCCGCCTTCCGCCGCGTCCACATGAATCCCGAGGACGCGTTGCAGACGCTCGTCGACCTCGATGCCCGCTACATGGTGCCGATCCACTGGGGCACGTTCGTGGTCTCGTACGAGCCGATCGACGAGCCGGTCGCCTGGCTCGAGGAGCTGGCGCGCGAGCGCGGGCTCACCGAGCGGGTCGCCGTGCTGCGCCACGGCGAGTCGCGGCGGTTCGCATGACCCATCCGCTCTCCGGCGCCACCGCCATCGTCGGCCTCGGCATCACGCCGCAGGGGCGGGTCTACGGCAACACGCCGCTCGGCTTCGCGGTCGACGCCGTGCAGCTCGCGCTCGCGGACGCGGGCCTCGAGCGGGGGGACCTCGACGGCCTCCTCCTGAACCCCGGCCTCGCCTGGGCCGACATGGGCATGGGCTCCTTCCAGCTCCAGCAGGCGATGGGGCTGCGCGACCTCCGCCTCTCCGCCACCATGCACCTCGGCGGCGCCACCGCTTGCGCCATGATCCAGCACGCCGCGCAGGCGATCGCAGCCGGCCTCTGCACCACGGTCGCGTGCGTGTTCTCCGACGCGCCGCTCAAGCCGCCCGAGCCCGAGGGCGAGCGCAGCTCGAGCGGCAGCGCGTACGGCTTCGTGCGCGGCTGGGAGGCGGCCTACGGCTACTTCGGCGTGAACGCGATGTACGCGCTCGTCGCGCGCCGGCACATGCACCGCTACGGCACGACGCAGGATCACCTGGGCGCGGTCGCCGTCGCGCAGCGCCGGTGGGCCAACCTGAGCCCCGCGGCCCAGATGCACGAGCAGCCCCTCACGCTCGAGGACTACCACCGCTCGCGCTGGATCGTGGAGCCCTTCCACCTCTTCGACTGCTGCCTGGTCTCGAACGGCGGCCTCGCCGTCGTCGTGACCGGTCGCGAGCGGGCGCGCGAGGCGAGGAAGCCCCCCGTCTACATCCGCGGCATGGCGCAGGGGCACCTGGGCGGCGACCCCTCGGACACGCTCTCCTCGGGCGCCGTGCTGTCGCGCGAGCCGGCGTTCCGGATGGCCGGCCTCACGCTGCGCGACGTGGACGTGGTCGAGCTCTACGACTGCTACACCTTCACCGTGCTCGTGACGCTCGAGGACTACGGCTTCTGCCCCAAGGGCGAGGGCGGGCCCTTTGCCGCCGAGCACGTGACCGGCCCCGGCGGCCGGCTGGCGGTGAACACCGGCGGCGGCCAGCTCTCGAGCTTCTACATGTGGGGCATGACGCCGGTGTCGGAAGGCGTCATTCAGGTGCGCGGCGAGGGCGGGCGGCGCCAGACGGCGAAGCACGACGTGGCGCTCGTCTCCGGGAACGGCGGCGTCCTCTCCACGCACTCGACGCTCATCCTCGCCCGGGAGCCGTCGTGACGGCGGCGTACACGAAGCCCCTCCCGCAGGCCACGCGCGAGATGGCGCCCTTCTGGGAGGCCGCGCGCCGCCACCAGCTGGTCGTGCAGCGCTGCCGCGGCTGCGGGGCCCATCGCTTCCCGGCGCGCGACCTCTGCAGCCGCTGCCTCTCGCGCGAGGCGGAGTGGGCGCCGGTCTCCGGGCGCGGCACGGTCTTCAGCTACGCCGTCATGCACCAGGTCTACCACCCGGGCTTCGCCGCCGAGGTGCCGTACGCGGTGGTGGTGATCGAGCTCGAGGAGGGGGCGCGGCTGGTCTCGAACCTGGTCGGCTGCCCGGTCGGGGCGATCGCGATCGGCATGCCGGTGGAGGCCGTGTTCGAGGACGTCACGCCCGATGTGACGCTGCCGAAGTTCCGCCCCCGCGCGCGGCGCTGAGCCCGGCGGGCGAGCGGATCGGCCCGCGTTTTCGACCGTTCGCACCGAGATCCTGGCGTCGGGCGCGGCGCCACCCCACTGTGGTCGCGGCCGACGCGCCTGGGCTACAATCCGCTCCATGCCGCCGGCGCTCGCCCCCATGCCGCCGCCGCGCCGGACCGACCGCATGCTGCTGCTCGTCTTCGGGACGGGCGCCGCGATCGGCCTCCAGCTGGGCTTCCTCCACGCCTTCCTGTGGCACAACACCTGGGCGGCGCTGAGCGCCTTCCTGGTGCCGGCGCTCGGCTATGCGGCGGTCGTGTACGCCCTCTGGCGCTGGGTCTTCCCGCGGCTCCGCGCGCGCACGCTGCTCGGCGGGATCACGCTCCAGGTCCTGGTCTCGCTCCTCACCTTCGCCGTGCTCTCCACGCTCACCACCGAGCTGATCGCCACGCTGCGCGGCGCGCCCTCGCTCTTCGGGGCGCCGACCGGCTTCGGGAAGCAGGTCACGATCACGCCCGAGCAGCAGCAGGCGGTGGTGCGCCTCTATGCATTGATCCCCATCATCCCGACCGTTCTCCTGGCGCTCATCGGCTACCATCAGTACTGGCAGCGCGTGCTCGGGCTCCGGCACCGCGAGCGCGAGCTCGTCGAGCTGGCCGCGACCGCGCAGCTCGCCGCGCTGCGCGCCCAGATCAACCCGCACTTCCTCTTCAACAGCCTGAACTCGATCGCGCAGCTCATCCGCGCCGACCCCGACCGGGCCGAGGCGTGCGTCGAGCGGTTGGCCGAGATGTTCCGCTACGTGCTGCGACACGGCGAGCTGGACTTCGTGCCGCTTGCCGACGAGCTCGAGATGGCGCGCGCCTACCTCGACATCGAGTGCGCTCGCTTCGGCGACCGCCTGCGCGTCGAGACGCGCGTCGACCCGCCGAGCCTCCAGCACCCGATCCCGAACCTGATCCTCCAGCCGCTGGTCGAGAACGCGGTGAAGCACGGCCTCTCGCGCAAGCTGGGCGGCGGCACGGTGCGCATCGAGGCCATCCTGACCGACGGCTGCCTCGAGCTCAGCATCGGCGACGACGGCCTCGGCATGCCGGCCGCCGCCCTGGAGCGCGTGTACGAGCACGGCATCGGGCTCCGCAACCTGCGCGACCGGCTCGAGCGGCTCTACGGTCCCGCCCACCTGCCCGAGATCACGAGCGCGCCCGGGAGCGGTACCCGCGTGCGGCTCCGCCTCCCGGTTCGCCCCGCCCAGGCCGCGTAGCGATGGGCGCCATTCGCACCGTGGTCGTGGACGACGAGAAGCTGGCGCGCGACCGCCTGGTCGGCTTCCTCACCGGCCTGGACGACGTGAGCCTCCTCGGGCAGGCGGCCGACGGCGTGGAGGCCCTCAGGCTGATCGAGGAGGAGCGCCCGGACCTCGTCTTCCTCGACGTCCAGATGCCGGGGATGGACGGCTTCGAGGTGCTGAAGGCGCTCCGCGAGCCGCCTCCGCACGTCGTGTTCTCCACCGCCTACGACGAGTACGCGATCCGCGCCTTCGAGGTTGGCGCGGTGGACTACCTGTTGAAGCCATTCGGCCGCCGGCGCGTCGAAGAGGCGGTGGGGCGCGTGCGCGGGCGCCTCGGTGCGCCGAACAGCGCCCCCGACTGGGAGAGCGTGCTCAGGCGGCTGGAAGAGCAGCGCAAGGTCTACGTGAGCCAGGTCCCGGTGCACAGCGGGAAGCGCATCCTGATCGTGCCGGTCGCCGACGTGCTCTGGTTCGGGGTCGAGTACCGCCTGGTCTACGCGCACACCGGCGAGCGCGCCTTCATGATCAACTACACGCTGCGCGACCTCGAGGAGCGCCTCGACCCGGCGCTCTTCTTCCGCGCCCACAAGGCAAACCTCGTGAACCTGAAGCATGTGAAGGAGATCGTCCCCTGGTTCGGCGGCCGCTACAAGCTCGTCATGCGCGATGCGGCGGGCAGCGAGGTCGCGCTCAGCCGCGCGCAGACGCTGGCGCTGCGCGCGCGGCTCCGGCGGTGAGGGCGTGCCGGTGCGCGCCTTGACAGCTTTTCGGTTTGCGGGGCAGCCATAGGTCCTACGCTCACCTCGCTCGACACGACGACCGGGCCGCGCCCGCGGCGACTGCTGGCCGCCCTCGGGATCTCGACGGCGGCGCATGCGCTCCTCGGCCTCATGGTCTTCTTCGACATCCTCGGCGCGGGCGGCGGCTTCGGCCTCGGCATCGGTCCCGGCTTCGGCGTCGGGTCGGGCGGCGGCAT
>WNFQ01008731.1_pt1 | contig 10792 bp, 13 predicted proteins | sample 5400171 | NCBI WGS metagenome assembly WNFQ01 (sample SAMN13153356, study PRJNA577476) | soil metagenome | isolation source: 20 cm soil under Madrone tree | place: USA:California | collected 2016-06-14 | reverse complement strand
CCAGACTCGTCAAGCTAGTACAACTGACAGGCCCAACTACCAGACACTCGCCGTACGCTGCTTTCTGGGCTCTCTCGTGCGTCATGACAGCTATCCTGGTTGGATTGCCCTTCGCTTGTCAGAACTTGATGCCAGACATCTTGGCCACAAAAGCTCGCCCACGACTATCTCGGGCACGTCGTCTTCTCACGACCTGTGCCCTCGTCTGCACCTTCTGTACATTTGCAAGTCCAAACACCACCAGCCAAGCCGCACGTGACCCCTCTGCGGTTCCTGACTCCGTTGCGATTGAGAACAATGGTTCCCCGGTCGAAATTGATGGCAAGCCGATCCTCTTGATCTACGCGCCCATCGGAGGCTTCACTCCGCAAGACAGAGCTAGCGCCATCCAGCAACGCATCATCGCCCTCAGCAGGAACACCAACATCGCGATCGAGGCCATTCATGCGGAGGACCGCGGTACGTGGACCGAGATACTCGCCGGCAGCAACCGTCTCATGGGCATCACGGAGGGTGACGCAAAGGCTGCGGAACGTCCGCGAGCAGAACTGGCTGAGGAGTATACCGAAGTCCTTCGCCTAGTTGTGAAACAGTACCGCGAGGACCACACTTGGCGGCACTATTGGTGGGGAATGTTTTATGCCGCATTAGCGAGCGTCGGCATTGCCGTGTTGCTGATCATCCTTTTCCTTGCTCGGCGGAGCGCGAAATCCAGAATAGAGCGATGGCTGGCTCGCCGGGAAGCCGAGGGAGCGCCCGTGCCAGTAGCTCTGCGACTCAGGCGATACCTCGGTCCGCCATTCACCGCCATGTTTCGTACGCTTTTCTGGATCATCGTCCTTGCGCTATTGCAGAGCTATGCGACGGTCGTGCTGCGCTTCTTTCCGTCCACCCGATACACCTCGTATCGCATCACCAACCGGTTGTTTTCGGAGTTTGCCACATTCGGGAAAACCTGCGTCGGTTACATCCCAAACCTGTTGCTGATTCTGTGCATTTGCCTCGTCACCTCCTACCTCATCAGAGTCAACAAGTACATCTTCCAAGAAATCAGCAGCCAAAGAGTGACTATCCGCGGCTTTTATCCCGACTGGGCAGAGCCCACAGCGAAGCTGACACGAACTTTGATCCTCGCAGCAGCTGCGATTGTGGTTTTCCCCTATCTCCCTGGATCCGAAAGCCCTGCGTTTAAAGGCATTTCTGTATTCCTCGGTGTCCTGCTATCACTCGGCTCCACTTCGGCTGTGGCGCACGCCGTCGCGGGCACCATTGTCACGTATATGCGCGCTTTTCAAGTTGGGGACTTCGTGCGCATAGGAAACGACGTGGGGGAGGTAATCGAAAAGACCCTACTGGTGACCCGCATCTGCACCCAAAAGAAGGAGGTGGTCACCATTCCCAACGGCACGGTTTTAGGTGGGGTGGTGGTCAACTACAGCGCCGAAGCCCGCCAAAAGGGCGTGATTTTCCATACCACGGTGACCATTGGCTACAACACCCCGTGGCGACAGGTTCACGAGTTGCTCGTTTCTGGAGCTCTTGCAACCGAGAATGTGTTGCGGGAACCCGCGCCATTCGTAGTGCAAACCGCACTCAACGATTTTTATGCCGCCTATGAGCTAAACGCGTACACAGTCAATCCCAAGAACATGCAGAACATATATTCGAGCCTCCACCAGAATATCCAAGACAAGTTCAATGAGGCTGGGGTCGAGATCAACTCTCCACACTACACGTCCCTGCGGGATGGTAACCGGACCACCATTCCAGACGCATACTTGCCAGCCAACTACCGCAATCCCGTGTTTGAGGTTCAGGAAGTGAATGGCTCGCAGATGTCGCCGACTGGGGTGAAGCACCCGTGAGACGAGCAGTGGAGACCTCCCGCGCCTCCGGTGTCCCGCAGGTTTTGGAAGTTCAGCAGCAACTCTGATGCAAGCCAGCCAAATCTGCTCGATCGATGCCAGCACATATGGGGTCCACGGCAGGCGCGCGATGTTGAGGAGGCCGAAATGATACCGCGAGCGTTGAAGGCTTTAGCGCCTGGCGCTGCCGTGCTCTTACTCCTTACCACCTGCGGTACGCAAGAACCGACGCGTCAAGAGCACAATGTGATGACTCAACTCAGCCAGTCTTTCCAGCGAGTTGTCACGAAGGTGGCGGCCGCGACTGTCACCTTGGATGTCGTGGCCTACGTGCGTCCGGAAGACGATGATGATAACTCTAGTTCCGCGCAGCATGACCGCCAGCAGCTATCGAAGGCCCATACAATCGGGTCGGGTGTCATCGTAGATACGAACGGCTACATAATCACAAACGCGCACGTGGTCGAGGGAGCGAGGATCGTACGGGTCACACTTGACGAAATGCTTCGCTCGTCCCATGCACATATGGCCGGCGCACTCACCAGCATCACATTTGACGCACGAGTTGTGGGAGTATTCGAAGAGGCGGACCTGGCTCTCGTAAAAATAGACGAGGCGGGTTTACCAACTATTCCTTTCGCAAACTCGGACGCAGTTCGAGCTGGACAATTGGTATTCGCAGTGGGAAGTCCGGAAGGCTTCAAGAACTCTGTTTCCATGGGCGTCGTCAGCGCGGTAGGTCGTTACAGTGAAAGCAATGAGGGCAGCAGTTTCATACAAACGGATGTGGCCATAAGCCACGGCAGTAGTGGCGGCGCTCTGGTCGATACTAACGGCGACCTGGTCGGCATAATTTGTTTAGGACTAAACCGCTACGCGGTAGGAACCCCCACGACGTTCAGTTCGTGACCTCGGGGATCCATCTGGTCTCACTCCTCCGTCTTGTTTCCCAGTAAGCCCCCTTTGCGGAACCATGGAGTCGCTGCTTGCAGCGAATTCCATGTGATAGAGGAGCTTTCCATGACATCCCTTCGGCAACGCATGCTCGAGGACATGCAGATCCGCAATTTGGCAGTGAACACTCAGGAGTCGTACGTCCAGCAGGTCTCACTGTTTGCACGCTACTTCAACCAGTCACCCGAGCAGTTGGGACCGGAGCAGATTCGCGCCTATCAGGTCTACTTGACCAACGAAAGGAAGTTAGCCACCGGTTCGATCCTTATCGCCATTTCCGCGCTTCGCTTCCTGTATAAAGTCACTCTCAAGAAGGACTGGACGTTCGAAGATATCATCCCGGCACCGAAAAAGCCCCAAACCCTACCCGTGGTCCTCAGTCCCGAGGAAGTCGTTCAGTTTCTTGCCTGCGTTGCCAGCCGGAAGCACCGTGCCATCTTGACCACTTGCTACGGAGCCGGCCTACGCGTCTCCGAATCTATCGCGCTCACACCTCCCGCCATCGACAGCAAGCGCATGGTCCTGCGGGTCGAGCAGGGCAAGGGTCAGAAAGATCGTTACGTAATGCTCTCGCCGAAGCTCTTGGAGATCTTGCGTGACTGGTGGCGAGCGGAAAGACCGCAGCACTGGCTCTTTCCGGGCGATATGCCGGGCGAGCACATCAGCCGAGCGGCGGTGGAGAAGGAGTGCCAGAAAGCCCACTGTATTTGCAAGATTTCCAAACCCATCACCCCGCATTCCATGAGGCACGCCTTCGCCGTGCATCTCCTCGAGCAAGGCACCGACGTGCGCACCATTCAACTACTGCTCGGACATCGCAGTCTGGCGACCACAGCCAAGTATCTCCGCATCGCTACCAGCAAAGTGTGCTCGACATCGAGTCCGCTCGATCTGCTGCCGCGACCTATTCCCTTGGAGGTCAAGTCCACTCCACCACCACTCTTCTAGCCGCTGGGCCTCATGGACCGCCCAAAGCTGGAAGTGGCGGACATCTTCCGCCGCTATGGAGAAACTTATCGTCAGAAGCATGGTGCGTCGCTCTCCACGGCGCAGCGGCGCGTCATGACCGCGATCGAGGTGTGTCGCACGGCAGCCCTCGGCGGTCATCTCGAACACTGCGACAGCTGTCCCTACGAACGGCCTTGCTACGATAGCTGCCGCGATCGTCATTGCCCCAAGTGCCAGTCGCTCGCTCGTGCAGAGTGGGTCGAAAAACGAAAAACCGAAGTCTTGGACTGCCCATACTTCCACGTGGTTTTTACACTGCCCGAAGACATCGCTGCCCTCGCTTACCAGAACAAGGATTTGGTCTACGGCATCCTGTTCCGAGCTACGGCCGAGACCTTGTCTACCATCGCTGCCGATCCCAAACATCTGGGCGCCGAGATCGGCTTCTTCGCCGTGCTTCACACCTGGGGACAGAACCTGCTTCATCATCCCCACTTGCATTGTGTGGTCCCGGGCGGCGGAATCTCGCCCGATGGTACCCGTTGGCTTCCTTGCCGCCCGGGTTTCTTCTTGCCAGTACGTGTGCTATCCCGTTTGTTCCGCCGCTTGTTCTCGGCGTATCTTCAGGAGGCCTTCGACGCCGGCCAGTTGCACTTCTTCTCTTCGCTGGAGGCACTTCACGATCCCCAGGACTTCGCCCGCTATTTGAATCCGATACAAAAGCAGGAATGGGTGGTCTACGCCAAGCCACCCTTCGCCAGCCCGCAGCAAGTGGTGGACTATGTCGGCCGCTACACTCACCGGGTCGCTATTTCCAATCACCGGCTAGTGGAAATCGAAGACGGGCAGGTCAAATTCCACTGGCGGGACTACCGAGACAACAATCAGCAGAAAACTATGACCCTCTCGGCGGAGGAGTTCATCCGGCGATTCCTCCTCCACGTTCTCCCCCGCGGATTCCACCGCATTCGCTACTATGGCTTCCTGGGCAATCGATACCGCAAGGAGAAGTTGCAGCATTGCCGCCAACTCCTGAACATGACTCCTCCCAACGAAAGCTCTTCCCAACCCCAGCCACGCGAAGACTATCGTGATCGATACGAGAGGCTCACCGGCCACTCGCTGCGCGAATGTCCAGTTTGCCATCGTGGCCGGATGATGGTGGTCAAGTTATTGGCCGGGGTTCGTTCTCCCCCGACCATTCAAGATACGTCATGATTGATCCCGTGCGACTTCAAATCGCTGTCTCCATGAGCTCGAGGCGGTCGAGTCGGAGGAGTGATATTGCTTGCAGCATTCCGAACCACGCTTCGGCCAGCCAAGCCCCTCCCATCTTGCCCCACTCGCGCTTGCAAAACCCCCGGAAACACTGCGCACCGAACCCGTTCACGTCACTACCTCCAGTCTCTCTCTCAACTTGGAAGTACCTCTCGCCTTACAAAACCCATAACACACACATCCTGCCGGCGGCTTAGCCCAATGAATTTTTAGCTCACCGGCGCGGCTTCCACAATGTCTTTCCTCCGCCTGCACCCTACTGGTAGCCGCGCCGCCGAGCTAAAAATGCTCTGCATAATGCAGAGTGTATTGTTACGGGGAGCTGCGCAGCGCATCAAACACCTATCCCGATTCCTCGCTGAGAGATCTCTGATTTTCGAGACGACACTCCACCGCATAATCGTGACGCCTGAATGGTGCTTCCAGAGAGAATGAACCCCTCCCATTCTCATCCGGAGCCGCCTGATGAAGGATCGTCGTTGCCGGTTCTGTCGGCAAGTTTTTCAGCCTGCCCCTTATCATCCTCAACAACAGGTTTGCGGTAACCCCGTATGCCAGAACCAACGCCGCCGCGATTATCATCGGCAAAAGATCGCTTCCGATCCGGTGTACCAGCAGGTGTGCTTGGAGAGTCCGCGGAAGTGGCGCAAGGCGAACCCGGACTATTGGAAGAAATATCGCCAGAAGCACCCGGAACAGGTGGAACGAAATCGCCGACAGCAGCGCTTACGTGACAAAAAGCGGCGGCTGGTGAATCTTGCAAACAACAACTTGGCTACCTGGCAAGTGCTGATTTTTCATTCGCATGACCCTTCTGGGTCAGTGTCTTCTGCTTCTTGCAAACAACATCCCTCTGGTGAAGCCGCTGCCGCTGGTTTATGAGCTACCCATGCTGTCAGAGTTCTTCGAATCGCGCGTGCGGATTCAGGCACTTCGGGATGGTCCTGCTGGGTCACTGCTTGAAAGTTTCGCCCAAGCTTTGTCGGAGGCAGGATACGTCAGGAGGATAGCTCGCAGGTTGTCATTACCGAAAACTCTGTCCGCATGCCCGAACCCTCTGATTGGAAAACTGATCGAGGCTCGAGGCCACCTTGAAGCGGCGAAGCAACTCTGGTCTGAATCCCAAATCGGCAAGTGCAAGTGAGTAGATTCTCGCCGGGAAGAAATGCGGCCTTGGGCCGCGAGAGTTTGCTTTCGCTCACCCGACGCGCAAGGAAGCTAAATTCGTCGGGGGCCAACTATGCTGCCTGGCGCTGGTATCGGTGGTGTAATCCACCGACCTGAGGAATCGCTACCACGCACCCTCGTTCTGGCGGTTCCACGGCCCTGGGCTCCGGGGAGTCTTTGCCCAAGGCTAAATGCGTTCGGGACCGCTGATAGTAAGCAAAATAACTTTGCAGAGTGCGACGCAACGATCTCTCATTCCACACGATCACATGGTCCAAACATTCGCGGCGAATGGAACCGATCAGCCGCTCTACATAGGGATTTTGCCAAGGGGATCGGGGCGCAGTCAGCACTTCTTCCATTCCCATATCTCGGGTCATGTCGGCGAAGTCTCGTCCGTAGATGGCGTCTCGATCGCGCAGCACGTATCGTGGCGCCTCGTCCCAGGGAAACGCTTCCCGCATCTGCTGCAGGGTCCACTCCTCCGTGGGGTGTTCCGTCACGCCGAAGTGCACCACCCGACGTCGCTCATGCGATAACACAACGAAGACGAACAGGACCCGGAAGGTCGCCGTCGGCACCGTTAAAAAATCAATGGCCGCAGTCTGCGCCAGATGATTCGTTAGAAAAGTTCGCCAAGTTTGGCAAGGCGGTTTGCGGGGTCGCGGCAAATATCGGTCCACCGTGGATTGCGCCACCGCAATTCCCAACTTCAGCAGTTCTCCGTGAATCCGGGGTGCACCCCACAAGGGGTTGGCTTGGCGCATGCGCTGAATGAGATCACGAATGTTTGCCGCTATTTCTGGCCTTCCAGGAAGGCGTCGCGATTTCCTGGTCCAATACCAGGCGAAAGCTCTGCGGTGCCAGCGGAGGAGGGTATCGGGCTGAACCATGTGCAGACATCGCCGCCAACCGGACCAGAATCGGTAAAACACAACCCACAAGAACCGGTCGCAGCGGTGCAGGCGCAAGCGACGCGGCGCGTTCTTTTGGAAAACCGCCAGTTGGTGACGAAGGGCGAGAATCTCCGCCTGCAGGGCGGCACGGGTTTGAAAACTGGAGGGTTGGAGATGCCCTAACTCACACAAATACCCATACGCCCTGCCGCCTCTGACTCAACCGTTACTGGTGTGACTAACGTGTGCAGTGATAACGTATAGAGTTATGGCGAATGACAGTCATTGTCATTGGCCCTAAATACGCCAGATTCATTCCCATGGATGGGCCGCATGCCCATGCGAACCTCACAACCAGGTCGGTGAGCGCAATCGCTCCAAAAGCCACGCCATCTAATGTTTGCTCAACTGTTTTTGCTGAAGGCCAAATTCTTAACCCAGGCTACTTTTGGGCGCCCGAGCGTCGGCGGTACCTGTCATGCATCGCTTTCCAGGAAGCGATGTCGGGCACTGCCGGTGCTGTGGCGCTTACCAGGCGGTTGCCAAGCGTATGAGCAACTGCACAACGCAGTCCTGACGCAGGGTTACTGGCGGATTTAGCTAAGTCGGTAACCATGCTGGATGTTGAATCGCAGGTGATCACACCTGTGTTGCCGCTAAAGGTTGTTCCGGCAAAATCGGCGCTGGAATTGACGAGCGCTAGGATAGCCGGACCTTTCGTCTCGGCGATGTTGACACCACGCAGCAGCACCTCGGAGTTACCATCCACGCGAATGCCGGCACTAAGCGGATCGCCTGCCGTCCCGTTATTCAGGATTTGCGTTGCGCCTAGACCCTGGAGTTGGCTTGTGCCGTAAAGCTGGCTGTGGGCGTAGATGTCTACCCCTGGGCCTGCGTGGCCTGATATTTGAGCTCCGACAAGCGTCACTTGACTCCCAAATCCAGCTTCGACACCGAATGGGCCGTTATTGCGAATGATATTGGGGCCGTTCGGTAGCACACTGCCGATTGAGATCTCAGCGTTCTCCTGAAGAGAAACCCCGCCATTAGGATTGTTCTCGATGACATTCGGGCCAAAAATGGAGAACACTTGCGCCTTTCCTCCACCCCGCATGTCGATCGCTGCGCGCACGCTGCCTGCGTTCGGAATATTCCCATTGTTGGCGATATGCGTATTCCCGAAAGTTAGGAAATTGGCCTGAGTATTCCACACGGCCGAGTTCTGGTTATTGCTGATATCAGTCGTGCCGGCCCAGGAGACGATGTGCGCAAACGAGTTCGCATCGTTATAAATACCGTACCCCTGGTTGTTATTGAAGGTGCCCATCGCATTGATCGTTACGTCGGAGGTCTGGGTGACCTGCAGGCCGTTCCCGGCGTTGCCGCTGCTGCTGAATGTATCGAGGACTACGTCACTTTTTTGGACGTAAACCCCTTCGCCGCCGGGATTGGTAACATTCAGCCCATACACGTAAACAAGATGCGAGCTGATGATCGTCAGCTGGCCCACAAGATTCGCTGTCTGTCCGAAGAACGCGCCCAAGGTCAAGTTATTAAGTCCATACAAGACGACGTTTTCGTTGCACGTGCCAGTCACCGCAATAAAAGCTCCCGGCCCGGCATTTGGAAGGGCAGAGTTGATTGTGGGATATGCAGCTGGATTTGTTCCCGAGCAGTCCACAAGGAAGAACTGCGCCCGCACCTCCATCGGATGAACAAACATGACTACGGCTAAGAGAATGAGCCACAATCCAATGCGTTTCATGGTGCGCCTCCGTTTTCTTGTTCAGATTAAGTGATAGCGTTTAGGCGTCCTGCTGCACAAACCGAATAGCAAAGCAATAACCACAAGACTGCATAGCCGAAGCTTGTATTTGGTTGGAAACCGGCGCGTTAGCTCAGTCGGAGCTCACTCAGCAATAGGAGGGAGACAGTGGCGCTCGACTGGGCGACAACACGGTACACCCAGGCACAGGATTGTCAAGGAAAAACTTCCCTCTTTGTTGAACCTCATTGATAATGTCCCTCGTGTCCTCGTTAGAAATGTCCCCATAGAACTATCTAAACGGGGCCTTGGCTATCGGAGACCTGCAGTATTCGTACTACGCAGCGGGGAACAGAACACAAGTAACGGGAAGTTCTGCACAAACAAATTTACCACAGGCCGTCTCAAGAGCGACCTACAACGTGGCTAACCAATTGACGACGTGGGGATCCTCTTCGCTTGCCTATGATGCCGATGGGAACTTGGCAACCGATGGAGTAAATACATACGGGTGGGACGTTCGAGACCATTTGGCAAACATCAGCGGAGGTGCTAATGCCAGCTTTCAGTACGACGGCCTGGGTAGGCGACTTAGCAAAACGGTGAACGGCACGAGCATATCCTTCCTCTACGATAATCGCAACGTTATTCAGGAGTTGTCAGGGACCGTTCCCGCGGCCAACCTTATCGCACGTACCTTTCTCGTAGACGCGCTGGGAAGTACATTGGCACTTGCGGACTCGAGCGGCGCCCTTCAAACGCAATATATCTACGAGCCTTTCGGTAACACGACCTCGCAAGGAAGCCCAAGTACAAACCCGTTTCAATACACTGGCCGGGAGAACGACGCAACGGGGCTTTATTTCCACAGGGCCCGTTACAATAGTCCAGGTTTCCAGCGTTTCATCAGTGAGGACCCGATTGGGTTCCGTGGGCGTTTGAACCTATTCGCGTACGCGTCCAATAATCCGATCAGGTTTAAAGATTCTTGTGGCTTAAAGCCGGCACCCGGTGGCAGCGGAAGCGGCGGCGATGACGGCAATGGTGGTTACGGCGACGGTGGCTACGGGGGCGGGACCGGTGGTGGTCCAGGCGGCGGTGGTAACGGCGCCGTGCTTTGCACATGTATCCTGACACCCGTGTTTCCGTACGGGATTATTCAATTGATAGGGTGTTTGTACCTTTGTACATGCCAGAATGGCGAGCAGCCCGTAGCAGCCTTTCAATGTCCGATGACTTCGAAGAACGCGTTTTGGCCGTGTCCCGTCCTTGGACTCGTTGAGGTCGTGCCGGGTACAACTTTACAAAATTGGATTTACCCTGCGGATAAGTGCAATGGACCGTATTGAAATGTAGCAGATTGTTGTATTGGACTAAAGAACCCAGTCTCTTGACTGTTTTGGGAATTGGAGTGTTTAGCACATCTGGCATGAAGCGCACGGACTCGCGGTCGAGATGAACGCAAAGGTACTCATTCTCATTTCGATGGTGTGGCTTGCGTTGGTTTTTTTGTGGCTGGTAACCGGTCCGAGAAATCTGTTTTTCAGTTGGCGCCCGCAACCGGGAAGAAGGGTACTGGTGCTTATCGGCATCTGGATTGTGTCGCTGCTATACACGGTATTCCTTCTCGGATGGCTAGTCCCTCTCACAATTGGTGTATACAAGCTGTTCAAACATTAAAAAAGCACAGTAGCATGGACCACATATTTGTACAGAGTGCCCGATTCTCACCTTAAGGTCCTGACGTTGTTCGCAACAGCAGGGGCAGCTGAGTCGGTCGCTGGAAAGATGCCATACAAAGGCACACCTCCCCCCAACTGGACAAAGACGATTTTTGTGCCGGGCCTTCCGCCAATTGCGTCTCAAATCAATGACCTAAACAAACAGATTTCCGATTTGCAAGACACCCGAAATCTACT
>WNFQ01004392.1_pt1 | contig 10794 bp, 9 predicted proteins | sample 5400171 | NCBI WGS metagenome assembly WNFQ01 (sample SAMN13153356, study PRJNA577476) | soil metagenome | isolation source: 20 cm soil under Madrone tree | place: USA:California | collected 2016-06-14 | reverse complement strand
CCGGTCCCTACGTGCACATCGGTCTCATACCGAAGCAAGCGGGCTTTGAAATCTTCGAGACTAATTTCAGCGGCGATATCGCAGGTCCTGGCGTAGGGGGCGAGCGCATCATCATCGAGGGGCGCATCTTCGATGGCGCGGGCCACATAGCCAAGGACGTGCTGGTTGAGACGTGGCAGGCCAATGCCGCCGGCTGTTACAATCATCCGTCTGACAGCCAGGGTAAGGCGATTGACCCCGGCTTTCGTGGCTGGGCGCGGACCGGGACGGATTTCGCCACGGGGCTCTACACGATCCGCACCATCAAACCGGGAAGCGTGGCAGGCCGCAAGGGCCGCAAGATGATGGCGCCGCACGTCAATTTCTGGCTGGCCTCCCGCGGCATCAACATTGGCCTCGCAACACGCATGTATTTCGGCGACGAAGAGGCCGCAAATTCCGAAGACCCCGTCTTGAATATCGTCGAGCAGCCCGAACGTCGCAAAACCTTGATCGCTGCCCGATCAGAACGCGACGGCGTCACCGTCTACACATTCGACATCCATCTGCAGGGCGATCGAGAGACGGTTTTCTTCGATGTTTGACGAGGTTCTTGCGATGGTGGAGATTTTGCTGTCGCACTTGAATCGGGATGACCCTTAGCGACAGGAGGCTCACGTGGCGACGGACGAAGAAGTCTTGGCATCTGTGAAGCGGGGCAAGCCGCCTGTCGATTGTGCCGTGATTGGAACGTGGAAGCTACGCTCATACGTTCGCGAGCGCTTGTCTGACGGGCAGCGGCACAATCAGTTCGGCGAGGCTCCGGTCGGCTACATCGGCTACGCGCCAGACGGCCGCATGTACGCGATCTTCACGCGCGATGACCGCATCGCGCCCCGCGATGTAGTGCCGACGGATGAAGAAGGCGTGCAACTGCTCGGAACTATGGTGGCTTATGCGGGCACGTTCTCGTTGGGCGAGAACGTCGTGGTGCACCACATCGACACCTCGTGGAACCAGGCATGGACGGGAACCGACCAGATCCGTCACTTCGTGATGGACGGAGACACGTTGACGATCACGACCGCACCTTACAAGAGCTATTTGGATGGAACGATGGGCCGGTCGATTCTCGTCTGGAACAAGGTGCGATGATGCCGTGGTGGTCATGTTTGCAAGAGGCGTGCGATGAATGACCCGTTTGCACTCGACGGCCAGCACGTTCTTATTACCGGTGGTTCGAGCGGTCTTGGGCGCTTTTTCGCGGTATTCCTCGCAGCACATGGTGCACGGGTGACGGTGGCTGCGCGCCGCGTCGAAGCGCTTGCCAAGACCGTCGATGACATTAGAGCCGTGAATGGTCAGGCCCATAGTGTCGTGGTGGACGTCACCGCGGCAGCCAGCATCGAGAGCGCGCTGAACGCGGCAGAAGCACGCTTTGGTCCGGTCGAAATCCTCGTCAACAACGCCGGCGTGACCGCAACGCGGCCAGCATTTGATCAGGATGAGACAGATTGGGACAAAGTCGTTGACACCAACTTGAAGGGCGTTTGGCTGGTGGCGCAGGCAGCAGGGCGGCGCATGGTCACGCATAAACTGAGAGGCTCAATCGTCAACATCGCCTCGATCCTCGCTCTGCGCGTCGCGAACTCCGTCGCGCCCTATGCGATCTCGAAGGCTGGCGTTGTGCAGATGACCAAGCTCCTGGCGCTTGAATGGGCCCGTCACGGCATTCGCGTCAACGCGTTGGCACCAGGGTATTTCGAGACCGAGCTCAACGACGTTTTCTTCGAGGGTGATGCCGGCAAGGCGCTCATCAAGCGGATCCCGCAAAGACGGCTTGGCGAATTGAGAGAGCTCGAAGGACCACTTCTCCTGCTGGCGTCGAAGGCTGGCTCTTACATGACAGGCAGTGTGATCGTCGTCGACGGCGGTCACTTGGTCTCAAGCCTATGAGCGTCGATAATGTGATTCTAACCTACCATAATTGCCGCAGAGGAATGCCAATCGGCGTATAACAAGATTGGGGAACTCCCATGACGTTGAAAGACTTGCACGCATTCGAGACAGGCCTCGACCCTCATCCAGCCAACTACGTGCCGCTATCCCCCGTAAGCTTTCTCATTCGCGCCGCGAGCGCGTTCGCGGAAAAGGTCGCGGTGATCGATGGCGCGCGCAGGTACACCTACGCGCAACTACTCGATCGCTGCGTACGTCTCGCTTCCGCGCTGGCGACTCTCGGGGTCGACCGGCTTGATACCGTGGCAATCATCGCATCAAACATTCCTGAAATGATCGAAGCTCATTTTGCAGTGCCGATGCTCGGTGCTGTACTCAATCCGCTCAACACGCGCCTGGATGCGGCAAATATCGCCTTCTCCCTCGCGCACGGGGGCGCCAAGGTTCTGATCGTCGACAGGGATTTTGCACCGCTCGTGCGACAGGCGTTGCAACAGCTCGATCACGAGATTGACGTCATCGATATTGATGCTCCGGATTCCTCGGCTGCGCCGCTTGGCGGGCACAATTATGAAGCGCTCCTCGCCGCCGCCGACCCAGGGTTTCATTGGCCAGGAATCGCGGACGAGTGGCAGTCGCTTTGCCTGCTCTATACCTCCGGCACCACGGGTGATCCGAAAGGCGTCGTCTACAGCCATCGTGGCGCCTACCTCTCGGCGCTCGGCAACGGCTTCAGCTTCGGACTCGGATTCGACAGCATCTATCTCTGGACATTGCCGATGTTCCATTGTTGCGGTTGGTCCTATCCATGGGCCGTCGTCGCCGCCGGCGGGACGCAGGTATGCCTTCGCAAGGTAGAGCCGGCAGCGATCTTCCGGCTGATTGCCGATCATCGGGTTACTCACCTCTGCGGTGCGCCGATCGTACTCAATATGCTGGCTCATGCGCCCGCCGACCAGCGCGTGCCATTCGATCACACGGTCACTGTTGCGACTGGCGGGGCGGCACCACCGTCTGCCGTTTTTCGGTCCATGGAGGCCCTCGGCTTTCGGGTCACGCATCTTTACGGGGCTACGGAAACTTACGGACCTGCGACCGCCAGCGTCTTCCTTCCGGAATGGTACGCACTGCCGGCCGACGAGCGTTTTGCCAAGATGGCGCGGCAAGGCGTCGCCTACCCCATGGTCGAAGCGGTCACGGTCGCCGACCCCAAGACAATGGTTCCCGTGCCGCGCGATGGCACATCTGTCGGCGAGATCATGGTGCGCAGCAATACGGTCATGAAAGGTTATCTCAAGAACGAGGCCGCAACGGCGAAAACGCTCGTCGGAAGCTGGTGTCTCTCAGGTGACCTTGCCGTTTGGCATCCGGATGGAGCAATCGAGATCAAGGATCGCTCCAAGGACATCATCATCTCAGGCGGCGAGAATATTTCTAGCCTTGAAGTGGAAGAGGTTCTCACACAGCACCCGGCTGTCATGCTGGCGGCCGTCGTCGCTCGTCCCGACCCGACATGGGGCGAGACGCCCTGCGCGTTCCTCGAACTCAAGCCCGGCGCCGCGCAGCCCGACGACAAAGAGGTCTTCGCCTTTTGCCGGGCACGCTTGGCGCGCTTTAAGGTCCCAAAAACCCTCGTCTACGGCTCGCTGCCCAAGACATCGACCGGGAAGATCCAGAAGTTTATCCTCCGCGAACAGGCAGGCGCACTATGAAAGAGAGACGCAAAGCCGGGTGGCGCTGAAAACTTGCGGGACCAGATCGCGTATTGGCTGGCCGGGCGAGCACAGCGCGATTCTTCCGCTCTTACCCCAAAGAACGGACGTTGGTTAGGACGCCCCAAAACATTGCGCGTCACTGGCCTTAGCCGTTACCACCCTTATGCTGTCCCTGTCGTAAATCAAATCCGAACATATTGGTGATGTAGCCCGCCGAGAACTGGGCGACAAAGTATGCGTCCAGCCCGTTCGACGGTGCGCGAGAGCTTTGATAGGCGGGCGAAAGACGTGCCGGATGCGCCGCGAGACTTTGAATTGGATAGACCAGGGTCATGGGGTGATGGTCCGTTCTAGGGTCATCCGTGTAATCTATGGTTAAATGGAAAATACCTGTTGATTTATTATTAGTCTAGTGTTTTATGAATCCTAAGACGGAGTTTTCACGTGGAGGCTCGTATGCCGGGAACGGTTCTCGTTCTGAACGGACCAAATCTTAATTTGCTGGGGGTTCGTGAGCCGGAGATGTACGGTCGCGAGACACTCGAAGACATCAAACAGCGCTGTATAGCTCGCGCCAAAGGTCACGACCTCGAAGTCGATTTCCGGCAGTCAAATTCTGAAGCGACGCTGATCGACTGGCTACATGAAGCCCGCGGGACGATGGCGGGCGTCGTCATCAATCCCGCCGGATTCTCGTTTCATTCCATCGCGCTGCTCGATGCCCTGAAGATGTTCGACGGACCGAAGGTCGAGGTTCACATCACCAACATCCACAAGCGCGAGCCGATGTACCAGAAATCGCTGATGTCCCATGGCGTGACCGGAGTCATCGCCGGCCTCGGCGGCATCGGCTATGCGCTCGCGGTCGATGCCATCGCGGCCCTAGCAAAAGCGTGAGCGCTTTCTCCGCGCGAAACACCAACCAACCGGTTCGACAATTCAACGACGTGGCAAAAATCATCTTGGGAGGCAAACATGCTGATTAATCGACGACAGCTAGGGGCGACTGCCATAGGAGGCCTGTTGGCCGCGCAGAACACCGCGCTTTTCGCGCAAGGCGCTAAGGTGAGCCTCAAGGTTGGCGGTCAATTTCAAGCCGCCCACCCGGCCTCGATCGCCATGGAAGAAGCCTGCGCCGATATCCGCAAGCAATCGAATGGACGCATCGACATTCAATTCTTTCCCAACGCTCAGCTGGGTTCAGATGCTGCGATGCTGACGCAGGTACGCTCCGGCGCTCTCGACATGATGACGGCCTCCGGCATTTCGATGCAGGTTGTCGCTCCGATCGCGGGCATCAGCGGAATGGCATTCGCGTTCACCGACTACCCCCATGTCTGGCAGGCGATGGATGGCGAGCTTGGGGCGGCCATTCGTGGCGGTCTCGAGAAGGTTGGCCTCTTCGCCTTCCCGAAGATTCTCGACAGCGGCTACCGTAACATCACCACCAGTACGCGCCCGATCAACACGGTGGACGATCTCAAAGGTCTCAAGATGCGGGTTCCGCCGAGCCCGGTCTGGGTTTCGTTATTTACGGCGCTTGGGGCGTCGCCAACCTCCATCACCATCAACGAACTTTATTCGGCGCTACAGACCAAGATTGTCGACGGTCAGGAAAATCCGCTGACGGTGATCGAAGCTGGCAAATACTATGAGGTTCAGAAATATTGCTCCATCACGGAGCACATGTGGGATGGCCTCTGGATCATCGCCAACGGCAAGCGCATCAAGGCACTTGCGCCTGACGATCTGGCACTCATCACCAAATCGTTCGAGACCGCCACAGTGAAGCAACGAACTGAAACCGCTCGCCTGAATAGCGATCTAGAAGGCGTGCTGAAAGGCAAAGGTCTCGTGTTCAATAGCCCGGACAAGAAACCGTTCCGCGACGCGCTCTCCAAGGCCGGCTTCTATGCAGACTGGAAGAAACAATACGGCCCGGAAGCCTGGGCAGTCCTGGAGAAATATTCCGGACCGCTTGCCTGATCCATCGCCTCTTCGATCTAAACTCGAACGCCAACACCGCGGAGCGATCAGATGCTGACCGAAGGCTTGATCGTGACGCCATCAGCGCCACGCTGGTTGCGGAAGTTGGACCGCACGTTGGGACTGCTGATCGCCGTCCCAACGGCAGCCCTCGTTCTTCTCGAGATCTTCGTGCTCCTAGGAGGCGTGATCGCCCGCTACGTTTTTCACAACCCCATCATTTGGTCCGACGAGTTAGCATCGACGCTGTTTCTTTGGCTTGCGATGTTGGGGTCGGCGATCGCCTTGCACCGCGCCGGGCATATGCGGATGACCGCATTGGTGGGAATGCTTTCTCCTCCGAAACGTATGGCGCTCGATGTCGTAGCGACGGTCGCTGCGCTCACCTTCCTGCTGTTGATCCTCCCTTCGGCCTATGAATTCGCCGTGGATGAGATCCCGGTGACGACGCCGGCCATGCAAATCTCGGATGCCTGGCGCGCGGCGGCCCTGCCGACTGGCTTCGCGATCATGATCCTGATTGGATTGCTTAGGCTGCTTGAAGCCGGCAACTGGCGGCATGTCGTGGGCGCAACCTGTGTGAGCGCGGCCCTCGTTGGCGGTCTGTATTTGCTGCAGCCAGTGTTCGAAAATCTTGGCAATCTGAATTTGGTGATTTTCTTCGTCGGTATCGTCGCCGGCCTGGTCTTTGCCGGCGTGCCAATCGCCTTCGCCTTCGGTCTTGCGACCTTCGGATATCAAGCGCTTACGACGCAAACGCCCATCGTCGTGGTGGTGGGGCGCATTGAAGAAGGAATGTCGCATCTGATCCTTCTGTCTGTCCCCCTGTTCGTGTTCTTGGGACTTCTGATCGAGATGACGGGAATGGCGCGGGCGATGGTTAACTTCTTGGCAAGCCTACTAGCGCATGTTCGAGGCGGGCTTTCCTATGTCTTGATCGGCGCCATGTATTTGGTGTCAGGAATCTCGGGCTCCAAGGCGGCCGACATGGCGGCGATCGCGCCTGCACTGTTCCCCGAAATGCAGGCGCGCGGCTCGAAACCCGGCGAGTTGGTGGCGCTGTTGTCTGCAACCGGCGCGCAAACCGAAACGATTCCTCCGAGCCTAGTGCTGATAACGGTAGGGTCCGTGACGGGCGTATCCATTGCGGCCCTTTTTACGGGCGGACTGCTGCCAGGCCTCGTTGTCGGTGCGGTCCTTTGCGTCGTGGTTTGGCGGCGCAACCGGGGCGAAGATTTGTCGCACGTTACGAAAGCGCCGGCTCGCGAGATAGCGCGCGCCTTCGTCATTGCACTGCCCGCCATCGCTTTACCGTTCGTCATTCGCGCGGCCGTGATCGAGGGCGTGGCGACGGCGACGGAAGTCTCCACGATTGGCATCGCGTATTCGGTGCTCGCAGGATTGCTGATTTACCGGACGTTTGATTGGCGGCGCGTTTACCCGATGCTGGTCGAGACGGCGGCCCTGTCAGGCTCGATCCTTCTCATCATCGGCGCCGCAACCGCAATGGCCTGGTCGCTGACGCAGTCCGGATTTTCACGTGATCTTGCCAGTGCCATGACCGGGCTTCCTGGGGGCATCCCGACCTTCCTGCTGGTTTCGATGGCCGCGTTCATCGTGCTGGGAAGCGTTCTCGAAGGCATCCCGGCGATTGTTCTGTTCGGTCCGCTGCTGTTCCCCATCGCCAAGCAAGTCGGCGTTCATGAAGTGCACTACGCCATGGTCATCATCCTTGCCATGGGTATCGGCCTGTTCGCACCACCCTTCGGTGTCGGGTATTATGCCGCTTGCGCGATCAGCCGGGTGCATCCGGATGAGGGGCTAAAGCCCATTGTCGGTTATATGCTTGCACTCATTGTGGGAGTGTTGCTGGTAGCATTCATACCTTGGATATCGATCGGCTTCTTGTAACCCGCAAACCGTTGAGGGCATTCGCCGCGCAGAAAGATTTTGATGACTTTGCTATCAGACAACCGCCGGTGGGATCTGGAGGTCGATCTGCTGGTAATCGGTGCCGGCGCAGCGGGAATGACGGCCGCTATCGTTGGCGCGATCGAAGGACTTAAGACCGCTCTCTTTGAAAAGTCGGACATGGTCGGCGGAACTACCGCGACATCGGCCGGAACGGTCTGGATACCAGGAAGCCGGCAAAGCAAGGCGGCTGGGGTACCGGATACCATCGAGTCAGCCAAGACCTATCTTGCCGCGATACTGGGTGAGGATGCCAACGACGAACGGTTGGCCACATACCTTGCCACGGGCCCGGTCGTCCTCGACTATCTCGAACGAAGGACGAGCATTCGGTTTGTTCCGCCGCCGGTTCACCCCGACTATCACGACCGGCCCGGCGCTGCTATCGGCGGAAGGGCCTTAAGCATCGTTCCCTTCGACGGGCGACAGCTCGGGGATGATTTTGCGCGCGTGAGGGCGCCCCGCAGTGAATTCCTGGTTCTCGGCGGCATGATGATCGGAAAGAACGACATTCCGTCATTGCTGCACCCCTTTGGCTCCTGGAAGAACTTCGCACACGCGGTACGCCTGCTCACACGGCAGGCGCACGATCGGCTCCGTCACAGCAGAGGAACGCGCCTTGTCATGGGAAATGCGCTAGTCGCGCGACTCCTCTATGATCTGAAAGATCTCGCGGTTGACATCCGATATCAGACCCGGATGACCGAACTCATCAAAGCCGGCGACGAAATCGTCGGAGCCATATTAAATTCGCCGACCGGAGACATTGCCGTCCGCGCGAAAAAAGGAATCGTCCTTGCGACCGGCGGCATTGGCTGGAGTAGTCAGCTTCGCGGTCGATTCTTTCCGCAACAAGCCCAGCGGTACTCCCTATCTCCCATCTCCAACACCGGCGACGGGATTCTCGCCGGAGAACGGGCGGATGGCGAAATCGAACAAGACTTTGAAAGCCCGGCACTGTGGATGCCGAGTTCGGTGATGGACCGCCCCGATGGCAGCACTTCAGTATTTCCTCACATCATGCTCGACCGGGCAAAACCGGGATTGATCGCCGTCAACGGCTCCGGCCGACGCTTTGTGAACGAGGCCAATTCGTATCACGACTTCGTAGAGGGAATGCTCCGATCTAATCTTAGCGCTCCGAGCATTCCCTGTTTTCTGATCTGCGACCGTAGTTTCGTATGGGATTATGGCCTTGGTCTCATCCATCCCGGGACTCGCAGCCTCGCTCGATTCCTCCGGTCTGGTTATCTCCGGCGCGGCGAGACCATCCCGAAACTTGCTCAGGAAATCGGCGTCGATGGTGCTATTCTTTCTGAGAGCATCGACCGTCATAACCGCTACGCCGAGGCCGGCGTTGATGAGGATTTTGGGCGGGGAGCGAACGAACTGAACCGCTTCAATGGCGACTCGATGAACAAGCCGAATCCTTGTATGAGGAAAATCGGACCAGGGCCGTATTTCGCTCTCGCGGTGTGGCCTTCCGACCTCGCGAGCAGTGCCGGGTTGCGAACCGACTTGAATGGTCGGGTGCTGGCGTCCGGACGGAGACCCATTCTGGGTCTGTATGCCGTCGGCAACGATGCAGCTTCGATCTTTCGGGGTAGATACCCCGGTCCAGGGACCATGATCGGCCCCGCCATGGTGTTCGGCTGGAGGGCGGCGATGGATATCGCCGGTGTTTTGCACGACCATGCGACAGATTCAGGCCCGAAAGCCGACGCGAACATGCTAGAACGGGCAGAGACGAGAGGCCGCCCTTGCTGACCAAGACATCGATACCCGAGACCATCGGAGAATCCGTATATCGCCGCATTCGCTCGGACATAATTTTTGGCGTCCTTCCGCCTAGGCAGAAGCTCAGGCTGGAAAAGGTGAGCGAGAGCTACGGGACCTCCATCAGTACCCTTCGCGAGCTGTTGAATCGAATGTGCGCGGAAGGCTTGATCGTTGCGGAAGGGCAGCGCGGTTTTGAAGTCGCCCCCGTCTCGGCTGAGGACTTCAAGCAGGTTGCGGCGCTTCGCCTCCTCCTCGAAAACCATGCCCTTGAGCAGTCGTTCACTGCCGGCGACCTCGACTGGGAAGGTCGAGTGGTTTCAGCACACCATAAGCTTGCGGTGATGGAAAAGCGTATGCTCGAAGGGCAGCGCCAAAACCAGGAACTTTGGAAGCAGTGCGACTGGGACTTCCATCATGCGTTGATTTCTGCGTGCGGTTCGGACGTGCTCTTGTCAACCCACGCACTGATTTATGACCGATACCTTCGTTATCAAATGATTGCAGTCATCTTCCGTGGTGAAATTGCTGCCCGTGAACATCAAGCATTGCTTGAAAGCGCACTCAATCGGGATTGGAAAAGAGCGCAGACCGTTATGATCTCTCATGTACAGGGATGTGTAGACCATGCTCTCAAAGAGGATCATGCCGGCGTCTTTAGTGGCTCATCGCATTCCGGCAACAGTGTCGTTTGCTGGCGATCCGCCTCTTGAACGAAACCCTTCATCATCCCCCCGCGATTCAGCAAGGGAATCATAGCATCCGTCAGGTTTTCACACAGTCTGGGTCAAAATGGGAAAAACTCGCAGCGAGCAAATGTTTTCCGGTCTACCCCAAACAACGGACATTCGTCGGTTTAACACCCTGGCAGACGCGTCTTACCCGCAGGAGTTCGACTTCGACAAAAGACCGCGAAATCGCGATAAGCAGTCGCCTATTGGCGACGCAAGCGAACAGCGCCACAAAGTCCTTAATAGCCCCATTCGAAAAGCATTTTCACGCCGACAAGCCTGCTGTTAAAGCAACGGGACGCAGATCACACCTTGGCGTGCCGATCGTGCCGATGGCTTTTTGTATTTAATTCCAGCTTTGCACGAATGAACCAGGCCCACCGGTTGTCCCTGTCGGAAACCTAATCCGGCTGGCAAGTGAAGCCGAATCGCGCAATGTTTCTATCCTATGAGAGAAGCTTGCAGCCTGATCTGGTCGGCGCTGGTATTATTGTTCCGATCGCGGGCCTCGTTGGCAGCCGAGATCCTGGTCCTTCGGCATCAGATTAACATACTGAGACGGCATTCGCCCAAGAGGCAGACGTTCAGCGCCATGGACCGCTTGATCTTTGCCGGGCTGTATCGATTGGCGCCAACAGTCCTAAACGCTCTGGCGGTTTTGAAGCCAGATACCGTTA
>WNFQ01003960.1_pt1 | contig 10795 bp, 5 predicted proteins | sample 5400171 | NCBI WGS metagenome assembly WNFQ01 (sample SAMN13153356, study PRJNA577476) | soil metagenome | isolation source: 20 cm soil under Madrone tree | place: USA:California | collected 2016-06-14 | reverse complement strand
TAGGAACGCTCCCGGACCTAAAGATTGAGGGGTCGCCTCGTCGAGCCCTCCCCGAGTATCCGAAGCGGTCCGACCGCGAAGCTCTTCCAGACAATCAACGACGGCGTTCTGCAAATCTCGCGGCGTTTGCGGTCGTAGATTACGGTCCTTCTCCAACATTCTTTGGATCAAAGCAATCAAGCAGCGCGGCACATCGGTGAGCGGCTCGATATTGATCGGCTTATACAAATGCTGACTCATGATCTGACCAACAGACCCGGAGAACGGCGCCTTGCCAGCCACCATGAAATAGAGCGTGGCGCCAAGCGAATAGATATCCGAGCGAATGTCCAGGTCGCCTTCCTCCACCTGTTCCGGGCTAGCGAAGTGCGGTGTGCCGACGAACCCAGCCATAGTGAGTGTGCCGGTATCTTCCCCTGAATCCTTTGCGGTCTTCGCCAGTCCAAAATCGATGACTTTGACGACCGACTCCCCCTCTTCGTCGACTAGCATCAAGTTGGAAGGTTTCAGGTCGCGATGCACCAAACGCTGTCTGGCTGCTGCCCCCAATGCGCGAGCTACTTGGAGTGTGATGTTCAGCGCCTCCGTCGGTTCCAGGCGCCCTTTGCGCTTCACACAAGCCTCGACGGTCTCGCCGTCAATGAACTCCATGACGTAGAAATAGTTGTCCTGATCGGTACTGAGATTGAAGACCGAGGCAACATTCGGATGCCGGAGCGCCGCCGCGGCCCGGGCCTCCCGCAGAAATCGCTGTCGCGCAGTGTCACTTTGGAGGTAGGTGGAATTAATTACCTTCAGGGCGACCGCGCAGCGCAGGTTGGTATCGAAAGCCTTGTAAGTAATCCCCATCGCTCCGCGACCCAACTCCCAAAGGCTACCGTCCCCCCGTCGAAGCACCTCGTACTGTTGATAACGCTCGGCCTCCGGCATGGCGCTACAATAATAATCCAAAAGCAGCCGGCGACCATAACCAATCAATTGCTCGATCAAGAGCAACCGGAGTGTCGCTTCGCTGTGAAAAGTGCCTCTTGATTCGCCCTTTTCCGACGAGAGATTGGCAGCGACTCTCTTCGGAACGCACTTTGGTCAAGAAGCAATCCGGCATAAATGGAGTATTTCCACTACCTCCGTATAGGACGCTTTCGTTGATCCGAATTGCATCTTGACCGGGCGGAAGGTTCTAGCGACTCAACAAACAATCCGCAAATCAAAACTAACCAGCCCAAAATCACGGCTCAAAATTAGCGTCCCAAAGACAAACTTGATCCAAACCTATGTGCATCCGCCTACACTGCGGGATCCCCCCAATGCTCATATGAATAAATGCTGTTTTTGCGGTTTAGATCTCACCCCTTTCCGACCTTAGGGTACCTTACTCGCGCCTTATAGGACATCACATCATGGAAGTCGTATTGCCTAAATAGCGTCTGCAGTCGAATATAACAACCAATCTACAGTTTCTATGGCGACAATCTGCGTTGATGTCGGTACCTCAGTCATCAAGGCGGTCGCTTTCAACGATCGTGGTACGGAGATCGCTCTTGCTCGCCAGGAAACAGAAGTGCTGCGTCCCGCACCTGGTTTTTCCGAGCAGGACATGTATTCGGTATGGGACGCGGCGGCCTTCACTGTTCGAACTCTTGTCCACCAACTGACTGACCCGATCCGGCTGATCTCGCTGACGGCCCAGGGGGACGGTTGCTGGCTGGTGGATGCCGACGGTCATCCTACCGGTCCCGCCATCCTGTGGAATGACGCTCGCGCCGCAACGATTGTGGATCGTTGGCGAGAGTCAGGAATCCTCAAAGAAGCTTTTCACCGCAATGGCTCGCAGACCTTTGCTGGCCTTCCCAACGGCATCTTTACTTGGCTCAGACAACATGATCCTGACCGTCTGGAGCGCTCGCATAAATCTCTCTGCTGCAATGGCTGGATCTTTTACAATCTGACTCGCCGGATGGCCATCGATGAGTCAGATGCAGCCGTGCCATTTTTCGACATACGCGAACGGCGCTATTCCCCCGAACTCCTTCAACTCTATGGCCTGGAATGGGCCGAACGGCTGCTGCCAGATGTGCTCGCCCATGACCAGCGCGTGGGCGAATTGCATTCGACGGCAGCGACCGAATTGGGTTTGCCGGCCGGGCTGCCAGTTGTCATGTCGCCTTACGACGTCGCCTCGACAGCTATCGGTGTCGGCACAGTGAGCGACGGGCAAGCATGCAGCATTCTCGGCACGACACTTTGCACGGAGATTGTCGTGAGCCACATCAACTTGGAAAGAGAGCCGTCCGGGTTGACCCTTCCTTTCGGTCATCCCGGGTTGTACCTGCGCGCCTTTCCAACATTGGCCGGCAGCGAGGTAATCCATTGGGCAGTCAGACAGCTTGGTCTCGGGGATCCGGCGGATCTTAGCCGGCTGGCGGCCAATGTCGGGCCGGGTGCGGACGGCCTTTCCTTTCTGCCCTACTTTTCTCCCGCGGGCGAGCGCGTTCCCTTCTTGAATACAGCCGCGCGAGGCACGCTTTTCGGGTTGTCGTTCGAGCACGGCCGGGAACATATCGCCCGCGCGATCCTCGAGGGATTATCGCTGGTCATCCGCGACTGTTTCCAGGCAGCGCAGCAGACGCCCTCTCCCCCGCAAGTTTGCGGGCTATGTGGTGGTGGCGCCAACAGCGACGTGTGGTGCCAACTAATAGCGGATGTCGCAGGTACGCGGACCTTTCGTGTGGTCGATCAGGAGGTCGGTGCCAAGGGGGCATTCATCGTGGGACTGGTCGCCGTGGGACAAGCGGTGGATTTTCCTAGCGCTGCCAAGGATTACGTACAAATCCGTGACGAATTCGAGCCGGACAAGGAACGACACGCCCGCTACGATGAGTGGTTCGAGCAATTCCTGGCGATCCGAGAGCGTACGCTGCCCATCTGGAAGCTTATGGCGGAGAACCGCGCCCGATCGGGTCCGACGAAGTTTTAGCAAAGGACGAAGCCCTGTTCCACGAATTTCCGGGACCGATGGTCCTCCAGACAGGCGGCTGCAATCAGCGGCGACTGTCCCTTTTAAGACCCCCCTGCGTTACGGGCCAAAGCGATGGAACGAAGGGATTCGTGTGGCTGACCTAGGGGCGCAGTCGCCATCGCTGACCATCACCCTGTGGCAACCTGTCCGGGCCAACAACGCCAAGGCGACTGCGTTTTGGGGCCAGTGTGAACGAGTCGCTCCGTTGGAGTCTCTCAGTCTAACCACATAATGTGCTTCGCGGGACAGTCGCCGCCCAAAGATTGCCGCAGCGGCCACGGGAATCACCAGAGCGCTGAGACAAATTTGGTTGCGGCTTCGCTGCACTGCTATCTTCTGTTTAAAGTCTCTTTCTACCTTCTGTTCAGATCGCATGAGAACGCCAGACACCGAGCGCCAAACGCCAAACGCAGAACGCCAAATCACACGTATCCTTGTGGCCGGCGATCATTTCATCCTGCCTTCCAACTTTGCCGAAGTGATTCGCGCCGAAGTAAAGTCCGCCATTGAGTTCCGCGAATATCAATCGCCTTGGCCTGGCGTACCTTTCGGCAAAATCGGTGAAGTGACGGAAGCATCCGGCTCGGAGGACGAAATTATAGACGCCCTTCAAGGGGTGACCATCTACGTGGCGAATCACGCTCCGCTGACAAAGAAGGTTCTTGAAGGAGCGCCCGACCTGAAACTTGCCGTCATCGCGCGCGGAGGTCCGACCAATGCCAACGTCAAAGCGGCGACCCAGCGCGGCGTGCTCGTCTGTAATGCTCCCGGGCGCAACGCCACGGCCACCGCTGAGCACACCATGAGCCTCATCCTTGCGGTGCTACGCCGCATTCCCGAAACGCACGCGGCGCTCGCGCACGGTGAATGGCGCGGTGATTACTACGAGTACAACAAGTGCGGACTGGAACTGGAGGATCGCACTGCTGGTTTGATCGGCTACGGCGCGATCGGCAGCCGCGTAGCCCGAATGCTCCGCGGGTTCGGATGTCACGTCCTTGCGTATGATCCCTACGCCAAGCCGGAGGTCTTTGGAGATCTGGCGCAAAATGTCGAACTCGATGAACTGCTCTTCCGTTCGCGCATCGTTAGCTTGCACGCGCGCGCTACGCCGGAATCCAAGGGCATGATCGGCGCGAAACAGCTCGCCATGATGCCTCCTGGGTCGGTGTTGATCAACTGTGCGCGCGGCACGCTCGTCGATTATGACGCCGTTTGCGACGCCCTGGACAGCGGCCACCTCTGGGGTGCCGGCTTCGACGTGTTTCCGGAAGAGCCGATCCCGGCGAACTCGCGCCTGCTGAAGACCCCTCACATAGTAATGACACCTCACATTGCGGGGGCCAGCAAGCAGACCGCCGAAAAAGCCGCCCGGATCGCCGCCGGAGAGATTCGTCGCTTCCTGCAGGGCGAACCGCTCGAACATTGCATTAACCCGGAAGCCGCTACTCGCGACCCTGCCTAGCCTCAGTGCGAGATTTTGTGCGAGAATCTTGACGTCACCTGTGTTACTGCGAGCCTGGCCCGCATACGTAGTTCGAAGTATTGCCGACCCTTTCCAGATAAGAGAGTCTGGTTATCGGCACACGCTGAAATGTGCCTAATCAGGAGAACTACAGATGTCTGAGAAAAGTATTAGATCGCCCAAAAACGGCCTATAACGTTAAATGGAGTCTTGAATTTTCCTGCGGTAGGTGCGGGTTAATAACGTTCTTTTTAACTTTATGCCCGGGAAAACGCCGTTCGGCATTGACTACGGCGATTTAAAGCTGAATCCGTGCTGGGATCCGCTTCGCAAAGATCCGCGCTTCGATAGCCGAGTTAGCGCCGCGGGATTGAAAGACCCAGACCAGGAGTTGTTAAACGAAGGACTAGCCAAACGATCCATGCGATATCCGCTGACGTACTCTGATCACGCGTACACGCCGCCCCCGCCTTGATTGTGTGGTACTTACACTGGTCTAAGCCGACTTTTGGCCAGTTTCCATAACAGGAAAGAAAGCAGTCATTCGTTCCCAATCCCGGCGTCGGTTCAGCGGCGCTACAAGGTAATAGGTACCACGGTCTCTTGGTCCCTGGACGCAGTGTATACGCCTACTTGGACGGCACAGATTTTTCCGCACGGCGTCCAGACTGTAAATCCCAGGCTCCACGGTTGCATCCACGCGAACCGCCCTGCCACCAGTCAAAAGATTTGCGATTGTCCATGATGCCTCCATCTGACCTCGGAACATCGAACCCATCAGCTGAGGAGCCCATTCGATTTTTAGGTGTTAACGCCTTTGGTGGGTGGATTTGACCAAAAAGAAAACGCGCCAGAATTTGATTACTGCCCGTTTCGCTGAAAATCCGGATGCTGACTACCTTCTTTTATCTGAACACTTGGTTTGTCTGATAGCGTGGCACTCCGCTTATCGTTCACGAGGATAACAGACTCCTTACCGTGCCTTATTTCCGATTCGTGAGCTGAGCCCGTTTGTTCCTGGAAAAAATGCTTCCACACCTTGTCGTATGGAGAATAAAGAGTATCAGGTGCAGTCTGTTTGAAGACGTCTGAAAGCACCGCCGCATTGTCATCACAGTCCCACACTCGAGGAATGCCACTGACCGCTCGCGCCAGAACTGCGAGCCAAGGCGGCGCCGGGTTTCCATCGGCGTGAAACTCTCCCACTGCCTCCCCATTTATCCTCATACTCACATCCCAGATTTGCACCGTATCCGGTGCCAACCAGCTAGAACCGGAAAGGGTCATCAGCTTGGAGCCGGTTAGGTCGAACGTTGAAAGGGCTGTCGTTCCCTGGAAGCATATCGGTTCGGCAAGCGCACTCGCAAAATCCCACGCAGCGGAATAGTTGATCGATACTCTGCAATATAAAGACGTGGCCATTAACTGCCCTCCGCTGGAACTCGGACCGGCGACCAACTTGAGAAACTGATCCCTTGTCGCCGCAAATCCAAAGCTCTCTACGCTGTTCGTCGATACATTGATGCGCTCCACTTGGACTCCATAACCGGAACCCGAGGCAACCACGAACAGCTCTTCCTTCGTCTGACCGAACATCATGGAACGAATACGTTGGTCCGGCAGGTTAAATCCTGGATTAGACGTGGGCGTATCAGCGAGGTTTTCAAACGCGCCTTCTCTGAATTGCCAGAACTGTACGCTTGCGTTGGGGGACGCTGTAGCGATGACGTTTGAGCCGCGATCAAAGGCGACCGTCAACACTGGAGACCCGTCGAACGGTTTATCAACGGTAACGTACGACGTACCGTTAAAATAGAAAGCGCGGCAAGGCCCGATGTCATCCCATCGAGCCGGAATGATAATGATTAGTTTGTGATCGGCGCTCCAAGTGATCGTGTTATAAACAGAAGAGTAATCGATCTCCAGCCTGTCTCCAGATTTACAAAATCCGTCGATTAAGCTGTAAAACTGCACAATTTTTCGGCCCTTATCTCGTGCCCATAGTAACACCAGAGCGCACCCGTCCGGGCTGAACGAGGCAGAGACTAGATTTATCTTTTTGCCGTCGGTCTCTTCTGCCAGAAGTTGTTTAGGTACCAAAGCCTTACCTTTACCTTCCGATCGTAATAGCCAGCCATCTTGGCTAACGGCAAGTACACCGTTTCCTTGTCCGTCCGGATCGAATGTCGCGCTCAGCAGAGGACTTTCGGAACTATAACGAAAGGGAGGCGTCAGTGGCGGACACCAGGTTCGGTTCAGCAGAAGAGTGCATGCCCGTTCTGCGGCCGCCACATTATGCTTATCACGATCGAGCGCTCGTGAGAGCTGTGCTAAGGCAAGCGCAGGTGCTTGCGGATTGTCTTTGTCGTTTAGTAATTCTTCCGCTTTTGCGAAGATATACTGGCTCTGGGCCCTAGCCGCGTCACCTATTTCCTGCAACTGTTCATTAGCTTTAAGGAGCGCAGATTGAGTCGCTAATTGAGCTTGTTGCTTGCCCGCTAGTTCTCTGAGGAAGGATAGATGTTGAAGGCCGTATAGGAACGGTGCTAGAACGACAAACCCGAGTAACGCTGCGCCTAAAATCAGGCGGTATCTATGCCGTTTTTTGCTCTCTTCAAGGAACCTCATCGCCAAATCGAAATCACCTCCGTAGCTGGCTGCCCACCGGGCAGATGGTCTCGCTTTTTGCTTCCAGGCAAGAGCGATTCTGAGGTTTGCCCCATAAAACAGATCTCCTCCGGCTTTCCAGCGTTCTGCGGCTTGTAGCACCCAAGCGTAGTCGGCGGCGGATTTGATTTCCGTCTCTATCCATGCTTTGAGGGTATCCCAATTTCGGATCAGGCTTTCGTGGCTGATGTCCAGGATACTGTCAGGCGTTAGGTCATGGTCACCGCCCGAAGAGGTAATGAAGTTGCGACCTTCCTTACAGAAAACCTTTGAGACGTGCAGGATAGACTCGGCTGAGACACCAGTGATCGCGGCGGCTTCCGCCACTTGGATCGGGTTCCGCACCATTACGCCCTCACTGGTTTGGCGGCAGAGCAAAAGGAATAGTTGTCGCGCAATATCCTGGTATAATTCCCTGTGTACTGGGTCGCGACCCAGTTCTGCGTAGGCCTCGTCCGCATGAAGCGAAAGCGCTCTCTGGAGTCCTCCGGCCTTTTCGTAGTCCGCGATTCTGAGTTCGACCTTTTGTCTGCTCTCGAGTGGCTGCCTTTCCAAGCGTTCTTTGGCGTTTTGCCAACTGCGGAGCAAAGCATGTTGCATGAGCGGCAAAGAATCCTGGTCGGTCCCCACCTCGTTCAGGATCCGGTTTACGAGCGACGGGTGAGCGACCGCTCCAAATACCTCGAGAGGACGCACGATGGCGTCCTTGAGTTGCTCTCGAGTCATGCGTGGAGTAAGAAACTGGCTTTGGCTAACCGCTTCTGGCAAACCGAGGAATGCGTCGCAATGACCGAGGAATTCCGACCGCATCGTCAGGACAACAAAGACCGGGTGTTTGGGCATCAGGCCGGATATCATTCCGCCGGCACGCAACCACCCTGAATCGTCTTCGCATCCGCTTTGCCGGCGCACCGTCTCCAGGAGCAAATTAACAAATGCATTCGCGTTATTTCGTTCTTCGTAGGTCGCGTGCTGCTTTTCGGCAGTCTCCTCGCCTTGACTGTGAGCTACGCTTCGAAACCGAAAAAGCTCTTCGAACTGGTCTACCAACACCAGCACGTTACTTTCCTGGGGTAACCCTGCCTCGTTAACGACTCGGATCAAGCCGTTGTCGCCACTCAAAAGCATCGCCTGGATATAGGAGGTCCAGTCGGCAGAATCACTCGGATTAGGTGCCGGCAATGATTGGCCTAGCGCCCTGGCAAACTCGGGATAGGGATCGGTGCCAGGCCTGAACATCACCGTTTTCCAGTCGGAACCGGCGCCGAATAGAAGACCGTCGCGTAATGCCGGAAGCAGGCCGGCGCGCACCAGCGACGACTTACCGCATCCACTGGCTCCCACCACCGTAAGCAACCGGCACGTTTCAAGCCGCTGCAACATGTCGCTGACTTGTTCATGGCGGCCAAAGAAAATGGCGTCCTCGTGCGGCCTAAATGGACGCAGGCCAGGAAAAGGTGAAGTGAGTTCAAGCGCAGAAGAAATCACGCTCATCGTTACACCTTTCTGGCCGCCACGTGGCGCACGAAATTGCGCAGTTGATCCTCTTCATGGGAGTTGATCAGACCGAAGCGCGCCGGTCGTGGTTCCAGCGGTGGTTTGTCTGCTGGGGGCCCAATGTAAAGCGCGCAAATCGGGACTTTTTGCTTCAATAGTAAAGCGGCGCTACGTCCCTCCATCATCTGGCGACGGACCCACCTGTCCTCGCATTCGCCATACACGATCATCAAGCCGTCGCATGGATTGTTTTTGGCAACGTCGAAGAGTGAGCTCCGTTCGCCGACAACGTCCGCGTAGACACTGCCCAGGTTCATCTCGAGGCACAAGTCCTCTACCTTAATCCCCACGCCTTCAGCCATCTTGTTGTCGGAGGCGGCCGCGTTGACTAAAACGACGCGGTCCCCAGGTTGTCCGATTGGGCGGGTGCGTCGGCTGTCAATCTCGCGCAATTTGTCGTCCAGAATCACTTTGAACTCCTCCAGGTCGCACTGCATAACGTCGTCAGCGAAGACGAACTCGCGATGCGCGTTGTCTTCGATCTCATCGCCTAGGAGATCGGGCCGCCGCCATCTCAAAATGTCGCCACCCTTAACCCCACTGGCCTGTTCCAGTTGCCAAAATTCGTAGCCATCAGGGAAATGGTCCGTGGGCTCGTACCGAAACGGTCCAACGATCTGAATGAATAATACGCACTCAGCAAGGAGCTGGCGAAAGTCCTCCTCATACCGAGGTGGTGCGTGATAAAAAGTTCCTGTAGGCACCACTTCGAACCCTTTATCCTCCAGGTGCCGTCTCAACGTACTCCGATCGCGGTTCAGGTCCGGCGTGCAATTGGCCAGAAAGATCTTGCGGCGGGGGGCACCGGGTTGGGGCCTCCGGGTTTGATGAGTTCCCGCAACCGGGTTACCAATCCCGCCCGATCCTCATCGCCCACCAGTTCCAATAAGGAAATTAAATAGTCTGATTCCAACTCTGGAAACTCAGGCAGGCCATACATTAGGGTGACTTTTCGGGTTGGATGCACCTTGAAGAAATCGTACAAACGGCAATCCTGCAGTACGGCTGGAAGCCGGTTTTGCTTAACATCCTCAATCCTCACCAAAACGATCCGTTCCTGCGCCTTTGACGGTCCACCAGCGGCTTCGACAAAGAACGCCAGCTCCTGCTGACACCAGGATCGCTCAAGCCAGCGGTTCGATAAAACGATTAGCAAGATCGCACTGGAGGAGACCGCGTCGCGAAGCTCGTTTTTTAGCGGTCCGATGCCGATTTCTCCCACGTCAAGATACGCCTGTGCAGTTTCACCGGACAGTTTTTCTCTCAGCTTACCTTCGAGTCTCTGCTTGAAGGATGAAACCCACCCGGTGAGCGCGTCATTCACCCGCGCGTAAGTAATAAATACGTGGTGTTTATAGGACATCATAGAACTCAATGGTCATTTGACTGCTGGCCCATCAAGTGGCAGAAGATCAAATCAGGCAGGCGAATCGCCGGCCTTCATCTACTCACAAAGGAATTTCGAACTTCGAGTTTCATAATTTTTATAAACTCTTTATGGCGGCTTGCGCCTGAGAGTAGTGATCAGTCCAGCATTTCGAATGCCACACAGGTTAGCTTATTCGTAAGTGCACGCTCTTCAGACAGTTAAGCCGGACCATTCGCGCCACTAACCAAGAGAGAGTTAGCGCTCTTTATTCCGTTTTCGGGATGGTAGGTTTCTGTTTTGGGATGGTGGTGCGTCACGCAAAGCAAGCCTTGCCAATCTACGTCAGCCGCAGCCCGCAATGTCCTCGCGAATCAATGCACGGTGATGCCGTTCTCAAGGATTCACTGAACGTTTAGCCGGTTCAGTCTTCATGCTGGCAGCGCCGCCAGCGTGAAAACCTGAGTTCGTCTGAAGCGATGTTGGAATCTTCAGGCGTAACACGATTCGCCTTCAAACGGTTACCGACAATAAGAATTCCGGATTGTCTTCGAGGTCCGTGATGAATGTCCGGCCGATTGCTTCACCTGTTCAAAACGAAAGCAAAGAACCTCCTTCGACAATCGGCTAGCAACGTAAAAAGCACCGTCCCACCTGAATCCCATTCCCGCGGGACCGTTCAGCCCGCAGGCGCCGGACGGAACCAGTATTGAGCAGATCT
>WNFQ01007362.1_pt1 | contig 10796 bp, 6 predicted proteins | sample 5400171 | NCBI WGS metagenome assembly WNFQ01 (sample SAMN13153356, study PRJNA577476) | soil metagenome | isolation source: 20 cm soil under Madrone tree | place: USA:California | collected 2016-06-14 | reverse complement strand
AGATAATGCTCCATGGCAGCCTCAGCGGCGGAGTATTGCTTCAACTGGATGTAGCGCAGCACCAGCGTCTTCTGCAGCATTGGGTTGAACGGATCGATTTCGATTGCCTTCGCTAACAAGGGAACCGCCTCGTCCTTTCGTCCAAGTCCGTCGAGAGCCTCGGCCAGGTCAGCATACGTCGTCGCTCGCGGAGGGCCGATCTCCAAAGCACGCTCCAGATGCTTCGCGGCGTTTTCCGGTTTTCCACTGCGCAGCTCTCTGCGCCCGACAGCAGCCTGCACCAATGCGCTGCCTTGTTGGGTTTGCTCCAGTTCATTCAAAATGGAAGCATAGCGCTCCGCATATTCCGGATGCTGATCCATCAATTCGCCATACGCCTGCAACAAAACCAGGGGCGGCGGCGGAATTCCTTTTCGATCTGGAGCCGGGTTGAGGTGAATCAGGTCTGGCAAGGCGGATGTGGTTTGGTGAAAGGCGATGTCTGGGAATGGCTCGCCAGAGCGCGAAAGTATGCGATGGTTCGTAAGGCTGGAGTGCGAGATTTCCTGCACGTCGCGCTTGGGCATGTGACAGCCGGCGCAGTCGTTCGGAGGCTTTTTCTGCAGGCGAACATTTAGAGCTAACTTGCAACTTTTGTTCGTGTGGCAGGTAAGACATTTCTTAGCGAAATAAGCCGGCGCTTCTTCGTGTGACGGTTCATCGTGAGCGTCGTGACACGTGACGCAGCGCAGGCGTTCGTGGCTCTCTCGGTAGCACTTGCTGAGAGTCATCGAATAGTAATGCTCCAGAAGGTCCGATTTTGCAGGAGACTGGCGTTTCGGCGGAACCATCAGGATCGATAGCGTATCGTCCAGCGGAGTTCCCGCACGAAAATCGCGGTAGTCCTTGCCCGGCTGCAAGACTCTGACGTCTCCCGTTTGATGGCAGGCCATGCAGATGTTGTCTGCAAGGGTGGAGGAAAGGCGAGCTGGATTGATGATCGATGGATCATGGCCCTCGTAGTTGGGGTTAGTGTGCATGCTCACGACATGGGAAAGTCCGGGCCCGTGGCAATTCTCGCAACCAATGGCGACTTCCGAAAATGGCGGGTTCTCGAAACGACCATTGCTGTCGGGCACGGGTCTAGGCTGTCCGCTGTGACAAAAAATACAGCCAGCGAGAATCGGCCGATTGAAACCGTAGTTGCCATATTCATATCCGGGCGACAATGCCCAGGTCTTCGGTCGGGAATAGAAAGATAGCGGCGCTTGGAAAAGATAGTCCCCATTTTTCACGACTGCGCCAAGCCCGTTGGCTCCTGCTCCGATGATCCACTCGATCTGGTGGGTCTCGCGGAATATTTCCTTGCCATCGGAACCGGTTTGATATTGGCTTTGATAGAGCTTCCCATCACGAGCATAGACCTCAAAATGTCGCTCCATTTTCTCGTCGCGGATCGATGCTGAGGCGCCGACGGTTTGCAATTGAGCAGACGTCACGGGAGCCATAGAGCGGCCCATCCCGGTGCGCCGGAATTTTTCGTAAATCGCCCGATGACACGATGCGCAGGCGCTCGCTCCGGCGTATCCCGAGCCAGCGGGCGCAGAAAACGCAAAGGGCGCCATCGAATCTTGCGGGGTTCGCAGAGGACTTCCGCTACCTTTCGAAACGTATGCCAGCGCACCTGCCAGTCCAACTAGCAGCCAGATGCCACGACCCACCGACCCATGGACCTGACGCCGATCTTCAACCCTATGAGGCCTCATTCGTTTCCAGAGAAGGTTTGCAGTTTGGGGACTCCCGCGGGCAGATTCTCTCCCCGCACTGCCCCTAGCGACAACAGGTTGCTTTCCGTCCACAGCCCGGCAGCATCCTGCCTCTTTTTCGGGGGTCCTCGGGTGCTTTTCAGGGCGACCAGGCAGACGCACCCCGACATGTTTGAGCGCTTATAAACAGTAATGAGTGCCTATAGTTACATAAATGTAGGTCATGGGGTCTAAACAATCGATGTTGAGCGCTCAAATAGTGCTTGACAAGCAGTAGTGCCTTTGTACTAGCATCGCCGCCGGTGTGAAAACGTTTGCGTTTGGGGCAGTGGGGCAACAACGCTCAGGAGGATGGCTTATGCGTCGTTCCAGGGGAGTGCTCGGCTTCTGGAGATCCGCCCTTTGTGTGGGACTGCTTGTTTTATTGGGGAGACCGGTTCTTGCCCAGCTTTCGAGCGCGTCGCTCAATGGCGTAGTGCGCGACCCAAGTGGGGCGGTGGTGGCCAATGCGAGCGTCGGCCTGCGCAACGTGGACACTACGGTGGAGCGCACGACGGTCTCCAACGACGCGGGCAACTATGTTTTTCAGAACATCACACCGGGCCGATATACGCTCAAGGTGACGGCGTCGGGATTCAAGAGCAAACAGGTTTCTGAGTTCGTTCTTGCCGTGAACCAGACCGCGACGATTGATATTCCGCTTGAGGTCGGCAGTCAGATCGACATGATCACGGTGGAGGCCGGCGCCGAGCAATTGAAGGTCTCGACCGCCGATTTGGGCACCGTGATCGCTACCCGGCAAGTCAACGATCTTCCTCTGAACGGCAGAAACTTTACCCAACTTCTTTCTCTGACGCCAGGTGTCGCGCCGGTCAGCGTTTCGCAGAACAGCATGGGCGGACGCGATGGTGGATTCACCGCTCCCATCGCGGTTGGTTCCGCATTTATTTTCCCCGCGGTGAATGGACAGACCAATCGGAGTAACTATTTCCTCGCGGATGGACTGAATAATTTCGGAACGTTTCAAAGTACCTACGCGGTGCCTCCGATCGTGGACGCCATTCAGGAGTTNNNCCGAGTTCGGCTCGGTGCTCGGCGGTGTCGTGAACGTGGTGACCAAGTCGGGAACCAACAATTTTCACGGCACAGCCTGGGAGTACGTACGCAACAACGCCTTTGACTCCCGCCCTGCATTTCTGCTTCCGACAAAACGAGCACCCGCCTTTAGGCAAAACCAGTTTGGCGCTTCGTTTGGCGGGCCAGTATGGATTCCAAAGCTTTACGACGGGAAGAACAAGACATTTTTCTTTGCGGCATATCAGGGCTTTCGCTACACGCGGGACAGTGCCACCAACATACTGGTCCCGACCGAAGCCCAACTCGCAGGTGACTTCAGCAATGTCTTGGCAAAGTCGTGCAAGGGAGCACCTTGTCAGATTTATAATCCATTCAGCACGCACGCGTCTGGCAGCGGATTTGCGCGCGACCCCTTTCCGGGAAATCAGATTCCATCGAATCTCATCGATCCCCGCATGGTTGCCTGGGCCCGAGCCATATTCCCGGCGGCGGGGCCGTACGACGCCGAAACCGATACCAATTTCGTCGACACGACACCCGTCCATCAGACTCAAAACGAGTACTCGATTCGGATAGACCAGAACTTCGGGCAGAAGGATTCGGCATTTTTTCGCTACAGTTTCATCAACAGTACTTTGAGTTCCGCCGGGGGATTGCCCAATTTGGTTAAGAACGGGTTTATCCCCGGCCGCAACTGGGGTGGCAGTTATGTCCACGTCTTCAGCCCCAGCCTGGTGCTGCAGGCTCAATATGCCCGCACTACCGGGCAAGACAACTCTGAAACCAGGTTCACAAAATTGGACGCCGCACAAGTGAACAGCGCGGTTGGCTTTTCCGACGCCTTCGTCAGCGGGTTCGCAGGTGTCGGCGGAGGGCCACTGATTCCCAATCCAGGGATCAGCGGATACGCCAGTGGCAATACCAACGGCGGTGAAATCATCCAGAACGATCCCAAGGCGACGGACAGCCATCAGGTCAGCGCCAATCTGACCAAAACCTTTGGCAACCATACTCTGGTGTTTGGTGGAGGTTTCACGAGCAGCCGCTTTGCCAGCCCGATTTCGTACCCGCAGCTGGGGTTTGCGCGTGGAGCAACCGGCAATCCGCAGGATGGTACCCAGCCCGGCGATGCCTTGGCCTCATTTCTGCTGAACGCTCCCGACAACGCGAATCGGCGCAACGTGAATGAGAAGACCCGGCTCGGTGGCGTAATGAGCGGGTTTGTGCAGGACTCGTGGAAGATAACGCCAAAATTGACCCTCAACGCCGGATTGCGGTATGACATCACATTCATCCCACCGTACGGAACTCATGACACGATCGGACAGCAGGGAGGAATCGAGACCGGCGATATCAACTTCAATAACGGCACTTACGTCGTCCAGAAGTTGCCCCCTCCGTGTAGTGAGCGCGGGTTCGCGCCATGCATTCCGAGCATCATGCTGGACGCGTCCGGCAATACAGTGTCCTGTGACCCAGCAACCCAAACTTGCTTATCTCCTGGAACCCTGCCAGATCACGTCGTCGTCGACCCGCGCGGTAAGATTCCGCACAACACTTACACGAACTTCGGGCCACATGTTGGATTGGCCTATCGGGTTGGTGACAAGACTGTAGTGCGGGGAGCTTTCGGAATCGTGTATGACAACTGGGCAGCCGTAACTCAGATGGCACAAAACATCGAAGGCTCCTGGCCCGATGTAGGCCAACTGATTGCACAAAATCTGTATTCACCAAGTTCGGGGACTCTTACTCCGACGATCACGGCACAGGATCCCTTCGTCGGGGTTGGGGGCGGCCTCTTTCCGGCGGCCACACCGTTTAGCCAAGTGCAATGGTTTTACGATCCGAATATCAAGAATCCCTATTCCATGCAGTGGAACTTCGGGATTCAGCGCGAGTTGGGCCATTCGACCACGCTGGAAGCAAATTACGTGGGATCAGGTTCCAGACGCCTCAACGTAGGTGGTTACTACAACACAGCTTTAACGCCAGGGCCCGGTGATCCAAAACTGCGGGCGCCGTATCCCTACATTACTCCGACTTTTTATGACAGGAGCGTTGGCAGCGGGAGCTACAACGCTCTGCAGTTCAACATGAACAAGAGGTATACCAACGGTCTGACCTATCAAGTCTCTTACACCTACTCTAAATCACTCGATGAGGGATCGTCTGGGTGGTTCGGGGTCGAAGGCAATTCACTTACCGATCCCTATAATGTCAAAGGAAGTCGCGGCCCCTCGGGATTCGATCTAACCCACGTTCTGTCGGTTAACACGGTCTATGAAATTCCGGTAGGCAAGGGTAAGCGATTTTCGACCGGCAGTGGCGTGGCCGATTACATTGTCGGTAACTGGCAGGTGAATGGCATTTTCACCGCGCACTCCGGACCGCCTTTCAACGTCTACTTTGGAGCGAGCGACTGGGCCAATACTGGGAACGTCTCGTGGGCGCAGTATGAACGCGCAGATTTGGTGGGCGACCCCAACAGTGGAGCGTGCCCCAACGGAAGCCATGTTAAAACGCCGAGTTGTTGGTTCAATACAAGTGCGTTTGCTGTGCCCGCGAAATACACCTACGGCAACAGCGGACGGGACTCGATGCGTTCGCCGGGATTCTGGAATGTTGATCTGTCGATCTTCAGGCAATTCCCGCTATGGAGCGAACGACGAAGGATCGAATTCCGCGCCGAGGGATTCAACCTGTTCAACCATGTTATTTTCGATCAACCGGGCAACGATATATCGAATACGGGAACTTTCGGCAAGGTCACCAAGGCTCGCGACGGCACTTTCGCTCGTCAGTTGCAGTTCGGTGCGAAGATTATTTTTTGAGAGACTGAGGAGCTAAACTCGAACTCCGCCAGCTTCGGCGAAAACTCCGGCTGGCGGAGCCCACAAAAAAATTGGGCTGCCTATCGAGAGCCGACATTTGTACTGCCACCAACGACCTGAATGTCCGAACAGGCCAATATTTCCGGTTTGCCGAAAGCACAAGCCGTCCCCCATTTGCCTTCCGTAAAGCACCGGCTCCTCAAGCAAAACGTTGCCGAACAGCTTCGCGAAGCGATCCTGAGCGGACAACTTACCTCAGGCGAAAAGATCATCGAAAACCGCTGGGCTCGGCAATTCGGGGTGGCACAAGTTTCCGTCCGGGAAGCGCTCAATATTTTGGTGGCCGAGGGCTTTGTAACCAAGGGACACGGACGTAGCGCGCGAGTGTTGAAGTTGAGTGACTCGGATATCATTCATACTTACCAATTCCGTGGCGCCCTGGAGGGGCTGGCCGCGCGCCTCACGGTCGAACGAAAGCTTCCACTGGGTGACTTGGAAGCGTGCATGATGGCCCTGCGAGAAGCGGTTGCCACAAATGACGTGCGCAAGGTGATTGACCGTGTCCAGCGATTTCATGTCTGCCTGTTGGAGAAACCAGGCAATCCCTTTCTTCGCGAAAATGGACGGCGTCTCGTCGTTCCGCTCTATGCGTTCACCCTGATGCGGGCATTGGCGAAGAATCTCGACGCCCGACCTTGGGCGGAGCAGTTAAGCAATCACCAACGGATTATCGACGCCATTCAGCTGGGGAATGCGCGGTTGGCCGAGCAGATCGTGATTCATGTCGTCAGCTTGTTTCAGAAAGCTGCTTTGAAGGTGTGGGCGCACTAGACGATCCCGCGATTCACGGATTGCTCGAAGCGGGAACCTTTCATTCAGGAGACACTGCATGCACTGTTTTCAGGTTCATAGGTTCCGCAGAGCGGTCTTGGCGCTAGCGTGCGTATCGTTGGCTTTGAGTCTCCACGCCGAAGCACCTTCTCACTACGAAGCAACACTCGAATCGCTCAATCGGCATCCGCTGCCCCAGTGGTACGCGGACGCGAAGCTCGGCATTTTCATTCATTGGGGGCTCTACTCCGTTCCCGGCTGGGCACCTCTGGTTCATCCGGGCCACGACTTCACCTCGCAGGACTACATCACGAACAACCCTTATGCCGAATGGTATTTGAATACCATGCGCCTGGAGGGATCGCCCACGCAGGCGTATCACCGCGAACATTACGGCCCCAACTACGACTATTACAACTTCGCCCCCGATTTCAATCGCGAGATTAAGAAGTGGAATCCCGAGACTTGGGCGAAAGTTTTCCAAGAGGCGGGCGCGAAATATGTTGTTCTCACTACCAAGCACCATGACGGATTCACGCTCTGGCCCAGCGCGACGGCCAATCCAACCTTGGCGGCGGATCGGCAGCACGCCAGCCGGGATATCGTTGGCGAGTTGACGACGGCCGTTCGCAGGCAAGGCCTGCGCATGGGGCTTTACTATTCGGGAGGCTATGACTGGACGTTCGTGCCGGGACCGATCCGCGAGTCCGCCGACTATCAGAAGGTGAAACCGCAGAGTGAGGCCTACGGGAAATATGCGGATGCGCACGTGCGAGAACTCATCGAGCATTATCGGCCCGCTGTGCTGTGGAACGACATTGACTATCCCAAGTCTGGCCATCCCTTGGAAATCATGGCGGAGTATTACAACGCCGTGCCGGATGGCGTCATTGACGATCGCTTTGGGGTGAAGCACGCCGATTTCAAATCCCCCGAATATCAGACCCTGGACAAGATCAGCCAGGAGAAATGGGAGGAGTGCCGCGGTCTGGGCCGCTCGTTTGGTTACAACCGAGCGGAAGGAGAAGCGGAGACCATCGCTCCTGACGAGCTCATTCATTTGCTGGTCGACATCGTTAGCAAGAACGGAAACCTCTTGCTCGATGTAGGTCCGGAAGCCGATGGGACGATCCCGCCGGTACAGATGAGCCGTTTGCAAGCGCTGGGTGCGTGGTTGCGACAAAATGGCGATGCGATTTATGGCACGCATCCCTGGAAACGGGCCGAGGGAGAGACTATCGAAGGAATCCACGTGCGCTTCACGCAAAGGGGCCCCGCCACCTACGCAATTCTGCTCGGTGAACCGAAGGCCACCACGATTACGCTGAAGTCCCTTTCACCAAAGGCCGGTGCACAAATTTCGCTACTCGGAAGCGATAAGCCGGTGACTTGGTCCCAGGCGGGCGAGGACATTAAAGTAAATTTGCCCCCCACTCTCCCGGGAAAGTATGCGTACGTGCTGAAAGTTGCGGGGCCGATGTCTTAACCCTGCTGCCGGCGCAGCTAGCGATTGAGAGCCAACGAGAGACCACAACACTCACTGAGATGAGAGCCCTAGTCATTCGGGGTCCAGGCGATGCGGCGGTAGAATCCATTGCCGAACCTCGTGCCGGGGATGGCGGCATCTTGCTCAAGGTTCGGATGGTTGGATTTTGCGGAAGCGACCTGAACTCATTCCGCGGCAAGAATCCGTTCGTGACGTTCCCGCGCATTCCCGGACACGAAGTCGCAGCCACGATCTTGGAGGCGAGCCTGGAATTCCCAAATCTGGCCCCGGGCGTAACGGTTGCTCTCTCTCCTTATATGAACTGCGGGCGTTGTGCCGCCTGCCTGCGAGGACGTCCGAACGCCTGCCAGTTCAACAAAACGTTGGGTGTTCAACTGGACGGCGCACTTACGGAATTCATTGTCGTTCCTCCGAAAAACGTTTACCCGGCCAACCTCACGATCAAGGAGTTGTGTATCGTGGAGCCGTTGACCGTCGGATTCCATGCCGTAGCCAGGGGACGAGTCACCGCGGAAGACACTGTGGCGGTCTTTGGCTGCGGTGGAGTTGGACTAGGAGCGGTAGCTGCCTCGGGCTTCCGCGGCGCCAAAACGATCGGCATTGACGTCGACGACGAAAAGTTACTGATTGCAAGGGCCGCGGGTGCAACTCACACGATTCACAGCGGCAAGGAGCCCCTGCATAAGCGTCTGCTGGAAATCACGAGTGGCCGTGGTCCGGACGTCGTAATCGAAGCCATCGGACTACCGCACACATTCCGCACTGCAGTTGAGGAAGTTGCTTTTTCAGGCAGAGTGGTCTACATCGGTTACGCGAAAGAACCTGTGACGTACGAAACCCGCTTGTTCGTGCAGAAAGAGCTCGACATCCTGGGGTCGCGGAACGCTCTGCCGGACGATTTTTGGGCAGTGATTCGTATGTTGGAAGAACATCGATTTCCTGTTGACGGAGCTGTCAGTTCAATCATTACGCTGGAGGAGTCGCCCGAGGCCTTGCGCGCCTGGAGTGACGATCCGTCCCGCGTCAAGAAGATTATGGTTCGTCTGGATTGAGATGACGTTGTCTCCGCGAAGGCGCATCGGAACCTGCGAGGCTAGACCATAGATCTTCAGCTCGAAGATAAAGTCATCGTGGTTGCCGCCTGGACCGTGCTTTGACGTGATCGGGCTTTGCGGAACCGGGGTCACAGTGTAGTTGGCAACAGCAAATCGGAATCAAAAGAAGGCGGTGTGATGCTCGCGTCGACCTCCAAAGGTGCTCCTGAACTGCTGGACCGGCGGGATGAGGCAGCCATCTTTCCAGCCGGAAACTTCCTTCCTTTCTTTCTGGTGACAGCTCTGTTTTTCCTGTGGGGCATCCCCAACAACCTGAATGACGTCTTGATCCGTCAGTTCATGAAGTCGTTCGCCATCTCGCGATTTCAAGCGGGACTAGTACAGTCTGCTTTCTACATCGGCTACTTCCTGCTGGCGATGCCGGCCGCCCTGCTGATGCGCAGACTGGGCTATAAAACCGGATTCATCATTGGGTTGCTGTTGTTTGGCCTGGGGACGTTTCTGTTCTGGCCAGCTGCCATCGTGGGTAAATATGGCCTCTTTTTGTTTGCTCTCTTTGTGATTGCCAGCGGCTTGTCATTCCTGGAAACCGCGTCGAATCCCTTTATCGCGCAACTGGGCGATCCGCAGACTTCAGAAAGGCGTCTGAATTTCTCGCAGGCATTCAATCCCCTGGGCTCCATTACTGGTGTGTTGATCGGCACAGTCTTCATTTTTTCCGGCGTGGAACACAGCCCCCAACAGATTGAATCCCTGAAGGCCCAGCACCTGTACGATGCCTATCTGCGATCCGAGACCTTGCGCGTCGTAACGCCCTATCTCGTCTTGGGATTGATCGCCATGTGCTGGGCGGTTCTTATTTGGCGAACCAGGTTTCCCCAGATTCAAAGCGAGCACGAGGCCGCGTCTGTGGATCACGGACACTTTCGCGATCTACTGAAATATCCGCACTTCCTGCTGGCCGTGGCGGCTCAGTTCATGTACGTGGGCGCGCAGGTGGGCACCTGGAGCTATTTCATCCAATACGTTCAGGACTACACTCACCAGCCGGAGAAAGTGGCAGGATATTTTTTGACTGGCACCCTGGCGGCTTTTGGAGTTGGACGGTTCACTTCCGCTTATCTGATGCGTTTTATCCCGCCCAGCAAACTGCTGGGAGCATATGCGCTGGTGAATTTCGTCCTGATGAGTTTTGGCGTGCTACGGCCGGGCTGGGCGGGCATGTGGGCGGTCTTTCTGACGAGTTTTTTCATGTCCCTGATGTTCCCCACGATTTTCGCACTCGGCTTGAAGGGACTCGGACCCAACACCAAGATTGGCGCCTCTTTGATCGTCATGGCGATTGTCGGCGGCGCCGTGCTCACGCCCTTGATGGGCTTGATAGCCGAAACCTACCACAGCATCGCCCTGGCATATCTCGTCCCGCTGGGGGCGTATCTGTTTGTTGCTGGATATGCGTTTGCCGGAGCCAGAGAGCGACCTCCGGCAACGACGATGAGCGCCTAGTCACAGCAAGCAGTCGCGCGGTCCGCGCAAGAGATTCTTGTGCCAACGGGAGGACCAATGGTCCCTTCGCAATGCGTGCGGTTGATTCGCAGACAGACAGTTCTGAGTCTGGCGCTCGGAGTTTCCGTTTATTTCTCTCCTACCTCCTGCGCGCAAAATCCGAACAGCTCCGTGGCCCCCAGCGCGTCTCAGGATCCAGTCGTGATTGACCACGCGTGGCAAAAAGCCAGCGCGAAGTATG
>WNFQ01011061.1_pt1 | contig 10802 bp, 9 predicted proteins | sample 5400171 | NCBI WGS metagenome assembly WNFQ01 (sample SAMN13153356, study PRJNA577476) | soil metagenome | isolation source: 20 cm soil under Madrone tree | place: USA:California | collected 2016-06-14 | reverse complement strand
GGTGTGCCGGCCGAGGATTTTGTAACGCATGGCGCTCCGGGTTATCGGCCCCAATCGGCGAACTCATATGACCTTCATCATCCATCGTTCAAGAGCTTTGAACGTAGCGGATAAGCCTCCTCAGGCGGCAGCCAGCGACGCCAACGCCCGGCCAACCTCGGTCCTGACGAGATGCTTGCGATAATCCGCCGGCGCGTAGTGGTCCGAGAGACATTCGGCCTGTTCGCTGGCAAGCAGTGCAGCGGCTGCGATGTTTTCGCTCGACAGTGATTTGCCGATCAGTCGCGCGCTCGCGGTATCCGCCGCGAAGACGCGCCCGGTCGCACCGGTGATGGCGATGGCGGCTTCCGAAACGACATCGTCTTGCAGGCTCAGCGCGACCGCGACCCCGACGACGGCATAGCCGCTCGCCGGATGGCGGATCTTGCGATACCGGAACCGCGCACCGGGTCCGGGCCGCGCGATATGGATTGCCACCAGCACTTCTTCGGGTCCGAGTGCAGTCGACATGATGTCAACGAAGAAGTCTTTTGCAGCGACGCGCCGGCGGCCTGTCGGGCCCGCCAGCTCCAGCTCCGCCTTCAGCGCGACGACGACCGCCGGCCAGTCCGCCGCAGGGTCCGCATTGGCCAGCGAGCCACCGATCGTGCCGCGATTGCGCACCTGCGGATCGGCAATCAGGTCGGCGGTTTGATGGAAGATCGGCAGCACCTTGCGCAGAGGTTCGGACGCAAGCAGTTCGGCATGCGTGGTCAGCGCTCCGATCCTGATGCGGTCGCCGACCTCGATTCCCTTCAATTCGGTAATGCCGCCGATATCGACAAGCAGCGCCGGCGATGCCAGCCGCAATTTCAATGTCGGGATCAGGGTGTGGCCGCCGGCAACGAGCCTGGTGCCGTCGGAATCCTTTTGCAACAGGCCGATGGCTTGCGCAAGCGAGGTTGCGCGAACGTAATCGAATGATGCTGGAATCATTGGCTTGCTCCGGCGCGCGCGGTCTGGATCGCCGACCAGACCCGCGGTGGTGTCATCGGCATGTCGAGATGCTTGATCCCGAACGGTGAAAGCGCGTCGAGCACGGCGTGAACCATGCAGGGCGGGGCCGCGATCGATCCGTTTTCGCCGATGCCCTTGACGCCGATGGGGTTGGTGGGAGAGGGCGTCTGTTGAAACAGCGATCTTATGCTGGGGACGTGCTCCGCGCGCGGGACTGCATAGTCGAGCAGCGAGCCGGTCATCAATTGTCCGGTGTCGGGGTCGTAGCTGACTTCTTCATAGAGCGCCTGCGCGATGCCCTGCACGACGCCGCCATGAATCTGCCCCTCGGCAAGGAGCGGATTGATGATGGTGCCGGCGTCATCTACGGCGACATAATCGAGAATATCGACGATCCCGGTCTCGGAATCGACCTCGACATAAGCCATGTGGATTCCCGAAGGCGAGCCCATTCCCTTCGGATCGTAAAACACGGTCTCGTCGAGGCCCGGCTCCAGTCCGTCCGGAAGCTTGTGGCCGAGATAGGCCATGCGCGCCACCTTGCCAAAACTCAAGGGCGCGATGTCGGTGCCGGGAACGCCGAACTGGCCTGCGCGATAGGAAACATCTGCTTCATCGACTTCGAGCATGCTCGCCGCAATCTTCTTCGCCTTGGCGACGACACGGCTGGAGGAGACATGAACGCTGGATCCTCCTACCGCCATCGAGCGCGAGTTGAAGGTGCCGTGGCCGGCCTGCACCTGCCGCGTGTCGCCCTGCACCACGTCGATATGCTCGATTGGAACCTGCAAGACGTCGGCGGCGATTTGCGCAAGCGAGGTGACATGGCCATGTCCCTGACTCATGGATCCCGAAAAAATCGTGACCCGGCCGCTCGAGTCCACGCTGACCCTGGCGCTTTCCCAACCGCCGCGATTGAAGCCCATCAGCGCCAGGCGGCGGGACGGCGCCATGCCGCACATATGGGTATAGGCCGCGACCCCGATGCCGCGATAGCGGCCCTTGGCGCGCAATTGATTGCGTTCGCTGCTGCGCGCCGCATAGTCGAAGGCTTCCATCGCCTTCGCCAGGCAGCCCTCATAGTTGCCGCTGTCGTAGATAACGGCGGGGCCGTTATAGGGTTTGTACGGAAAATCAGCCCGCTCAATGAAATTTCTTCGGCGCACCTCTATCTGATCGATGTCGAGGTGACGCGCGACGGCGTCGATCGCGCGTTCGGCGATGTAGCCGCCCTCGGGCCGGCCGTAGCCGCGATAGGCATCAACTGGCACGGTGTTGGTTACGATCACTCTGGAGCGCGCCTCGTAGTTATCGATTTTGTAAACACCCGTCCCGAAGTTGATTGTATTCGCCGTCGGACCGCCGGTTGCCATGTTCGACAAATAGGCGCCGACATTGCCCAACGTCTCGACTTTCAGCCCGAGAATCTTGCCGTCGTTGCGGACCGCGATTTCAAGAGTCTCCGTATGTGCCCGGCCATGGTTTGTGGACTGATGGCTTTCGGAGCGCGATTCCCACCACTTCACGGGTACGCCGAGCCGGCGTGCCAGATAGGGGCAAAGCAGTTCCTCAGGGTAGAGATGCATCTTCGCGCCGAAACCGCCACCAATGTCGGGCGCTATGATCCTCAATTGGTGTTCGGGAATAGCGACGGTGTCGGCGATCCACCGGCGATGCATGTGAGGCACCTGGCTCTGAAGGTAGACGGTCAGCGTGCCGGCAACGTTTGGTTCGGCCAGGATAGAGCGGGTTTCCATGCAGGTCGGGATCAGCCGGTTGTTGGCGACGCGAAGACTGATGACATGATCAGCCTCCCGCGCGGCCTTCTTGTAGTCGCCGCCGCCGACCTTGTAGACCGTGGTGATGTTATTCGGCACGTTGTCGTGGAGTTGCGGCGCGCCCTCGCGGATCGCCGCCTCTTCATCGACAACCGCGGGAAGCGTTTCGTAGTCGACGTCAATGAGTCCGATGGCATCGTGGGCCATGGCCTGGCTCTCGGCCACCACCAGCGCGACGCATTCGCCGACGAAGCGCACCCGATCGATGGCGACCACCGGCCGGTCCGGCACCTTCGTTCCCGGCATGATCCAGTTGGGTACGATCGGGCCGATCTTGCCGGCGAGATCGGCGCCGGACAACGCCAGGCGGACGCCGGGTGCTGCATTTGCCGCCGAGAGATCGACCTGCTTGATAATGGCGTGCGCATGCGGCGACCGCAGCACCGCCATATGCAGCATACCCGGCGCTTTCAGGTCGTCCGTATAGCGTCCTTTGCCGGTGACGAATTTGAAGTCTTCGCGCCGCCGCAACGGCTTGCCGATATATTTGATGGCGGTTGTTTCAGTCATGGCCGGGCCTCCGAGGCCAGCGACGCAACTGCGCGCACGATGTTGGTATAGCCGGTGCAGCGGCAGATGTTGCCGGTGAGGTTGTGGCGGATTTCGCTCTCCGTGCGGTTCGGGTTTTGCTTGAGCAACTGGCGCACAATCATGATCATCCCCGCCGTGCAGAAGCCGCATTGCAAAGCGTGGTGCTCATGGAATGCGGCCTGAATCGGATGCAACGCGCCGCCGCCCGGCGCGAGGCCTTCGATGGTCGTGATCGACGATCCATTCGCCATCACGGCAAGCACCGTGCAGGATTTGACGGCCTGTCCATCGATATCGACGGTGCAGGCGCCGCATTGCGACGTGTCGCAACCGACATGGGTTCCTGTCAGGCCGAGATCGTCTCGCAACAGATGGACCAACAGTTTTCGCGCTTCGACCGAAGCGGTCTGACTGACGCCATTGACGTTGATGGTTACGACGTGATGCTTTTCATCGGTTTTAATCATTCGTTCCTCCGATAGCGTGCCTGTGAAACGGGATGTTCAAACTCCGGTTATGAGAGGCGGATGTCGGCGATATCGATCGCCACGAAGACCGGATCTGGAATTGCGGTGCCGTCCGCTTTCCTGCGAAGAGCCCGCCGCTTGGTGGCGATCTTGATTCCGGAAAAATCCATGTGCTCGGACAAGTAATGCGCGGTGGGCGCACCGCCGGTGACCGGCGCGCTGTAGTCCATCCGGCAAATCAAACCATCGCCATTGACGTGGAAAATCTGTTCCGGGCAGTGCGTTGCAATGTGATCCGGAAACACGACCCTGAGCCGTCGCCGTTTTTCGCCGTTGTCATGCCACGGCTCGATTTCTTCCGTCTTGAATCCGGGCAGGGCAAAGATAAAAGGCTCATTGAGGTAATTCCACATCGCATAACCGGGGTTTCAACGGTATGGCCGTCAAAGGCGGCGCGGGGATTTTTTCGGTCTTTGATCGGCTTTCCGTCCTGCGCTTCGATGAGGGTCCGGTCGGGGGTGCATACGCTGCACATGCCTTCGCTGATGAAGGGCCGGTAGCTGATCCATTGGGTTTTGGTGTCGGCCGTGACGCGAACGGCTTTGAGGGCGTCAGGCCAGCCCTTGCGCGCCCACATCGCGCCGGTGATGGACATGTCGCCTTCGATGGCCTTCACTTTATTCCAGCGTTCGATGCCGCCGTGCGCGTCTATCACCAGGTCGCGAAGCTCGCTCATGCTCATTGTCCCCTTGCGCCGAATTCGGTGGCCTCGTTTTCTGCGTCCGTCCCAGAGATAGGGCTGGACTGAGATTCACTCTAATGATAAGAGTTACTCGGAGGCAAGCACTTTATGCGGTCAAAGAGCTTTAAGGGGATGGCGTGCTCCATAGCCGGCGTCCTGGAGGCGCTCGGCGACCGTTGGGCCGTGCTGATTCTGCGTGACCTGTCGCTCGGGCTCGCCAGATACGAGGACCTGCGCCGGTCAACCGGAGTAACCAACGCGACTCTGTCGGATCGGTTGAAACATCTTGAAGACCACGAATTGATCGAGCGGCAGCGATACCAGGTCAATCCCGAGCGATACGAATACGTCCTGACCCGCAAGGGCAGGGACACCATTCTTCTGCTGCAGGCACTAGCGCAGGTCGGAGACAAATGGGCGGTTTCCGGAGACGCGGGGCCGCCGCTTGAGTTCGTCAATCGAAAAACCGGAAGCGCGGTGAAGCTTGCCATGGTCGACAAGGAGACCGGTCAACGCGTCCGGGCGGAAGATCTGCTGCCGCAAGCGGGGCCGGGAGCCGATGAACTGGTCCGCTGGCGTTTGACGCATTTCCGCAAATAGCACTCACGCAAAATCTGATTTTGGCGACGGCGGCTCGACTCGCGTAAGTCGCTGATGTCGCTCTGTTAAATGACGATCATAATTTAATCCATCGTGAAACTGCAAACATGACTTGCATTTTGCAAGTCATGTTGTAAGCTGGCCGCAATAAATGAGCCCGTGCGCAGGTCTGCGCTGAAAAATGGAGGTATGTCGTGTCCGAGGATGCATTGGTTGTGCGCGAACAGCGCGGCAATATTTCCGTACTGACCATGGTTTATCGGCCCTACAATCTGCTGGGACCGAAGCTCATCAATGCCATCGTTGAACAGATCGAAGGCGCGCGAGACGCCGGCAGCCGCGCCATTGTGCTGCGCAGCGGCCTTCGGCATTTTTCGGCCGGCGCCGATCTCGATATTTTTGACAAGCGCGTGGCGCAGGGCAGTGGCGACAGCGACGGTGAGAACCGCCGCCTGAACGGCGTCGAGTTTCTCCGCTTCATGGAATTGCTGCCGATCCCGTTGATTGCGAGTGTGCACGGGGTGTGCCTCGGCGGCGGCCTGGAACTGGCGCTGTCGTGCGACTACATCATCGCGGCGTCGTCGGCGAAGATCGGCTCAGTGGAGGCAACGCTCGGGCTGCATCCGTTGCTGGGCGGTATCCAGCGTCAGGTCCAGCGCATCGGCGCGTTGCGCGCCAAGGAGATGTCCATGCTGGCGCGCCGCTATGATGCGCCGACGCTGGAAAAATGGGGCCTCATCAACCTCACGGTTCCGGAAGAATCGCTGGAAAAGGCGACCATGGCGATCGCCGAGGAATTCGCGCAAGGTCCGACACTGGCCCACGCCGCGACCAAGGAGCTCGCGCACATCGCCGTCAACGACGGTGTCGCCGCCGCCGACGAGGCGATGGCAAGGGTGCAGGCGCCGATCTGGGCCTCGGAAGATCTGAAAACCGGCCTGGCCTCGTTCCGCAAGAACGGTCCCGGTCTTGCCAAGTTCGCGGGGCGCTGACCATGAGCGGCCCCCTCAGCGGAATTCGTGTCGTCGATTTCTCCCGCGTGCTCGCGGGTCCCTTGTGCGCGCGGACGTTGCAGGATCTCGGCGCCGAGGTCATCAAGATCGAACCGCCAAGCCCCGACGTGTCGCGCTTTGCGTTTCCATCGACCGACGGCATGTCGGGCTATTACGCGCAGCAGAACGCCGGAAAACGCAACGTCAGCATCAATCTGAACATTCCCGGCGCCTATGATCTGGCGCTGAAACTCTGCGACACCGCTGATATCGTGGTCGAGAATTTTCGCGCAGGCACGCTCGGCTTCTTCGGCCTCGACTACGCTACCCTGTCGAAGCGCAATCCGCGACTGATCTATGCGTCGATCACCGGTTATGGTCAGGGCGGCCCCTGGCGCAGCCGGATGGCCTACGCACCGACGGTGCAGGCCGAGGCCGGTTTTACCGAAAACAGCGTTCGGCACTATGGCGAGGCCTTGAAGGAGCCGCGCACCGACAGCCTGTCGCATGCCGACGTCTACGCCGGCCTGCAGGCGGTGATCGCGATCCTCGCGGCGCTCAACAGCCGGCAAACGACCGGGCAGGGCCAGTATATCGACGTCGCGATGGCCGCGACCCTGCTCGCGGTCAACGAACGCGCCCATGTCGATCTTTCTGACGAAGACATCGGCGCGGAGCCCGCAATACTCGGGGCCACCGATTGCTCCTTCTTCACGGGGCCGCAGGGCGAGCATTTCACAGTCGCGACCAGCATCATCGGCAGCCGGACGTTTCCGTCCTGGCTGCGCGCGATGCGGCGTGTCGACTTGATGGACGATCCGCGGTTTGCAAGCGCCGCGGCGCGGCGGTTGAATTTCGGCGCGCTGCATCAGATCATCCAGTCCTGGATACTGACATTCCCCGACATGGCGACGCTCGACGCCCAGTTCGACGAAGCCAAGATCGCGATGGGCGAGATACGGTCGATCAAGGAACTGACCAAGTCGGAGTGGAGCGACTATTGGGGTGCCGTCCAGCTCGTTCCGGATCGCAGTGGCGGGGAATACAAACTGCCGGGTCGTCCCTGGCATTTTTCCCGGGATGAGCTGACGCCGATCGGAACGCCGGCCTTCCAGGGCGAGCACAACAGGCAGGTGTTTCGCGAGCTGGGTGTGAGCGAAGCGGATCTGCAGAGGCTTTCCGAGCTAGGCGCGCTGGTCACGCACCGCCGCGCGCTAGAGCCCGAGGTCGCGATCAAGCCACCGGAGGCTACGGGCCAGGCGGCCTGAGTGCTACGCTGTAGGCGACCGCGAATCACTGGGGCGAAATGGACTGCGAGGCATAGTTGAAGCGTTCCCGTTCTTCCAACAAGGAATGCTCGATCGCGCGCGCGATGGATGTGGTCGGCGACCGCTGGTCGATCCTGCTACTTCGGGAAGCCTACTACGGCACCCGGCGCTTCGACGAGTTTCAATACTATCTTGGCGTCGCGCCGAACATTCTCAGCGCCCGTTTGAAGAAGTTCGTCGATCTCGGCATGATGACGCGCGTGCCGCTGCCCGAGCACGGCGGGCGCTGCGAATACGTGTTGACCAAAAAGGGCCGTGATTTTTTTCCGACCTATCTAGCGCTGAAGAAATGGGGCGATGACTGGCTGGCGGAGCCGGAAGGACCGCAGGTGGTCTTCAAGGATCGCATCAGCGGCCGGCCAGTCGAATATCGGCCGCTGTTGTCAGCGCGCGGCGGGCCGTTGCAGCTCGAAGACATCGAAATCGTTCCGGGCAGTGGCGCCGTGCCTTTCAATCGAAAGCGGTTCGGCGGTCAAGCCGCGCAAGAGGCAACGATCGGGCCAAAGTCTGCGCGCGGAATCCGGAGCACGTCCGTAAGCCAGAAAAAATAATCATGCGTTTCGCGAGGCTCCGGCTCTGCTTTCGTCTCAATTGAAGGCGCCTCCTTCGAACAGCCGCAATTCGGTCGTAGCCGCCCTGAATGGGGAATCCTCCGGGAAGCACACATGAAAAAGCTTGTTATTGTGGCGCTGGTATCTCTGGCGCTTGTTCCGATGGGAGCAGCGGCTCAGGAACGTGGCGGGGATGCTGCCTTGGGAGCGATATCGGGAGCAGTGGTGCTGGGCCCGGTCGGGGCGGTGGCGGGCGCATTGATTGGATATTCGGCAGGACCATCAATCGCTCGTTCCTGGGGATTGAGAGGATCCAGCCGGCGCGATAGTCAAGCACAGGTGAAGACCCGCGCTGCGGCTCCTCAAGCAGCGAATCCTCAACTTGTCCAGAATGCGCCGGTGCCGTCAGCAATCGCTTCGCCGCCGCCCGTTCAGCCACCCGGAACGCCGCCGCTTGTCCAGGCGCGAACGGCTCCGCCTGTCCAGACGCTTGAATGACGATCGGGAACATCGGGGTCTCGGTCGGAACCAGAATGGACTTAAGAGATTTTAGCCGCCGGTTGCCAACCTACGTGCACGAACGGCGATGACGGCGATGGGAACCGCTCCGGTTTATTGGTAGTTCGGAACAACGGCGTCTGGCGGCTCCGGCAACATAGGCGCGCGGTAACCTTGACGAAAGCATTGGTTGGATTTGTGTATTCGGCTTCCTAGATGAAGCGCTATGCCGTTTTTGAGCATTTCAGGAGGCCTCGAATGGTCTTGAAAAATGTTGGCATGGCCATCCTCTGTACGATGCTGCTCGGATGGAGCAGTCCATCGTTGGCGGATGAGTACCGTCCCGACGAGTTCCTGAGCCTCGATCTTTCCAAGGCGCTGCTTTCCCCCAAGCCGCTCGGGCCTGCCTCGCAATTCGCGCCGGTTGCGGTCGAGGCGAAATCCGATCACCGAAGCGAGGGCGCGCAGGCGAGCGCTGAGCCGCAGGCTGAGTCCAGGATCGTCAAGACCAAACGGATCGTGATTCCCAGCACCAGAGTTGCGCATATGCACGCGGTAATACCGCGCGTGCATGCGGAGAAACCGCGCGGCGCACCCCGCACGAAGCTCGTGCGACGACACAGCAATCCCCTGGACGCGCAAGCCTTCGATACGCGGATTCAAGTCTGGCCGTGCAAGTCGGGCGGCATCTGCGACTGGAAGCGGTAGGGGACAATAGGTTTGGCTGTTCTTTTCGTCATTGCGACGAACAAAGCGACGGAAGCAATCCAGTAGCAGCCATTTCCACTGCTCTGGATTGCTTCGCGGAGCCTGTCATCGGGCGGCGCTTCGCGCCGACCCGTTGGCTCGCAATGACGGTGTTGGCGATTCGTCGAGTCATCCCCCTGTCGCAAAACCTTCTGCCCAGAGTCAAAAAACCTTCGGCCTGGAGTCAAGTTGAGCGGGCAACCTTCGTCGTGATTCGACGAGGGCGCCCGGAATGGCCATTGCTATACGCGCGAAGCAAGGCCTTACTAGACGTCATTTGTTGGTCCGCTCGGCATCCACTGTCGCGCTCGCAGGCTTGGGAGGTCTCGCCAGGCCCTATCTTGGCCGGGCCGCGGATCGTCCGCGCATCGCGAGCGGGCTTGCGTCGGGCGATGTATCGACGGACTCTGCGGTGGTGTGGGCGAGAGCCGACCGGCCTGCGCGCATGCGGGTGGAATGCTCAACCGTCGAAAGCTTCCAGACGATTATTCGCGCCGCATCATCGGACGCCTTGCCCGAGAGCGATTTTACGTCGAAGGTGCTGCTCGATGGTCTTCCGCCCGGGCAGGATATTTTCTACCGGCTGCGGTTTGAAGATTTCGCTTTGTCCGGCATATCAGGAGAAACCCAGGTCGGGCATTTCCGGACCGCGCCGGCAGGCAAAGGTTCGATATCTTTTGTCTGGTCGGGTGACACCGCGGGACAGGGTTGGGGCATCGATGCTTCCCGCGGCGGCATGCGAACCTACGGCACCATGCTTGAAAACCGCCCGGACTTTTTCATTCATTCCGGCGATCACATCTACGCTGATTGTCCGATCCCTTCCGAGTTGAAACTGCCGAACGGGGAAATCTGGCGCAATATTGTGACGGAAGAGAAATCTGTGGTTGCGCACAGCCTTGCGCAGTTCCGCGGCAACTATAAATACAACCTGCTCGACGACAATTTGCGCGCCTTCAATGCGCAGGTGCCGATGCTGGCGCAGTGGGACGATCATGAGGTGACCAATGACTGGTCGCCGATCGGTACCGCCGACGAGACGGGCTACGCTGAAGACGGCACCTCCCGGCTGGTTCAGCGCGCACGCCGGGCGTTTCATGAATTCATGCCGATCCTCGCCACGCTTGCGCAGGCCGGCCGTATCTATCGCAGGGTGGGATACGGGCCGCTGCTCGATGTCTTTCTGATCGACATGCGCAGCTACCGCGATTCGACCTGGAACAAGCGCGATGACCGCAGCGACACCTTTATCTTGGGCGCGGCGCAACTGGCCTGGTTGAAGCGGGAGCTCGCTGCTTCTGACGCGACCTGGAAGGTGATCGCAGCCGACCTGCCGATCGGATTGATCAGCGAAGATGCGATTGCGCTTGGCAACGGCCCGCCGGAGCGGCGCGAGCACGAGATCGCCGATCTGTTGTCCTTCATGAAACGCGCCGGCATCAGGAACGTCGTGTGGCTGACCGCCGATATGCACTATACCGCCGCGCATTATTACGATCCGAACCGCGCGGT
>WNFQ01004480.1_pt1 | contig 10803 bp, 3 predicted proteins | sample 5400171 | NCBI WGS metagenome assembly WNFQ01 (sample SAMN13153356, study PRJNA577476) | soil metagenome | isolation source: 20 cm soil under Madrone tree | place: USA:California | collected 2016-06-14 | reverse complement strand
GTAGCCGGGACCGTAAATGGAAGCATCTCGATTGTGAGCAACGCGACCGGGTCGCCCGCATCGGTCTCTTTGTCGGGGACAGGCGTGGCGCTAGTGCAGCATTCGGTGGCGCTAACCTGGAATGCAAGTACCTCAGCCGTGTCGGGGTACAACGTGTACCGCAGCACGGTGAGCGGAAGCGGTTACACGAAGATTAATTCCTCATTGGTTGTCGGTCTCAGCTATTCGGATGCAACAGTCCAGAACAGCACGACTTACTACTATGTGACCACAGCAGTGGATTCCAGCAGCGTCGAAAGCTCTTACTCGAATCAGGTGACCGCTCCGATACCGTAAGTGGAAGAGGGAGGCGCGAGGCTGACGCTTCGGGCTGCCAATAGGCAGCACACGCAAAACAGGCCAGTGGATGCTTCGAGGATGACTTTTGCTGGGTTCGGGACTGTGGAAAAGTCAGGACCCTTGGGAAGAGTCCAGAAGGATTGACGCCCCTGATGTACTAGTTCGTGGCTGCAAAGGTCATAGAATTAATGAGATGTCCCTTGCGCAGGGCATGGACACCGAAACTCGCATTTCATTGGCTCGAGGGACAGGGTCAATACCTGTACCTAATTTAGACCTCTAACCAGTTTCCCGGACGATGAATCTCGCACGAAACGAAGATCGACCGGGGAAGCTTCCGCACTGGCAGAACATAAGTTCCTGCGCTCGGAGTGCAGTATTGCTCGCGGGGATCTTTGCACCGTTAGCCTTTCTTTGGGGTTGCTCCGGCGTCGTCAGCGGACAAAGTACTCAGGCCCCTCCGCCACAAACCTATAGCATCTCGGGGACGATCAGTCCGGCAGCAAGCGGGACTGGTGCCACGGTCACGCTAAGCGGGACAGCAAGCGCCACCACGACGGCCACCAGCTCGGGCAGTTACACTTTTACGGGAGTGGCAAACGGAACCTATACAGTTACACCGACCCATTCGGGTTATACCTTTACCCCCGGCAACCGGACTGCAGTGGTCAGCGGTGCCAACGTTACGGCAGCAGATTTCACCGCTGCTGCTCAAACCTTCGGTATCTCTGGGACGATCAGTCCGGCAGCTGGGGGGAATGGTGCGACCGTCACACTGAGCGGGGCAGCAAGCGCCACGACAACTGCCAACAGTTCAGGCAACTATGCATTCAGCGGATTGGCAAACGGCACGTATGCGGTTACGCCGAGCCGCACGGGTTACACGTTCAGCCCCAGCGTTCAGGCTGCGACCCTCAACGGCGCAAATATTACAGGACTGAATTTCACAGCAACAGCCCAAGTTGGTTCGACCTTTAGTATTTCGGGGACGATCAGTCCGGCAGCAGGCGGAGCCGGCGCGACAGTACTACTCAGTGGAACGGCAGGCGCCACGACGGTCACGAACAGCGCGGGCAATTACACTTTCACTGGATTGGCGAATGGTTCCTATACTGTTACTCCCAATAATCCCGGCTTCATCTTTACCCCGGCCAGCCAGAACGTCCCGGTCACCTCAGCAAACGTCCCAGGAGTGAACTTCACAGCCGCCGCACAGCAGACACATTCGGTGGCGTTAACATGGAATGCGAGTACCTCTCCGACGATTACCGGGTACAACATATATCGCAGTACGGTGAGCGGGAGCTCGTACGTGAAGATCAATTTCCCCTTGAACCCAGGTCTCAGCTATACCGACGCGACCGTGCAGAACGCCACGACCTACTACTATGTAACGACGGCAGTGGACGCCAGCGGCGGTGAGAGCGGCTTTTCGAACGAAGTGTCGGCTGCCATTCCGTAGCCACCTCGTCTTCGTTACTCTAGATGTGGGCGGGCGCTCTAGCCGATGCGATCGGTGTTCTTGAGAGGCATAAAACTGGCCAATTTCCCCGTAAACACAGATAATAAAGAACTTACCTAGATTACCCTGAACTCGAATCGATCGCTTCACTAGCGCGCCCAGACTCCAACGGGCTGCCCCCTTGACCCCAATAGGGAGAATTTTAGGGATAATGTGGATAGAATGCTTCCACTCTCCTACCTTCGGTTGTTCAGTCAGCTTCTGTTCGGGCCTTAGGGATGGAAGCCTTATTCCTCATAAGATGTTGAAATCAAATGGATTACATAAATTCCTAGGGCCGGCGCATGACTCATTTTCCTGGCAAGAGGCGTGCTTCTATCAAAATAGTGGGAGTTTTTGTCTGGACGCCATTGCTTTAGTTCATCGAGATGGCAGATTTCAGGGATTTTCTAGGGAACGGCAAGAAAGAGATTCTTAGCGAGGTTAGGTTATGGTTCGAAATGGTGAGATTGCAGCGGAAGACGCAAAGCGGGTTCTTCGCCGGTACTGGTGGATTCTGCCAATTACAGTCGTGGGTTGCGGAACGATTGCAATGATGCTCGCAATGGTTTTGCCAAAGAAGTATACATCGCAAACCCTCATACTTGTCCAACAGCCGACTGTCCCGAGCGATATCGTGAAGCCTGTGGTCACGGAAGATTTGAATCATCGCCTGGCATCGATGCAAGAACAGATTCTGAGCCGCACACGTCTCGAACCTATCATTGAAAAATTCGGGCTATACCCGGAACTTCGTGGAAAAGTACACATCGAAGATTTGGTTGAGCGACTTCGGACCTCTATTGTGGTCACACCGCTCGTGTCCATGCAGGGAACCCAAAACCAAAGCCTGCCCGGTTTCTATGTGAGCGTAGCCTTCAACAATCCGCAACTTGGGCAACAAATCTGCTCAGAAATTACGTCCATGTTCATGGAACAAAATGCCCAGGCCCTGGAACAGCAAGCGACACGGACGACTTCTTTCCTGAGTCAACAACTGAATGAGGCCAAAACGAAACTTGACGCGCAAGATGCGAAACTCGCCCAATTCAAGAAGCAATATCTTGGTTCATTGCCAGAAGAGGAACAGACAAATCTGAGCCTGCTGATGGGGATGAACTCACAGCTCGAAGCGAATACCCAAGCGTTGAGCCGCGCGCAGCAAGATAAGGCATTTAATGAGTCCTTGCTTAATCAGCAGCAAGCCAACTTGGAGGTCGTGCAACATCAGCCGGGCAAAAATCCGGAAACGCTGGACCAGCAACTCAATGAACTGCAAGGCCAGCTCACAGTGCTGCAGGCACGTTACACCGCGGAACACCCGGACGTCATCAAGATCAAGAACAGTATCCAAGAAGTGAAGAAGCGGATGGCTGAAGAACCAAAAACAGATTCCTCGGGAAACGAAAACACCCAAACGCCAAGACGCGAGACTCCGCAGATGCAGCAGCTCCGTGCAAAACTGCATCAAGACGAGGTAAATATCGCAGATCTTAGTAAACGACAAGCTCAAATCCAGAATCAGATCGGACTGTTGCAGGCACGCGTGCAGGCTAGCCCTGTGGTCGAGCAGCAGTACAAAGAGATGACGCGTAATCACCAAAGCGCACTAGACTTCTATAATGAATTGCTGAAGAAAAGTAACAACTCAGAGATGGCCAGAGATCTCCAGCACCAGCAGGAGGGCGAACAATTCCGTGTGCTTGACCCCCCTAGTCTCCCGGATAAGCCTTCCTTTCCGAAAAAACCATATTTCCTGGGTGGGGGGCTCGGCGCGGGCTTTGCAATGGGCGTGGGAATCCTGGCGTTGATCGCATTTAGCGATAGATCGATCTACACGGAACGTGACGTCGAGCTTTGCCTTCAGCTTCCGGTCCTCGGACTGATTCCAAACCTGAAAGTAGATACAACCACCGGAAAGAGCATGCCGCTAACAGAAAATGGCTATTTGCCATTTAGTACGAGGGCCTAAGGGCCCTGTTTGAAAACATTCGAGGGAAAAATGAGCCGGATACATGAGGCACTCAAGAAAGCAGCGCAGGAAAGATCATTACAGGTGGCCGCCGGGGAAGTGCCGGACCTCGCGGATGTCGCGCCACGCTTTGAGTCCCCGCTCAGCAACAAAATGCAAGTGGGTGAATCAGCTGTCCGCAGCGCTCGTGTTTCAGAAGGTTCGTCCTTCCTGGATTTTGATGACCTTTTGCGACGTTGTGCCCACCCGAATTGGGACTTGGACCCTCGGATGAATATCTTCCTGAAAACGGACGAGGGGAGGATTGGCAGGGAGCGGTTCCGTACGCTGCGTTCGAGGCTGTATCAAATCGCGGCGACCCGTCCGCTCAAGCGAGTGCTCGTGACCAGCAGCGTCCCAGCTGAAGGAAAAACGACTGTTGCCGCAAACCTGGCACATTCGATCATGTGTCAGCCGGACCGTCGCGTGCTCCTCATCGACGCCGATCTGCGATCCTCGCGCATGCATCAATTGTTGGGCGCTCCGAGTGGTCCAGGTCTTACCGACTACCTTCGTGGGGAAGCAGAGAAAGATGAAGTAATTCAGAACGGCCTAGAGGGAAACCTATGCTTCATCCCGGGTGGAAGCGAAGTCTCGAATCCAAGTGAATTGCTCCTTGGCGACCGGATGAGGAAGTTCCTCGATCTCGTTACCCCTGTCTTTGATTGGATCATTTTGGATTCACCCCCGGCCCTGGCTGTCCATGATGCAAACAGTCTCGCGGATCTCTGCGATGGTGTGCTTTTTGTTGTGAAGGCCGGAAAGACCGACCACCAATTGGCGGAGAGGGCATCTTCAGAATTTCTGAAGAAAAATCTCCTTGGTGTGGTGCTTAATGGTGTCGAAATAGATGCGTCCTACGGTGGCTATTACTCTGGTTACGCGAGTGACAACCGAGAAGATACCGACAAGAAGTAGTCTTTCACATGGGGCCCCATGCGTGAATCTCCGTTCCCCACACCCGCAGTTAGAATGCTGTAATTCTTCAGAAAATTAAACCAAGTCAGCAGTCCGACGAGGCGTTTCCCGGGTGTTTTGTCGTCGGACGACGTCCAATCCTCGTTCCAAGTTCTTGCCATCAAGGGACGAGAGCACTCCCATCCTCTTAGAGCGGTTTGACCCTCCATGATTCTTGGCCCGGTCACTCGCTCTTTTCCAAGCTGATGGTTTTCGTCAACGAGGGTTGAGGCTACTTTTCTGAGTCTGTCTTTAGCATCATGGAGTTCACTCTTCGAAGCCTGTACCAGAACGCGCGGTTTAATATTGGGGAATCGGGACCACAGCGGTCGCGCAGTTTTCATGCCGTTATAGCCAGCGGTTGACACACTCTTTGATGCGGCATGGGGGATCGCATGCTGCTTCGGCTCAGACTCAGACACCGGGCGAAGTTCCTACCCTGCGCAGCTAGTTCGGAAGCAGGCCGAATACCGTAACTGTGCTCTGTCCGCCGACATAGACCTTGCCGTTTGCCACTGTCGGGAGCGTGAATTTGACGGCAGCTCCGGCGGCACCCGTGCCACTTGCCGGGCTGCTGTAGAGCATGTTCGCGACGTTGGTGGCGTCGTAAGCGTAGAGGACGGCACTCCCGGTGCCGGTCCAGCCAGAGAGATCCAGAATCCATACGACACCGTTGGTGGTGCCGCTGGCGGAGACGGCTGGAATAGCGCCGCGCGGCGGGAACGTGTTGGTGGAGTTCACAAGTTGCGGAGTGGCGATCACACCGTTGGAAATAGTGAACTGACTGAGCGGGAAGCTCTGTCCCGTGCTGTAGATGTTTCCGTTCCAGTACGCTGGCAGGCCGTAAATGCCACCGTCGAGCTGGGTGGTATTGGGCGGCGGGACGGGGATCACTTCCTGTACGTCCAGGTTGCTCCCAGAATTGAATTTACCCATCTTTGTTTGACCCGGGGCTGGTTGAGAAATATCGAGGAGATAAAGAATGGCGATCTTGCCCGTGGCGAGCGCCAAATGCGGATGGGCTGCGGAAGCGACTGAATCCGGAAGAATGAGGATACCGGCAGAGCCCATGTCGATATCGTTGGCATCGAGAACGCTCCGATTAAAGGGAGTGAACCAGTCGAGCAGTGAGCCCGTGGGACTGAGCTTAAGAGCGGACTCGGAGAAATTGGTCGTCCCGTTATAGCTGCCGTTGCCTGTTGTGACATAGACATTGCCGCTGGCATCGGCAGCAGGCCCTGCGCCACCATGCCAAAGCGCGGCACCGTTGCACCCGCTCGGATCGCTAGCCGACCAAACGAAGGTCTGAGCCAGAGCTGCAGCGCTGTAACCAAACAGCCAGCCCTGCCAGTTGCAGCCGTCACCGTGCGAACCAAAGGCGACATAAATCGTGCCGTTATTAAGGAGCAGCGCAGGCCGGTTGAAATGTTGGCGAGAGTTGAAATTCGTCGCCGAGATGACAACCGGGCCGCCAGATTTCTCCGCGCCGGTAGTGGTATCAAGGGCGTGCAGCCGGTTGACGTAACAGGGTGAACCTGACGAGCAACCTGTGCCGACTGTTTCTCTCGTTTTGGCCACGACATAGATGGTTTTGGTCACTGGGTCAATGACAGGAGTCGAGGTGATGCCAATTTCTGGAAAGACGTCGTTGGTGCCATTCAAAGTGTCTTGCCAAGACATGGTAGTCACGTTCGTCCCCAGGAAGCTGGTCTTCCAAAGCTGGAGGCAGGAAGGAGAATCGGCGTCGAAGGCGTAGACGCTGTCGTGCTCCGTGGCGATAAACACGACGTTGTGATTCGCCCCGCCCACGACGAGGTTTGCGACCCATAGCGGTTGTGCATACACATAACCGTCTACCGGACAGGAGAAAAGCTTGGTGAATGCCGAAGAACCCACGTTCGCCGGAGTCAACGCATACTCTTGCAAATTCTGGCCAGTGCGCTGCAGATCATTATGGTATGTGTACACTCCGGCTAGATCCGTGACCGCAACCGAGGAGGACGCACTGACCCCAGCATTCGCAACGCTGGTAGCGGTGACGATATGAACGCCTGGTTGAGTGCCTGGGGTATAGAGGCCCGTGGCGGAAACGGTTCCGCTGGCTGCAGTTCCGCCGTTATTGTTATCGACGGACCACGTCACTCCCGAGTTTGAAGGGTCATTGAAGACCGAACTAGTGAACTGCACGGTCTGCAATGTGGACATAGTAACCGCGGCGCGCTTGGGACTGACGGAGACGCTGATCGCCCCCTGTACCACGGTGATAGTCGCCGTACCGATTTTCGTATTGTCGGTTACCGAGGTCGCTGTCAACGTTACGGTCGGTGGGCTAGGAATGCTCGTTGGGCCATTGTAGGTCACCGCAGTTGAAGTCACGTTGGAAAGCGTTCCGCAAGTGGCGCCACTGCAGCCTGCGCCAGAGACAGTCCAGAGTACGCCTCCATTGCGAAAGTCGTTTTGCACGGTTGCCGTGAAGTTTTGCGCGCCGCCTCCTGTTCCTACAGATGCGGTTGTTGGCGAGACAGAGGTGGAGATCGGCGGTGGAGGACTACCGGTGGCGGACTTAAAAGCCGCGATAGCCGCGCCCCATGGGCCGGAAACGCCGAGCGTGGCCGTAGCCGAGGCCGGTCCGACCACTGTCTGGAGCTGATCTTCACTGACAAGCTTTGTGTTGGGCTCCGCTGGAACAAAGTCTTCAATTTGAAAGCCTGTCCCGGCTGTAAAGATCGCGGGATCGGAAGTGACAATTTCGCCCAGCAACAAATCACCAGCTAGCGAGGGAAAGGCGTTTCCGCTATTGGGGGAAACGCTGATTCCTTGAGACACCGCGGTTGCGTCAAGAGAACTGGAAACCGCCACGCCGGAATATTCCAAGATCGCAAATCGCAAAGTGCCCGAAATGGTGTCCGAGACGGTAACCGTGTTCGTGCCACCAGCGATGTTCTCCGCGTAGTAGATACCCATGGTGTCGGGATCCACAGTCATGTTGAAGGTGATCGCCTTTCGGTATGTATTTGCACGAGAATCAGAGACCGTAAACACCTGTCCAGACTTACCTGCACGAATCACAACAGCAATGAAGTTTCCAGCGGTGTTGCTAGACGCAAAGGACAGGGAAGATGAAGTGGTCGTGCCGGCATCCTTCCCGACATGCTGAATCAGCTTAACGCTTCCGGCGGTGTTTACCGTGAACTGTACGCCATTGCTGGCGATACCGCCGACTGTGACGACGACATTGCCCGTGGTTGCGCCAGTAGGCACTGGAGCGACGATGCTAGTATCGCTCCAGTTTGCAGGTGTAGGTGCGGCGGCTACGCCGTTGAACGTTATCGTGCTGCTCCCTTGAGTCCCGCCAAAGCCTGCGCCGCTGATAGTGACCGAAGTTCCGATGACGCCTGAGGCAGGGCTCACGCTGGCAACATTGGGACCGGGAGTGACCGCGTAGGAAACGCCATTGCTGCTGATGCCCCCGACAGAAACCACGACGTTTCCACTAGCAGCCCCCGCCGGCACGGGCGCGACGATGAGAGTGTCGGACCAACTGGTGGTTCGCGCGGCAACTCCATTGAACAGCAGCGAGCTGGCCCTGGTGCCAACGGTCGGCCCGAAATTCGTTCCGCTCACGTTAACAGCGGTACCGATGGGTCCGGCATTGGGATTGACGCCACTAATGTGCGGCGGAGGTGTAACGGTGAAAGGCAGGCCATTACTTGGTATCCCGCCCACAGTAACGACCACGTTTCCTGTGGCTGCGCTGGCCGGGACCGACGTGTCGATGCTTGTGTCGCTCCAAGAGGTCGCTGTTGCAGGGGTTCCGCCAAAGGAGATCGTGCTGGATCCTTGAGGAGGAGGCCCGAAATTGGAACCGGTAATCGTTATGCTCGCGCCTATAGGACCTTGTGTCAGGCTCAGAGTCGAAAGACTTGGACCGAGGACTGGGGTTGCTGTAGCCACATTCGAGTAAGAGCTAAAGTTGGTGCCGTCCGTAGCGCGGACGCGGTAGCCGTAAGAAGCGCCAATGGTCAGGCCGGTATCGCTGAAGCTTGTGGCTGCTGGACTTCCCGCTAATGCGAAGTTGCTCGGTGTGTTGGCACAGTTGAGGCCCGAGCAGCGCTCGACGAGGTAGCTGGTGATGGTCCCACCAGTCTCCGTCGCTGCGGTCCAGGAAAGATTGAGTTGAGCGCTACCGGCGGGTGTGGCTGCAAGGTTCGAGGGAGCCGTGAAAGTGGGTGCTGCAGTTGTGGCTGAGGCAGTATTGGAATAGGCGCTGACGTTGGTGCCGTCGGTAGCGCGCACGCGGTAGTTGTAGGTGGTCGCGCCGGTCAAGCTTGCGCTGGTATCGCTGTAGTTGGTCGTCGCGGAGCTGCCAATTTGTACGAAGTTGGCACAGCTGGAGCCTGTGCAGCGTTCAATCAGATAGCCAGTGAGGGTACCGCCGGTCTCCGTTGCCGCGGTCCACGACAGATTCACCTGCACGGGGCCCGACGGAGTAGCTGTCGGGTTACTGGGAGGAGTGAAGGTAGGCGGTGGGACTGTGGCGCCGGACTTAAATGCGGCGGCCGTAGCGCCCCAATTGTCCGATGCTCCGAGCGAGGCATTGGCCGAAATATTTCCGGCGACAGGTTGAATCCGATCTTCGACGAGCAGTTTCGTGTTCGGTTCGGCCGGAACGAAGTCTCGAGGAAGATAACCACTGCCCGCCGTGAAGTTCGCGGCGTTGGCCGTTGAAATCCCTGCGAGCACCAGATCGCCGCTCGCTGTCGTTGTAACAATGCCACTGTTGGGAGGCGCGCCGGTACCCTGGGCGCCTACCGCCACGCCGTCAAGCGAGTTTGCCATCGCGACCCCCGAATACTCGAGGATGGCGAACCGCATGGTTCCAGAGATGGTATCGGACACGGTAATCGTGTTTGCGCCACCTGCAATGTTCTCAGCGTAGAAGATGCCTAGGGTCGTTGAATCGATGGTTTCGTTGAGTTGGATCGCTTTGCGATAGGTGTTTAACCTGGAATCCGTGACTGTAAACAACTGGCCCGTCTTGCCCGCGCGAATCACCACGGCGATAAAATTTCCCGCTGTATTGCTGGAGGGAAAGGCGAGAGTAGATGACGTCGTGGTGCCCGCATCCTTGCTTGCGTGTTGAACCAGCGCGATCAAGCCACTTGCGGAAAGATTGGTCAGCGAGAAGTTCACCGTCGTCAGACCGGTTGCCGCCGCTGTGACTGTGTACGGCCCTCCCGCCGTCCCGTTCGCCGTGAACGGTGCCGACGCCACACCCGACGCGTTCGTGGCCACGGTGATGGTCGCTGTGCTGTTGCTAAATAGCCCTGACGCTCCCGAGCCTGGCGCCGTGAACGTTACGTTCACCCCGGAAACCGGGTTGCTCCCCGCATCCTTCACCGTCACCGCCAGCGCGTTTGCAAACGCCGTGTTGATCGTTGCCGATTGCGGCGTCGTACCCGCGTTCGCCGTCATCGTCGTAGCTGCCCCCACCGTGTTCGTCAGCGAGAAGTTCACCGTCGCCAACCCGGTTGCCGCCGCTGTCACTGTGTATGGCCCTCCCGCCGTCGGGTTCGCCGTGAACGGTGCCGATGCCACACCCGACGCATTCGTAGCTACGGTGATGGTCGCCGTGCTGTTGCTAAATAGCCCTGACGCTCCCGACCCTGGCGCCGTGAACGTTACGTTCACTCCAGAAACCGGATTGCTCCCCGCATCCTTCACCGTCACCGCCAGCGCGTTTGCAAACGCCGTGTTGATCGTTGCCGATTGCGGCGTCGTCCCCGCATTCGCCGTCATGGTCGAAGGTGGTACCGCCGTGTTCGTCAGTGAAAAGTTCACCGTCGTCAGCCCGGTTGCCGCCGCTGTGACTGTGTACGGCCCTCCCGCTGTCGCGTTCGCCGTGAACGGTGCCGATGCCACACCCGACGCGTTCGTCGCCACGGTGATCGTCGCCGTGCTGTTGCTAAATAGCCCTGACGCTCCCGACCCTGGC
>WNFQ01003955.1_pt1 | contig 10804 bp, 10 predicted proteins | sample 5400171 | NCBI WGS metagenome assembly WNFQ01 (sample SAMN13153356, study PRJNA577476) | soil metagenome | isolation source: 20 cm soil under Madrone tree | place: USA:California | collected 2016-06-14 | reverse complement strand
TTATCGCTAACTTTGTCATCCCACTTCACTTTTCCTTTGTTAGTGACGTAGTGCTGCAATTGGGCGACGCTGATGTTTCCGAGGCGATCAACCTGCCGGAAGATTGAATCCAGGATCACCCCTCGGGTCATGTCCTGCGCAAGAGCCAAATCTTGAAGGCACCCCGCGTCATTCAAGTTCAAAATGCTCGCTACCGTCGCCTTTGAAGCGAGAACCTTGTAGAAGCTATGTCCTCTAATTGCACCAACCGTCCAATAGTCCTCGGGACTGCTATCTTCTCCGCGCGGATTTTGGGCCAGCGACCCATAGACAAGCTTCCCGCCTGAAAGGACTACTTTTGAATTGGCTGATTTTACCATAGCTCGCAGATCGGCCCAGGCCTGCGTGCAACTCGGATGACCGGTCGTTCGAGCCTGGTCCCCCACCTTTTGGAACTCCTGAATATCCATCGTCCGATAAGTTGCAGGCGGCACATCGACAAGATGTCCAAGCAGCCGAGACATGTAAAAGCAGGCGAGCCCTGACTCGGCCATCGTACCCGCCTTGAACTTTGCGATCTTTTCGCCGGACCTTTTGTTACTGTACTTTTTGGTTACGCCGGGACGGTACGGGCCTTCCGTTTGTTCGAACGTTTCTTTGCTCAACGTCGAAGGAAGCTGATAAATTTCGACCCCTGCTGAAGTATTATGGAGTTTCGGTACAACACCGACGCTCTGCGGCCCGCTCGAGGCGTAGAAGTCGAGACTCCCGAGCTCATCAATCTTGTTCTTGTCATGCGTGGTGAACCAATCATTCGAAGCCGACAGAGCCTCTTTTTCTTTGAGCTTCACATCGGGAGGAATAAACGGGAACGAAATAAGCCGCTGTGCGACTTCGGTAGCGCCCGTTGGTGCCGAGCGCTCAAGTACAGATGGATTCCCCAAAGGCAGAGATTCGTTTGACTTCATGGTTCAATCATCAGTGGGGCCGTATCGCGCAATTGTCTAAGAAAAACGTCTCGACGAGCAGCTAAAAACATCAAAATTTTCGGGGAGCCCTGCGCAACGGAAAGTCCCCAGCGGACGAATTACAAGTTATGCCGAAGGAATGGTACGTCAGTTTTCACGGTGGTGAAGAGAAAGCATCGCTAAACAATATCCACGTCTATTCGACGGACGGAAACAAACTACGAAAAGCTTTAAACAAAAAGAGTCTTCCCGAGGGCGTCAAACTTCGTGAGCTCCGCGGATTCGTATTCGGGCCGGATCAAAATCTGTATGTCGTCAATGCGTATTTCGAATATAGCCAAGTCCTGAAGTTCAATGGGACGCTCAACGAAAATGGACAGCACGACTTTGCCGAAGTCTTCGTAAAACGCCACGCCGAGATCAATCCCGGAATCGATCACCCCTTCAACGTAGCGTTTGATTCCGAAGGCGATCTCTACGTTTCGAGTCAAAATACAAATCTCATCGCGAGATATCACGGGCCCGCCAGCAAAACAGGCCGACCGGGCATGCCGATGCCCCTTCCAGAGAGTCTTGATCCCGAGGTGGACCTACCGCCCGGAACGTTCGTTCCATCAGCGAAGCTTGTGTCAAACGGTCTCATGGAAGTCAGAGCAGTAGTTTTTGCACCGAATAACGATTTGTATGTCGCCGATCGGGCTGCCGATTGCGTACGAATTTATGAGGCTCGCACAGGCCGCCATTTGCGAAACCCTATTTCCCGAAGGGACAAGCTCGACAGGCCGATCCATTTGTTGCTCAGCCCGGACCGCCGCTATCTTCTAATTGGAAGCGGCGGGAACGATTCAATTTTGCGACATGATCTTCGGCAGGGCACTACGAGCGTCTTTGTAGCACCAAAATCTGGAGGCCTTAATGGCCCAGCTGGAATGGCATTCGGAGACGATGGCTTCCTTTACGTTGCGAGTCGCAATTCAAGGGAAATACTTCGTTACGGTTCGATTGATGGCCGGCTTCGCGGAAAGCCATTCATTAAGGACTTGGCGGACAACCCGGAGTTTTTAATGCTGGTGGACCGTTAGGCTTTTGCAGTAACGATTGAACCAGTGTTGCTCACCCGCTCACTGCCTTCCTTCAAAAAGATTGACCGTGCCCTCAAAATTTCGCATTAACAAATGGTCATGAAGAATCACCTTACTATGGCATCGCTGATTACGTCGCTGATCCTATCCGGGTGTGCCTCCGTAAACACGGCACATACCCCACCTGAGGGTACCTCGGAAAGGAATGCAATTCTGCAGGCAGTTCACCATGCTCTGGCCCGCCAGGGACGGAAGAACCTGGTGCTGATTGTTCCGTACCTGAAGGTTCATAACGGATGGGCCTGGATACAGGTCAACCCGCAATCAGCAGACGGAAAGCAACACTACGAATCGCAATCCGGGCTCCTGCAGCAGCAGGCGAACAAATGGAAGCTATTGGAATGGATGCCGGCCGAGGAGGGAACTGATTACAAGAAATACTTCGCCAACCTGAAAGCCAAATACCCATCCGCGCCGGCTGACATTTTCCCTCAGTGACCGGCCGTACCTGAATAAGAAATCTCATCCAGGAATCGCCAGGCTGCATGCGTCCGTAACTTACGTCGTAATTCCCCGCCCGCCCGATACCTAATTACCCTTCCTGAATCACTGGCTCCCGCATTTGTCGTTTTCGGAAAATCATCCACACACCCGTAAGAACGAAGCCCGCTCCTAACAAGGACGATACCGGAAACGTTTCGCCGCCTAACAACCAGCCGAGCATGACTGCACCGGGCGGTGTGATAAGAGAAATGCTTTGCAGCTGCGCCACAGTTAGTCGTGGCAGGAGCCAGTATAGAAGCAGAAACGTGAGTGCCGATCCGATGACGGCGAGATACAGCAGGCAGAACAACGCCATGGCAGTCCAGTGAAAGCGTACCGGGTTTCCATCAACGGCAAAACCCAGAACCAATAAAGGCGCAACTCCAAAAATCATCTGCCACGCTGCAAGCATGGCGGGTGCGAGCTGGATCGAACGCGCCTTAACCAAAACATTGGCGAAGGCGGCGCTGGCAGCTCCAATAACAACTCCTAACCCACCCCAGAAAGCAAGCGACCCATGGAAACCAAGCAGCCGCGCACAGATCACCGCGACGCCGCCAAGCGCGATGATCGCACCGGCGAGCTTCTCCAAACGTAGCGGTTCATCCGGCAGCATCCAATGTGCGAAGATCATTCCAAAGATCGGAATGGTTGCCTGCAGGACAGCAGCAAGACCAGATGAGACGTGTAGCTCTGCCCAGAACAGCAAGGTGTAGTTCACAGCGAACATGAGAATCCCAGTAATCGCCAGGACTACATAGTCCTTGCGGCGTAGCGGGAGCAATCGGGCGCGGCCGATCGAAACAGCTAGCAGCACAGCGATTGCGATCAGAAAACGAATCGCCACAAACGAAATCGGCGGCAGATCGCGGAGACCGATCTTGATGGCCAGCCAGGTCGAACTCCAAACGATACAAAGCGTCAGCCACGCAACCGGCACGCCCCATCCTGCTTCGGGCTGCCAACCGCGTTTCACCGATGCGCTTTTCGTTTCCATCTGCGCGCGACCATCGCGCGTTGGCTACAATAGGTAAAGTGAGCTCGCTCGCGTTGCATCAAACCCGCGAGAAATCCTCGGCACGGCAGCGAGATTACGCCAGCCATTTTGACTCCTGTACGCCCTGCAAAGCAAGCACGAGAACGATTTCAAAGCATGGTGACGAGTTGCTCAGCTCGCCGCTGGCGAAAATCCAATTCGCACGTATAATGATTGCCATGAAATCGAAACGTAGCTTCGCCAGCAAGGTTCTTCTGATTTTTGGTTTTATATGCGCAATTTTTATCACCACTCTTGCGCAAGGGGGTCCCACGTCTGGTTATCTGCGGTCTCGTCATATTCCGCCTGGTCACCTGACCGTGGACAGGGCGCCGAACTTCGGATGGAATATCGCTTACAATCTGCAGATTGATGGCAGAACCGTCGCGAACGTCGCACAGGGTCACACCTATAACACCTGGCTCTCAGCGGGCCCCCATGTCTTGACCGTGCAGAAGGTGCCAGCCTTAGGCTATACCGTGCCAACTTCGACAACAGTGACCATCCAACCGGGGGCGGAGTATCTTTTCGTTGCCATGTGGGACTCAGGTTTGGTTTATCTCCAGCCAGCAGGAGCCTGGCTGACCCCCGGCGCGCACTGGCAACTTCACGGTGATGGTGCCCCATAGCGGCGTTACTTTTTGGTTTTATCAGCGCGCGAGGATTGCGCCTCAGCGGCAATTCGTAAAGTTCCCGCCGCCCATGCGACCCCTTCAGTGAGAACCGTGTTAAGCTGAGTCGCGTTAGAAACTGTCACCTGGTGACTAGGTTGACACTCTGTCTTCACCAGACTAGTCCGCGCGCCCTATGAAAATTGCTTAGTTCTTGCTCTGACTTTTCCCTCAGCATTTTCACTGCGGCACGCCCGAAGAGGCCGGGCCAAAACCTGGCCACATCCCGAATGGGTTCAATATCGCTTCCGAGAATGCCGATGAACATAGGATCTATTTATTTTCCTTGCGTTTGAACATGCAGTCCGTTAAACGCGAGCATTCAACGCCTTAACTCACATGACATCATTCATTCAGCTCACACAAAACCTCCTTTTCCATAACGCCTTGTTGCTCGCGCAAGTCGAATACAACTACAGCAGCGAGGGCAAGCCTCCCAGCCCGGCTTCGATGATCGTCGGACTGCTCATCGCGCTGTTCCTGATCGTGGCGATGTGGAAAGTCTTCACGAAAGCCGGCCAGCCCGGCTGGGCCTGTATCATCCCAATCTATAATCTCTATGTCTGGTGCAAGATTGTCGGTCGACCCTGGTGGTGGATTCTCCTGATGCTGATTCCCTTCGTGAACTTCATCATTGCGATCATTCTGGGTATCGATATGGCGAAGAGCTTCGGCAAAGGCGCCGGGTTCGGAATCGGTCTTGCTTTACTGGGAATCATTTTTTTGCCGATTCTCGGTTTCGGCAGTGCACAATATCAGGGCCCTGCGGTTACGGCGCCTTCTCAACCGCCGCCGCGGCCTTAGGAAAGCGGCTCTTCTTGATTTGCGCTGGCCGCGCCAAGCGGCGCTACAGGACCCAGTTCGGTTTCCGCTTTTCGTTAAAGGCGGCGATGCCTTCGCGCGCTTCGGCAGATTCCCGGGCTTGGATATGATATTTCAGCGCAAGGTCGACGTCTTCCTTTACTGAACGTCCCCAGAGTTCCTCAATCAATCGCTTGGTTTGCGCCAGCGCACCAGGCGCCCCTTGCAACGCTGACTGGGCGAACTTCATCGCTTCACTAATCAAAGCATCCTTGGCAACGACCCGATTCACCAGCCCAATTTCCCTTGCGCGTTCAGCGTCAATCAACTCCGAACCTAACAGCAACTCGCGCATGTTTCGTTCGCCGACTTGTCGCCGAAGAAAACTCATAACTAATCCGGCGACGAGCCCGCGCCGCACCTCGGGATACCCAATCTTGGTTCCTTGCGCGGCGACCACAAAATCGCATGCCGACATAATGCCTGCTCCGCCTGCAACCGCCGCGCCATGCACTGCGGCGATGGTAATCAAATGTGTTTGGCTAATCGTGATCAACGTGTTCGCAACCATCTGCGCGGTTTCGTGCGCTTTCGTCTGGTCGGCCGCCTCCTTTAGGTCGAGGCCGGTGCAAAAAGCCGCGCCCGCGCCGCGCAAAATAATTACTCCTGAAAGCTTTCGGCATTGATCCGAAGCGACTTTAATAGCCGTGCACAGCTCGGTGAGTAGCTCAAGAGTAAGCGCGTTACGGCGCTCAGGCCGGTTCAGAGTTACGACAGTGACTTGCGGAGCTTGTTTTTCAATAAGAACGACAGGCATGGAGCGAATGACGAATGTCGAATCAAACCTGGATAACCCCAGTGTGGAAGTGTCCGTTGGGCATAGGCCGCGAGACATATTCTAACAAGCGAATCAACACATCGCGGGTTTCGTGCGGTTGAATAATCGCATCCACCCAGCCGCGGGCGGCGCCGTAGCGAATATCAGTTTGTTCTTCATAGCTCTGTTTTACCTTTGCGCGAAGTTCCTCGAGTTCTTCGTGGTTCGCTTTTTTGTCACCTCGTTCGCGAGCGCGAGCGAGAATCGAAAACACAGTGTCTGATGCCTGAGCCGCACCCATCACGGCATAGCGCGCGGTCGGCCACGCAATGATAAACCGCGGATCATACGCCTTACCGCACATCGCATAATTTCCGGCGCCAAAGGATCCGCCAACGACGACGGTGATCTTAGGCACAATGGAATTACTGACTGCATTCACCAGTTTCGCCCCACTGCGAATGATACCACTCTGTTCTGCGTCGCGTCCGACCATGAAACCAGTCACATCTTGGAAAAAAATGATCGGCAAGCCAGTTTGATTGCAGTCCATCACAAAACGCGCCGCCTTGTCAGCGCTATCGGGATAAATAACGCCGCCCATCTGAATGCCTTCCTTCCTGGTCCTGACCTGCAAACGTTGGTTAGCTACAATTCCCACAGGCCGCCCACCGATGCGCGCGTAGGCAGTCACGATCGTTTTGCCATGGTCCGCCTTGTATTCATCCATTGAGTCTGCATCGATGATGGTGGCCAGCAGATCGCGCGCATCGTAATTTTTCTGGCCGTCGAAGCTGATCAGATCATAAACGGCATCGGGGTCTTTTGCCGTTTTCGGTCCTTCCGTTGGTGTTTTCGATTGTTTAGATTGTTGTGCTTCAGGTAACAAGGCGACTAGCGAACGAAGACGCTTGAGACAGGACGAATCATCCTGCTCGAAAAAATCCACCGTCCCGCTTATTTCCGCGTGCATTTGCGCGCCACCCAGTTCTTCGGCATCGACAATCTGGCCAATCGCTGCTTTCACCAGAGAAGGGCCAGCCAGATACAGGCCGCTGCCTTTCGTCATCAAAATTTTGTCGCATAGAACCGGGAGATAAGCTCCGCCGGCGACACAATTACCCATGATCGCGGCAAACTGCGGAATGCCAGCCGCGGAAATCACAGAGTTATTGCGAAAGATTCTACCGAAATCATCTTCATCCGGGAAAATTTCATCCTGCATCGGCAGGAACACGCCCGCGGAATCGACGAGGTAAACGAGCGGCAGCGAACACTCGAACGCGATTCGTTGAGCGCGAATGACCTTCTTGGTTGTTTGCGGAAAGAACGCGCCGGCCTTCACAGTCGCGTCGTTGGCGATGATCATGCAGGGAATACCAGCGACGTTGCCAATACCGGCGACGACTCCGGCCGCAGGAATCTTTCCCCATTGCTCGTACATTTTGTAAGCAGCCCAGAGCCCGATCTCAAAAAACGGTGAACCTTTATCGAGCAAATGGCTGAGTCGCTCGCGCGCCGGTAACCTTCCCATCTTGCGCTGTCGCTCGTGACCGGCCTTGCCTCCGCCTTCCCGCAGCGCGGCTTCCTCCTTCGCAATCGCCGCACAATGCGCGCGCAACACTTCACTAGTGCCGGATGCAGATGAATGAGCCATGATGCGAAGCACGCTTAATCCGCAAAGATGCCTCAATCAAGCTGCAGTCGCGAACGGTGTAATCCATCTTCCAAGGTACGGCGGCGTTTCACAGAAACGCCCTGCAATTGGTAAGAGCCGTCACAATTTATCAGCGTGGCGGTTTTTTGTTTTTGATTCGAGCGCTTCCTCCTCTTGCAGCAAATCTTCAAACGGCCGATAGAAATTTGCATAAAACGGATAAGGCCGGTCGGGTCTTGCGGGCAGGTAGCGCCAGTGCTTGTACATCCAGAGCCACGGCCCCGGATTCTTTCGCACATAAGGTTCAACTGAATTCCAGCATACCTGTGCGATTTGCTGATGAGTCATGTCAGCCGTGCGCGCGATCTTTGGATGAAAGATCAATCGATAACGCCCATCCGGTAGAGGTTCGCAATGCGCGGGAATGATGGGAACGCCCGTTTGTTCCTGGAGCCAGGCATGTGCGGAGGTCACACTTGTCTTTAATCCGAAACAGTCAATCACCACTGCCCCCTGGGCGGGTGGCACCGTTAGATCGACCAGCAGCGCGGTGCGCCCGTTGCGTCGGAGTACTTTGTAAAGCCGAACGATGCCGCGTTCGCGCGGAACCAGCTCGTGACCAGATTGCTCGCGTAATTTCTTAAAAATTGGATCAAGCAACGAATTTTTGAATTCCTGGGAGATGATTGTGCCTTTGAGATCGAGGAAACCACAGGCCAAACTGAGCCATTCGAAGTTGCTGTAGTGATAGCAGGCAATAAGTATGCTGCGCTCCGGCCCTGTGTCGCGTGCGGTCTCCTCGAAATTCTGCAATTCGATATACCGCGAGAAATTTTCCTGTGTCAGGCGCGGGCTCCACAGCAAATCGACCATGGTCCGCGCGAAATATTGAAATGATTCCCGCGCAATCTTGCGTCGGGCATCGGGAGAAAGTTGATCCCCAAAGGCGGCCTCCAGATTTCTCAGCGCGACTTGAAACCGGGGCCGATCAAGGAAGCTGAGCAGCGCTCCTACGGTCCGGGCAAGATGATAGCAAACCCTTCGCGAACACAATGGGATGAGTTTTGTGGCAAGAAGGAGCCCTAGCCATTCAAGCCGGTAGCGAAGCCGTTTCCATCGCGAAGGCATTGCGCACTGTAAACGCTGCCCTCGGCAGAACGCCAATGACGAATGTCTAATTAGGAAGGAATGATGAAACCTGAATGACGAAGGAGAACACCTCGCGCTTGGTTACTTGAACATCTGAGCTTAGCCCACTTACCAGCCCTGGCCGGGATTGCTTACTGGAGGAAGAGCCTTGCGAAATTCAGCCTGTTGCCGCTCCGCGTCCAGTTGTTGTTGAGCTTCGCGAGTCTGCTGCTCCGGACTGGGACCGGTGGAGCCACAGCCGGAGAGTACGACGATAATCCCAGGGATTAGAACCAGCGTGGTTACCAGCCTTTTCATAGGGCAACAACGATAGTCAAGCTGTTGAGTGCGGCAACCTCACGAAAAGCCATCAAAATAACCAAACCCTAAAGCCGCTTAATTCCCTTACTCGGATCGTTTGTCCGCTACCAACTGCAGATAATCGCGTTCGAGAGCCTTTAATCGTTCGATAATTTCATTTAACGCAAGTTCGTTGTTCAAATTTATTTGATAATCGATTTCAGCGCGAAGTCGGTCTTTGTGAGACTGGCGATTTTGCGCCATTAAAATTATCGGCGCTTGCAGTACCGCGACCATGTTAATCATGGTGCTCAGCATGATATAGGGATAGGCATCGAAGCCGCGGTTTGAAAGAAGCCAGCTGTTTATCACCACCCATATGTTGAAAAAGAGCAGAGCAGCAATGATGAATTTCCAACTGCCGCCAAATTCGGCGATGACATCAGCCGCCCGATCAGCAAGCGTCAATTGTGCCGCTTCCTCCACGTTGACGTTGCGCGTGGCGCTTCGGCGTAACAGTTCATCGGTATGCCGCAACCGGTTGGCAAGCGCAGTCAGCATTTCCAGTGCGATGTCCGGACTGCTCCGCATAAAAGAAAGAAAATGCTCACGCGAGAGCACGGCCAACTGCGCATCCTCTGCCACAACCGCATCGGCCGAGCGTCGCTGACCGTCGATCAACGCCATTTCGCCGAAGAAATCGCCGCGATCCAATTCGGTCAGGGTCACCTCGCGTCCATCTACGGTATGAACGCAAATCCGGACTTTCCCGCGCTCGATCAAATACATCGCATCACCCTGGTCCCCGGCACGGAACAAAGAGGTGCCGGCTTTAGAATCGAGGCTCTCCAGCAGGTGACATAATTCAGCTGCAGCCTCGTCATCGAGCGATTCAAACAGCGGCACGTGGCGCAGTGTGTCGATGGTCATTCGCAGAAAAGCAATGGAACTCGCACAGACTAGCGGCAATTCACGTTGCCGAGAAGCTCCAATTATCCGGCCCTGTAAATGTCCGCTGTCTCAGCGAAAGGCTCGCAATGCTGCCGCATGCGGCGCGGCAGCCGCGATGGAGGCGTAAAGCAAAGTTTTTGCATGACATTGATCGGGCCATTCTGTTATTGCTCAGTTCAACGCCGAATCTCGCGTTTCTTAGGAGGAACTATGCTTCATCTTATCTGGTACATCATTGTCGGTTTCATTGCGGGCTGTATCGCGAAAGCGCTGCTGCATACACATCTGTCGATCACCTGGACAATTGTGCTTGGCATCGTAGGCTCGCTGATCGGCGGAGCGGTAACGCATTTGTTTTATCCGCCGAGTGCGGGCGGCCGATTCCATCCCGCCGGATTGATCGTTTCTATTCTGGGAGCGATCCTCGTCCTCTATCTTTGGCACAAGTTCAGACTGCACGTGCCTCGCGGATAGAATGACCAGCGAACGTGAAAAGAGTCATCTTTTTGTGTCAATGGATATTTGCAGCGGCAATCTCCATTTTTCTCTGTCTCACGCTTAGTGCATTCGCGACCGAGACAGAACGAAAGATCGCCTTTGCTCGCGGTGGCACCGATGTATGGATTGCCAACCTTGACGGTACCGCCGCAAAAAAGATCTGCCATGGAGTCTACCCAGATATTTCACCTGACGGTGCAGGAGTCGTGATCAGAGGGGTATCAGCCAACGCATCGGTCGGTATCTGACATGTAAGAGTCCGTCATTCAGGATGTCCCTGCTCCATCGGCTGCGCATTGACTTAGACCCGTTCGCTTCTAGGTTGAAGTGGCGTTCGCTCGCGCCGTGCGAACTGTGAAAAGCGTTCTTTTTG
>WNFQ01007370.1_pt1 | contig 10808 bp, 13 predicted proteins | sample 5400171 | NCBI WGS metagenome assembly WNFQ01 (sample SAMN13153356, study PRJNA577476) | soil metagenome | isolation source: 20 cm soil under Madrone tree | place: USA:California | collected 2016-06-14 | reverse complement strand
GCGCAGGAACTCGGCGAGCGACTCGACGTTCTTGCGGCTGAGCGCGTAGATGATGCCACTCTCGCCGGCGGCCGCGCGGCGGCGGACGTAGGCGAGGAGGTCTGTGCGCGAGCCGCGGCCGTCGCCCTTCTTGTGCGCCCAGAGCGTGAGGTTCGAGCGGTAGAAGGAGCCTTTGAAGCCGTCGGGCTTCACCATGCCGAGCTGGCGGATGATGTCGCCGGCGACGCGCCGCGTGGCCGTCGCCGTCAGCGCCAGGATCGGGATACCGCCGAGCTCCTGCTTGAGGCCGCGCAGACGCCGGTACGACGGGCGGAAATCGTGGCCCCACTCCGAGATGCAGTGTGCCTCGTCGACGACGACGAGCGAGATGCGTACGCCAGCGAGCAAATTGCGCAGCGAGCCCTCGAGGCCCTCGGGCGCGACGTACACGAGCTCGTACTCGCCGGCGCGCAGGCGGCGCAGCGTCGCGCGGCGCTCCTCGAATTCCAAGCTCGAGTTGACGACGGCGGCCCGGAAGCCATTCCGCACCAGCGCGTCGACTTGGTCCTTCATGAGCGAGATGAGCGGGCTCACGACGAGCACGGTGCCGTCGAGGAGGCGCGCCGGGATCTGGAACGTCAGCGACTTGCCGGCGCCGGTCGGCATGACGCCGATGCAGTCGCGGCCCTTGATCACGGCGTCGATGATGCGCGCTTGTCCGGGACGAAACTCGTCGTAGCCGAAGACGCCGGTCAGGACGTCGCGTGGAGTCGGTGCGCGGGGCGCGAGCGGCAGCTGTTCGATGGTCGCGTTCTATAGAGCGCTTGCCTCCGAGGCGCAACGCCGATAGTACCGCTCGGACTTCCGCGGCACCCGTTCCACACAAAAGGAGCCCACATGCGAACGATCGTCACACTGCTCGTAGTCATCGTGTTGATGCTGCCGAGCTGCAGCAGCAAACCGGGGGACGAGCAGGCGAGTGCCGCGAGCGATGCGGCACCGGAGCTCACGACCGATGACGATAAGGCGTTCTACGCGTTCGGACTGAACTTGAGCCAGCAGCTCGCCAACTTGAACTTGACCGAGCACGACCTGGCGAATCTGAAAGCCGGACTCACCGACGGCGTCTTGAAGCGCCCGCCGAAAATCGAGGCCAAGCAGTACCAGGCGAAGTTCCAGGAGATCGCCAAGGCGCGCACGAACGCCGGCGCCGCGACCGCGAAGAAAGAGGGACAAGACTTCGCGGACAAGGCCGCCGCCGAGAAGGGCGCGCAGAAGACCGCGGCGGGCGCGGTATACCAGGAAATCACGGCCGGCACCGGCGAGTCGCCGAGCGCGACCGACAAGGTGAAAGTCCACTACAAAGGCACGCTCACCGACGGTACGGTCTTCGACAGCTCGATCGACCGCGGCCAGCCGGCGACGTTTCCGTTGAATCAGGTGATCAAGTGTTGGACCGAGGGCATTCAGCTGATGAAGGTCGGCGGTAAAGGCAAGCTCATCTGCCCGTCCGACGTCGCCTACGGCGACACCGGCCGGCCGCCGACGATCAAGCCCGGCGCAACGCTGGTCTTCGAGGTCGAGCTCCTCGGCATCGAGAAGTAGGGAGAACGCACATGGCACTCAAGCAAGGTGACAAGGTTCCCGACGTCAAGCTGACCGAGATGGTGGATGGGCGTCCGTCGCAGGTGTCGCTGGCGGAGCTCTCGAAAGGGAAGCGCGTCGTCGTGTTCGCCGTTCCCGGCGCCTTCACGCCGACGTGCTCGATGAAGCACCTCCCGGGCTTCGTCGATCAGAACGCCGCGATCCGCGCCAAAGGCGTCGACGAGATCGTCTGCATCTCGGTGAATGACGCGTTCGTCATGGACGCGTGGGGCAAGCACAGCAACGCCGGCGGCAAGGTGCGCATGCTCGCCGACGGCAACGGCGAGTTCACCCGCGCCGTCGGCCTCGCGCTCGACGCCTCCGGCTTTGGTATGGGCCAGCGCTCGCAGCGCTACGCGATGATCCTCCGCGACGGCACCGTCGAGGCGCTCATGCCCGAGCCCGGCCCGGGGCTGAGCGCGTCGAGCGCCGACGCGGTGCTGGCGAAGCTGTAGTACGGAATGGCGACGCCGCGAAGGCGGCGTCGCCATCATCCATCCGCGGGCGACCCGGCGCTCGTCGGTTCGATCACGATCAGCTGCGGGCGCGTCATGTCCGGCAGCATCGTCGCGATCCCGTCCTTCAGTCGCGCCACCGCCGCCTCGATGTCGCGCGTCCGCAGGTCGTCGCGAAAGTGGATACGGAGGGCGATGAAAAGCGACTCCGGCCCGATGTGCAACGTCCGCACGCTCGTCACCGCGACCGCATCGCGCTCCGCGGCAACAGCGTCACAGATCCGCGCCATCGTCGTGGGCGTCGCGGCCTCGCCGAGCAAGAGCGAGTACGTATCGTAGGCGAGAAAGCCCGCAACGGCGATCAAGATCACCCCGATCAACCCGGACGCTAGCGCGTCGTAGAGCTCGCTGTTCGTCCATTGCGACAGCGCCAAGCCGGCGGCGGCGATCGCGATCGACACCAGCGCCGCCGAGTCCTCGAGGACGACGACGAGCACGGTCGGGTCACGCAGATCACGCAAGTACTCCGAGAACGACCGGCGCGCTTTCGCGCGCGCGAACGCGCGTCCGCCGACGACGAGCGATCCCGATTCGAACACGAACGCGCCGGCGAGCACGGCGTACCCCCAAAAGTAGCTCTCATGCGGCTCCGGGTAGAGCAACGTCCGTACCGCCTCCCAGATCGCGAACCCGCCGCCGAGGCTGAAGAGGAGACCGGAGACGACGAACGCCCAGAAGTACACGTCGCGGCCATGCCCGAGCGGGTGGCGCTCGTCCGGCGGACGGCGGGCGAGCCGCATGCCGAGGAAGAGCAGCACCTCATTGCCGGTGTCGGCGATCGAGTGCAGTGTTTCCGCGAAGATTGCCGCGCTGCCAGTCGCCGCGGCGGCAATGCCCTTCAGGAACGCCAGCGCGACGTTGCCGAGCAGCGCCGCGATGACGGCCCGCTTCGAATCTTCCGCCATGTGCACCCGCCCTTCGTCACGAGCTACCGTGAATCCGGCGCTCGATACCGCCAAGCGCACGCAACGTCACGTAGACGAGCGCGGTCGTGCCGAGCGCAACGGCGGTCTGCGTCAGCGCCACCGCGGCGCCGATCGCCGACGCCATCAGCAACGAGGCCGCGGTCGTGAGCCCCTCGACGCGCTCCTCGGTGCTCTGACGCCGGATGATCGTCCCGGCTCCGAGGAAGCCGACACCGGTGATGACCGCGCTGAGAATGCGCAGCGGGTCGGCGCGTACCCCCGGAACGAGCTCCGGACGATCCGTTTGTAGAATGATCACCTCACCGAGCGTCACGAGAAACGCCGCCGCGCCGCTGACCAGCATGTGCGTTCGCAGACCGGCCGGCTTCCGCTGCCACTCGCGCTCGTAGCCGATCACGGCGCCGAGGACCATCGCGAGGCCGATGTGCGCCAACGCGATCAGCTGCGCGCCGTCGAAGCCGACGAGTCCGGTCATTCGCCCAGCGTAGCGGGCATGCCGCCGATACGCACGGCACGAGACGGGGTCGCCTACATGTCGCCGAAAGGGACTGACCGGAGCCAGTCTCAGGCGACGCGGCGATGACCGGGTTTCCGCCCTCGCCGGGCGACGCGCTCCGCTGGACGGTTCCGCGGCGCGTGCACTACTAGTCACAATGGAACGGGAGGATACCAATGGGAGCGACGGCCGATCTCGAGGGATTCAACCAGCGGATCGCCGACGCGATGCTGGCATCGAAAGACCAAGGCGGCGGACTGCCGCAGTATCTCGGTATCCAATTGCGGGAGTTCACGGCGGGACGCCTGGTCGCGACGATGGAGGTGCGCCCCGAGCTGGTGACGCCGATGGGCGCAATTCACGGCGGCGTCATGGCCGGGTTCGTCGATCATTGCCTCGGCTGCGTCCTCTATCCATTGATGAAGCCGGGGCAATGGGCGGCGACGACCGAGTTCAAGCTCAACTACCTGCGCGCGGTGAAGAGCGGCACGCTCACCGCCGAGTCGACCGTGCTCGCGATGGGCCGCCGTTCCGCGGTCGTCCGCGTCGAGGTGACGAGCGACGGCGCCCTCGCGTGCGTCGCGCAAGGGACGCTGCTCGTCTCCGAGCCGCCGAGCGGCAAGTGACACGCGCGCGGCCAGGCGAGTCGGTGGACGCGAACGACGTCGAGCGCCGGCTCGACGCGCTCGCCGCACGCCACTGGTCGTCGGCCGAGGAGGTCAATCGTCTCACGCTCGGGAGCGGTGACGCCGAGGTGACGCTGTACGGGTCGCCTGCCGCGACGGCCGCGTTCGTCGACACGCTGACCGCCGCCGGCGACGCGCTGCACGACGCGCGGGTCGAAGCCGCGACGCTGCGCACGCGCGTCGAGCAGCTCGAGCGCGCGCGCGACGCGGCGGGGTCGCGCGCCGCCGCACCGTCGACGCTCGCCGCGGCAGCAAGCGCGTCGCACGAACGCGACCGCGACGCCGCCCATGGCGCACTCGAGAACGTCCCGGCGTCGCTCATCGCGCCCTTTCATCCCGACGCGCGTACGCTCGCGACGGCCAAGGAGAACCCGCTCGTCGCGCTCGCGGTGCAGGCGACGAAAGCGATGCAACCGGACGCCTCCGAGCTCGAACGGGCGCGTCTCTTGGCGATGGCGTACGCCGCGAGCACCGGTGACCTCGAGCGATTCTGGACCGCGCGCGCGCAGCGCTCTGCGAAGAAGATGCAGCCGGGCGCCGGCGAAAGGAGCAAGAAGAAATGAAACCCAAGATCGAGAAATCCGAGGACGAATGGCGGAAGGATCTCACGCCCGAGCAGTACGCCGTCTGCCGGCAGAAAGGCACCGAGCCCGCCTTCACCGGCCGGTACTGGGCTCATCACGACCCCGGCATGTACCGCTGCGCCGCGTGCGGCGAGCCGCTCTTCACGTCCGACACGAAGTTCGACTCCGGCACCGGCTGGCCGAGCTTCACCGCGCCCGCCGACGACGCGAGCGTCGCGACCGAGGATGACCGCTCGCACGGCATGCGCCGCACCGAGGTGATGTGCGCCACGTGCGGGGCCCACCTCGGCCACGTCTTCGACGACGGTCCCGGCCCGACGGGACAGCGCTACTGCATCAATTCGGTGTCGCTCGACTTCGATCCGAAGAAGGAGTGATCCCGCCGCAGCGCGCCCTCGAGGATGACGCGGCCGAGGAGCGTGCGCTGTGCGCGCCCGAATATGCATTGCAACTCAGCAGGCAGATTGAGAATCACGAGCGCCGTCGCTATGGGGAAGAATCTCGCATGCGAGCCAGTCGATCGCAGTCCATGAATGCAGCGGCCGCTGGGCAGCGCTCACAGCCGTCCAATTGCCGCGAGCGCGTGGCGCAGCGACTGGCGGGCGCGGAAAAAGTCCGCCCAGGGATCCGAACGCGCCGCGCGCTCGCGCATCGTCGCGATCGTGAAGCGCGTCGGGTCGAGCTGCGGCGTCACCTCGGACCACGCGAGCGGCGTCGACACGGTCGCGTGCGGGGCGCGGCGGACGCACCACGGCGCGGCGACGGTCTGCGCGAAGGTGTTGCGCGCGGCATCGAGGTAGACACGGCCACGGCGCGCCGCGATCGCGAACTCGGTCGTGAGCTCGGCGGGGTACGAGCGCGCGAGGAGTGTGCCGAGGCGGTCGGCGAACGCGCGCACTTCGTCGGCATCGGGGCCGACGGCGATCGGCACGAAGACGTGCAGGCCTCTTTTGCCGGAGGTCTTCGCGAACGCGACGATCTCGAGCGCGTCGAGCGCCTCCTTGACGCGCAGGCCGGCGCGCGCCGCGTCGGCGAAGCGGCCGGAGTCGGGATCGAGGTCGAAGCAGACCCAATCCGGCTGGCGCGGCGTCGCGGCGCGGCTCCCCCACACGTGAACGGCGATGCACCCGAGGTTCGCGAGCGCGAGCTGGGTCTCGAGCCGGCCGCCGACGACGTAGTGCTTCGTCACCTTCGCGTGGACGATCGTCTGCGTCGGCGTATCGGGCGGCATGCCCGCCGGCTTCTCCTTCTGGAAGAAGCAGCTGCCGAGCATGCCGTTCGGGCAGCGCTTCAGCGACAGCAGCCGGTCGCGCACGTACGGCCGGAGCTTGGGAAAGATGTCGGCGTAATACTGGACGAGGTCGAGTTTCGTGTAACCGTCGTCGGGCCAAAAGACCTTCTGCGGGTTCGAGACGACGATCGGCAGCTCGCGCGCGCCACGTTCCGCCGCCGTCCGCGGCCGCGCGGTCTTCACACGCGCTCCGGCAGTCGGCACTCGCGCGGCGACTTGTCGTCGCGGAGGCCGAGAAAGACCGGCTGGCGGAGCTTGCGGTCGGCGGTCCACTCGTGGAACGCGATCTGCGCGACGAGTTTCGGCGCCAGCCACACGGCCGTCCTCTCGCGCGGCGGATCGGCGAACGCCGGCGCAGCGACGACCAGCGGTTGGAACTGGCGATAGAGCGTCGCGAGCGTGTCCACGGAGAAGCCGGTCCCGACCTTGCCGACGTAGCGCAGCTTGCCGGCGCGATCGTACGCGCCGAGGAGCAGCGCGCCGAAGTACGGCCGGGTCCCGCCCGGTGCGGTGTAGCCGCCGATCACGAGCTCTTCTTCCTGGTGCACCTTGACCTTCAGCCACTTGGTGCTGCGCCCCTCGACGTACGGCGCGCTCGCGTCCTTGGCGACGATGCCTTCGAGGCCGCGGCGCTTCGCGAGCGCGTAGGCCTTCTCGCCGTTGGGCGCGAGACGGCGCGCCGCGAACATGCGGCGGCCACCGCGAATCGCGCGCTCGAGGACGGCGCGGCGCTCGACGAGCGGCCGCGGGCGGAGATCGCGGCCGTCGCAGTACAGGCAATCGAAGACGGCGTAGACCAGCGCGCTCTCGCCTTGCTGGAGAAGCTGGAAGCGCGAGACCCGCGCCTGGTCGAAGCCGACGACCTCGCCGTCGAGGACGAGCGTCCGCGGCCGCAGGCGCCGCACGTCGGCGGCGACGTCGGCGAACGTAACCGTACGGTCCTTGGCGTTGCGCGAGCAGAGCGTGACCTTGGCGCCGTCCTTGTAGGCGAGGATGCGATAGCCGTCGTATTTCTCCTCGTACACCCAGCCGGGACGGTGAAACGGCGCGTCGACGAGCGTCGCAAGCATCGGCGCGACGCGGAACGGCACGCGCTCGCTCGACGGCGTTCGCTCACGCGCTGGCACGCGATCGCTCAGGAGCGCGCCCGGCTCGACTTCCAGACCGACGGCTTGCGCCGGCGCTTCTGCGCCGTCACCGCGGCGGGATTGTGGATCAGCTTGCGGAGTGCCGCCTCGGGGTCGCCCGACGCGGCTTTCGTGACGTCGCCGCCCTCCTGGAACGCGATCTCGGCGAGGAGACGCTTCGACACGACCGAGCGCGGCGCCGTGTCCGCGATGTCCTCGCCGGTCGCGGCGTCGTCGCGGTGCTTGATGAGGAGCCACGTCGGCCGCCCGGCGCCGCCCGCGCCGGGATAGCTGCGCGTCCGCACGAGCACCCACGACCCGGAGAGCTTCTCGCCGTGCAAGGTGAGCTTGAGCTCGCCCTTGCGGAGGGCGGCGTCGACGTCCGGGCTCTCCGGCGTCCACGTGCCGCGATCCCAGATCATCACGGTCCCGCCGCCGTACTCGCCGGCGGGGATGATGCCTTCGAACTCGGCGTACTCGAGCGGGTGATCCTCGGTCTGCATCGCCAGGCGCTTCACGCTCGGGTCGAGCGACGGGCCTTTCGGCACCGCCCACGACAGCAACACGCCGTTCCACTCGAGACGGAAGTCGTAGCCGACCACCGCTCACTCGTGCTCGAACGCAGGCACCCGCCGGCCACCGGTCATTCGTGCTCGAACGCGGGCACCCGCCGGCCACCGCTCATTCGTGCTCGAAGGCCGCCATCCAGTGCGCCACCTCGTCGGCGGTCATCCTGCCGAGCGGCCGGACGCGCGCGTCGCGGTAGCCCCAGTGCCGCACGTCGTGCATGTACTCGCGCGAGAGACACGTGCCGCGGCAGATGTGCTCGCCGCTCGCGACGTCGGTCCGCGCCGCTCCGCCGTTGACGGTCTGCGTGGGCGCGGCGCGGTCGAGGAGGCGCCGCACCACTCGCCACGGGATCGTGTCGGCTTCCCCCGGATACGCGTACCGAAAGAGCAGCACGTGGGCGAGGAGGACCGGCCAGTGCGTCCCGAAGCGCGCGATCAGACGCTCCCACTCGAGACGACGGCCGCACGCGCGCAGCACGTGCCCGATGTCCGCGCCGTCGAAGCGCTCGCGCTCCATGATGAATGCCTTCGACCAGATCATCTCCTCGGGCGGCGTGAGCAGCACCGGAACGCCGAGGAGATCGGCCGCCTGCGCATGCGTGAACCAGGCGTCGTCGACGGCGCAGAGGCCGTTCCCGGAGCCGAAGATGACGTCGATCAGGTGATTGCCGCTGAACGCCTTCGCGAGCCAATGCGTGAACGCCACCTCGGTCCGGTAGCCGGCGTCGCGGAGGACCGTCAACACGCGCCCGCAGTCGCGCGCGCGGACGAAGATGTCGAGGTCCTTCGTATGGCGCTCGATGCCGGTGTAGAGCGCGTAGGCGTACGCGCCGCCGACGAGATACGGCGCGCGCGCGACGTTCAAGCACTCGAGGGCGTCGCGATAGAAGCGCAGCTCGGGAGCCGCACGGTCGTCGATCGCGTCGGCCACGCCCACCTTCGCTGCCGACACGGGAGCGATCATGCGACGTCCCGTTGCGCGCCGCGCGGCAGCTTGAGGATGCGGATCGGCGGCCGGCCGGGCGCGGCGGCGAGCAGCACCGGTACCGCGACGTTGTATACGGGCACGCCCGCGCTCGTCCGGCCCTCGGGACGACCTTTGTGCGCGTGTCCGTGGAACACCGCCGTCACCCCGTGCGGGTTCAGCGCCTGCTCGAGTCGGCTCGAGCCGAGAAACGGAAAGATCTCCGGCGACTCGCCCTCGACCGTGTCGCGGATCGGCGAGTAGTGCATGAGGACGATCCGCTGCGGGGTCTTGAGGCGCGTGAGCGCGGCTTCGAGCTTCACCGCCTCGTCGACGCTCTCGCGCACGAAGTGCTTCACGGCGTCCTCACCCCACGCCTGCAGCGTGCACTCGCCGAAGCCGCCTGCGAAGCCTTTCACCCCGGCGAAGCCGACGCCCTCGACCTCGCACGACTCGCCGTCGAGGACGATCACGCCGGCCTCGACGAGGATCTGCTGGAGCTCTGTGTGCTTTGCGCACTCGAAGTCGTGATTGCCGAGGACCGCGATGCGCGGCAGGTGCGACGCGGCGGCGAGCTCCTCGACGAGGATCTTCGCCTCCTCCGGAATGCCGTAGTCGGTCAAGTCGCCGCAGAGGAGGAGAACGTCGGCGTGCTCGGCGGCCCAGGCAAAGAGGTCGCGCAGCTGGCCTTGCGACGTCCGGCTGCAATGGATGTCGCCGACCGCGGCGAGTCGGACCATCCCGTTCCGTGCCGCCGGCGCCGTCACTGTCGGTGCGTCTCCCGCCAGCGCTCGTGATGTGCGCGGCCGCGCTCGTAGCCGCGGCGGAACACCTCGTCGCGGAAAATGTCGCCGTGACGCTTGGCGAGAAATGGCTCCGCCTCTTGCCAGGTCTTGCCGCGCGCGTCTGGGTGGAGCGCGGCCTCGACGCCGTGACGATAGGCCGGCTCGCGGTACTCCTCGTCCTCGGGGCGGACGCCGATCCACCAGCGCTCGCGCGCGGTGTCGAGGTCCTCGGCACCTTCCTCGCGCATCACCTTGCGTGCCGCGTCGATCTGGATGCTGTCATCGGAGAGCGCGATCACGACGGTGTGGCCTTTGCGCAGCGCGTCCTCGTAGAGGAAGAGCTCGTCCTTCGGCACGCCGGAGGAGAGCGCGTCCTCGATCGCGTTGCCGGCGACGCCGCCGCCGACCGCACCCGCGAGACCGAGCAGCGCCATCGCCACCCACCCCGCCGCGACGACCGGGCCGACGCCGGGCATGAACGCCGCGATCGCGGCACCCGCCGACGCGCCGGTCCCCGCGCCGACGACGCCGCCGATCGCCGCGCCGGTGCCGCGCTCCTCGGTATCAGTCGTCTTCACCCGCGCCGCCTGCGCGCCGTTCGCGCCGGGCGTCAGCAAGCTGACGTTCTCGCGGCTGAACCCGAGCGCGATCAGCCGCTCGCGCGTCCGCTCGGCCGCGGCCTTGCTTTCGAAGATGCCGACGGTGCTGTGCATGGGAAGCCTCCTTTCACCGCGCGCCACCCCACCTTCCGGTGCCGCTCCGGAGCGGCGTCTCGTCGGTGCCGGCTTCCAGGTCGCAATCGCCGTGCCGGAATGCGCGCGCTGCGCCATTGCCGTGGAGGCACGGCCATCGGCACCGCGGCCCGTCGTCGTGCTGCCGACCAGCGAAGCCGAGCACATTCGGCAGCGCGAGCATGGTAGAACTTTCAACGTCCCTGCCCGCGTCGCGACGCCGCTGCCGCATCGCTACGGCTACGGCTGCAGGTGTTTTCGCCGTTCAGTAGCGGTATTGATTCGAAGGCCTTCCCGATGGGCGCGCCGCCCACATGTTGAAGATGCATCATTCGACAACTGACGGCATGGGTGGGGTCCAGCTGTTCTCTCAGCTTCACTCGCACACTCGCGCGTCGAACCCGCTGAAGCCGCAACCGCCCTCGCCGCCGCCCGAACGGCCGACGCCGATCGGCCTGCTCCTCGAGCAGCTCGCACGCGACGCCTGGGCGATTCCCGGATTGGTGCAGCA
>WNFQ01009677.1_pt1 | contig 10813 bp, 10 predicted proteins | sample 5400171 | NCBI WGS metagenome assembly WNFQ01 (sample SAMN13153356, study PRJNA577476) | soil metagenome | isolation source: 20 cm soil under Madrone tree | place: USA:California | collected 2016-06-14 | reverse complement strand
TAAATCCGCTCGAAATGAATGTCATACAATTCGCCGAACCTTGCCGGATCCTTTTGCGCGGCCTCCACCAGCAGACGCTCCCCCGCATCTTCCCGGATCGCTATCGTCGCCGGTTTACGCGCCGCCATGCTCCCTCTGCTAGCTATAACTGCGATCGCCGCGGAAAGGTTACGCCTCTATTTTTAGATTTTCAGCCCAACGGGCCGTGGTCTGCGCCAATTCGCGCAACACGTCCGCATCGGTCTTGCCAGAGCTTTTCAGCACATGAAAAGAATGATCGGCGGTCTCGATGACATGCAATGTCGCCAGTGACCCGAGGTCCGCGCAGATGGGTCGCAACAGTTTCAAGTCCGCCAGCGTATCGCGCGTCCCCTGTAGAAAAAGCATTGGAATCTGCACCTTCGCAAGGTGTTCAGCTCGTTTCGTTCCTGGCTTGTTGGGCGGGTGCAGCGGAAATCCAAAAAATGCCAATCCCTTGACACCGTCGAGCAGGCCCAGTGACGCTGCCTGCGAACTCATTCGTCCTCCAAAGGACTTACCGCCCGCGAACAAGGGCAGCCCCGCGGCGGCCTTCGCAGCCGCGCGCACCGCGCTGGCCACTGTGGCTGTAGCCACGACCGGCGCGTCCGGCACTCGCCTCCGCTCCTCCATGTAAGGAAACTGGTACCGAAATGTCGCTACGCCCACGGAAGCAAGTTCCCGCGCCAGCTTCTCCAGGAAGGGATGCGTCATCCCCGCGCCGGCCCCGTGCGCCAGCACCAGCAACCATCGCGCGTCCGCCGGGCGCATCAGAATCGCGGAAACCTCCCCCGCGCCCTCTACCGCAAACCGCAGCAGTTCGCCTTCGCCCATATCGCCAGCGATTCTAGCAAACGCGAGCCCTGCATTTCTCTGTGCTTCTCTGTGCTCTCCGCGCCCTCTGTGTTAAATTCTTTTCTTTCCGAAGATCCTAAAGGAGGCGCCATGGCAGACTATCTCCTAAAGACCGAGCCGTCCGAGTATTCCTTTGCCGCCCTGCAAAAAGACGGCGCAACCATTTGGGACGGCGTCTCCAATCCCGTGGCGCTCAGAAATCTCCGCGGCATGCAATCCGGCGATCGCCTCATCATCTACGAAACCGGCGACCACAAAACCGCCGTCGGCACCGCCGCGGTCGTCTCCGTCGATGCCTCCAATCCCAAGGGCCCCCAGGTGAAAATCAAAGCCGGCAATGCTCTCCCCAAGCCCATATCGCTAGCCCAGATCAAATCCAATCCGCTGTTCGCCGATTCTCCCCTGGTCCGCCAGGGCAGACTCTCCGTCGTCCCGCTAACCAGCGCCCAGTACAAAGTGCTCATCGGCTCTTGAATCCGATGTGTCGAGTAGGACGTTGTAGGGGCGCGCTTCAGCGCGTCCCGGTGCGCCGCAGGCCCGATGCACTGGGTATGGATTAAAAAGGGCCTAACGAATGGAGTTGTATGGAGGTGAATGTCATCCCGACCGGAGGGAGGGACCCGCTTTTGATTTTCCCCTTGAAGCGTCTCAACCTCTAATGAGTCCCGCAAACTTTCGCGGATTATTCTCAAATCCCGGAAACACCGCATTCAAGTCCGAAACGCCATTGTGCTTGCTCAATATTTCGCCCAGCACCAACCGAAAATCCGTAGTAAGCGCTAAATCACGCCCTTCATTCAACTGGTGGTCCGCCAGCCCCGGCCACGGCCCATACACGCGCCCGCCCTTCACATCGCCGCCCATCACAAACATGCAGTTCGCGTGCCCGTGATCCGTCCCGCGATTGCCGTTCTCTTTCGCCGTGCGCCCGAACTCGCTCATCGTCACCACCACGATGTCTTGCATCCGGTCGCCCATGTCATCATGAAACGCCGCCAGTCCCTGCCCAAGATCCCTCAGCAAATTCGAGAGTTGTCCCTGCACGCCGCCTTCATTCACGTGATTGTCCCAGCCGCCGCAATCCACAAACAGCACTTCCACTCCGATATTCGCCTTCAGCAATTGCCCAATCTGCTGCAAACTCTGCCCCAGCCGGCTCGTCGGATATTGCGCGCCATGTTCCGGCGCATACTTGCTCGGATCAACTCTCCGCAGCATGTCAATCGCTTCAAACGTTTCCGTCCCCGTCCCGTGCAGCGCATGATCCACCGTTTGCGCGTACATCGCCTCGAACCCGCCTTGCACCGTCGCCGCCATCGCCGGCGATTGCGGCATCACCTTGAATTGCCGCAAGTCCGGCAGCGCGATTGCCGAAGCGCTCCCATGCAGCATGCGTGGCAGATTCGGCCCCATCGCCACGGCGCGAAATGGCGAAGCATTTTCTTCCGGCACCGCCTCCATCGCGCGGTTCAGCCAGCCGTCCTCTGTCGCTTTCACGCCCGGCGTTCCCGATTCCATGAAGTCCTGCGCATCAAAATGTGATCGCGTCGGATCCGGCGAACCCGCCGCATGCACGATCGCCAACTGATCCTTTCGAAACAGCGGCTCGAGCGGCGCGAGGCTCGGATGCAACCCGAAATAACCATCCAAATCGACCGCCGCGTCCGCCACGCCACGCCGAGGCTGCGGAATCGCAATCGTCGGCCGCAGCCGGTAGTAGTTTGGCTCAGAGAAGGGAACTACGATGTTCAAGCCGTCGGCCGCGCCGCGCTGGAACAGCACCACCAGCTGCTTCTTGTTTGGCATCGCGGTCGCCGCAGCCGCGCGCTGCAAAAACGCCGGCATCGCGCTCATCCCCACCAGCGCAATCCCGCCCTGCTTCAAAAAATACCGCCGGGAAAACTTCAGCCCGCGCACGCCCTCGCAACATTCATGGCTCATAAGCACCTCATGTGGAGTGCGGCGGTCTTGCCGCCGCTTTCACGGTTGAACGCGTCGCCCAGAGGCAAGCCGCAGTGCGCTGCCGCTGGCGAAAAAAGGTGTCATTCTGAGGGCCGCCGTTTGGCCCGAAGAACCTCAACGTAAACTTCCTACAGACGTACAGCGCATTTGAGCTGTTCCACATTTGACTTTCAACTGTCGACTCTCGACTATCTCCTCTGAAACTCCGGCGCCCCCAGCACCAACCCCGCCACCACTCCCAAGTCCACGCGCTTCACAGGATCATCCAGTTTCGCCTGCAGCACCTGCGGACTGTCGAGCTGTTTCTGCAGCGTCTCCACCGTAGTCGGCGCCGTCTGCCCGCCAAGAAAAACCTGCACCGCGCGATTCAGCGCTGCCTTCGCATCGCCATCCGCCTCCGGACCCAGCAGCGAACCCACATCGCTGCGCGAGCCCCGCACTTTGTTTCCCGCCAGCGCAAGCGAATAATTCAATCGGTTCAGCAGTGCTCCGGTATTCACCCAAGCGTCGGACTTGTCCGCGTAACCCGTAGGCGGCTGGCACTGATACAGCGGCTCCCCGATGCGCCCCGTCCACTGCACTAGCGGCATCGGCGTATCCACATCCGCGCCCAGCGCCCGCGCCGTAGACACCACCAGCTCGAACGGCGTCTTGATCTTTGCCCGGTAAGCTTCGCGCGACCAGAATTCCGGCGAATAAATCATCGTCTTCAGCACCGCGCGAATATCCCCGTCGCTCGATTGAAATGTCTGCGCCATCCGCTCCACCAGCGATTGTGGGGGAGTGTCCGACACAAACCGCCGCGCCAGCTTTGTGGAAATAAATTTTGCTGTGCTCCGATGTCGCGCCAGCAATTCGATCACCTGCTCCCCGTCCTTCATTCCACTCGCGTGGATTTTCTTTCCTAGTACGACTTTCGGATCGGGATCGTGCAACCGTTCATCGAACTTGAAATCTGCAAACTCCCGAGGCTTGTCGATCGTCCATCTTCTTCGCTCGCTGTTGTTGCGGAACGCGCTGCGGCCGCGGCCTTCCAAATCCGCCGCGCCGCCGCTGTCGCGCCGCCCGCTCCGCCGCCATCCGGTCCGCCGCTCGCGGATCGGCGCTCAAAAAATTGTCCAGATAAAAAAGCATCGCCGGGCTCTTCGCCGTCGCCGTGAGCAGGTCCTTGAACTTGCCCATCGTATGCGGCTGGATTACCTCGCGCTCGTACGCCGTCAAGAACCACCGGTCCTCGCCCTTCCCCGCAAACACATTGAAGTGGTTAAACCAAAAATCGTCCATCACCTGCTGCAACTGCCGCTCGCTGTAAATGGCCCGCGCCACTTTGGACATCGCCAGCTCTTCCACCACCCGCTGCGGCCGCTTGCTGTCGTCCGCGATCGCGCGCGGCACCGCGTTCGGATCTCCGCCGCCCAGCAAATCGCGCTTTCCCGCTCCGCGTGTCGCCGCATTCATTTCCGCCGGAGGCTCTTGCTTCATCGCCGCCGCAGCATTCGCATCGTCCTTCATGCTTTCGGCGTTCTCCGCGCCCGCCGCCTGCTCCTGCGGTGCCTGCCCGCCCTTATCGGACATATGTCTCGCGATCGTCGCAGCCGCGGCATCCCCCGGCCGCTCCATCCGAGCTTCCTTTACGGCCGCCTGTTTCTCCTGCTGCTTCGGCTGCGGATATTCCGCCAGCAATTTCGCCGTCGACATCCGCAGCGTAGGGAATTGCTCCAGCCGCGCCTCCACGCCCCGATCGTCAATCGCATTCGGATTCATCTGCTGCTCGATCCACTTCGCCAGCCCCATCTGCCGCACCCGCTCCACGTCCCCCGGCCGCGGACCATACGCCAGCCGATTCAGCGCATGCAAAATCGCCTCGTCCGCGCTCAACTCCGTGATCGGCAATCCCTTCAGCGCAGGATCCTGCTTCACTTTCTTGTCTTTGGCGGTCGTAGCCGCCGCAGGCGTGGGCAAAGCAATTTCGGTTGGGAATACGAAAACAATGGAAAGGAGAATCGAGAGAAGCGACTTCGCGCCGCTCCGAAGGTGCGTCAGGCCAGTGCCTGACGGGGTGTCAACTTTCATACGCGCTCCCCCAGTCGGGAAACGTTCACAAACACAATCCCTTGCCTAGCGTAAACCCACTCGGACTCAAAAAGTTGCAAACTTCACACAGCGTGTCGAGGATTGCCCTCCCGGCCACCTCAGCTGTCAACCACCCGGCAAAACTCCCCCGGAACGTGTCGATTTCTTTGCCCCTCGTTCGACATCTAGGTAGAGACAAGAAACAACATCGCAGGAGGCGGACATGGCCCCATATACATACCCTCGGAACCGCAAACCAATCGTGGAAGTCGCCATCGCCGGTTTCGTGCTTGCCACCTTGTTTTGCATGCTTCATGGGGTAGCGGCTGAAGGATGTCCGCTCTTCCACAACGTGGCTTGGGTGGCTTTAGAGCTACTGCGTCCGGCCATTTCAGCAGCTTGGCAGTCAGCGCCCGAACATCTTTGTGAGGGGTCCAATCTCTTGCAGCATTTACTGCAGATCGTCGCATCCATCCGGCCGCTGCTTTGGGTCATAGCTGGCTAGACAGGCAGGTAACCTTACCTGGCGGTGTCACGGTTTCGCGAGCCCTTCACAAATTCTGCCAAAATCGCTACCGTACCTGTCGATTTCGTTTCTCCTCGTTCGACGTGTAAGTGGAGCCCGGTTTCGGCCGGCCGAGGCCGGCAGGAAGCCGCGGTCCCCAGCTGAATCAGAAGGAGACACAACAATGCGATTCATGATGCTGTTGCCCGCCCCGGCGCAAGCTCTAGAGAAGTTCGCGGTTCCCAGCCCAGACATCGTCCTCCCGATGAGAAAGTTCAACCAGGACATGGCCAAAGCTGGCGTGCTGCTCGCCGCCGAGGGCCTCCACCCCACCTCCAAAGGCACGCGCCTCCGCGTGTCCGGCGGCAAGCCCGTCATAACCGACGGCCCCTTCGCCGAAGCCAAGGAAGTCATCGCCGGCTTCTGGATCATTCAGGTGAAGTCGAAGGAGGAGGCCGTAGAATGGGCCAAGCGCTGCCCCCTACCGGAAAACGGCTTGATCGAGATTCGCCAGGTATTCGAGAATTGTGATTTTCCGCCCGAGTTGCAGAAGAAATCCGTGTAACCTGTCGATTTCGCTGCTTCTTATTCGACGCTTCAATAGAGCCCAGGTTCAGCCGGCGGCCACCCTCCGGAAACTCGGCTCCCAACAAAAACAAAAAGAAAAGGAGATGTGACCATGAAATTCATGATGATTGTTAAATCCGCCGAGCGCTTCGGCCATCCTCCCAAGGACCTGATGGAAGCCATTGACAAGCTCAGCGAAGAGGCCAACAAATCCGGCAGCATGATCGGCGGCGGTGGACTCGGCCCCACGGCGCTGGGGGCCCGCGTCCGTCTTTCCGATGGAAAAGTCACGGTGATTGACGGGCCTTTCACCGAGGCCAAAGAGATTATCGGCGGCTACGCCCAGTTCGAGTTGAAATCCAAACAAGAAGCCGTCGAAAGCGCGGTGAAGTTCATGGAACTTCACAAAAAACACTGGCCCGGCTGGGAAGGCGAGACCGAAGTTCGCCAGATGTTCGGTCCCGAAGACTTCGCCCGTTGCAAACCGGAATCCGTGTAACGGCCACCTTAAGGTGGCCGTTCGCCAGACGTGCCCGCGCGCTTGTTCTTGTAGGGGTGCAGCAGCGCTGCACCCCAGCTCGGCACGATCGATCCTTCGTTTTACCTAGCCCGGCCCCGAAGTCGCGCTTGTAGCCGAAAGCCAAGAAAAGGCGGGGAATTCGCGTCATTCCGCAGCTACCTTGCGCGAACGATTTGAAGATGGTGTGATGGGTAGCCGTGACGTCTACCCTCACACATCGCGCCATCGACGCCGTCTGGCGCATTGAGTCCGCCCGCATCATCGCCGGCCTCACGCGCATCGTCCGCGACGTCGGCATCGCCGAGGAACTCGCGCAGGATGCTCTCGTCGCGGCACTCGAACAGTGGCCGGAGTCGGGCATCCCGGACAACCCCGGCGCCTGGCTCATGGCCACCGCCAAGCATCGCGCGATCGATCTCTGGCGCCGCAACAAGCTCCTCGAGCGCAAGCACCAGGAGTTCGGCCGCGAGCTCGAAGCGCAGCAGGAGATGGCCGTGCCGGATCTCGACGCCACGATCGACGACACTATTGGCGACGACCTCCTTCGCCTCGTGTTCATCTCCTGTCATCCGGTTCTCTCGCCTGAGGCGCGTGTGGCGCTCACCCTGCGCCTGCTCGGCGGCCTGACCACCGACGAAATCGCCCGCGCCTTTCTTGTCCCGGAGCCGACCGTCGCCCAGCGCATCGTGCGCGCCAAGCGCACGCTCTCCGAAGCGCGCGTCCCATTCGAGATCCCCCGCAAGGCCGATCTCGCTGCGCGTCTCGCCTCCGTGCTCGAAGTCATCTACCTCGTCTTCAACGAAGGCTACTCCGCCACCGCCGGCGACGACTGGATGCGCCCCGCCCTCTGCGAAGACGCGCTGCGCCTCGGCCGCATCCTGGCCGAACTCGCTCCCGACGAGCCGGAGGTCCACGGCCTCGTCGCCCTCATGGAAATCCAAGCCTCACGCTCAGCCGCTCGCGTGAGCCAATCCGGAGAGCCCATCCTCCTCCTCGACCAAAACCGCGCACTCTGGGACCAGCTCCTCATCGGCCGTGGCCTTACCGCGCTCGAGCGTGCCGGAAAGCTCGGCGGCAGCCGTGGCCCGTACGCACTCCAGGCCGCCATCGCCGCCTGCCACGCCCGCGCGCTCTCACCGGAAGACACGGACTGGCCGCGCATCGTGACACTTTACGAGGAGCTCGCCCAGCTCGCCCCATCTCCGGTGGTCGAGCTCAATCGCGCCGTCGCCGTCGCCATGGCCTTCGGTCCAGCTGCTGGCCTCGAGCTCATCGACACGCTAACGTCGGAGCCTTCGCTCAAGGCCTACCATCTTCTACCCAGCGTGCGCGGCGACTTCCTTTTCAAGCTCGGCCGCTTCGCCGAAGCCCAGCAAGAGTTCGCCCGCGCCGCATCGCTGACCCGCAACGCCCGCGAGCGGGACCTCCTCCTCGACCGCGCCCGCGCCTCCGCGCAGAGTTCGCCGCCGCCCGCTCCGCGCTGACGAATGGGGATTCACTGGCAAGCGGAAGGGAGTGGCGTGGTTACCGGAGGTGGTGGAGGCGCGGCAAGAAACGCGCGAACCGTTTGTTTAGGTTTATCGGTGTCCGATGATCTCCAGATGTTTTCGATTTCCTTCTTGTCGTTGGGCGAGAGGTGCCAGGAGAGCGGAGCGTCTTCGGGAGGGTATTGGAAGACGGAGTCTTCGATGTCGATTTTGCAGGAGGCGGCAAAGCGGCGGAGGATGTCGAGTTCTTCTTGGTTGCGCGGTAGCTGGCCGGTATCGCGGACGTTGAGCATGGCGGAAATGGGCGCATAAGATTGGAATGGCCAGCCGCGCCAGGACAGATGCGGGGGTTCAGCAGCGGGAGGCGAACCGCGAATTTCGATGATCAGCACGCGGCGGACGGGATTTCCGGGCGCTCGGAGAGCTTCATCGAGCCAGGCTAGCAGAGTGGCCACGCCGTAATTGTCGGTGTAGCCGCCGTCGACGGCATGGATTTGCGTGCCGGCAATATCGGGGCGGGCGGCCGGTGAGACGTAGGGGAATGTGGCGGAGAGGCGCGCGGCAGTGACGAGAGAAATGTCGCGCCCGGCAAATTGGGGAAACTCCTTCTTATCTCGCAGGCTGGTGCGGCCGGGAGCGGCCAACAGGTCGGTAGTGCCAAGAAGAAAGCGTTCGCCGCTTTCGACGACGGTTGCGTTGAAGACAACGGCCGGACGCCAGCCTTCGAGAACGCCCTCCCGCCAATCGGACAGCGGACTGAACAGATGATGCTGGCGGTTTGGCAATTCGCGCGTGAGAGCGGCTTCGAGGGCCCTGCCGCGGTCAAGGTGCTTGAAGACGGGCACGAAGATGCGAAGAAAATCGGGATAGACAAGGCCCCAGGCAATGTCATCCAGGCTGGAAGCTTCGGCGCGGGCCACGCCTTCTTCTAAATCGTTCGTGTTGGAGGGAAGACCTGCGCCGCTCGCGTCGTACTCGCTGACGAAATACATGGCTCCAACACTGCCGCCGGAAACCGCGCTGATCAGGCGGATGGAACCACCAAAGATGCGCGGATTGCTTTCTTCCAGGCCGGTGAGAACGCGCGTGGTCCACGCCGCGGCTTTGATGCCGCCTCCGCTGGCGGCGACCACGATGACCGCGGAGCCGGGTTTGCCGGCGCGAATCACCTGCGCCGGCGAAAGATCGGGAGAGCTTTTTGCGCTGAACATGTAGAAGTAATGGTCGGTGGCGTGGACATGCGCGGAGACGATGGCGGCCAGTAGAAATGGCAGCAGCAGCGGGATACGGAACCGGTCGAGGATGAAGGTGACGGCGGACAACCCCCAACAAAGAATCATGAGGAAAACGAGCAGGTCCGCGAGAGTCGGGACGGTCGCCGGGTCGCCTATGCGGAAGAATTTTCCGATGCCGATGGCCACGTAGACCAGGAAGCACAGCAAGAATGACCAGAGCGCCAGGTAATGGCCCTCGTGAGCGGATTTTCCGTCCTTTTGGAAGCCGGGACCGAAGAAGGAGAGGAATGCGGTGACAGGCTTGGCTTCCGACCAGCCCCGCCGCTTGAACTGGCCGCCGGCAACCAAAATGCCGACGGCGAGGACCGCGCCTCCCAGCGCGCCCAGCAGCGATTGCAGATACGTAGAGGTGCCGCCGTTCTTGGATACGTACATCGCGGTAAGAATGACGGGTAGCGAGAAGAGGGCGAAAACGGGCGAGTGCCCCACGCGCGTGGGTAGTTGCCTAAGCATGGAAGAACCAAACGGAAACTCCCGGATGTGAAAGCGCTCGGGCCCGTAGAGGAAGACCTGCCAGGCGGTGACCATCACGGTCCAGCTCGCCAGCGTCGCGCCCAGCGTCACGAAGACCATACCCCACGGCATGATGTCGAAGACCCCGAGGAGAAGATTCGGCGCGAACCACAGCGCAAGGAAGGGGAACGACAAGAGAGCCAGAAAGGTGATGAGCTGCACGCGCAGGAGATAAAGGTAGGGAAGCGCGTCCCAGGCGGAGGCAGGGTGGTCGTGCACGGAAGAAACGGTTATGTTGGTCGCCGCGTCAGGCATCCGGTGCTCCCACCCCTCCCCCCTCCCTATGTTTTTCATAAGTGTTGATTTTAAAGGGAGTTAAAGCTCTTTGTTTTGATACACTTTTGCAAGTGTTGATTCTAAAGGGAGTTAACGCCAATGGCGAGTGACGAGTGGCCCTTCGTAAAAGACGCTCTGGGTAAACGAGTGGCGAGAACAATTTGGTAGGCGTGACACCCCTATCCCGGGTGTTTGCGTAAGAGTGGCAAGGAAAGGACTTACGCGACACGGAGTGCGTAAGAGTGGCAGGCAAAGGACTTACAGAAGGGCATTTTTGCGCTTCGGTGCAGCGGCCGTCACGAAGGGGTACCCCCACCCCGGGTGTTTTGCAAAAAGAGGCTGCAAGCTGTTGAAAACAAAGGCCGGGAGTAGCAAAAAGAGCGCAAAGAGGCTGCAAGAGATTGACAGGTCGAGGGTTAGAGCTGGAATGGCGGGAGGGGTAAGAGAGGTTTGTTCGAGATAACACGCGCAACTCTACTACAGGTCTGGACGTTTGTCAATAGTAAACTTGTAAGTTTAGACGCGTGAATGAGTTGCGGGCACTTTTGGAGACAGGAGCCAAGTCACAACCCAAAGGCACAAGCAAAAATTTCCCTACAGGCTGCGTCTGCGCTACTCGCCGGCTTGATTCGACAAGTAACCCCTCGGCCTCAACACCGTCGTCGCCAAAATGCGGTCCCCTTTGGTTTGCGAATCGTTTCCCGCGACCACTGAAACAGGGCGTAAAGCATGAACCCGCCAC
>WNFQ01006403.1_pt1 | contig 10813 bp, 10 predicted proteins | sample 5400171 | NCBI WGS metagenome assembly WNFQ01 (sample SAMN13153356, study PRJNA577476) | soil metagenome | isolation source: 20 cm soil under Madrone tree | place: USA:California | collected 2016-06-14 | reverse complement strand
AGAGAATTCGAGAGAGCGCTCGCCATGACACCCCAACGCCGTAATGCGCTCGCGGGAGCAGCGCGTGCCCGTGAAATGCTCAGTCAGAGCAAAGCTCCGAAAGTAAACTAGGTTACGAGTACAAATACTCGTCGTGGTACTCGCGCTGCGGCGCAAATTGGACGTTTTCGTTACCGCTCTCGGGATACTCGAAGATTTTGCCTTCGTAATTGCGGATCACGATCTTTTCGTTGTCGTGATAAAGGATGTAGCCGGGATTAATTGGCACCTTCCCGCCGCCGCCGGGCGCGTCGATCACATATTGCGGAACCGCATAGCCGGTGGTGTGACCGCGCAACCCTTCGATGATCTCGATCCCTTTCGCGACCGACGTGCGCAAATGCGATGAGCCGTTGATCAGGGTCGCACTGATAAATGTAATACGGACGCACGCGGCACATGAGCAGTTTGTGGACGAGCGTTTTCATCGTTTCGAGATCGTCGTTCACACCGGCGAGCAGCACGCTCTGGTTGCCGAGCGGGATTCCGGCGTTGGCCAATCGCTCGAGTGCCTCTTTGACTTCAATCGTGAGCTCGCGCGGATGATTTACGTGTACGCTTATCCAAAGCGGATGATGTTTCGCCAGAATCGCGCAAAGCTCTGGCGTGATGCGTTGCGGCAGGAAAATCGGGACGCGGGTGCCGATCCGAAGAAATTCAATGTGCTTAATCGCACGTAGCCGCGAAAGTAACTTGTCGATCTTATCGTCGCTGAAAATGAGCGCATCGCCGCCGCTCAAGAGCACATCGCGCACTTCGGTATGTGTTTCGAGATAGCGGAATGCCTCCTCGAAATCGGTGTGCAATTCCTGTTCGCCCACGCCGCTCACAACGCGACTGCGGGTGCAATATCGACAATAACTTGCGCAACGATCCGTCACCAAAAACAGGACGCGGTCTGGATATCGATGCACCAGTCCCGGCACTGGCATGTGCGAATCTTCACCGCACGGATCGGCCATGTCGTAAGGCGATTTCCAAGTCTCCTCGATCCGCGGAATCATCTGACGCCGGATCGGATCGTCGGGATTTTTTTCTCCCGGAATCAGATTGAAAAAATGCGGCGTGATTGCCAACGCGAGTTTGTCGCCCGAGAGCAGAACGCCGCTGCGTTCCTCTTCGCTAAGATCGAGATGTTTTTCGAGTTGAGCGAGAGAGGTGACCCTGTTCTTGAGCTGCCATTTCCAATCGTTCCAGAGTTCCGGCGCAATCCCGCCGTTGCGGGACCAAAAGCCTGGCGCGTGCGAGACAAACTCTTTCCCATCCCCTTTTCCTGTCGCAAAAGTGATCATTGTAAATTCGATTAAGAAAAAAGTTAAGGTCGTTAAATACCGTGTCAACGCAGGCACTTGGCCGTGCGCTACGCACGTGGGTGAGCGATCGGCGTAGCTTAATTGCCGTCGAGCACGCTTAGCTCCCAGCGGTAGCCGTCAGGATCGCGGAACCAAAGGCCCATGTTTGCCGAGCCGGGCGCTTCTGGACCGATTTCATCTCCCTCATCTTCCAGATCGACCTCAATGCTTTTCAGGTGTTCAAGCGCCTTTCGTAAAGTCGCCATGTTCGGCAGATGAAACGACATATGATCGATCGTTTCCGGCGACGGCTTCCCTTTAAACAACGCGATGGTGACGTAGTCGTTGCCAACGGCGACGCCGTTATTGAAATCGAATTCCTTTTTCAACCCCAGCGCGCGCTCGAACCATTTCGCACTTTCCTTTGGATCGCGCACCGCTAATCCAAAATGACCTACCTCGCCGAGTGTGAAAGGGACTTTCGACATGGCGTTTATCCCCTGCCCCAGACCATGGCGACGGAAGTGGTCAGGCTCCCGCCCATGTTGAAGGTGAGGAAACGTTTCACGTTTTCGATCTGTCGCGCGCCGGCTTGTGTGCTTAGCTGCTGGTAAGCGTCGAACACCTGGCGCACACCAGTCGCGCCGACCGGATGACCGTCAGCGATCAAACCGCCGCCGGTGTTGACTGGAATTTCGAACGGAAGCTTGCCACTTTTTTGATTGCGCACTTGCGGCAACGTTGTCGCGCCGCTTTTTACGAGATCGACACCCTTGCCCGATTCGGCCAGCCCGAGAATTTCATAAGCGACGATCTCCGTGATTGAGAAACAGTCGTGCACTTCGGCGCCTTGCATGTCACGGGGTTTCAAATTCGCCATCGAAAACGCTTTCTCGGCCGCTTTGCGCGCCGTTGAAAATGTCGGCGCATCTTTTTTATCCAGCGGGAGATAATCGGTCGTGTGACCGAACCCAAGCAGACGCGCAGTTTTGTTTTTATCGCGTCCGATTTTCTCGAGATATTTCCCGGATACGAGAACGATTGACGCCGCGCCATCGGTGATCTGCGAACAATCGGAAACTTTCAGCGGCGGTGCGACGCTCGGATTTTTATCCGAAACTTGCGAGGCGCAATCAAGAGTGAGATCGGCATCGCGCATTTGCGCGAGTGGATTCAGTTTGGCGTGCGCATAGTTCTTCCACGCGACCTGCGCAAGGTCTTCTTCGGTTGCGCCGTACTTGTCGATGTAGATTTGCGCGATGCGTCCGAACAATTTCGGGAACATGAAATCGCCGTACTCCGGTTTCTCGTTATGATAATCGGCCGCTGCGCCGAGCACGTCCGAACCATCAAGCGACGACATCGTTTTTTGCTGCTCCGCGCCCACGACCAGCACGACGTCGTAAAATCCGCCCATGATCCATTGCGCTCCGAGCAATACGGAGAGTGCGCCGGATGCGCAGGCGGCCTCGGTGTGCATGGTCGGTATCCCGTGCAATTTCGGGTCGATCTCCGGAATAAACGCGCCCAGCTGTAACTGTTTCGTGAATTGCCCCGCGTTGAAATTGCCAACCGCCCCCGCCTGAATTTCCGCGGGATCGATCTTCGCGTCGTCAATCGCTTTCTTTCCGGCTTCAATGATTAGATGCCGAATGGTTTTGCCTTCCTTTTTCAGGTTGCGCTTAAAATCGGTGCGCCCGCCGCCGAGAATGTAAACTTCGTTCATATAAAAGTTATCAGTTAATGGTTATCGCGGACCGGTGAGCCACCGGCCTTCCTAACACCTCTTAACTATTAACCAATAACCGCCGATGCGCTACGTCTGCTGCGCCATCGAGTCGGTCTCCGCAATTGAGCCGCCGAAGGCATTGATCCCTGTGATGTCGTGGCCGAGAACGAGTGCGTGGATATCGTGCGTGCCTTCGTACGTATAGACGCTCTCAAGGTTCATGAGATGCCGTATTACGGAATAGCGATCCGTGATGCCGACGGCGCCGAGTATGTCGCGCGCCTTGCGCGCGCATTCAAGCGCCATCCAAACATTGTTCCGCTTCGCCAGCGAAATTTGCGCAGGTAGCGCCGTGCCCGCCTCCATCATGCGCGTGAGACGCAACGCGAGCAATTGCGCCTTGGTAATTTCCTGCACCATCCAGACGAGTTTTTCCTGAACCAGTTGGAACCCGGCAATCGGGCGACCAAATTGGACTCGCGATTTGGCGTAGGCGAGCGCCGTTTCGTAACAATCAATGGCCGCGCCAATCACACCCCAGGCAACCCCTACACGCGCCTGCGAAAGACACGACAGCGGCGCCCGCAGCCCCGACGCTTTGGGCAGGCGATTCTCTGCCGGTATGCGGCAGTTTTCGAACCAGCATTCCGACGTGCGCGACATGCGCAGGCTGAACTTTCCCTCAATGTCCTGCGCGCGAAATCCGGGAGCATTCTTCTCCACGATGAATCCACCGACGCGCCCGTCGTCGTCCTTCGCCCAAACCACTTTCACGTCCGCGATGGACGCGTTGCCAATCCAGCACTTGCTCCCGTTCAAGACATAATGATCGCCGTCGCGTTTGGCGGTCGTTTCCATACCGCCGGGGTCTGAGCCGTGTCCGTGTTCCGTCAGCGCGAAACAACCCACGCGTTCGCCCGACACCAATCCCGGCAGCCAGCGCGCGTGCTGCTCGGACGTGCCGAAGGAATGAATCGCGTATATGGCAAGCGCGCCCTGCACCGACGCCTCCGAGCGCAGGCCCGAGTCGGCCCGTTCAAGCTCTTGCATGATGAGGCCATACGCCGTGTAGCTCAGCCCCGCGCAGCCGTGCTCTTTCAGAAACGGAGCATAGAGGCGTAACTCGCCCATGCGCGGCCGGAGTTGTTCCGGAAATTTGGCCGCGCGATGGCAGGGCACTATCTCGGGCATGACTTCGTCCTGCACAAAGCGCCGCGTCCGATCGCGTGCTGCGCGCTCGTCGTCTGTGAGGAGCTCTTCTATGCCGTAGTAATCCAGCGATGTCATGTGGTGCAATGCCTAAACTTTTCTTTTCAACAGTGCTATATCTTTTCAAGGTTCTGATCCGGGAACGGCGAGTTGATCAGGATCATGGAAATAGCACCCGGCCATGGCACGACTTCACGAGTATCAAGGCAAAGCGATTCTTGCGGCTAACGGATTCAAGACTCCGCGCGGCCGTGCCGCTTCGACTGCCGATGAAGCCGCGTCGGCAGCCAACGAATTAGGTGGAGAAGTGGTGATCAAGATTCAAGCGTGGACAACTGGCCGCGCAGGAATTGGCGGTGTGGCCTTTGCCAGAAAGTCGGATGATATTCGCGCTCACGCGGCGCGCATGCTGGCGATGAAAGTGGGACAGTTTCCCGTCGAAGCCGTGTTGGTTGAAGAGAAGATCGACATCGAGCGAGAGTTTTTTCTTTCGTTCGCCATCGATGATGCCGCCCGCGCTCCGGTGATTATTTTCGCGGCCGGCGGCGGCACTGGAATCGAAGAACGCGCCGCGGCCACTCGGCGCATCGCCTGCGATGTGAAACGTGGACCGCTGGATTCGGCTGTTGGCGAAGCCGTGGCTTCGTGCGGACTTCCGCCGGCGCACGCGGCGCAACTGACCGAGTCGATTCAAAAATTATTTGATGCCGCGCGCAGCGTTGAAGCCCGGTCGCTTGAAATCAATCCACTGGTGCTGACCAAAGATGGTCAGTTTGTGGCCGCCGATTGCCGTATCACGATTGATGATTACGCCGTGGCGCGACACCCTGAGCTTGGGATTGAAATCGCGCGCGAATTCGATCATCCGCCGACAGCCCTCGAACGCGTCGCCTACGCCGTCGAACAAAACGATCATCGCGGCACATTTTATTTTGCACAGTTGGCGACCATAGCCGCCAAAGATTCCAAGGGTCTGGTCGGTTTTCACGGCGCGGGCGGCGGCGGATCGATGATGTCGATGGACGCGATCGTGAACGCCGGATTCACGATCGCCAATTTTACCGACACTAGCGGCAACCCGTCTGCGTCCAAAGTCTATCGCGCCGCCCGAATCATTCTGGCCCAGCCGGGTCTGGTTGGATACTTCGGCTCGGGCTCCGGCGTCGCGAGCCAGGAACAATATTGGTCGGCGTACGGACTGGCCAAAGCGTTCTGGGAACTGAATCTCGATATTCCCGCGGTGATTCGTTTGGGCGGCAATACCGAAGATCGCGCCGTCGACATTTTACGGCGAATGTCCAAACTCCTTCGAGCGCCGGTCGAAGGCTATCGCAAAACTGACGCGCCGGCCATGATCGCGCGGCGTTTCGCGGACCTTGTCGCGGGCGCAGGCCGCCCCAAATGGAAACCGCGCGCTCCGCGTGTACCGAAGTTCGTCAAAGATCCGCTAGCAATCATGCTTCCCGTGAAAGGTGGTCGGGTATGGATCGACACCGCGCAGTGGCCGCAGATTCGCCGCGCCGTCGAGACGCACTCTGGAGGATTGATTGCCGATCGCGATGGAGCGCCAGTTGCAATGCTTCCAAGCGAAGAGTTCGTGAACAAAGATTCTGAGTTGCTCGCTTGCGATGTCGAGTGTCGGCTCTCTGGAGTCGAAGGATTCTATCTGGAACTTGATGTCCCTGGACTGGACGAACTGATTGGGTGCAAAGTTGCCTTAAACGACGGAAATTGACAGGCCCGCTCATTGTGACTACTGTGACCACATGACCGCGACACTGCGAGAGACGAAGGCTAAACTGTCGAAGATGGTAAAACTGGCCAGCCAAGGAGAGGAAGTAGTGATTACGGTTCACGGAAAACAAATGGCCAAGCTGGTGGGTCTGCCCAAGCGTGCAAAGAAGCTCGACAAGAAAAAGTGGCTCGCGAACCTAGCGCGCCTGCGTCGGAAATACAGCACCGGCCGAGTCACAATGACCGCACAGGAGATTCAGGACGAGAACCGGGCCGACCGCTTTTGAGCGATGGTTTTCTGGGACACTTCCGCGCTGCTCAAGCTCTACGTTGCCGAGCCGGACTCGAATGCCTTTGCGACTATCGCGCGGAGCGAAGAACCGCTGGCCATCTCTGCCTGGACGACGCACGAGATACTTTGCGGTCTGCACCGGAAAGAACTTCTTCGTGATCTGAAGGCCGGCGGAGCGGAAGCTATTTATCAATCCATTTTGCAGCAAGTTACATCGGGCGCTCTGCACGTCATCAGTTATACCGCTACGGTGGCGCAGCGAACGACCGAGGTGATTCGCGGTTGCTACGGTGCCCGCACGCCAGTTGCGATTCGCAGTCTGGACGCCTTGCAGCTGGGCAGCGCTCTCGCCGGTGGCGCTATTGAAATGGTTTCGGCCGATGCGCGTATGCGTGCCGGTGCGAAGATTTTCAATCTGCGGGTCTTGCCCGCAGGCGAGTGAATTCAATTTAAATTACACACTACGCTAAATGGCAATTTTGATCGACGAAACAAAGCGCGTTCTGGTGCAAGGCATCACTGGCCGCGAAGGTCAGGCGCGCACGCGCCTGATGCGCGAGTACGGAACCAATGTGGTCGCGGGTGTGACGCCGGGCAAAGGCGGACAGACCGTGCTCGGCGTTCCCGTGTTTAACACACCGCAAGAAGCGGTGAAAGCTCTCGGCAAGATCGACATCTCCGTGCTTTTTGTGCCCGCGGCCGGGGTAAAAGAAGCCGCCATCTCCGCCATTGACGCCGGCATCAAACTCACCGTGCTGGTGCCGGATCGCGTGCCGGTGTGGGACGCCATGGAAATCGCCGCCGCGGCCAAAGCGAATGACGCGACATTTCTCGGACCGAATACGCTTGGGGTACTGAGTCCGGGCAAGGGCGTCGTCGGAATGATCGGCGGTCGCGCTGAAAGTGCGCGGCAATGGTTTAAGCTCGGCATTCCAAAAGGTGTTGGAGTGATCAGCCGCTCTGGCGGCATGGCTTCAAGCACGGGCTACTACTTGGGGCAGTCGGGGGTGCGCATCTCAACGATTGTGCACATCGGCGGCGACGCGGTTCTGGGAATTCGAATTCCCGATGCCGCGCTAATGTTCGAAGCCGATCCGCTCACCGAAGCCATCGTAATCTTTGGTGAAATTGGTTCGTCACAAGAAGAGGAACTGGCGCAATTGATTCGCGATCGAAAAGTCACCAAGCCGGTCGTTGCGTACATTGGCGGGAAAGCGGCACGCGAAGGCACGCGATTCAGTCACGCTGGGGCGATTATCGAAGGTGGCCGAGGCACTCACGCTGGAAAAGTGAAGGCGTTACGCGAAGCCGGGGCTACCGTAGTCGATGCTTTTGGTGAGTTGCCGGACGCGGTGGTTGAAATTCTCAAGCGAACCAAAGGACAAAGTCTTATGAGCGAAACCGACAAAAACGCCGTCTGGAATACCGCCATCACCCGCGTCGAGCCTAACAAAGTGGCGGTCCGCGGATACGACATCGCTGATCTCATGGGACGCGTCTCCTTTGGTGCAGCGGTACACTTAATTTTGACCGGCGAATTGCCGGCGCCGCCTGTCGCACGCCTCATGGACGCGATTTTAGTCGCATCGATCGATCATGGCGCCACACCTCCCAGCGCGTTGGCCGCGCGGACCGTCGCATCCACCGGCGCGTCGCTGAGCGCGTCGGTCGCCGCCGGCATCATGTCGATCAATCGTCATCACGGTGGCGCGATTGAAGATTGCGCCCGGCAACTGAAAGCGATCGCCGATCGCGCCGCGCATGAATCCATTTCAGTGGATGAAGCCGCCACGCGCACGCTCGCGGCCATGAAGGAAGCCGGTGATCGCATGCCGGGATTTGGTCATCGCTATCACACCAAGGATCCACGGACGGCGCGTTTGTTCGAGCTGGCGCGCGAAGCCGGCGTGGACGGCGCTCACATGAAAGCGGCGCGGGCCGTTGAAAAATCGTTCGCCGAAGCGAAGAAGCAGTTGCCCATTAATGTAGATGGCGCGATCGGCGCAATCCTCGCCGATCTAGGAATGAATCCCGCCGCGTTCAACGGCATTTTCATGATCGCGCGCACGCCCGGGCTGGTTGCGCACGTGATCGAAGAGCAAACCCACGAGAAGCCGATGCGTCGAATTGATCCAGTCAATCACGGCTATGACGGACCCGCATCGAGAAGCATTCTCGATGAAGCTCCAAATACCAAAATCCAAGCTCCAGGGAAACGTCAATGAACCAAACTCCAACCATTAAACGTGTTACTTGTTTTTGGAGATTGAAGTTTGGAGATTCCTTGGTGTTTGGTGCTTGGGATTTGGAATTTGCAATCATGAATCGCAGAAGACGACCAAACTGCATGTGATACAATCATTATGACGACGAACAAAGAAACGAAATATGGCGTGAAAGAAATCGCGAAACTTTTTCCCAGCTTGATGAAGATCAAGCAGAAATCATTGCGTGAAAAAGTCGCGGCGGTGTGGAGCTGCAGCATTCCGATTAAACGTGACTATCTCATCGCCGGCGCGCTGCTCGCAGACGTGGGTAAACCGATCGAGTACGATAAAGATGCGTCAGGCAACGTAATTCAGGGGAAATTTGGGCAGCAAGTGCGCCATCCATTCAGCGGCGTTGCGCTCGCGTACAAGCACGGCATTCCCGGCGACGTCCTGCACATCATCGCTACCCACAGTCACGAGGGCGACAAGATGGAACGTTCGATCGAGTCGATTATCTTCCATCACGCCGACTTCGTGGACTTCGATATCGCAAAATTCCTCGGCAAACGCGAAGCCGAGAAGTGATTCTCAATCGGTCGATAGTTGAGAGTTAATTGTTGAGAGCCTGAGATACGGTCCATCATGAACAAGTTCGACATCGCATCGCTGTTGATTCTTGCAGCTTTCGTTTGGGCGGCTTGGTCGGTAATTCGAAAGCCCTCGCGCGGCAACATTTGGGCGGTGACCGTAATTGGAGTCATTCTTGGCCTAGATGCCGGATTTACTATCGCCTGGCGATTGTACATCCCTGAGCTGCGCTCGCTCCTGAGTAATGTCTATAGCTCCGTCGCGATCGATCAGTTACAAACTTCGATGGTTAGTGCCGCAGCGCTCAGGAAGCTCGAGGACGGCAAAAACGATGAAACTAAATCATTCCTGGCGGAGCAGGTGGCACGCTACTACCGAGAGCTGAAGGGCGCCAAGACGCTAAACGCGCACCAGCAAAAGACACTGGCAATAATCGAAGAATTGAGCAGCAAATCGGAAATTCTGCGGCAAAAACTCACCGAAGAAACTAAGCAACCTAAGGACTAGCATTTGGCGCGCCGGCCTTGGCGATTCCGGCGGTTAAGACCCCATTGGCTTTTTGCGACGATTGGATACAACTTCATTTTAGAACGAAGCTGATATGGGCCTAACGCTCGTTGAGAAGATTGCGGCGCGCCATGCAGATGGACTCGCTCCCGGCGCGGTGGTCCGCAGTGGCGATTTTATCTCTATTCGTCCGCGTCATGTGATGACGCATGACAACACGGGCGCGGTGATCCCGAAGTTCAAGCAAATCGGAGCAACGGCGATCGCGGATCCGGCGCAACCCGTGTTCGCGATCGATCACGACATCCAAAATGTCACGCCGAAGAATCTGGAGAAGTACGCCAAGATCGAAGCGTTCGCGCACGAACACGGCATCGACTTTTACCCGGCCGGCACTGGCATTTCGCATCAAGTAATGGTGGAGCAAGGTTACGTTGTTCCCGGCGCCATGGTCGTGGCGAGCGATTCGCACTCGAATTTGTACGGCGCCGTGGCCGCACTCGGAACACCGGTAGTGCGAACAGATGCGGCGAGTATTTGGGCGACCGGAGTCACTTGGTGGCAAGTGCCGCCAGTCGCCAAAGTTGTGCTCAAGGGAAAACTTTTACCCGGTGTTGTCGGTAAGGATGTCATTATCGCGCTATGTGGACTCTTCAACAAAGACGAAGTGCTTAATCACGCTGTTGAATTCGTGGGCGATGGCGTAACGAATCTTGCCATGTCCGCGCGCATGACCATCGCCAACATGACCACCGAATGGGGCGCGCTAGCCGGCGTGTTTCCGTTTGATGAAGTGACAGTGAACTATCTGCGCTCGCGGGTGCCCGAGTTCACGAATCCCAAACGCCCGGGCACGCGCGGCCCAAAAAGTCGCTCTGGTTACACGAACGCCGATATCGACGAGTGGTGGAAGAATCGCAGTGAGTTAAGCGCAGACCTGGACGCGGAGTACGCCATCGAACTCGAACTTGATCTCGCGACCGTCGTTCCGCATGTGTCCGGGCCTAACGAAGTGAAGACAATGGTTTCGCTGCCAGAAATGGAACGCAATCGCGTGCCCATTCAGAAGGCGTATTTACTCTCGTGCGTGAATGCACGTTTCGAGGATTTGCACGACGCCGCGGAAGTTGTGCGCGCCCAGGGCGGGCACGTCGCCGACGGTGTGGAATTTTATCTCGCGCCGGCGAGCGCGGAAGTGCAGGCGAGATCCGAA
>WNFQ01003950.1_pt1 | contig 10813 bp, 15 predicted proteins | sample 5400171 | NCBI WGS metagenome assembly WNFQ01 (sample SAMN13153356, study PRJNA577476) | soil metagenome | isolation source: 20 cm soil under Madrone tree | place: USA:California | collected 2016-06-14 | reverse complement strand
CATGCGAAGGCAGCTAGAGCGTCCGAGGCATTTGCCCTGTACATGCAGGTATCCTTCTGACTTGTGTAGGCGCACACTAATGTTAAGCTTGGCTCCAAGACAAGCTATGTTCCTCTGAATTAAAGAGTCACCCAAGGACCACAATAGTTATTCGCCAAAGTGTACCATCCATCGCAGGGATATTGAATGCACCGAAGATACATGGGTGTTACTACGGTGAACGGCATTGCCGTGGCCTATGTTTTCCACAGAAGGTGACACGTAGAGTAGCGTGTACCTCATTATGACTTTTGCGGTGTTGAGTAACTCTTGGGTGTGTCTGTACTGTCATCTCGGCTTTTGTCTGCTGTACCTTGTTCTTGGTCGGAATCTGTGTGGAACAGTGAAGTTCAGTGACAACACGTGTCAGATCATAACACGGAAGCTGACTTATGAAGAGTTCCTTCACCGCGCGCTCGCCCACTTTGATGACACGTCGACAGGCCATCTGCCAAACGCCGCAGCTCACGGAACCTGACACGTCGAGGGTCTGATAATGCCATAACATCTGTGATATGACTCACCTGCGGGCGCAAATGGTAAACCTAACCACCACGTGAAAGGACCTAACCAGGCCGTTGGGAGGTAAAAGACGGCGGATCGACTATACCACCACCCTATGGCAAATTGAAGACCTGTGGTCAATATCCATAGAGTAGTTCCGAACTTGAATGCGAATGACGACTTTGAAGCGCTGAGCTCAGAATCTATGTGTTAGCCGAGGGTCAGTGAGATGAGAGCGAGAGATCCATGGTAGGATTATACGCAACTGAGCTTTTCCAGATCTCCCAGACCCTTGTCAACGCTCCGACGAAGTTTGGCCCATTTTGCAAATTGATCCTGAGCACTCGTTTGCAGAAGTTCCGCTTTTTTAGACAGGATGTCTGACTTCAGCTCCCGCTGACGTTTCACTGCATTTCGGTCGAAGACTCGTTGGTATGCTGTCCATGCCTGCGTGCAGAGGTCGCATTAGATCACAAAGCCAACCATGCAGAGCAAGCATATGTACAAATTGGAGTAGAACAGACTTTCCGATCCAGGAGACGAGTTCTGTGATGAATACAAGGGCAAATATGGTGAGAATGAGAGACATGGTGGCCGTGGCCGAAGAGTGTACTTAACCCAACCCAGCGATAAGGTTAGCGTGCCCTGTGCCTCGGCTCCGCTCTACAAAACGATGCGGTGGGTTATGAGTCCATCCAATAATGCTCCACACAGATCATAGGCGACCTCTTCCTCCATTATCAACAGGGACTACCTCCAGTTCCTCCATCCCATTCACACCCATGAGGTCCATCCACCCCCCCGGATCGGTCGCGGTCAAGCGCGTCACCTTGACGTCTAAGAAGAACTGGTGGATGGGTGGGAATCCAATGTGTCATAGAAACAACATCAGACTGATTATTCTCTTCAGTGGAGCTCGATGATGAGGACAACAAATTGAATGCTGTACCGCACTTCCCAAAACTGGCTGAGCCCGTTCTCAATGATTACGTCCCCCATTCTCATCCTCCACCGCCCCCTCCACCCATTCCGACCTCACCAACCTACAATGCGCCAAGAAATCCGAACACTATTTTCTCGTTTCCCACCCCTGCTATCTATTCTGCACCCTCCAATCCCACTGCGTCATTAAGGCCCTTCGCCCAGGGCTCTGCATCTGAGCTCTTCAAGTGTATCGTGAAAAAACCGGAGATCGTACAGCTAGAGATCAACGATGAAATGCAAAGCAATGCTTTAGATGTCTCCGCACAGTTCCTTGCTGAGCTGCGCGTCTACACCCGTGTAGCGCCGCATCGGAACATTCCCGCCTTCCTGGGCTGTCTCGATGGCGTCGGCATGGTTCTCGAATTTCTGGAGGGAGGGACGCTTTACGACTATCTTAGGCAGTACGCGCCGTTGTCGCATATCCGCTTATATGCTTTCCACAACCAACTGCTTGACGCGCTCACCCATCTACACGCGTACGGGGTATCCCATGGCGACCTCTCGTTACTCAATGTCCAAGTAATTGAGAGGTTTGGAGAGCTGACATTGAAGATAATCGACTTTGGCCGGTCCGTGGCAGCCACCTCGGTACTCGCGCCGCCAGACGGCGATCCAGTGGATCCTTGGGAGCACCTAAATACCGACCCAACTGAACCACGCAAGGAGCAGATATTTCCGGGCACTCGTCCTTTCTCGGCTCCGGAAATTTTGCGAGGGGAATGTCATGATGCCCGGCTTGCGGACGCCTACAGCTTCGGAATGGTTTTAGTTTGCCTGGAGCGGGGGCAACTAGTTGACGTGAAGCCTTGGAACCAGCGGAAGGACCTGCACCCCGAAGACCTTTTAGATGGATGTACGTTATTTGAAGGAAGGATAAGACAGTATCTAAGGAGATGGGACGATCGAAGAAGACTTTTGCGAGATGACCTGGTCGACATGACGAACGCTTGATTAATGGTGGTGGTAGTAGCTCATAACTGCACGACCTTGTACATAGGTGCTAGTTATACCCGCGAGATCCTGTACACGACGTACTGTAATACCTTGCAATTGTAAGTTACTATTGTAAGTTACTAGTTACTCTCGCCACCAATTGGCTAGTTCAGTAAACAAGACCACACAAGTGCTACATTGCGTGACTTGACTCCCGTCCTCGCCACTCATGGCTTTCGTTCATCCTTCGCGTATGGGCCTCGTGCCCAAAGATTCACGCTCTCTTCCTTCCTCGGGTACCCGTCTTCCGTCCCCACCTGCCTCCCCGCAGCGTGACCGGAGCGTGGACCGCTACCAAAGGCGTAGCAAGGACGAAGAATACAATGGCGAACGTGAACGAGGTGGGCGCAGCGACCGCAGTCGCGACCGAGATGACGAACGACGACGTGGTCACGACCAAAATCGTCATCATAGCCGCCATCGCAGCAATGGCGACCGATACGATGACCGTAGGAATGAGAATCGTGACAGCAATTCGAGAGGACCGCGCTCTCAGCCAGATGATCGTCCGTCATCTCAGCTTGCCCTTGGGCGCGCAAGTCCCACATACGATGACTATTCCCGACGACATTCTGCCCCATCACCGCCACCTCAAGATGACAGATCTGGACGGCCAAGCGCACCATCTGAGAATGTCTCCCCTTGGCATCAGCAGGAAAACATGTATCGAAGGGACAGTCGGCTGGACGGAGGGGGCGACTATTTCGAACGGTAAGTATCTTTATGTATTCGCCTGTCAAAATCCTTCATCGTTTTTTCTTTCAGCCGCCGACAACAGCGTGTCAATAATACCTTCAGTATCTGGCCGCCGTCCCCTCGTGCTCCTGCACGGGAATTGTACGTATTCTCTATTCTCCTCAAGTGCATTATATTCAATCTGCTCCCTGTAGGTCACCGGAGCGAGACCGAGACCGAGTAGCACGTAAAAGGCATAGACGTGGTCGTTCCACTTCTGTTTCATCTTCACCGACGGATAGCGAAGATGAACGGAGGCGTCGTGAAAGGAAAGAACGCAAGCGGGCGCGGAAGGAAAAGGACAGGCGAAAGCAGCGACATCGACGTTCACAAAGTGCTTCGGATGATGAGGTCCGTGAGCATCATCGTGATAGCAGGAGGAGACGCAGTCGGTCAAGAAGTCCAGAACGTCGCAAAGCTCGGTCACGAACCCCAAGCTCACGCTGCGCCCAGTCCAGTGATGAAGATGAATGGGTAGAAAAGCCTGCACCCTCTGGCTCCTTTGTACCCGCCGTTCCCACTTCCATGCCGACCCTGAACATTTCACCGCCATCTACCACCCGGAACGCCCAAAGAAATGCTTTCGACAATGACGCGTCTGATGATGAAGTTGGTCCACAGCCAGCACTAGCGCCTTCGACTACCAAGAAACTCGATGAACGCGCTTACGGTGGAGCTCTCCTACGCGGAGAAGGCAGCGCCATGGCTGCTTTCTTACAGGATGGCACGGATGTGCGCATTCCACGGCGTGGAGAAATCGGTCTTACCTCGAATGAAATTGACAAGTTCGAGTCAGTTGGGTATGTCATGAGTGGCTCACGGCATCGTCGCATGAACGCGGTGCGCATGCGCAAGGAGAACCAGGTTATCAGTGCCGAGGAAAAACGGGGAATACTGAAATTGCAGCAGGAGGAGAAACAGAGACGCGAGGGTATTCTGAGGGAGGAGTTTCAAGAGCTTTTGGCGGATCGGCTCAAAGGAACGGAAGGCACCAAAACCTCATAGATAGTTCTGAGGTTTCACACCTATTGTTTGCTGTACTGTGCCGTTTGCTTGTGCTCACTGCAATCCAATGTCCTTGTGCACTGCACTTCGGTGTGGATAAATGAGCTGTGACAGATAGACAATGTCGATGTCTTTAAAAGTTGAGATACATGAGAAAAAACTCTCGAACAGCACGCAGTGGGTCATCACAGCTCCTGATGGGCGGCCGCGGATTTGCTGGTCAGGCCGACAAGCTCGACATCGAAGACCAAGGCCGAGTTGGGCGGAATCACGGACCCAAATCCGCGTGGTCCTAAATTACGAGGCGTCAGAGCAAAACGGTCAATATACGGACACATTATACAAACCGTAAGCCATATCAGAAGGGATGGTGAGAGTGCGCTTTTCACCGACGCACATCCCAACAAGACCCTCGTCCCAACCTTTGATAACTTGTCCAACGCCGACTAGAGGGGAGACAGGGTATTAAAAAGGTAGGAATAAAGGGATCGGAGAGATAGTCGCACGTGTCAATGGCAAAGGCTGGCCGCGGTCGTGGCTACAGTATATTTCGCTTTGTTAACGACGTGCGGAAAAAAAGGGAACAGGCACTACGCAATCTTACCTCGAGTCAAATTTGTTGCCATTGGAGAATAGCGTTCCGGTCTATGTGCGGGAGGGGAAGGAGATACAATGTGATAAGCCCACAATCGACACGCAAACGCGCAAACGGAATGAAACGCACATAATGAACCTTGATCGGATCACCCTTCTGCGCTTTGACGGTGCAGTCCGATGGCGCATACGTCGTCTTGATATCTAGCTCATTCGGTGGGGGTGACTGCTGCTCCGCGGACACGAGCAGCCCGACAGCAAAAACAGATATCCACTGTAAGAATTGCATAGTTATGGTACTGTATGGGTCACGTCCACGACGGGCAAGTCGATTTTGGTCTACGGGCCGTGTTCACCGGCCCGTGAAGCTTTATTACCGCTTTTGGTTATGATTTGTCAGCGATGCAACTGTACAGTTCTCCTACGTCGCGTAACTCTATTCCCCATCTCTATCCATCGTCGAGCACAAAGTTCTGTAGCAAAGCAGATCCTTTAGAATGGTGTGTAACAAGTTAACGCTATGAGTTGTTTTGGAGATGCAAATGCTCAATAGTCCCCGTTCTTGTTCTGCTAGCCTTCTCAAAAATCATTCCGCACAAAACGCATCCTGGCTAAAGCTTCACGCCAGAACCGGTAGGACCTACTTTTTGATTTGTGGTCAACCAGGCTCTTATGTTCTAATGCAGGCCCATCCCACAATGGTTCCGTTTAAAGACTGACACCAAGATCCAAGTGCGTTTGTTTGACTGAGTCAGTATGAATGGGTCACTGGAACTGATATATGCTGGCGATATAGTACAATGCCAAACGCCGTCATTGGAGACGCACGAAACTGAACATATGATTATATGGGGAGTTAGTCAAATCATGGCAGATCACAATTACATCGTTTTCTCTCAGTATTGTATATTCTGGGGTTGCCTTCTCCTCCGAGTCACTTCGACAATCCTTCTCAGATGGCTGGTCAATGTTTGTGCTGGCAGACACTCATCCCGATAAGTGTAGCCAGGAGCTAGGCATGAAGCCGAGACTTCAGTGATAAGGTGCTAATCACTAATCATAATACGCGTCGTGTGAGGGATTTTGTTTGCGACCACTGCGAAAAAAGTAGTGCGCTAGCCGGGAGTCGAACCCGGGGCTGTTCATTGGGAATGAACAAGGTTACCGCTACCCCACCAGTGCTTATTGTGCCTGTCTACATTATAACTTGTATCCTAGCTCACATAAAATAGGTCTCACATTCTTGACTTGAAAACTCTTTGTACAACAATGGTGGGATAAAATAGAACATAAAGATTGGTGAAATGGGATAGCCTGTAACAACCGCAGCTGGCTGATCGTTAGCGCTAACTTATTCCCACGGCCTTTTCTTCGCACGCACGGTGAAGCTGACGCGTGATTGAATTCTTGGACCGACCACAATGGCGGACGTACCGACGCTAAGCATCACCCTGTTGGGCGCGGGTCAAGAAGTGGGAAGGTCATGCTGCGTGCTTCAATACCGAGATATCACCATCGTTTTGGATGCCGGTGTACATCCCGCCCTTACTGGAATGGCGTCTCTGCCCTTCATTGATGAGCTAGACTGGAGTACGGTAGACGCAATACTCGTTACCCAGTGCGTTCTCTTTCACCTCTGAATCGGGAACAGTCCCTCCAACATTCTTCAGTTTCCATCTAGATCATGCGGCAGCCTTGACATACGTTACGGAAAAGGTGCGGGAAGGTTGCACTCGATGATATCTACTCAACTCCTCGATTCGTCTAGACGAATTTCAGAGAGGGAAAGGGCAAGATCTACATGACTCATCCGACGAAAGCGCTTCACAAGTTTATGATGCAGGACTTTGTTCGGATGAGGTGTGTTGCTAATGCATGTCTTTCCTCATAGTCACTTACGTTGTTTCCAGCAACTCATCAACCGACGCACTAATTTCACCCCTTGACTTGTCGATGTCTATTTCTTCCATTATCCCCGTCTCCGTTCACCAGTTAATTACCCCCTGCCCTGGTGTGACTTTTACGCCATACCACGCAGGACACGTTCTTGGGGCATGCATGTTCATGGTTGATATAGCTGGCCTCAAAGTTCTCTACACAGGCGATTATTCTCGCGAGGAGGATCGCCATCTCGTAAAGGCCGAGATTCCTCCCGTACATCCGGACGTACTTATCGTTGAGAGTACTTACGGGGTGCAAAGCCTCGAGGGACGTGAGGAAAAAGAGCTGCGCTTTACGAACCTAGTGCACTCTATCATTCGTCGGGGAGGACATGTGTTACTTCCTACGTTTGCGTTGGGGCGTGCGCAGGAGCTTTTGCTCATCCTTGACGAATACTGGAAGAAGCACCCTGACCTGCACAACGTTCCCATCTATTATGCGTCGAGCCTCGCGCGCAAGTGCATGGCTGTGTATCAAACGTACATTCATACAATGAATTCCAACATCCGATCAAGATTTGCGAGAAGAGACAACCCGTTTGTCTTCAAGTAGGTTTCTTAATTCTTGTCTTCTAGTGTTTCGTTCAATTTGTATCAGACATATCTCCAATGTACCTCAAGCTCGTGGTTGGGAACGCAAAATAGCCGAGGGACCTCCTTGTGTCGTTCTTGCCAGTCCAGGGATGTTGCAATCAGGTACAAGTAGAGAACTCTTTGAACTTTGGGCTCCGGACTCTCGAAATGGTCTCATCGTCACTGGTTACTCCGTGGAAGGTACGCCAGCACGGGTGAGTCATCCGTCACTTTGGGAGTTTCTGGTAGTGTGGAATTTCGAGGACGCTGAGGTATCTTCCTTGTGTATATATACGAAGCAATGGATGTCATTATCTCTTCGCGTGTGATTCCTGAGACTTTCATCTATTTTATGAGAGGGGGCACTTGAAGACTTACTGATCACTTCTCACAAATAGGAAATTATGAATGAACCGGATGAGATAGTTGGGATGAAGGGCAACACCATCCCGCGCAAGATCTCCGTGGACTATATCTCCTTCAGCGCACACGTCGACTATTCACAAAACTCCGAGTTCATTGATTTGATCAAGGCCCCTCATATTGTGCGTTCTTCTGACATTTTCCCACTTCATCTGCTTGACGTACACCGTAGGTCCTCGTGCATGGCGAACAAACGGCCATGGGTCGCCTTAGGGCTGCGTTGCAGGCCAAATACAAGAATCGGGACGAGGACGTCAAGATCCACTCACCCCGCAACCTCGAGACGTTGAATCTCACCTTCCGCCCCGAACGAGTGGCCAAAGTAATTGGCAGCTTGGCTTCCAAACCTCCTCAGACAAACGATGTCCTCTCTGGCTTGCTCGTTTCGAAGGACTACTCATACACGTTGTTGGATCCTCGCGACTTGCGGGACTTCGCAGGACTTTCGACGTGCGTTGTAACGCAACGTCAGAAAATCGCCATTGGCGTCGGATGGGCTCTGGTGAGGTGGCACTTGGAGGGTATGTATGGCAGTGTTGAAGAGGGAATGGATCAGGATGGGATTCCAACAATGCGGGTATGTTCTTTTGGTGTTAGTCTTGCCAAGACGGGATTGACCTGCGTGTGTTGTATCAGGTAATGAGTGCGGTCGATGTGAAGCAGACCGCTGAAAATGAACTTACGCTGGAATGGGATTCAAGCGCCGCAAACGACATGATCGCTGATTCAACGCTTGCAATCATCACGGAAATCGACAAGAGTCCAGCATCAGCAAAATGTATTGTTCCTTGAAACTGGGCGTCTATATGAGTAACCCTGATCATGATACCTAGTGACGGCTGGAACACAAACACATCGACATGAGCACGAACATCACCCGCACTCGGATCACGACTACACACACAATCCGATGATACGCATTCAGCGGCTTGGCCTGTTCCTTGAAGCGCACTTTGGCGAGGTTGAATACCACATGCCAGATGAGGATCTCGAGATCGAACAAGAGGAAGTGACATCTCAGGGCGAGCCATCGTTCCTGATCCAACTGGATGATGCCGAGGCTCGAATCAACCTGCTTTCCATGGTACGTCGTTCCCTCCTATATAATATATTTTTCCCCGTTCATGTCATGACGCACAGACGGTTGATAGTAGCAGTGAGGCACTGCGGAGACGCGTCGAGGCGGTCCTCGAAATGGCTGTATCAACAGTAAGCTCGCTAAGCGAGTCGTTCGCGTCCGGTGCTCTCGAGGAGTCCTCGAGCGGTCGTATTCACAAACCGAAAGCCGATGTTTCCCCATCAGATGTGGCAGAAGGAGACGTGTCGCAAGCCGTGGTCGATCAAAACGAGAGGTCATCCCTCGAAACTCAACAACCGTATGATTGATCTGACAGTCTGTGACAATCCTGTCATCGTTGGGATGGGAATGATGTTAGTACTGTAAATACACTATATTGATCTAGTAAATTCAAAATCAATAAAATCGGCAAGTGCCAGCGAATTGAACACAGTGTCGGTACGTTGCTCGACGTTGGAGACAGCCTCGGCTCTTTTCTTCTTTCCCCTAAAATTTCTTCGAACCCCTCAGACGTCGTTCGTTGCGACGTGGGCGTCCCATGTTTCGCAGCCCCGCATCCTCGCCGCGCTCGCTTGTTCCGCCCTCGTCCTTTCCGTCCGGACTTCATCCGAACGCGTCGCCTGGTGACCGCAATGGCAACCGCAATGATGCCAGTATTAGGCGGAGCTCTCGCATAGATATGAGCTTTGAGCAGGCGTTGGAAGCAGGGGAAACAATGGTCATTAAAGAGGGGATTGATGTTGACAGTCTGGGAGTAGATTCGGCGCCATCTCTGAAATATCTTTTTTCTCCCCCTTTGTCTCCACCGTCCTCCTCCTCTCGTCCACAGAGTATGCTTCCTCCCCAAGCTAAAAACTCCCTTACGTCTTCCACTCCCCGGCCCCCCGCCTCCATCTCTGCTTCAACGTCTGCCTCGTCTTCCTCTAACGATTTGTTTTATGACGCTGAAGACCCTGATTATCAAACCAAGCGCCGCTCAATGTATAGGTCCCAGGGAACCGCGAGTAGTCCAGATCTCGCTACCCTTGTCCGCAAGGCGAAACAACGCGCGAGCATATTACCTACCTCTAAGGACAAGCGCCACGAAGTTGCGCCGCCATTACCTGCAGGTCCCCATGCGCCGCCAAACCCGGGTCCGCGACACCGTCAAAGGTCCTCGACTTCATCCTCTGGACATACCATGCCAGCCACCACTCCAGCAACCATGCAGAAAGGCAAGCTCCAGAAGCCCGCTCCGTCCACCGGTCCATCCAGCGGCGCTGAGTGGGTACCCACCAGCTCAGGTCATGACAACGGGAGTGTAAAGGCAGGTGCTTGATGCTTGTCCTACCCGTAGGGGTGCTGATGGCAATTTAGAACACGAAATCTTCGGTTCGGCAGAAGACGAGTACATTCATAGGCAGGATGCTAAACCCAACCCGCTTACGCTCAGTACGTTAGCTATATCACTTCCGCGGTCCTCGACGTAACCCTCCCCCATAGAAGACCGATGCGTCGTCACCGTCGAAACGAACAGCACAAAAAACTCCACCCGTGCCTCCGTTTCCGGCGTCCCCGACGACAGACACTCTCCCGATGTCTCCCCGACTAGCCCCCATTCTCATAGCACCGGACATGTCGAAGCCTCTTCCTCCTCTTCAAACCGAAGTTATTGCCAGCGGTAAGAACGTTATGTATGCTCCACCTTTATGCGTAGTCATCGAGTGTGGACTCCTTAGGGCAGTCTCTCCGGCCACCTTCCCCTGGAAAGACCATCACTGTTCATGATGCCACGCCGGTCAGGCCAGCGGGCCATGGTAAAAGGCGGAGCATGTCGGTTGGTGAAGTTGACCTCATGAAAGTCCCGAGTTCCTCTTTGACACCTGTAACTCCTCCAAGCGCGCGTGAGAAACGCAGTGAAGACTTATTGGGCTGGGACTCCACTATGCGTGGCATTCTCTCTGAC
>WNFQ01022411.1_pt1 | contig 10815 bp, 15 predicted proteins | sample 5400171 | NCBI WGS metagenome assembly WNFQ01 (sample SAMN13153356, study PRJNA577476) | soil metagenome | isolation source: 20 cm soil under Madrone tree | place: USA:California | collected 2016-06-14 | reverse complement strand
GAGAAAGTCAATGATGAGGTTGATGATGGACGCCGTTGAGTCGAGGTTACAGTCGAGCGTATTCCAGATGGTAGAGATGAGGTCGCGCGCGCCAGACTGCGATGCTGTGTAGTCGCGCAGGGCGAGCTTGACGCCTGCAACGGCGTTTGTAGGGTGTGGTGTGAGAGTGCGCAGCCGCGCGAATACCGTTGTATAACGTCTTGATAGAAGAAGTTAGAGTTTGATAGCACTCGAGTGTAGATCGAAAGAGACGTACTCAGAAGAGACGGGGTTCATAGATGGTAGTAGTGGCGAATGAGCCTACTACCTGCTGGGGTCGGGCGCACTACCGCCATCACCAGCACAGTCTAGTCTCCCTCTACGACGCCAAATACCCTCAAAAGGAGTATGTGAGCGTAAGGTACTGCGGCACTGGTGAATGTTAATATGACAAGCGGTATTGTATGAAGAAATGTAGTATATGGGAAAGTGCGTGGTGCGTCAGAAGGCTTGTGAGTGAGGAAAAGGGAGAGGAGAGGAGAGGACGCATATCAAAACACCCGTGAGCCAAATCGAAGTCCATATTGGATCATGAAACTTTTGCCGTGAACGGGAGGATATGTAACGCAGATCAGGAAGGGAGAAGAGTTCGATGGGCCGAGTATATTCGTCACGAGGTAGGAGAGACTGTGTGAGCGATAATGAAAGTGGTGGCGACGGTGGTGGAGAGGGTGTAAATGGTGGGCGCGCTTTCGGAGGAGACGGGATTAAAGGGCCATCGTCGAGCTCAGGGAGATGGCGATCTGAGTTGCATAGGTTGGTGTGCCAACCAACCTCGACTCTGTTCTGAAGGCGTACGCGAGGATTGAATGTTGGGAGGGGAAGTTCCGAGGTATAAGGAACCCGGATCTACTTCATCAAGGCGAAGATATGGATCGTCAATATCATAGGGCATTTCCTTGCGGGTGTCTGCTATGCTGGTGAGCCCAGCCATGTCATCGCTGCTCCTGAGATGGGGATCACCGCCATCGTCAAGGATCCGAGCGGTGCTCTCTGCGCAGGTGTCCAGAGCTGTGTTGGGATCCATCGTCTGTGGAGAATGAGAAGAGAGGTTGGTCTGGAGATGAGAGCGGTACCGGGGCTCCTCTGGCGATTGAGGAACTGCGACGCATACGTCGCAAATGACGATGTCATGAAGGAAGAAAAAGGATGCTGTGAATAGACAGTAAAGATGAGTCTTAGAACTACATAAGAGATACGATGCAGGTGCAAATGGGGGCAGACGAATGCGGGAGTCTGAGTGAACACCTTCCTTCTTTAGTAATCCCGAGCTGTGGTGGTTTCTGTCAAGAACAGTCCTATTTACCAGTGAACAATGGCATTTACCACTTATATAGTGGCACCAACGTTTTCCGAGAGGGGCGACCCTCGGCACATGTTCTGATGCATAAAAAATATCATTCGCGCAGGTGGTTTACTGTGGGCGCTCTACTCGAGAAAGGTGTTATCATCTACACACGCACGTTTCTACGTCATACCGTTCTAGTCTTGTCTACCCGTACCAGTAATGGGGTACGACCCAAACACCAACAGTGTCTGCTTCTGTTTCCCTTTCCCTCTTTTCTTCCCGCCCGTCACAGCCTCTTCTTCTACTTCTACTGTCTCATCCTGCGCTGCGCGTCCGGGTACCCAAGCAGATGTCCCCGGAGGCATACTACCAAGAATATGTTGCAACTGCCCCGTGCGTGCAGAGACGACCGGGGGTGCTCTGGGTGCCACCGAGCTCGGTAGTGTCGGGAACGCAGCATTTGTGAGTGCAGGTGCTGGAGGTGGTGGGGCAGGTGGTGGCTTCCCGCCTTGGGACGTTGCCGAAACAGTATTAGCATTATTGCTACTGTTGTTTCCGACACCACTACCACCGGTACCAACACTTGCGGCCGATGCAGACCATGCCGTCTTGCGCGCGCCACGCTTGCGGACGGCGGGCGTCGGCACTGTAGTTGGTGGTTGGGGCGGTTGGGGCGGTGTTGTGCTGCTATGTGGTCGTGATTGCTGTCGCTGTCGCTGCTGTCGTGGCGCTCTGAGAGGTGGAAAGGTCGCGCCGCGCTCGGCTGCCTGCGCAACGCGGTCCCAGACCGCTCGCTGGGTCTGTCTCGCCGGTGCCGCGCGATGTGCGCTCGCAGCGCCCACAGCTCGGCCATTGGCTATACGCGCATAATCCGTGCCAGCAGTCGCGGGCAGAGTGATAAGGTCCGGGGGTAAGTCGCCCCGGTGCTCCGTCTTGAACGTATTCCACGCATTGAGTAGGTCATTCTTCTTCTCCTCGTCCTCAAAAAAGTCAATGATGAGGTCGATGATGGACGCCGTTGAGTCGAGGTTACAGTCGAGCGTATTCCAGATGGTAGAGATGAGGTCGCGCGCGCCAGACTGCGATGCTGCGTAGTCGCGTAGGGCGAGCTTGACGCCTGCAACGGCGTTTGTAGGGTGTGGTGTGAGAGTGCGCAGCCGCGCGAATACCGTTGTATAACGTCTTGACAGAAGAAGTTAGAGTTTGATAGCACTCGAATGTGGATAGAAATGTGGATAGAAACTGACGTACTCAGTAGTGACAGGGTCCATGGATGGTAGCGGCGAATGAGCCTGTTGCCTGCTGGGGTCGGACGAGCTGTCATTCGCATCATGCATTGTCATCAGGTGTGCACCAAGGAGATTGTGAAGGCTCTCGGAGCCTGGGGTTGGCCGTGAGGCTATCTGTGGATGTGAGTCGTGCTGCCCTCGCTCTCGTCCTCCCCCACTAACAGCAGCAGCAGCACTGTCTGGTCCCCCTCTACGACGCCTGCCAGAACTTGAGGGGGATGCGCCTTGGAACTCAAATGCAGCACTGACACGACGAGCGTCTTTCTTATCGCGTGAAGACATCTCGGCGCCATGCTCCTCCACCATATGAGCCTGAAGGTCGATCTGAGAACCGAAGACAACAAATTTTCTCGCTTGGCAGATAGGATTGGGGCATAGATGATGTTCCCGCTCAAAATGTAGTTCCTAAAGACGATTAGATGTTAGTTATAGTATGACGTGAAGAATAGGAAGCTGACTAATGCATCGTAGTTTTTGAAGCTTTGAAACCAGCCATGTCAATGACGCAGGGACGGTTAAGAATGGGGCTTACTATTTGTCCCTGATTTCATTTCGTTTACATATGAAGCATTCTTCGTGCGAATGTCGCATGTGGTTGTAAAGTTCTTCGTCGCCAAAGAAACATTCATGGCAGAACTCGCAGATGGGATGTATGCCACCCTCAACCTGTTCTTCTGGCACGCCTTTCTGTTGCCTACGTTGGGCAGAGGGAAGATGAGTGTAATATTGGGGGAACGTGTACAATGCATGTTCGTGTGAAAAGACTTTCTTATGGTTGACGCAGAGGTCACTGTGGCGTATATCAGACTATTACGAACAAAAGTGCGTGGACAGGACTTGGCGCGCACCACATGATTTTCTTATGGAAACCACGAACATGTAGTTTAAGGTCATTCCAGCCAGTTGCCACGTAGTCGCAGGAGGAATCAGGACAATTGAAGCGTAGCAGAATCAAGGAGCCTTGCATCATTTCCTCCGTCTCAAACGATATCGCCAGCTTTTCATCTTTGAACGGTGTGCTTTCTGGAGCATAAGACGAGAAGGGGGCATCAGGGGAAACGGTGAAGATAACTGTTGGTTGTCGTTCCTTACATTCGTTAGTTGGAACGTATTGCAGTGTACGGTAGATGCGAGGCGCACCTTGCAGAATGTGCAGTCCAGCTTTTTGTACAGCGCACGCAAGCGTAACGCACAGACATGGCACGTCCGATGGTTGCACTCCGAGACTGCATAATATTTGATAGGTTCTGCGCAGATCCAACACAGATCCTGTTCCTGGCTATCGTCTTGTTGAGAATCCGTTTGAGTTTGTACAGCTGGGTCATCTTGATCATTTTTCTCGCCTGCAGCGGATGTGAGAGAATTTGGCGGCGCAGAGCTACATGAAACCGTATGTGTAGAAACTGGTGCAGACTTAGCGCCACCCCGGCCTCCTCTACCATGAGGACGCCTGCGACCATGACTAGAACGAGCGGCTCGTCGGGGTTGATTCTGATTCTGAACGGATGGTTCAGCCATTGTATACGTTGTAAATGTAGGGTTGTAGGAGTGCTGTAGAGATAGTCGATGACTCGAAGGCAGCGAAGTCGACTCGACTTGGGAAATGGTGTGACCGTGAGAGTTATTATACTCACAGTGCAGTGCTGCTGATGCGCTGATGTGTCAAGCAATAATTCCTGACCTCGCAAATGAGCGACGTCGAGCCCGAAATCGACGATGACCATCCATTGGCCCTCGAGCTCTCGAGTTTGCGTACTGCAGTTGCTCGCTTCCAGGTATCTGTTCTACTACCCTACATCGTACAGACCACCTACCGCATTCCCAGCATGAGGCACATACATCCCACCCCGCCGAGCTGCAGCTCCCTGAGCTCACCCTCGCTTTGCGCCGCGCTAGCGACAAGCTCACTCTCGCGGAGGACGCCCTACGCGAGCGTACTGCCCAGTTTGTGGATATGCAGGGTGCTGCCTCTCGCGCGCACTATGCTGCTGAGAATGCATTCGGTGTCGCTGCGGGTGCCCGTGCGCGCGAGGGGGAAGCGCTGGCGCACGAGCGTGGGCTGATGCTGCGGCTGCGTGTGGCTGGGGAGGAAGGTCGGATGATGGATCGCGCTTTAAGGGAGTACGCTGATTTAGTGCGTGCCCTCGAGCGCCGTCAGAGTTTGCCACCAACCCCGCCTCGGAAGCAATCACTTTCGTCTGCTGGTGGAGCGCATACATCTAATGGCAAGCCTCCGGAACAGATCGGAAATAGTGAATCGACATTTGAGTCTCTGCAGCAACAGAAAGAAGGGTTGCATCAGCTTGCTGAGGAATTTGAGGGCGCAAACAACGTGCTGAGGGACGAGATCGGTAGGCTGCAAGTCGAGCTCGTCGGGACACGCTCTGAATTGGAGGCGGAGCGGAAGGCTGCGGAGGAAGAGCGACTACGGCTGTCCAATGCTCTTGCCGATCTCGAACGTCTCAAGCACGACGACAATGCAGCCGCGAAGATGGTCTCTCGGTACATGTATGTCTAATTCTCTCTTACTCCTTCTCCACTAAAGACACGCCTCCTTCCACAGGAAGTTCTCCCAAGCCACAACGGACACACTACAAAGAGCGCTTGAATCCCTCAATGCGCGCCATGCAGCAACGACATCCACACTGCATACGCAGCTCGCTTCTGCACAGGCCGCACTTGCTAACGAGCAGCGCCAATCTGGGCGCCTGCGCGATGTACTGGACGAGGCAACAGAGCAATTCGCTAGGGAGACATATGGCCGTCGGCGCGAGATCGCGCTGCGGCTCTCTGTCGTTGGACGGGAGGATCAACTCGCCGAGGCGCTTCGTCGATGGGTTCGTCGCGCGCAGGAGACATGTACAAAGAAGGAGGTACCTATCGCGCAGCGGCTGAACACTGTCGTCCAAGACGCGCGCGAGTTACTCAGCCTTGTTGATGGTGTGGCTTCCCCTGAGAATATGAAGGTAACACTGGGCCCTGGAATCGGAAGCGTGGCACGGATTGTTGCTGCGCGGGATGCGGTTAGGACGCTTGTGGAGGAACTGCAAGTCCAGACGGAGAGACAAATGCAACTCGAGCGAATTTTGGGCCGCTCTGAGGTAGACGACGATGGTCGTATCATCCCACTGGAGCCTCCCATGCCTCATACACCACCCTCTACCATCAATTCGACTACCGCTGCGACTGAGGCCATATCCGAAATGGTGAAGTTAAAGGTGGACGCGGCGACTTCTCCCATTTGTCTATCCCCATCACAGGCGGTCCAAGTAGCAGAGATCCCATCTGAAGAACCTGTATCCTTGAGCCCACCACTAGCCGAACTACCTGTCGTATCTCCACAGACAAAATCGACTTCTCTTGAGCATAAACCAACAACAGTTGCTATTCTACATCAACCTACCCCACGGTCTAGCATAGGATCCCCAGCATTTTTGTCGCCGCATTCTTCGCCGATTTCATCATCTGCACCAATTCCAGTGAATACCGATTCCACCATACCCGCTTCTTTACCTCTACAGGATACCACGTTAGAGTCTATTACTACTAATGAACCCAATGCCCCAAGGTCACCGTCATCCCCGGATAGTCCTAGCTCACTACCTTCCTCTCAGCATTATTCACAATCTTACCTTCTCGCCGAGCTCGGAAAGACCAAAACACGCTACGATGAGCTACAACGCGCATTCCGTGACTGTCACTTGGCTCTTCGTGAGCTGAGTCAGACGCTCCAAGGCGTACCGCCATTTACTTCTTCTCAGCCTACTTCTGCGCTACAAACCATCCTCGCGCGCCTGGACGACTTTAACGAGGATGCACGCGTAGAGCTCGAGATCCGCATCGCAGATGAGGAACGCGTCGCGCGGGGGTATGCAACGCTGCTCGCCGTGCCAGGGGCGATCACCAGCGTGGCGGAAGCACAGGATGTGGAGGGTGCCTTGCGCGCATTCATCGAGGGTACCGACATGACAGTTGCGCGAGCACAGAGTCAGTTCGCGCGTAAGCGCGATGACGTCGAGCATGACATTGCGGTGATCAAACGCGCGGTACACGAGCTCCCACAGGCACCTTCCTCCCCGTCCCCACCATCGCGCCCTGCCACTCCCACTACCACGAACACACCCCCATCATGGACCTCGCTCGCAGCGGGTCTTTTCGTTTCTGGTACGTCTTCTCGTCCCGCGAGCCCTTCGCCTACGTTCGGCGCAGTCGTCACCTCAACCCGCACGCGTCGCACTGTTTCATCCGATAATGGCCCACTCGCTACTTTGCAGCAGCAACTGCGTATTCCAATGCCCGAACTGCACCACCACCAAGTGGCAATTTCGCCGACCCCAGTGCGACCTGGCTCGAGGCCGCGGACGACGTCAGGGATGTACATGCTCGGTCTTGGGATGCGCGGGGGCGTTGTTGTTTCTGGAGAGTGGACACCACAGAAATCGACGGGGCTAACGACGGATATGCATGAAGTCACGGATTTTGAAGAGGTAGAGTAGAGACGTACAGTATTAGTCAAACGGGGGATTGACCAAGCGTAGACAAATAAAAGAGTCCCTTTTAGTCACGCCCACAGCCCCCCCCGCTCCTCAACGAGCTTTTACACATTACGGGTAGTCGCTGCACACAGCGAGCCCAAGTTTTCGCATTGTGAGTAAAAGGATTACAGTAAAAAAAAAGTTCATGTCCAGGCACGGGTTTGCTCACCATCCAGTCAAAAGCTGTCTGCACTGCCTGCTGCTTTGTTTTGCCCGAACTTATTTTTTGTGTAGACGAATTTGGCGCCCTTATAGACTGTGCTAGTCAGTAATATGCCTCCTGGCCCACAATCGCCTTACCCACACCCGGGACCTTCATATTATCCCCCACCTCCACCGCACATACATCGTTACGGCTACACAAACGTACCATCTTACGCATATCCATACCCCCCGCAACCCATGAACGGCCAATCACCTGCTCCTCCTTCGCCTCGTGTCACTGGCCGCGGTGGATTCCATGGCGTCGCACGTGGTGGACACGGCTCCAACTATAATCAAAATTATTCTCATCATCCCCATCCTCATCCGCACCACGCACCACCATCGCATTCTTCCTACATCCCTCACGTTCCCATGCATCCTTCTCCGCAGCCATCAACACCTAATTCTTACCCGCACCACCAAAAGTACCCTCCGCAACATACGACCCAAATTCCGTATTCCCCACCGTATCCTCCTCCTTCATCTCAACCTAGCCCATCTTATCAGCAAAATTGGACATTCCAACAACCGATATCCCCTTTGCCTAAACAACTGTCCATGCCACCTCCACCCGCGCTGTCCCCCGTAGCTCCATCACCGAAACCTCCGAGAATACTTGATGGCCCACTAGATCCAGAACCGACCGACGAATCCACCGACCCGTCCGACCCGCCTTCGCCAAAAGAATCGCCAAAAGAACCCACATTAGACTCCTCTCCCTCTCCCTCACCTTCACCGGCCCGTCCTCCCTCTGTCACTCTTTCCCATTCGAGCGAAGCCCCGAGATCGCTCCCATCCACACCTCATGTTCCTGCACTTACCGCCGTCCGACAAATCCGTCCCTCGCACCGGGCATCATTATCTCTCCGCGCTCTCGCCCGCCCCAGGATGTTCTTGAGAAGGCCCTCCGACTTTCCACTCCTCCCGAATCTCCGAAACCAGCTATTATTGATCTTCCAGCTACACCGCCCAGCATCATCGCTGCTACCCTTTCTGACCCCTTGTCCACGCGAGCTACACCAGGTGAACCGCAAATGCTGGCGCTGGCTTCGGACCCCGCAGAGTCCCCTCGCAATGATTTGCCCGAGACAGTGTCCTCCACCGAGACTGAGGTCTCTACTGTTTCCGATACCCCACCAGTTCCTACTTCTCCTCTATCTTCGAGTACTTCCGTTTCCGCCGCTGATACGGCCCACTCTCAGGTGAAATCCAGGTCTGAGTCATGTGAACGAGCGGCGGGCGTCGTGGCTTCTATCATCGTCACCCAAGAGTCAACTACTACGGAAGTTCCCGAACTCCCCACCGTGGTTCCTACTTCGTCTTTCGACATCGCTGTGCCCGAGGCCGTGTCTTCCTCTCCGACGCCCCCGTCTGCGCCCGCGCCCGCGCCCATAGCTACGCCAGTGCCCGCATCTGCCCCGCCAGTTCTCGAAGCTGGCTCCGCCTCTAAATCCTCACTCCCACCTTCGTCCGTCGTTGGCTTCTCCATCCCCGCCTCTCCTCCACCCTCGCTTGCCCCTCCTGTGCGTCGTGCGGAGCTAATTGCCCTCCTCAGCGGCACTCCGCCTTCCCGCTCAATCAGTCACTCTATGCCACGCCTGCGCGCCCGTGGACTCGTGAATAGTGGGAATATGTGCTTTGCGAATGCGGTCTTACAGTTGCTCGTCTATTGTCCACCGTTCTGGAGGTTGTTCAGGGAGCTGGGCCGGCTGACGGGTCCGCGGGAACGTGGAGAAGGTCAGGCGATCGGTGGCGCCACAACGCTTCTGGTGGATGCGACAGTGAGATTCTTAGAGGAGTTCGTGTATGAGGAGAAGAAGTCGCTTCCGACGCAACAGCCGCAGCAACAGACGGGAAACGTAAATGCGAAGGAGGAAGATGAGAAGAAAGAGGATGGTGTGGATTCGTTCATTCCGACGTACGTGTATGACGCGATGAAGGAGAAGAAGCGGTTCGATAATATGCGGGTATGTTCACGTATTTTCGTAGCGCCCTCCTTTTACTGATCTGCGTTGGCTTAATGTATACAGGGCGGCCACCAGGAAGACGCGGAGGAGTTTTTTGGCTTCTACCTCGACACAATTGAGGAAGAGTTGCTTGCACTTCTTGCTTCTATCAGCCCACCCAAGCCGGCCTCGGCTGCATCCAAGATAGAAGAACGCGAAGAGTCTCAGTCAGGTGAGGGCTGGACTGAGGTGGGAAAGCGAAATAAACTGATGCTCACTCGCACGGTGCGTCAGTCATTCCTTTTCTCTTGCACTGAGCCTCACCTTGATGACGGGTGCCCGGACATGAATAGGTCAAGTCAGTTGAGTCGCCTATCACTCGCATATTCGGCGGAAAGTTCCGTTCGACCCTGCACGCGCCACACCAGCGCGACTCTGTCGTAGTCGAGGACTGGCGATCACTCCAACTCGACATTCAGGTTTGTCGCCTCTCTTGTTTTCACCCTTCCGTCGACGCATGTACCCGGACCTCTAAACTCTTTGCACAGCGCGATTCGGTACACACGATTCAAGATGCACTTGCAAACATTTCGCAGCCTCAATCCGTGGAGGTCGGACCTTCGGGTTCGAGCGAAGCAAGTCAGCAAGTGTTAATCGAGGCGCTCCCACCCGTGCTGGTCCTTCATCTCAAGCGCTTCCTTTACGACACGACTGCGCGTGGCGCAGTCAAGATTGGAAAACCGGTTCAGTTCACCCCAGATCTCGAAATCCCACTCGGTACGTGTCTGCCTTTTCTCCTCTCTTAATCGGAGCTGAGAGTACCTGGTATAGATGTCATGGCACCTGCTGCGCGACGACCCGCTCAACCCGCCCGCTACATGCTCTATGGTGTGCTCTACCACCACGGCGCGTCCGCAGGCGGCGGACACTACACGCTCGATGTGCTCCACCCGAACCGTGACGGTGGCACGCGAGGCAGTGGTAATAATAGTGGTGAAGCTTGGTTGCACATCGATGATGAGACGGTGAGTGTGGTGCAGCACGAGGACGTTTTCAGGGGACACGACAGTGATCGGGCAGATGATCGATGTGCTTATCTGCTCTTTTATCGCCGCGCTGCTCCCCCACGGACATGATGACCCGTTTACCTCTGTCTGTATCTTTTTTTCCCCTTGAACACGTTGCAGTTCTTCAGCAGCTTTACCTTTTTTTGTTTTTCTTCGACTTTCAGTCGCTCACTTTTTCCCCCCTCCCTTTTGCTGTATCTCTAATCGCAATTTTCTTCTGAGATTGGGTAGAAATGCATAGGTTTGTACCTTTTCCATCGTCATCACCATTTTTGACTACAACCACCACGACTTACATTCCTGCGCATGGTGCCGACCCAATGCCCTTCCTATATATGAATATCAAACAATTGCAGCGGGTATGTGACGCCACCTTGTTTGGCAAGGCAGTTGGGTTTAAGAGTATATTACGAGTATCTAGATAGATATAATGGACAGCAAACGGGA
>WNFQ01010481.1_pt1 | contig 10815 bp, 2 predicted proteins | sample 5400171 | NCBI WGS metagenome assembly WNFQ01 (sample SAMN13153356, study PRJNA577476) | soil metagenome | isolation source: 20 cm soil under Madrone tree | place: USA:California | collected 2016-06-14 | reverse complement strand
ACGGTAATCCGTCAACCGATCCGACGAGATCGGCGATGGCATTGAACGAGGCAGTGCGCTGCCGGCGCAGGCGGGGTGCGAGATGGAGTCGTTCGCGCACTACATCGGACTTCGAGATCTTCCGACCGCGCGATTCTTCCTCGATGTCCGCCACGAGCGGCTCCGGCAATCGTACTGTGAGAGTCTTCATGATGTCAGTGTATTACATCTCCGGCAGGCATGCAAGACAGACAGAACGACCAACGGAGGTGACCGTGGATTAGCATAACTCAGTGAGCGCTGTGACCAATCGGCTCTGTTGAAGGTCAGTTTCCAAACTATTCTTACAAGTAGGTTAATTCAGAACGAACGCTCAGGACGATCAAGTTTTTCGAATCTGGACAACCGAGTCAAAGGAGCGATCGCAAGAATGTCAGGAATCCAGAAAGCAGGGAAGAGAGAAATCGAAACGCTAGTCGAATTGCAGTGCGAAAATTAACTGAAATACCGCCCACAATGATACGGACCAACCGATCATCAAGACTCGAAACTTTCCTTTTCCGAAAAAACTCAGGACTGTAGCAGCGACGAACGACCAAATCAAAGATGGTCCGAGACTCTGCCAAAGGCCTGGTCCTGCTCCCACGCCATGCTTGAGCCAAGAAGCGTTCCACGCCATATTCAATACGTTGAAACAGATGCATCTAACAGCGCCACGTATACGAGGTAACGTCTCCAGATTGAAAGGGGCGCAGCAACCTTAGCTCGATTGAAAGCTAACCAAGCAGAACAAGAGCGACCATGGCAATAGGAACAAAGCCGCAGAAACGATGTAGAGAGCACGAAAGCCGGGGGAGAACATTTGCCAGGAAATCTTCCTGTTCGCAACATTTGAAGCAACTTTGGAACAGCACAAGAGCAGCCCGTAACTCTTAAGCGCAACCGAAGCAACGACTTAGATTGAAGTAGCGGCTCCTTAGAAGGCAGGTGCTCTATCCAACTGAGCTACGGGCGCAACCGCATTGATTCTAAAACATTTGCGCGTCACCAGACACACAGTTTTAGTTGCGTTGACCCTCTGGGTGGAAGGCAGACGCTCGACACTCGGGTCTACTGAGCCATAAGTGCACACACTATGATCTGCCAATACCAAGAACACTAAGGCGGGACGGTCCTATAGCCGTTTCAACCGAGCACAGCGATGAGACCGGGGGCAGATGGGGCAGCCAGTGATGAGTCATTTTTTGATTGTGCAACCAAGGGAGCGTGTTGTTGGTCAACTTCCCACATCGGGACTTCTGGCCTGGAATAGCTGTCGCTATTACTCGACTACCACTTCGAGATTTCGCAGTACCCAGCCTAATTCACTTGCAAGGTCATCATAGTTGTATGCTGCGCCGAGCCGGAAGTTCCGCTGATCGTTATAGCATAGGAGCCCGGCGGCGTCCCGCCGTTCCCCCCGCCCGTATTAATTTTCAGTGTGGAATTTGCCGAACTGTTGCCCGGATTTACCCCTGCCGGCGAGAAATTGCAATTCATTCCCCTCGGGAGGCTCCCAGAGCATTGCAGGTTCACCGAAGAATTGTAGTTTCCACCCAGGGCGCTCACGGTCACCGTGGTACTCGCCGAACTTCCATGAGTTACGGTAACGCTTGCGGGCGACACGCTAAGCGAGAAGTCCACACCCGTGCCGCCAAGGACAGTATTCTGGGGACTTCCATTGACTGCGTTGTCGGTAAGGGTGAGCGTCCCGGAGCGAGCCCCGCTCGCCGTCGGTGTAAAGGTGACGTTGACGTTGCAATGTTGCCCGGCCGACAGTGCTCCGTTGCAATTATTCGTTTGCGCAAAGTCTCCGCTGGCAACGATGCTCGTGATGCTCATTGTTGCGTCACCACTGTTGGTCAGCGTGAGCTGTTGCGAAGAACTGGTCGTGGAGACTCTTTGAACGCCAAAGGTGAGGCTCGTCGGCGAAAGCGACGCGACGGGACCCATTCCCTTGCCCGACAGAGAAACGGAAGAGGGCGTACCTGTGGCGTTGCTGTTGAGTGTGAGCGTGCCCGTGAGAGTGCCTCGCACCACCGGTACAAAGACAACGCTGACCGTGCAAGTGCCACCGGCGGAGAGGGCCGCAGGGCAATTATTCGTTTGCGCGAAGTTTCCAGATGTGGTGAAACCGGTAATCGAAAGAGTTCCGGATCCGGTGTTCGTGAGAGTCACATTCTGCGGGCTGCTGGCTGTCCCTACGAGTTGCGAGGCAAAAGTAAGAGAACTCGGGTTTAACGAGGCGCTCAGCGTGTATCCGGAGCCAGACAAGGTGACGGTCTGCGGACTGCCTGCGAGAGCGTCATCGACGATGGACAGTGTGCCCGTGCGCGCACCTGATGCGGTTGGCGTGAACGTGACGTTCAGGGTGCAATTCGTTCCCGCTGTCAGGGAACTGGGGCAGTTATTGGTCTGTGCGTAATCGCCGCTGGTAGTGACGGAGGAAATATTCAGTGACATATTTCCAGTGTTCGTAAGCCCCACAGATTGAACGCTGCTGGTGGTGCCAACGAGCTGAGCCGCAAAGGTGAGAGAAGTACCGGAAAGGGTTGCGGCTGGCGCACCACCCGTGCCGTTCAGGCTGAACGACGGGGGAGTCCCGGGAAGATTGCTGTTCAAACTAAGCGTTCCGCTAACGGGCCCCTGCACCGTTGGCGCAAAGGTAACGTTAAGCGCGCAGTTCGCACCAACGGCAAGCGAGGTGCCGCAGTTATTCGTCTGACTGAAAGCGGCGGTGATCGCAAAGCTGGTGATGGAAAGCGTGGCATTCCCGTTGTTCGTGATAGTCATGGTCTGCGCGGGAGAGGTCGTGTTAACGCGCTGGACACCCAAGCTGCTAAAGCTCGCTGGAGAGAACGACAGCGCCGGAGCCGTGCCCGTGCCGGATAAGGATGCGGTCTGCGGGCTTCCGCCGAGGGCATCGTCGGCGATAGAGAGTATGCCGGAACGATTGCCGGACGCAGTCGGCGTGAACGTGACGCTAATATTGCAAATGGCGTTGGGCGCGAGGGCCGTGCCACATGTGTTACTCTGCGCCTAATGTTGAGTGTTGCGCTGCCCGAATTCATGAGCGTGATAGTTTGGACCGCGCTGGCGGTCCCTACAAACTGATTGCCAAAAGCCACTGCAGATGGCGTCAGACTTGCAATCGAGGCGACGCCCGAACCAGTTAGCGCCACCGAGGGAGCCGTGCCCGGGGCGTTGCTGTTCAGTGTCAGCGTTCCCGAGCGCGTCCCTGAGGCGGTCGGAGTAAAGGTGATATTCACCAGGCAGGTTCCGCCCATCGACAGGCTAGTGCCGCAGTTGTTGGTCTGGGAGAAGTCGCCAATAAGGCTGAAGCTCGAAATCGTGAGAGGCGCCGAGCCAGTGTTCGCGAGCGTCACATTCTGTGCTGCGCTTGCCGTGTTGACCCGCTGCGAAGCAAAGGTCATTGAAGGGGCCGAGAATGAAGGAGCAGGTACGCTGATGCCTGTGCCGAAGAGATTCACGGTGGCGGGGTAGGGGGTGACGTTGGCGTTCACTTGAAGTGTTCCGGAGCGCGTGCCCGCTGCCGTCGGCTGAAAGGTCACATTGATTGTGCAGTTGGATCCGCCCGCCACCGAAGATCCGCAATTGTTGGTTTGTGCAAAATCTCCTGTGACAGCAATGCCGGAAATAGTCAGCGGGGCATTTCCTGTGTTGAAAAGCGTCAGTCCTTGAGGGGCACTGGTTGAATTCAAAGCCTGGTTTCCGAAAGTAAAGCTGTAAGGCGAGATGAGGCCCGCTGCACCGATGGCGGTTCCGGAAAGAGAAACGGTGGCGGGTGAATTCTGGAAGCTGCCGCTGAAACTGAAGAAGCCATTGAGAGGCCCTGGTGAGGTTGGAGTGTAAGTCAAGGTGAACGTGCAACTCGAACCCGATGCCAGCGAGAAGGGGCAGCTGGTTGTCACAGTTATCCCTTGCGGATAGGACCATCCCGTGATGGTTGCTGGCCCATTTCCGTTGCTGGTGACGGTGATAGTTTGCGGAGCGCTCGTCGTATTTATGTTCTGATTGCCAAACGGTAAGCTCGCAGGACCGACGCTAACTTGTCCGACTTGTCCCGTTCCACTGAGACTCACGCTCACGTTGACATTACCGCTGATCGTGAGCGTCCCGGTTCTTAAGCCAGCCGCTGTAGGCACAAACGTTACGTTGAGAACACAGTTCGCTCCGGGCGCAAGAGGCGAACTGCACGAGCCGCTTTCCTGAAAGTCGCCCGTTATGGAGGTCCCCGTTATGGTGACTGGCAAATCCCCCGTATTGCTGTACGTGACCTGGTTCGTAGAACCCGTATTCAAGGGCTGCGTTCCAAAGGTCAACGAAGAGGGAGAGGCCGTGGCTTGCAAAAGCTGGCCTGTTCCAGACAAATTTACCGCCGGAAATGGTCCGGGGAAATTGCCGGAAACAGAGAGAGTTCCCGTTTCCGCGCCGCGCGCCGTGGGAGTAAAGGTCACGTTGACCGAACAGCTTGCACCGGCCGCGAGCGAGCCCACGCAGTTATTCGTTTGCGCAAAGTCGCCGGTGAGATTAACAGCGGACAGCGTATATGTGGCCTGGCCAGAATTGGTGATCGTGACCGTTTGGGCCGCCGTTGTGGAACCAATCATTATGGCTCCTAAATTCAACGACGCAGGGGCGCCAAAAATGACCTGAGGAGCAGTCACCGTGACCGTGACGGGGGGCGAAACCGCGCTATTGCTGGAGGAGTCCGACGCTGAAGCGCTGATGGTATGGGTGCCGAGAGAGACGGTACGCGTGTCCCAACTCAGGGTGTAAGGCGCGGTTGAGATGGGAGCGCCGAAGTTCGCGCCGTCAATCTGGAATTGCACTGTGGGCGAGGCGACCTTGTCTGTCACGTTTGCGGTGAGGTTTACAAGGCCAGAAACGCTGGCACCAGCGGCAGGCGCGCCGATGGAAACGTTGAGCAGAGGCCGGTACACCGCAGTATTGCGCGGACTCTGCCTCAGCATCGGCCAGTCGTTTGCCGAAGGGTTGAAGGCAGTACCGCTTGTCAGCACGGTTGCGGCGCCGGCGCTGAGATAGCCGCTGATGCCGCCACCGCTGATCGTGAAGTAAATCAGAGCAATGTCACTTAAGCCGTCGTTGTTGAAATCGCCGACTGTCGGAGCGGCCCAAGAAAAGGGTTGGTTGCCGGCGATGCCCAGGAGATTCCATGAGTTGGCCTGCCTGCCATCCGAACGAAGAGCGAGCAACTGCATATTCTCGTATGCGAAACCACCATAGAACGATTGAGCCGAGGACTGAACATGAATCGATTCTGTCATTCCGGTTCCATCGGGGCTCAGCTGTTTTTCCGAAGTGATCTGGGGCGGGCCGGCCTGGGCAGCAGAATTCGCAGTTGTAGATTGCGTCGAGGAGGAGCTCGACACGGAAGAGAGCAAAGGACTTGGCGCGCTGGCATATGAGCTTTTGGCGATAAGAATCTCTGGCCGCCCATCGGCATTAATGTCTGCAAGAACCGCAGGACCAAAGCTGGTCGCTCCCGTTGCAAGCAAGGGCCAGGCCGCCGAAAGGGACGTTCCATCTGGGTTGAGGACGGAAATAGAGGAGGAAGTGGAGACCACGATTTGGTCGCGGCCATCGCGGTTGAGGTCGCCGACGGCAATAGCAGTCAATCCAAACCCCTGCAGATTGACCGGCCAGCTGGGGCGTTCCGTGCCATCCGGCTGAAGAATATGAACTACTTGTTGCGAGCCGGTATTTAGGACGAGGATGGTCTCGAGCATCCCGTTGTGGTCCAAGTCGGCGAGAGCGATTTGATACGGTGTACCAGTCAAGGTGGGCGCAGACCAGGTGAGCGGGGTGCCATCATGGGCAAAAAGACCGAGAGTGAAAGTGGTGGAAGAGATGCCTTCCTCGACTATCAATTCTTTGTAGCCATCTCCATTGATGTCTGCGGCGAGCACTCGTGCCTCGTACGGATACCATAGGTTGCTGTTCTGGTCGGGCACGGTGATAGGAAAGTTTGCGTTGAGCTGCGTGCCGTTGGCGTGCCATGCATAAACGTAGGCGGAGGTACTGAAAGGAACGTGACCCAAGGCGATGGCCTCCAACTGCGAATCATTGTTAAGGTCCTCCAGGATCGTGCTGGCATATTGAAGATTGGAAGCGATGGGTGGAGTCAATGCATAGGAAGTATTGTCGGAGCGAAAGACGCGGAGATCATTGTTCTCGGAGACAATCGCTTGTTGGCCGGGAGTGCCATCAAAGGCACCTACGGCCGGCTGAAACATATCGCCCCAATTGATTGTGGTGAGGTTTTGCGAACTGCCGTCGTTGGAGACCGACCAAAACTGCGCGGGTAGGGATGTGTTGGCGTAGACGGGATTCACGAAGGTCAAACGGGTATTGTTGGAGGCGTCCAGCGCGGGAACCATTCCGGAACTGAAATAGGGCGCCTGGTCCAGTGAGATCGGCCAGTCAGGCGAGAGCAGGCTGGGCTCCAGATAAACAAGCGTGCTGGCATCGCTGGTGAATCCGGCGTTGTCAACGAAAAGACGGATGGTGTAGTAATCCGGCGAAGTGATCGAGGAAGTATCCCAGGTCCCGAGCACGGCGTTTGAGACTGGCGATGTGCCGCCATTCGTTAAACTCATCCCCGCGGAACTCCAGCCAGAAGAAGGATTGACACCCTCGGCCCATTCAAGGCGAAAGTCGCTGAAGGACGGACCGGAAGCCGTGCCAGTAACGGAAATCTGGGCACCTGGTTTGAATTCGGCCGCGACATTGGGAACGATAGGAACGGCAGGGGAGGTGATCGAAACATACTTCACGGTGAGTTGAATGTGATCGACGTAAGCATTGTTGGAGACATCGTAAGCGGTGAGCCGGATGGTGTAGACGCCGTCTGGCACCACGGTTGGGTCGAATGTGCCAAGCGCTGCGCCCGCAACTGGCGAGGTTGCGGTCTGGATGGTAATCCAGGAAGAAGGACTGGTGCCTGCGCCGTATTGCAGGGTGTAAGACGCAAAGCCGCTGCCCAGGGCGTAGCCGGAGATGGTCGTCGGCTTGGTTATGAAATCGCCATCCGCAGGGGAACTGATTTTGGATTCGAGCACACTGGAAACGCCAAGCGCGGCCGGGGCATTGATACGGCCATACCCGTAGTTGACATTAAAGCCGGAAGTTCCAGTGGGAATCGTTCCGGAAAGGCGCATCGCCTGGCGTGCGTCCTCGTTGGAAAAATCGGGATGCGCGGAGAGGATGAGAACGGCCAGTCCGGAAACATGAGGCGTCGCCATGCTCGTGCCGTCGGCGCGGGTGTAATTAGCGTCGACTGGCGTACCCATTGAAGTTCCCGCTGCACGCAAAGAAAGAATATCCACGCCCGGCGCGGCAACGTCTATTTTGCTTCCGTAATTGGTGAATGACGCGGGGGTATCGTATGGAGTTGCCGCGGAGACGGTGATGGCGTCCCAAACGTTGGATGGATAATAGTTGCGGGCGTCGTCGGAGTTATTCCCTGCAGCAACTACAATGACGGCGCCGAGATTGTGCGCATAGTCGATGGCCTCGGCAATGGTTTGGGAACTCCCGGGACCTCCCCAGGAGTTGTTGATCACATCCGCCCCGTTGCTGGCGGCGTAGATGATCGCTGGGCCAAGAGTGGAGTCCAGTCCGTAACCGCTGTCGTCCAGGCCTTTGACGACCATGATTTTTGATTGCCACGCCACTCCGATCACGCCGATACCGTTATTGCCCACGGCGGCGATCGTGCCGGCAACGTGCGTGCCGTGGCCGAAGTGGTCGATAGGATTGTTGCTTTGCGTGGGATTGGTGTAAGTCGAACCGATGAAGTCCCAGCCAATGACGTCATCGATGTAGCCGTTATGGTCGTCGTCGATGCCGCTATTTGGAATTTCACCCGGATTGGTCCAAATATTGGCGGCGATGTCCGGATGGTTATAGTCGACACCCGTGTCAACGACCGCGACGATCATGCCGGCGCCCGCGGTGGTATCCCAGGCCGAAGGAGCGCCAATCTCCTTGATGCCCCAGAGATCGGGGTAGGACTGTCCCCAACTCCCAGAACTCGAAAAATATGGGTCGTTCGGCGTGAAATTGACCGAAGCCACGTGATCCGGCTCCGCGAATTCGACATCGGTGTCGGTGCGCAATGCCTCGATAACTGTTTGCAAGTTGTGTTGGGAGGCAGGGTCGAACTCAAGGAGGTAGGTGCGAGAAATTTCAGGGGGGCGAAATGGGTCGCGAAAACGACTTCCACGCTTTGCGAACTTCTGGCGGATGGTCGTGGCGATTTGGAGATCCGTAAGACGTTGCCGCTTTTTGGTGCGCACCATAGCGGGGTAAACGGGGCGGACCTTGCGTGCAGAATACTTTGCGAGGAAAGCTTCGATGGGAACGCTGCCGGATCTCCCGGCGGAAAGTTCCATACTTTGAAGAGGAAGAGCCGTCTCCAAATCTTTCGCCAACGAAGGGCTGACTTTCACGATGACCCGTAGCGGGAGACTTGCCGGGGCCTGGCCGCGACCGGAAATCACTAAGAGGCTGCCCGCAAGCAGGGCTGCCAGCACTGGAAGGACGCGTCGAAGTGATGCTGATGGTCGGGAGGGGAGCATGACCTGGTTATCCTTTTCTCGCGGCCTGACACTCGCCGCGACTGCGGGGATTTGGCTTCACGTACAGGAGAGGGGCCGAGTCTTGCTTTTTAGTTTGCCTTAGCGCATGCGCGGGCTCAGTTGGTTTCTGACAGCTTCGTGCCGAATTGATTACGACTAAGGCACTTTCTAAATGGTTCGCGATATCGTTGGCTTGGTCATTGGACTCAACAGGAGGGAGCCCAAGAGGTCAACCAGGCTGTAATTGAGTTTGTCCGCGACTATAGGCCAGCACCCCTCGAAGTGCCTTACCGGAGCTCAGGGGCAATTATTCAAATGCCCGCAGAGCAATAGCGAGGCGTTTCCTATACTCCCGGGTGACTGCCGATGGAGTGTAACTGTTTTTCGATTGTGTCTCTCACCGGCCTAACTGTCCCGACGGCGGCCTACGAAGTTCTGGGCGTGTGGCAGCAATCCGCGAACTATCCACAAACGGGGTTGTGGGAGATGAAGAAGTACGCGGGTCACTCGGATGTGTAGCGGTCACAGAAACATCCCGAGCACCCACAATGATCCACCCGCCTTCTGATTTTTTGGTGCATCTTTGGAGCAGGCCAAGGAAGGCGCGGAACTTATAAGGGCAACCGAAGCAACGACTTAGATTGAAGTAACGGCTCCTTAGAAGGCAGACGCTCGATCACACACACAAGGTATAGAGGTTAGCCTATCCTAATGTATCCCCTGTTTGCAGCACCCTGTCCCGGTGGAACAAAACAGACCGAGCCGTAACGTCCGGCGTAGAAATGCTAGTCTCAATTCTCGGGTGCGGCCACAGGAAATTTCCAGCTGCCATCGAGAATTTCTGGGCGTGGGCGAAAGAGACGCACGGTGTAATTCCACCCGTTTGTGATCGGAAGGCAATTGGTTGTAGGGGTTCGGATAGAGGTAACCTTCACTGTTGTAGACCGTGAGCGACCAGAAAGCGTCGACAGGGATGTCGCTGACCGTCAGTCTGTAAATGGTATTGCCGTCGTTGCGAGCCGGAGTGATCGGCAGATAAAGAGTATCCTTCTCGGGAGCGCCGCCCCACAGCATGGCACTTCCGATTAGGTGCCTCACAGGGTCGACTTCTTTTTCGTTGGCACCGAACATGTGCCGCGTATCGGAGAGTGTAGTTCCCAGTTGCTGGAGTGCCGCCTGCACCTTCTTTAGGCTTGCCTCATCCCAATGAGGAACTTCAAACGTGCCGGGTCCTTTCTGGTTGAACCGGACCTCATCTTGCAAAGCATGGACTTGCCGGACGTCTTCTTCATTCGAAAAATCGACAAAGAAACGGACTACGACAATGGCATAGCGCGTGCCAACCATCGCTCGAGCGAGGGTGTGAGCACCCACGCCGTAATAGGTAGCCGTGGTGTATTGGTCCTGATTGACGACCTGCATCCCCATGAAGCGCTTACCTGCGTCTGGCAGAGTAATCGACACCGCCCCGGCATCGAGGTCGACAATCGCGAATGAATACAACGTGTCGCGGTTGGGCCGGACGATGCCTTGTTGAGCGGGAGGAGCAAGCTCGCGGCCATGCCGGATCTTGCCGAAGCCGCCGTTCTTGACCACTCCGGCGAAGTTGACGTCGGTCTGTGCGCGATTGTAGTTGTCAATGGTGACTGACACAGTCGGGATCAACGGCGTTTGCGCAAGTGCAATGGGGCTTGTCGCCCCCAGCGACAGGGCCATCCAAATGGCCGCATGAATCTTTTTCATCCTTGCCCCTTCCTCAATGAATGCATCTGGTAATCTTCCATCCTTTTCGGGAACTATTCGAGGACTTCGGATAGGGACTCAAGTGTGGACCGCCACGAGCCGCGTTCGGACTGCGGACGGAGACCCGCCTCGGGACGATTTGATCGAGAAGGCATCATGCGCGCGTAAGTTTCTGCCGTTTTTTCGAGCGGATACGTTAGACCTGCGGGCTATCAGCCGCCGAGTTGAGAAAAGGCCCCAGCTCCGCCGTCGATGGCGAAGTCTGCCCCAACGACATAGGCCGAGTCATCCGATGCTAAGTATACGGCCAGCTTCGCGATCTCGAGCGGCTCCGCGAGCCTTTTGCTGGGATTGTAAGTGCGAAGGACATCTTTAATGGCTTCGCCCTCTTTCTCACCTGGAACACGGCCGAACATTTCAGTGTCGGTGG
>WNFQ01003947.1_pt1 | contig 10816 bp, 5 predicted proteins | sample 5400171 | NCBI WGS metagenome assembly WNFQ01 (sample SAMN13153356, study PRJNA577476) | soil metagenome | isolation source: 20 cm soil under Madrone tree | place: USA:California | collected 2016-06-14 | reverse complement strand
GGGACGGTGGAACGAGAAGTCTCCTTTTTATTGGGAGGGGCCGGATGGCGGCAGGGTGCTGATGTGGTACTCGCGAGCTTACCTGCAACTGCATACGCTGTTCGGAAGTCCGTGGCGAATGGAATCGGTGCGCGACGCTCTGCCGGTTTTCCTGCAGGCCTACGCCCGTTCCGACTACGCCGCGAAGAGCGTACTTGTATTTGGCTCGCAACTTGAGAACACGCCGCTGGCGACGGAACAGGCGGATGTGACCGGCGTGTGGAACGCGCAGTACGCTTACCCTCACCTCGAATTCGCCACCGTTGAGTCGGCAATGCAGCAGATCGAGCGGGAAACAGGCGGCAAATTCCCTGTGGTTCGAGGAGACTTTGGGCCTTACTGGGAAGATGGCTACGGATCGGATGCACGCTATACGGCGCTGCATCGCGAGAATCAGGAACGAATTCTCAGTGCCGAGAAGCTTTCCGTATTGCCCTCGATTCTCTCGCCCAACTCGCGACCGGATTCATCATTGCTCGACTCTGCCTGGAAAAACGAACTGACCTACGACGAGCACACCTGGACGTACGTGGGTGCGACGTCGCAACCCGAAAATCAGCAAAGCGAAGACCAGATTGCGCTCAAGCGCTCGCGGGTGGTCGAAGCGAAACGTCAGATTGATGAATCAGTGCAGCGCAGCTTTGCGCAGCTGAGCGGCTTATTGTCTCCGCCACAGAACTCGGTGGCCGTGTTCAACTCGCTGAGCTGGAAACGGAATGGGATCGTAACCTTTGATTTGCCGAATGGCACCGAGATCGTCGATAGCGCTACGAACCAGAGCATGCCTTACGACGTGCTGTTCGTTGGCCAGGGAATCCCACTGCCTGGGTTCGGGAGCGGATACCGGCGAGTGCGCTTTGAGGCGAAAGATATACCTGCGGTTGGGTACAAGCTTTATTTCTTGAAAGTGGGAGCGCAGATACCAGCGGCTCGGGAATCACAAGCACACCGGGACGTGATCGAGAACCGGTTCTACCGGATCACTGTGGATCCAGCCTCAGGAGCAGTTGCAAGTATTGTCGACAAGCAACTGGGCCGCGAACTCGTCGATCGCAATAGTCCCTACAAGTTTGGTGGCTACCTGTACGTCACTGGCGGTGACGATATCCCGAACAACAGCCTGTATCGGTACGGCGCCGGACTGAATCCGCCGGCGTTGACGGTGCATGCAGCCACGAACGGAACTGTGCGCGAAATTCGCGAGGCGCCTTTTGGAACCGCGATTACGCTGGAGTCGTCTTGCACGAACACTCCAAGGATTCGCACGGAGATTCTTCTCTATGACCAGGAGAAAAAGATTGAACTTCGCTACGACCTTCATAAAGAACGCGTACTGAAGCGGGAGTCGGTGTATATCGCATTCCCCTTGAATGTCGCAAATCCGACTTTCACTTACGGCAACCAGATTGGATGGGTGAATCCTGCGAAAGACGAGCTTGCGGGCGGCAGTCGCGAGTGGTATGTCGTCAGGCACTGGACGGCGGTCGAGGGGAGCAACACTGCGGTCACGATCGTTCCAATCGATGCGCCCCTGGTGGCTTTCGGTGACATTGTTCGGGGGAACTGGCCCACCGACTTCAAGCCCAAGAGCAGCGCGGTCTTTTCGTGGTTAATGAACAACTATTGGGGAACGAACTTTCCGGCATGGCAAGGGGGAGATTATACGTTCCGGTATTTCCTGACGAGTGGAACGGCCGTCGATGCCGCAGAAGCGAACCGGTTGGGGACCGAAGCGATGACACCGCTGGAGACGACGCAGGTTGCCCAAGGTACGGGGAAATCCCAACTCCCGACCGCCCAAGCATCACTCTTCGAACTCGACAATCCGAATGTGAATTTGTCGACTTGGAAGATTGCCGACGACGGGAAGGGTTCGGTGGTGCGACTGCAGGAGACGGCGGGCCATGCTTCGCAGCTGCGAATTGGGAGCGGCTTCTTCAAGTTCGTTCGCGCCTGGATGGCTTCGGCTCTCGAAGACGAGTTGTCGCCAATCGCTGTCGAAGATGGACGGGTTGAAATTACGCTGCAGCCGTTTCAGACGGTCACGCTCCGGCTGGAGACAGTTCCTGCGGAAGCAGCACCAAAGATGTGAGAGCACATGGTCCAATGGTGCAAACGTCAACCGTAGTAACTCTGGAGCATAGTCGGACTCTCGAAGGAGGAATCGATGCAGGATGCTACCGCGGGCCTGACGTTGTTGGTGGCCGCAGGCATCATGAACGCGAGCTTTACCCTGCCGATGAAGTTCACGAAGAAATGGGCCTGGGAAAACACCTGGACAGTGTGGACCGTATTCGCGCTGTTGATCCTGCCTTCCCTGGCAGCCTTCTTGACAATTTCAAACCTGGGGACGGTCTATGCGAAAGCGGGCGCGGACAACGTAATTCTGGTCGTGCTCTCCGGATTTGCGTGGGGAGTCGCGCAAGTGCTCTTTGGGCTGGCCGTGAACGCGATTGGAATCGCCCTGGGCTTCGCCATTGTGCTCGGCCTCTCGGCGGCGATTGGAAGTCTGATTCCGCTGATTCGATTGCATCCCGAGAAGATTTTCACTCCCGCCGGCCTGGCGGCCATCAGCGGCCTCCTGCTGGTGATCGTCGGCGTTTCGGTTTGCGCGGTTGCGGGGCGGAAACGCGAACGGGTACTCGGAAAGGTGGAAGAACACAAAATGTCGTTTTCGGCCGGGCTGGCCTGCGCGATCTTGAGCGGGATCTGCGCAGCCGCCATGAATTTCGGTGTTGCTTTTGGAGGCGCGCTGACGCGCGCGGCGGAAGGAGAAGGAGCCAGTCCTGTGTGGAGCATCAATGCGGTCTGGCTCCCGCTGATGGTCGCGGGAGCGATTCCCAGCCTCTTCTATTGCATTTACCTCATGCGCAAGAACAAGACTTCCAAGTACTTTTCTATTGCGGGCACAAGTACGTATTGGCCTTTAGCGGGGCTGATGGCACTGCTGTGGTTCGCCAGTACGCTCATGTACGGAGTGGCCAGCTGGAAGCTGGGAGAGCTGGGGACGGTGCTGGGATGGCCGCTCTTTATGTCGCTGATCGTGATCACGGCGAGTGTTCTGGGAATCGTCACTGGCGAATGGAAAGATACGGGCAAGACTCCGCTGCGTGTGCAGATGACGGGAGCGGGGATCTTGGTACTTGCCGTGATTGTGCTGTCCCGCGCCGGACTGTGAGGAGAACGGGGTGAAAGCAAGAGTTCTCAGCGTTGCCCTAGTTGCGAGGGTGGTCGTAGGCCTCACTGCCGTCTTGCTCGCGCAGCAACAAGACACTACAGCGACGAAGTCGCGACTGCAGGATCGGGTGTTTCAGAGCGAGTCCCTGCGGCGTGCGATGAAATATCGAATCCTGCTGCCAAAAGATTACTTTGAGACAAGCAGGAGTTATCCCGTCCTGTACCTGCTGCATGGCTGGCACGGCGAGTATCAGAACTGGAGCACGCTGACCAAGCTGGCGTATTACGCTGAATCCCTGCCCCTGATCGTCATCATGCCTGATGCCGGGGATTCCTGGTACGTCGACTCTGCGACGTCCGCTCAAGACAAGTTCGAGCAGTACATCATCGACGACTTGATCGAAGAAGTCGACCAGCATTGGCGAACACTGCGGTCCTCGCGCCGGCGCGCGATCGCTGGGCTCTCAATGGGCGGATACGGGGCGGTGAAGTTTGCGCTGAAATATCCGGATATATTTCAAGCAGCTGCCAGCATCAGCGGGGCTTTTAACGCTGCCTCGCCGGAGCTAGGAAATTCCCGTTCGGACCTTCAGCCCAGTCTGATGAAAGCCTTTGACGAGGCACATAGCAAGACTCGCGAGCAAAACGACCTTTTTTCACTTGCCGCCAGCGCGAGGCCGCAGTCGACAGCGTATCTCTACATCGATTGCGGGAATCAGGATTCTTCGTTTCTGGAACCAAACCGCAGGTTCGTGTCCCTTCTGAGCCAACGGAACTTCGCGTACGAGTATCACGAATATCCGGGCGCGCATACCTGGCAGTACTGGGATGAGCGTTTGTCGGCAGTGCTGCGCGTCGTCCAACAACAGATCGTCGAGGCTATTTCTCGCTAGAAATTGCCAAGGACCATCAAAAGTTATTCGTCATGAACGCATATAACAAAATATTTCCGATCGTTGCTTTGCTGGCAGGGGTTTGTTTCGCGGCCAGCGCACCTACAACAAAGAGCGAGAATGTTGACGCCAACGGGATTGCGTCGCAATTACATTTTCCTTACTCCCAGGGATGGCTGGGCGCGGATGACGCGTACTCGATTCCGTTTGCCGAAGGGAAGAGCATCTGGCTGTTTGGCGATACCTTCGTGGGCGACGCCGGCACAACCCCGCGAAACAAGTCGACGATGGTGCGCAATAGCGTCGGTATCACCACGTGTGCTCCCGAAAAGGAATGCACGATCCAGTATTACTGGCTGAAGCCGCAAGCCGGCAAGCCGCTTTCGTTTTTTGATACCGGGAAAGAAGAGGAATGGTACTGGCCGATGGACGGCTGTCTCGACCGCGATAGCCTCTACGTCTCTCTGTTGGTCGTCCGGAATCGTCCTGGCGCAGGCCCTACTGATCCGTTTGGCTTTGAGATCGTGGGGACACGATGGGCCAAGATCACGAACCCCAAAGCAGCGCCGGACCAGTGGAAAGTTTCCATCAAGGATCTCAGCAAGGGGGATTTGTGGCCGGGGACCTCGATCGTTCGTGATGGGCAGTTCGTGCTTCTGTATACGCAGGTGTCAGCGGGCGAAGGCAAGGGATATATGACTGTGTTGCGCGTGCCGGTGAAGAAACTGGAAGATCCGGCGGCAAGTTGGGAGTATCAGGCAACGGACGGGAAGTGGCTCGCTGGAACTCCTCACGGCGACGCTCAGCGGGTGATCGATCAGGCCATCAGCGAGATGAGCGTGCGTTACCATCCGTCGACTAAGAAGTGGATCGCCATCTCGCCCGGCCCGGAATTTCCGACGAAGCGGGTTGTTGCGAGGACGGCCGACTCAGCCATTGGACCATGGTCGAAACCGCAGGACATCTTTGAATTCCCTGAGATGAAACCCAGCAACCCTGGCTATGACAAAGACACGTTCTGCTACGCGACCAAAGAGCACACTGAGTTTGACGACTCGAGGATCGTGCTCACCTATGCCTGTAATTCCAATTTGCTGGAGAAGGTGATGAACAATATGGAACTCTATCGGCCGCAAGTTGTGGTGCTCGACGTTCCCAAATAAGACTTTACGATTCGCCGCAAGGATGTTTTTCGACGTAGTGGTCCGATGGAATCTCTACTCGTATGGTCATGAGCGACAAGTCGACGAGTGTTGATGTGAAGGCGCACTCTCTCAGGTATGTCGTTTTGCTGGCCACGACCACGGCAATTTCGGGATTTCTTTTTGGCTTTGATACTGCGGTGATTAACGGAGTCCTGCTTCTTCTCCGGCGGCAGTTTATGTTGTCCGATCTGCAGACCGAGGTTGCAGCGAGTGCGCTGTTGTTAGGGTGCCTGCTGGGAGCGGCGGGGGCGAGCGCGATCGGAGATCGGTACGGGCGCAGGAAGTCGCTGGTCTTCTGTGCCGTTCTCTTTGCCGCTTCTGCTCTGGGTGCTGCGGTGGCAAATACGGTCACACTCTTTGCGGCAACGCGGCTTCTGGGTGGGCTCGCGATTGGACTCGGTTCGGTACTTACGCCCGTCTACATCGCTGAAATCTCCCCTCCGGAGAATCGGGGAACACTGGTGTCAATCAATCAACTGGCGGTGGTGATCGGCATTTTAGTGGCTTATTTTTCCAACTGGCAATTGTCGCGATTGGGAGAAGGAAGCTGGCGGTGGATGCTGGCGGTGGCTGCGATTCCGTCAGTTGCGTTTCTTGCAGGGCTCGGAGGCGTTCCAGAGAGCCCGCGCTGGTTGATCAGCCGAGGACGGCGAAGTGAGGGCGAGGGCATCCTGGCACGAATCGTCGGCGCTAAGGCGGCGGAAGAACAACTACGTGAGGTCGAGAAAGCCGCGGCCAATGAAGAAGGGTCCTGGCACGAAGTGTTTTCCAGCAGCATGCGCAAGCGGCTCGGCGTTGGGATGGCCTTGGCGTTGTTCCAGCAGATCACGGGCATCAACGCGGTTCTTTACTACGGTTCCATCATCGTGAAGGACCATTTTCCGGGGCAGTCGGAGGGCATGGCGCTGGCCGCCAACGTCATCATCGGCGTGGTGAATTTGATCTTCACGGTGGTCGCCATGATCTTTCTCGATCGGTGGGGCCGCCGGGTAATTCTGATGACGGCCAGCGCCGGAATGGGCTTGGCCCTGACTCTGCTTGCGATTGGTCTGAACGTAAGAAACATACCGCCTGTTCTGATGCTGGCCAGCATCCTCTTGTATGTTGCCTTCTTTGCGCTCGGAATGGGGCCCGTCCCCTGGCTGATTATTTCCGAAATATTTCCGACCAAGGTGAGGGGGCGTGCTGCTTCAATTGCGACGTCCACTCTTTGGTCGGGAACGTTGCTGGTAACGTTCACTTTCCTGAGTCTCGTAAACACAGTCAAGCTCCAGGGAACCTTTGCAATCTACGGAGCTCTGTCATTCGTGTGCTTGCTGTACGTGTGGAAGATGGTTCCGGAAACGAAAGGTCGAACGCTGGAGCAGATTCAAGAGGCGTGGGGTAAGTGAATGCCGCCATTCAGCAGAAGAAGATTTCTGGAAGGGTTGGTGGTTTCGAGCGCGGCCGCGGCTTCTGCTACCGCAGAATCGGTGGCTGTACCGCGGCCGGTCAAATCGAAATCGGAAACGCGAAGCGAAGCTGATGGAGCGGTGGATTTTCGCTATGGGCCTCGCCTGTCGCAGGCGACCATCTGCTTTCCGGACGATCCGAAAAAGACTCTCGTGGGCCAGCTAGGCGATCTCAGATACGGATTCGCGAAAGGCCTGCTGGTTGGCATGGAAGACTTCGCCACCGTGTACTCATTTTCGCTGGCCGGAATGCAGGATGAACGCGTGGTGCGGCAATGGGTCGAGGCGCCCCACATTCCCATCGTGCACACGTTGATCGAAAGGCCGACGGCTACGCTGGAGTTGACTGCCTTCGCGACTCGGCATGGCAACGAGGGCAGAGTCGACAATGTGTTGCTGAGCATTGTGGCGAAGAAAGGAACGGTCGCAGCGATTCCGCGCATTCATGTACGGACCTGCGAGCAACTCAAGCAGAGTTCCGGTCCGCCGACGATCGTGGTGAGGGAGTCGAACTCGAACTCGCCGTTTCTCCTGGCTTGCAAGTTGGGCGCCGCAGTTCTCGATTTTGCAACATGGTGGGAGGAAGCTGGTTATACCCTCTACCTGCCCCATGGAGAAGCTGTGCACGACAAGCCACTGCAGTACGTCATTCGCTTTCCTCAGGAAGGGCAGGGCGTCGAGATCTTGCAGGACATGTTGCAGCATCCTGACGAGTTAGCCGAGGAAGCTCGTGAGTACTGGAAAAACTGGAAACCGTTCGGAAACACGTCGTGGAGGCTGCCGGGAAAAGAGGGCGAATTTCTGGTGGCTTGCGCGCGCAATATTCAGCAGGCCAGGGAAACAAAGGATGGCCGGCTGGTATTTCAAGTCGGCCCCACCGTCTATCGCGGTCTCTGGATTGTGGACGGCAATTTCCTGCTGGAGGCCGCGCGCTACTTCGGTTATGACAAGGAAGCCGATGACGGTCTGCTCGCGGAGTGGGCCAAGCAGTTGCCTTCCGGCCAGGTGGTGGCGGGAGGTGGCGGGGAACACTGGAAGGACACGGCCATCGCTATGTTCACCCTGGTTCGGCAATGTGAACTGAAGCAGGACTGGAGATTCTTCAAAGAGCTTGAGCCCAACGTTTTGCGTGCCATCCAATTCCTGGTGCAGCAGCGCGACAGCGCACGCACCGGCAACAGCACCAACGGGCGTTATGGCCTGCTAGCCCCCGGATTCGCCGATGGCGGGATTGGCGGTGTGCGCTCCGAATTCACCAACACGGTGTGGACACTTGCAGGGTTGAAGGCTGTGGCGGATGCCGGCGAGCGGCTGAAGATGGATTCGCTAAAGGTTGCGCGCACATTTTATGACGAGCTTCATGCCGCGCTGGTCGCAGCCGTTCCGAAGGAAATGCTGCGGCATCCTGACGGATTCGATTATCTCCCGATGCTGGCGCACGATGACCCCGTGTGGAACGATCCCGAGCCGTGGAATCGACCACGCCCGCAAACGGCCCAGTGGGCTCTGTCGCATGCGATCTTCCCCGGGCTTGTGTTCGAGAAAAATGATCCGGTCGTGCAGGGCCACATTGCTTTGCTGCAGTCGTGTACGCAGGAAGATGTTCCCGCAGAGACCGGCTGGCTTTGGCACGAGAGTGTGTGGAACTACAACGCGTCGTTCGCCGCGCATGTCTATCTCTGGGCAGACCAGCCGGAGTGGGCTGATCGCACCTTCCGAGGATTTCTGAATCACGCTTCGCCGCTATATTGCTGGCGCGAGGAGCAACCGCTACAGCATGCACTCCTGGGTCAGGACTGGGGGGACATGCCCCACAACTGGGCGAGTGCCGAGTGTGTCCGGTATTTGCGCCACAGGCTTCTGCTGGAAGATGGGTCGCGCATGCGATTGCTTGCAGGGATGATTCCTGCAAACTTCCAGTCGGGGGAAGTTCTGAGGCTGGAGAATACCCCCAGCCGGTTCGGGCGCGTGAGCCTTCAACTGGAGCCTCTCAGCACTCAGAAGGGATGGAAGTTGGACGTGAACATCGAACCAGCACAGCGGCCCGAGACTGTCGAAGTTCCAGTCTCGGTTGCAGGGCAATCGTTCGAACGCATGGCGAATGCGAAATGTAAGGTGATGGGTCGGAAGGTGCTAATCGATCCGGAAGCCACCCAGTGGACAGCGTACTGGCGCTGAGTCAAGCGTATATCGGTATCAGGCTTACGCTCTCGCATGCATCGTTTCGGACCAGCTTTTTCATATCGAGGGAGAGAGGACCACCGACAAACCTGGCAATTTCTTCGCGGCACCAACCCTGAGCATCGGCACATTGGTGGTGATCCACCGCTTGTGGCGCTGACCATGAAGTCAAGCTGAGCTTTCATATTGATGTACCGGGTTCCAGGGCGGGGCATGCGATCGGAAGCCAATGTCCTATAAGGACTTGCTGAGTGATTTCCCGAGTTCCGAGGGAATTAACCCCTCCTTCGGGCGTAGCTATGGTTTTCCGGATTAAAGAAAGAACAAACGATCGTTTTAGGCTGAAAAGATCACAAAAAGGTTGACTAAGGCCGAAAAGTGGCGTTAACATCCGCAGATTCTGGTGCCACGAGAGGTACGAAAGAGCACTACGTTTGTGCACTGAATAGGAAAGAGGCAAAGCCATGGTCGAGCTTCGGTCGGTAGCTGCCACGTGGCGGCATGTGATTACAGCTTTCGCCCTCGTATTGATGGTCCCCCTGGTCGCGAGCGCACAATTCGACACTGGAACCATCACCGGTTCGGTCAGCGATCCGTCGGGTGCCATGGTTGCCAAGGCATCCATCACGATCACCAACACCGGGACGGGAATCCGAAGAGTTCTTGAGACCGATAGCGGGGGAAATTTTGTGGCCTCATCAGTGCCGTCGGGGAGCTATGTCGTTTCTGCCGGCGCAGGAGGCTTTGCGGAAGCCAAGAGTTCACAGATCGTGCTGAACGTGGGTGCGACGGTTCGTGTAAATCTCACCCTGAACGTTGCCGCTGCGTCGCAAGAGATCGAAGTGACGGGGACGACCACGACGGTGGCCACGGAATCAACGACCGCGGGGACGACCTTGAGCGCCAACCAGGTAGCGAATCTGCCGATTAATGGACGTGACGTGAACAATTTTCTAGAGATTGCTCCAGGGTCCGTGGGGTCAGCCGGATTCTTTCAAGGCAGCGTGAATGGACTGGAAAACATCTTTACTGGTTTAAACATTACGGTCGATGGCCAAAATGCGTCGCGTGGCGATATCAACGGATTTCTGGATACAGAAGGCGGAGAAGCGGCGCGAGTCCAGCGAGCCAGCGTCGACAGCATTGAGGAGATCAACTTCTCTAACAACGGTTTTAATGCCGAGAACGGACGATCGCTGGGCCCGCAGATGAACATCATCACGAAAGGTGGTACCAACAGCCACCACGGCACCCTATTTGAGTTCTTGCGCAACGATGCCCTGGATGCAAATTCGTACTTTGAAAACAATCCCAACACTCCGAAGCAGCCGCTGAGGCTCAATCAATTTGGCGGGAATCTTGCGGGTCCCATCGTCAAAAACAAGCTTTTCTTCTTTGTGAACTATGAAGGAGTAAGACAGCGGATTTCGAAGATCAATGCCCTGAATCACACGTTGAGTGCACACGCCCGGTCACAGTTCGTGTCGTCGATGCAACCCGTGCTGGCGCAAATGGCGCCATTGCCGGCAGGATGCGATGGGGATCCTGCGCCGGCATCTTGTCTGTACAACGGGGACCCGAACTTTGTGCTGGACCCTTCGGCTTTGCCGACCACCCTGCGTGAGGACACGGGGTCGATCCGTGTTGACTACAACGTGTCGGATAAGGACCGGATCTTTTTCCGCTACAACCTGAGCGACTCGATCACCCAGCAGGCGTTTGGCCTCAATCAAGGGCAAGTGGCTCCCCAAGCACTGCGGACCCAGCTCGCGAAAATAGACGAAACGCATACGTTCAGTCCGACGTTGCTGAATGAATTCAGCGTGTCGATCAACCGTTTTCATTCCGACACGAACTCGAACACACCCCA
>WNFQ01003946.1_pt1 | contig 10817 bp, 11 predicted proteins | sample 5400171 | NCBI WGS metagenome assembly WNFQ01 (sample SAMN13153356, study PRJNA577476) | soil metagenome | isolation source: 20 cm soil under Madrone tree | place: USA:California | collected 2016-06-14 | reverse complement strand
CCCATCACTCCACGTCCCCCTTTCCGCCGCAACATCGATCGCCGAAATTCGACACACACACACATTCTTCTATTCTGTTATTCTTCTGTCACATAGCAACTTACCCATTTATCCCATTTCCAAAAAAAAATCTTTTTGGAAATAGGTTCATATCCCTTCCACGTTGTTGATAGACTGCCAGGCGGTATGGCCGAAGGAGTTCGTCCCGAAGTTCGTGCAAGGCATCCCCTTTTGGTACGTGGGTATGTCAGGGGATCCACTCGTAGGTCGTGCCATGGGTATCGTCGGAAATGGATCCGATCTCGCCTGGTTCAAATCGTTCTTGTACCTTGAAGCGTACGATCATGTCCCTGTTCCTCTCCGTTCTGCCCCGCGTCTGATCGCGGACCCTGTAGTCTTTTTCAACTTCCTGTGTTTGTCCTCGGTGTCATTGGCCTCTGGCGAGGTGAGTTGCGTGTCTACCGTGCATGCCCCCCTCACATTCTCATGTATTATGAACTGCGTACCAGACTCGCCAGGAATATACAGCCTCCTTGCGCTGTACGGTGCATCCACAGCCACAACCACTCTCGCGTGCATTGCAATGATCATAGATACCCCTTTGACGTCCGCCGCTACCTTTGCTCAAAAAGTCTTATCTATTACCTCTGAACAGCGCGTGTTGCTTCTCTCCAGTTACGTGCCATTTTTCATTATTCCACTGTGCATTGGGGTCGACATGGCATTCCGGCTACATAAATTGGCATCTGCGGGCATTCGTGCACAAGAGTGTTCCAAAGAAGAGTAATGGTCCTCAGCACTATATACCATTATACGACTTTGTCTGGTTTCATTCGTTATTTCTTTGTGACATGGACAACGTGAATAAAAGATATGAGCGAGAAAATGATCATATTGATTGGCACTACGTTAGAAACAAGTCTAGGCTGACAATAACTGGGATAGTATTTTCACTACTCGATAATAGTCAACCAACTGTTACTCCAACTTAACCCGCTTCGCATTCACCCACCAGTACCTTACCAAGCACAAAAGGGAAGCTTGGATACACAGAACAGTCGCTATGACCACCCCAAAAATCCAATATTCCCCATCGTTATTGCGGGGTAATTGAACGTTCATCGAGAGTGCGTCTATAATAATTCATTAACTTCGCTGATTGACGAACAATGGTAAATCGTACACGTACCGATGACCACTAATGGCGGCACGACCATCACAGCCACCAAAGTGAGTAAAAATGTCCCATACTCAACCTTTGCGCGCACACGCAATAGATCGAGATGCAAATTTCGAAGGTACATCGGATGCGACTCGCTCAACATCCGCTCATAATGCGCCAAGGATTGCTGTAACGTAAGGATATGGTCTACAGCATCCACATTCAGCTGATACGTCATACACACTCCGATACTAGCGGCCCTTACCTTGGACGTCGCCAAAGTAGATGTCAACCTCTGCGTCATCGCTGGCCGAGGCCAGCAGCCGCTTGCGGATCCTGGCGACGACCTCCGGTTTGGTTGCCAACACGCGTGCCAAGGACGTGGCCAGATGCCTCGTTCGCGCCATGCGGTGGAGATTGAAGGATGCGCGGGTAAAGCTCGGGTAGAGTTTACGTGGCATACAAAAGTTGACAAAGTGAGAAATGGTACGCCGCCAGCGCCGTAATATGAGTCCACAGGTCTGCTTGGGAAGCGAGAACTGCGTCATGGCCGTTTTTACGGATGCCACGTCTCTGGATAAGGCGTGTTTTTCATCAACGAATGACGTTGCTGTAACGACTTTCTCCCCAGCTGGCAGGATTCGCAAAGGCCGTGTGTTGGCAGGGGAGATGGGCGTGATGGTAGATGCCGGATTATCTTCGTCATGTACGACGGATTCGATGGCCACGATGTGTTCCTCGATCTCTTCTACGAGAGGAAAGAACGAATCGACGACGGAGTCAAGTATTCCATGAGTAATCCAAGCTGCAGGTGGAATGAACTTGCAGATCGGAGACAAAACACTATGGCATACCAGACGACCTGCGAGTGGTTTGTGCTGTAGTTTGGAGCTTTCCGCGGACACGGTCGAGATGCTCTGTACCACCACATCAATAATAAAATTACAATCTACCAGAAGTTTTTACCTGAGACGTTTGAAAAATGGAACTACGCTATCGTCAGCAAAGGGTGAGCATAGGTAGATGTGCAACACAACTCACGGTGCAGATGCCATCTCGGAATACGACGAGATATATGCAAGTCCCATTTGTAACACCCTGCATTGGAACCTGGGAGCTGCCGGTCTTTTGACTGACGATTTCAAGCCGCTCATTCCGAGTCGAATAATCGATCGCACGAAGGATGATAAAGTAATAACCGAGCTTTGGAAACGACTCGAGTTTCTCGCGTGGTTCCCGCTGTAGGATATCCTCCAGAGTCAATGGGTGAAGATGCAGCAACTGTTCGTCGAGTAAGCTTGATAAAACAAAAGAACAAGAACACGTAAACTATTCACCCGGCCCAGTGTCTTCATATCTTCCCACGTTGGACTTGCAACGTCAAGCCACCATGCCTGTCGCGGCTTTCCAACGACCGGATCTCCCCGAGATGTCGACACGGTTTGCAATGGATCTGGTGATGAGGAGATCTTATCTTTCCCCTTCTCCAGGCTGCGAAGCACATCAGAATGAGACGTATTATTGGAGTCATCCTCTGCTGAGTGAACCAGGTGGGGATGAAGGAGGTGGGAGTAGCGGTGATTGTAGTCGAGCTCAGTTCTAGGGACATGTGAGCGGTGTCGGGGACGGTGCCGGTGTATACCCGAGTTTCGCAATAGTGGATTCAAATGTGGGAGCATCACATCTAGTGAGAAAGTGCGCACGACCTGTTGTTCTTCCTCAATCGGCCCCGTGTCCTGTGAGTGAGACAGAGGAATGTAGAGGTTGAACTCGCGAGGAACAACACGACCAATCTCACGGGCCCTTATGCGCGCAGCCACGGCTCGCTCAGACTCCTCACGGTGTTGAATGTCTGCGATACTAGGAGGGCGACGCCTACGAGACGACTTGTTGGTAGTGCGGAAGGACGAGCGGAAAGAGTTCGAGGTGCCACTTGAGGCTATAGAAGAAGATGAGTCTGCCCAGTTTCTGCGCGCCCAGCGAGTGATTGCTCGCTCCAAGCGAGTCGCGAGGGCACCGAGGCGTCTACCAGGCAGACGAGAAGGGCTTGCCGACGTATCTGAAAGTGATTTCGTGGATGTTGCGGACCCCGACTCTTGAGATTGGGGCGTTGAGCAACCGTCTCCACGGTAGATGTCGACATCGTCAGCGGATTCACGATCGACTAATTCACGACCATTGATAAAAATCTTGGGGTTGAGATTACACGGAGGAGAAGGGGAATCCATAGTGGGTGAAGCAGGGTATCCGAGGCGAGAGGGGTGCACGGAGGCGAGGGGAATACGAGGGCCATGATGGAACAGGACAAAGTGAAAGTATTATGCATATGTGGCCTTGAATGAGCGAATCATTTTCTCACACGTGCGCTATAAAATTAGAACGTGACATAGCAGAATACTAATACAACATGCCGAGGGGAGCTGATGTACCCAATAGAAGAAAACTAGAACGTACACAGACGATGTGCCATCACTGTCGACACGATTGCGATCTATCTTCGCGCATCGGATCGTTTTGCGATGAATCGTCGACCTCGTCACGCGGATTCCGGGGTTCCATGCTCAGTAAGGATCCGATCGCCATAGCGTCTTTCGAGCGCGGAGACTGATCGACCGAGGCACTGCACGAGGAATATGATGATGATGGACCAGGAGGAGGTGAAGGAGTGTAGGAACGCGGAACGGAGCGATACGTGGTCGGGGGAGAATCCGAAGTCCGAGTACGCTTATGCGAATATATGTGCGCAGTATGTTGGCTCGGCATATCATTGTGATTGTATGGACAATGCGATGTCTGTGTTGCATTGGACCCTCGGGATTGATAGGCGCCGTTGTGATGCGATGGCCCTGGAGGATCCGATGTGGAAAAACACGGAGTTTCCTGGGTCTGCCTCGCGAATATCTGGTAGTACTCGAGCATAGAGCGATGGAGAGAAGCGACAGATGCTATCCTCTGTAGAGCAAAAGATGGATATATGCGGTAGGAGCAGCATGATATGAACGATTGATACCTGGTCCTCTGCGCTTTTAGCATTCAGCATGGCCATCAACATCTCGCGATCGCCGTCCCCTCGGGAGCGGTAGGCTCCTAGGATTTCTCTGAGAGTTGGTGGTGGGGGCTAGAAAAGAGATGAGGGAGGTGGGAAGAGGAGAAGAAATGAGGCTACCTGGTCGAGGACTTGCCATGTGGAGGCGAGAAGAGACTTTTGAGAGCGAGGATGGTCATCTGAGGGATGAGAGATGGAAGTCATGGGCGAGTTGAGCAGCCAAACGCAGAGCCAAGCCAAAGTCTTTTGAGCAGCCAAGTCATCCCCGCCGTATATTTAGAAACGCCAAGCCAACGCGCTATTTTTTCTCTCCGACTCTGCGTCCACGGCACTCTCTCCAGTCCCTCTTCCGTCAAGCCACTCTAGTCTCCTTTCTAACCTTGCTCACCATATAATCCAAAAGAACAGCACACACAGGTACTAAGGACCCGGGCCAGGTCCTAGTGAGGGTGAATTCAAGACAACGTTATGCACGTCTATTTTTGTCACATTGTCTTGGCAGCCGTGGCTTGGCATAGATATTCTTAGAACAGCCCGACTTGCCCGTGATTACTTAGTCACATCTGTCCGTCGTGTGACTGATCGACGTCACGCTTTGCCATTATCTCTCTCCACTCTCGTTGGACTCATTCACTTCCATCCCGTATGTTCACGACCTGACACCTTCATTCATGCAAGTAGGTACATGTGACGCATCTGTTGAAAAGCTCGAATCTGCTGGAACTAGAGACCAAACTGGTTGATTGACCGGCTAGACATCTTCCTTGGCTCGTGTCTGCAGGCCCGAGAAGCCAGTGTTTGATGATAGACTTTGGAGACTTGGGCGGATGATCATGATTAAAAGCGAGAGTATCAGAGAGAATATGCCCTCTTGGCGCTTGGACCTTCCCAGCAATAAAATGGCGTAAACTTCAACACACCCTGGTGCATTTCGGCTCCCATCGGGTTCGCAGCTACTGATCTGGAAGGTACGCCGTGCCCTTGCGCCCTTCTCATACCGTAAAGTCGGAGCCTGACTCGTATGGCGTATGGCTCCACCTGATCACACTCTCCCGCCCACTCTTCGTATATCACACCCAGAACCAGAGTATGCGCGCCCAACTTTTTGTTGATCACAACCAATCATGCAACTCGCTTGCCCATGCGAAGTGGGGTGCAAGGTCAGGTCCACTTTCGGTCAAATGGTTACGTTCCAAAATTGAGCACCCCAAAGCTGCGACAAGGCATGATCTCAACCGGCTTCTAATCGAAAAACACCAAGAGGTGGATTAACACGGAATCTCCATGTCTACATTCATTTGTACGGCACCTGGACCCATGTGCAATAGTATGTCCGTGTGTCACCCAATTTCAGAAATATTGTTTCTTGTTCTTTTGCCCAATCAAGTGAGTTACATATTGTTTGACAAAGACGCCTTTTGGGATGACGTAGGTCACTCATATGAGAACCGGCGCAGACTCTAGTCACCGCGTCCTTTTCTATGACCAGGATCCGCTTCTTCAGGTACTGCAATGTAATTGACGATTGTCAAGTCCAACCTCCTCGATGGCCATAATCAGCCACGTCAGGGGGGAGCGACCTTACGTACTCGTTGCTCCCAGCCTTCACTGTATGGTATCAAGTATACGGAGCCACCGCAAGGAGTGCCCCTAGCCCTGGCTTCCTATGTGTACCAAGTTAGTCGGCGGTGGAGCTGGAGCTGAGGGCGTGGCTTCTACGCCGCTCTAGCCCAGAGCACGTGCTCACTGATTTGCGCATCAAGCAGTCTGATCCTGACCCAGATCGCTGGTAGCGCTCCGGTTGTTACGAGTTTTCGTTGGCACTCCTAATGTGAACCGGCGCTTGGCGTGGAATTTCGGGGTCTTTAGTGACTTTGGATCATGGGTGCGTGAGAGCCGATCTTGCACGTACAGTATCATGGATGACAAAGGCAGAGATCCGAGACTCCGAGTACTGCCTGCGGATGGACACCTGATTATCATCCACATTGTCCCCACTAACTCAGAAGGCAGGCGCTGAGTAAGCGGGAAGACAACCTTAATGCATTCCTTATACCGAGATAGTAACGGTCGTTGACTTTGGGACTGACATGGGACTGTCAGCGCCAAATTCTCAACGTTATTACATATTCGCGAGTACATCATAAGGATTATCACCTCAAATGGACGGAGACTTTTCCCTCATCTCCATAGCGGAACCGCTGCGTCGATGGGGGTGCACACCACTGTGTCAGTACTCGGAAAACGAGCTTCATTCTCTTGTCGGGGATAAGAAACCCATCGTCCGATTGCTCCTGCGGCATCGTGGAAAGGGACCAAATGGGCCGATGCACGGAACACGTATTAGCATCTCGGTCCTCACCAATGTCCGAGCGAAGCCCCAGAACTTGACCAACCAAGAACGTGTTACGGTAGAAAAAATTTGTAGTCCACACGAGTATTGTGTCTGAAAAATATCGGGCCGGGGAGACTGTATAGGAATCAGCGTGGCAGCGGGGAAGTAAGGGGCCACGCCAAACTTGTACGTAACGCGCGAGCCAAAATTGTGTAGTTTCTCCACAGGACGGAGTGAGCGTTACGGCTGCAAAATGCGTAGCTGCAAAATGCTAAACTCAGTCGATCTGACCAACCAAACAAGGGCTAGGGCTGTTACAACAGCCCCCGTTTGCAACGGACGTCAATATTGATCCCGTGAAAGTGGTATAGCTGCTCCTTCCGCTCTTGACGCGACCCTGATGGGAAAGGGGGAAACATAAAAGCACCGCGAACCCCGAAGACACCGCGAACCCCTTTGGCAAAAATCAAAATGAAAAAACCTTGTCTGTCGAGCTGACTGAGCAGCATTAATAATTTTACCTTTTGACTGGCCAGGGCAAAAAAAAACCGAATGTCAGAAGCAACGCAGCACGGCGGTCCCTGAAAAAAGTGAGATAACCATTAGGGTCACGAGTGTTGTGACTCTGCGGAACCAGTCAAATGCTGGGGAACGAACAGTATTCTTCGCTCGTTCGATTCAGAAAATTCTCACTCTAGCCAGATTTAGAAACGGAGCCCCTTCTGCCGCAGGCAACAAATACGGGCTGGGATGACATCTGGTGGCAATTACTCTGATGAACCCCCGAATTCGATGGTCATGACTGACTTGGCTATGATGTTCCGAAACCTTTTTTTTCTTTGGAAATTCGCATAGCGTCCAACGCCCCCAGGAAGTTGCGTTCGAGTTCTGGACCCAACACCGGCAGCGAAGCGAAAGATGCCAATTCGGAGGAAGTCGTGCAGTCGTGCAAAGAGTGCCCCCCGAAAAATTGGCGATTTCATCCAGATACTTTCAGATCGCATACAGAACATGCTGACGCTGAGTGCCAGCATTCCACCTTCGTAAAGTGAGTACGCGTGTGCCGAGCACACTGGAGGGTCAGGTACCCGAAGACTAGAAGAGTGAGACTGGAAGAGTTAACTCATGTGGACTCGGAATCGCACTGAGCACGTGCACTGCAAACATAGAAAAGTCAGAAACATTTGTTCTTCGAGGAGCTTGCTCATTCGCTCCAGAAGGGACACATCTTCTAACTATGTCATGGTATACGATCCCCGCACATGATCGTGAATGCTTTATGCCACGATCGGTTCTAACAGGTTGGATGCGCGTACGGCCAACCTTCAGTAGAGATGCAGCTCCAAGAGGAATGATATGTCATTATAGCACATGTCCCAAGTGCCTACAAGGATGTATCCGATGCCTGCTGAGAACAATTCTGGATGAAATAAGTACAGAAAATTTACAGCAAGTACCACAAACAACCTGGTCGGGTCTATGAAGACCTTCGGAGAGTATAACGGTCTACACCAGGGACCCTTCGTTCTCCTCGACTGTTGACGAGTTCCTTACGGGGTCTGAATAGCCACAATCAACAATCAACCTATCATCTATGTGCAGACATAAATGAAGGCATACCAAAATAGGGGTGCGCTTGCGCTTCACGAGCGGTCAGACGGTCCTGATGGTCATAGCGGAGAAGTTTATCCAGAAAATCAATGGCTTCGTTTGTGATATACCGCTGATTCTCGGAGGTAATGAAGCGAGTCCACGGTTTCCTCTGGTACCTGCATGATCGAACTATGTTGAAAGCTGTATTCCAGTATCGAATGACCTCACTCACCGTCCCAAAATCTCATCGTATTGTGCATCAAGTTCGATATCATATTTTTCAAGATATGCATACAGCTCATCTGTGCCCAAGACCTTTGTGATTTTAACAAGCTGGTCGTAGTTATCGTGGCCATGGAAGAACGGTTCTTTTCTGAAAATCTGAAATCCATATATTTGATGAAGTTAACACGCCAGACAGAAGCCCATCACGTACCATTGATGCGAACATGCAGCCGAAGCTCCACATATCCAGACTGTAGTCATATTCTTGGAAGTCTACGAGTAACTCCGGTCCCTTGAAGTAGCGTGAAGCGACCCGAACATTGTACTGAGTTCTTGGGTGATAAAACTCGGCCAAGCCCCAATCTATAAGTCGCAGCTACAGTGTGGATTGGTTATAAGAACGTAATTTAGCGGAGCCCGAAGAAGAGTACCTTGCGCCGTTCGTGGTCAATCATGACGTTGTGTGGCTTCACATCGCGGTGCATGATGCCTTTGGAATGACAGAAATCCAAAGCCTGCCGAGATCTGAGATAACGAGATGGTGAAAAAGAAGATTGCTTGGTACCTTCAAGAGCTCCAGCATGTAAAATCTAACATCCATGTCGCTGAAACGAGAATAAAGGACCTTGAAGTCGATGTTGTTGACGTATTCGGTAACGAGACTGGGGATCTTTGACAACGGATCCCGAACGACATCGAGCAATGCGACGATATTCGGTCCACCGGCGAGATTCTGCAAAATTTTGATCTCACGTTTGATTTTCTTCTTTTTGACTGGTTTTAGCACTTTGATAATACACTTTTCGTCATTTGCGATATTGATGCCCTCGAAGACCTGAAAATGGTTAAAGACTAAGGGCCACGTTGCATGCAAAAGAAACGTACCTCAGAGTACTTTCCACGTCCTACTTTCCGCACAATCTCATAGTGGTCCTGAGACCCCCATTGTACTTGCAGGTTGTCTGGAAGGAATAAGAGACGATCACACGCTGGGGTGGGTAGCTGTAAGCTCACCGTACTCGTGCCACGATGGGCCGAGCTTCGCATTCACATCTGCATAAATCCGCGCTACTGAAGGGGTCGCTACACGACCCATCGTGGACCAACCGAGGAGGAACGAGGACTGACGGAGGAGCGACTCGGAGTCACGACAGAGAATAGATTGGGAAAAGATTTCCCACGCAGCTCAACTCTACTCACCCTCGATGACCCGTCCTCCAAAAAATTGGCCCTCTCATGTTCAGTACTTGACCGTTCCCTATTTCCACCCCTCAGTCTCAGGAGATGCCTCATCATTTCTGAAAGGAGGTCGTTCAAACGGGGTTTCATTGCCATCAGCCCCACCCTCTCTTGGCGAGGTCCGTCCGATTGTGGATCATTTACATGCTGCCCACGGGCAGCACGGTTTATTCGCAACCAAAAAAATACCCGCGCAGACCCTTATCGTTGAATATATTGGGGAGGTACATTCCGACGACCGGCCAACATCTGATTATGACATTTCACTCTACCGTTTCCCAGGCGGTGAAAACGTCGGGGTGGACGCAGCCTCGATGGGAAATGAAGCCCGATTTGTGAACGACTACCGTGGCGTCAGACCGAAACCAAACGCTCAATTCGCCGATCGGTGGACTGCCAGTGGCGACCTCAGGATGGGTATCTGGAGTCTTGCTCCAGGAATCAGAAAAGGAGACGAAATCGTGGTGTCATACGGAAAGTCCTGGTGGGCTGCTAGGTCTCGATCCTAACTTGGATAGAGTTGGCGGACATCTATCGCAAAGATGGGTCATCGGAATATTCTTTGGATACATCATCTTTGCGTGCCGAGATATTACATTAGTAAAATAAAGGATAGACCTCGAAACGTGGGGACACATAATTCAGTTCTGGACTTTGCGTAGTTGTCATCAACGAAAGGGAACAATGGGGCCATCGAAGGCGTAATTACCGCACAATCCGGGGTGGCAAGGCTGGTAGACGAGCCAGAAACGATCGACAATTTACGGAAAGCCGGTAACTACGGTGCCCCATCCGGGGTAACGTTCGGAATGCTTCATAGAACGTTAGGAGCACGCAGTACCTTACAATGGCCGACAGCACAATGTTAATGAAACGGCGTTCCATCATGCGCCTAGGAATGTAACATTTCAGGAGGTAAGACATGATTTAATGGATGGAGAAATACATGATGGGTCCTCATGTGAGTGCCATCGGAGACATTTCGCCGGGAATTCGAGGGTGCCGAGCATTTACAATTGCCAGAAAGTGCATGAATACCAGGCACGAGGTCCAAAAACGATAACAGGCGAGAGCTGGATGTTGAGAGGCTGCACCATACTGATCGAAAGCCGCCCTCTTCTTTTCATCTTTCAGAATCTGGGCGGACCGGTCAGGGCGGCGATGGCAAGTATTACGATCACTGACACACATCATATGCCTCTTGAATTTCAACAAAT
>WNFQ01003945.1_pt1 | contig 10817 bp, 17 predicted proteins | sample 5400171 | NCBI WGS metagenome assembly WNFQ01 (sample SAMN13153356, study PRJNA577476) | soil metagenome | isolation source: 20 cm soil under Madrone tree | place: USA:California | collected 2016-06-14 | reverse complement strand
TCATTTGCCAGTCCTGTTTCCACCAGAGATTGGGTAATGAAGGCCATGTCCCACAGCTGGCTGCCATTCGTGGCGCACATCAACATGCCTTCCCCCCCAATCCACATGAAGTCGTGTCGTTTCTCCTCGTGTCGCCTGTAGGCATAACTGTCAGAGCCCTCAGCATGGAAACGTGCTACCAGGTTCATCGGCTTGGACACAGATCCAAGCGTTTGATATCCAGTGCTTTCGTCCTCACGGACGATGCGCTTATACACGTATTCCACACCAGCATTGCGGAGCGGCGGGATACAACACCGTTCGTATATATCAAGGATCACGTTCAGGAAATTGAACAGCTTGCTGTGAGGTGTGTGAAGGTCCGCTTCGGAGATATTATTCCGCTGAGCAGGCCAATCGATCGTATCGTAAACTTGGGTATATAGTTCCTATTTTTGCATGAGATACTAGTTAACCAAAGTTGGCGTACAGTAGATAATACTGAGAACCAACCTCACGAAGCGCGAGAATCAACGGATTTTCGGCAGCCTTGAACCTCACACCATATAGGTAGCTCATAGGGACGTATATAGTACGGGGGAATATCCACCACCGTGACGGGTGGAAAGGAACCCACTGAGGTAGTAGCCTTGCAAGAAAATGTGTCCAATCAAATGAGCTGAATTGTATGTTTCACATACCATATTTCAGGAGGAATTGGGTTGTTGCCTTCCCAGTCATAGACATTCAAGACAGAAAGCCAGAACTTTCCCAAGAAGGCTGAGGCAGCAGCACCACCTATGATCTGTAAGCGAACGCGATGTGTTTCTGAGATATTATGCTCACCTAATTTATGTAGAGTAGCGAGGGCACGGACGATCATCGGGTGATCCACCGAGACTCCCAACAGGCGAAGGGCAGCATAATTGAGCGCGGTACCCGTTGCTGTCGAGTGTCCCTCAATGTGTCTAGATGCGTCAGTCTGTGACTTGAATTGACATATGGGATAATACGTACAAACCCCAGCCACCGTCATCTGGATGAGCGCGATTGAGAAGATAACGAATCATCTCGAGCCTCTCTTCGTCGAGAAACGACATGCCAGTAACATATGAACATATGACTAGACTGGGGAGGAGAAACAGAGGTCCACCAAACTCGGCAGCCCAATGGCCTCCATTCGATTGGAGTCTTCGGTGAAATGAGTAACCGTTCCTGGCTGCGTCTAGTGGACTCTTTGCACTGGGGAGTGACGGGAGATTCTATACACAAGCCCTTTCAGGGAACGGAACGCCTAAGAAGATGTGTGAAAACTGACAAGGGGGAGGCCTAGCCAGTATTTGTCTGCATCGGAGGGAGGACGGGCTTCAAGTTCTTCAACTGTCTTGAGATAGTCCCAAACCTGTCTGCCGTCATCCGTATCGCGCAACCTCCAACGGGAGTAATCTGTGAAGGGTTGTTTCGGCGAGGCTGGGATATCAAGAGGGGTCCACATAGTTCATAGATGTGATGTGGCAGGGGCAAATGCATTTTGAGACCTTTCTTTTATTACTGAAAAGAGCAGCGCCTTTCGTTTGCATTCCGCACAGGCCCCGCAAAAGGAAGAACAGAATAAACGAAAGGAGAAAGGATAAAAACACGGACCGAGACGACGAAATGATACATCCATCAAGGAAACTGAAAGTGGCATGTTGATATGGGTGGGTAGCGGATAAACCAAAAGGGTAGCCGACTCTATTTACGTGCAGATTCAATCGGGAGGAGAGCGCCCCTGGTAAAAAAGGATCGGAACAGATAAGGTGGAAGGTGGTATGAAAACCGTTTCAGGAAGAGAAGGGCATACGACGGGAGGAGTATCGGGTGGAAAACACCCTCGCTTGCTTATCTTAGAATAAAACAGCCGAGGACACACGTGCCTGTGCATGTCACGTAAATCACGTTATCTGCATGCCCAACGTTCAACGTTCATCACCTATCCCGTTGGTGTCCATCCTTATCACTTGGAATCGGAAAGAACACCCTCAGTGATCTTTCAATGTGAACAAGATCATGGTCCAATGGTGGACATACAAGCCTCAAGATGACACCTGTTCCACTCCTCCCGGCTTTTACCCTCGCACAAGATGACTCTTCGCAGATCGCAGTTCTATACTACATTCGAGCCTACATCCAATGTTGATAAGAAGCACACCGTTTTTTTTTTGGAAAAACCTGTGGCTGCCACTGGGCGGTGAGAATCTTCTTGATACGCTCGAAAAATTGCTGCGTGAAGATGGAACAGAGTGGCCAATGAAACCAGTCAAAATTGCAGAAGTCGTAATGTATGTGGCATCACCCCGGTGGTGTTCATTGCTAGAAGAACGTTATGTAAATATCAAGACGCCTTCGATGGCTATAAAGTTCGGCTGGCGAAGAAACTCGCGAAAAAAGCGGAGGCGCAGAACTCACCTGGTAACCCAACCAACAACTGCTCAAGTTATGACGTATGCATGTCTGTGCGGGTCGCGCTCTGGTTTCATTTTAAGTTGTCGACACTCTGGACTTCCGACTTCATTCCATCTCGCCGTGCGCCACGTTTTATAGTCCCAGCCGCTCGTAATCTTATCTTGATCTTTCCCAAATTCTGTGCCCAGACAGCACGTGCGGTGACTAGCGTAATATATCCCATCATCACCTCGTACGTCGCCCCACTCCAAAAGACAGCTGTTCGTGGGATATGGTGACAGTTTGATATCTGTTATTCGTTTTATCCCCTTCGCTTTCCAGGAGCTTCGCAAACCGAAATCCGTCGAATATATCCGGGTTTGTGAAGATCCTTTTTTTTTTCCGAATTTGTATTCCGCGCGCATGTAACTGTGAAGATCCTTTCGTCTCTATGAGCGGCACTTGACGAGATGGCGATTTCTGTGCCTGCAGGAACAGTCACCCCATTGGAGAATGTGAATGAGCGCAACACGAGACGGTCCGAGAACGCTGGGAAGACGCAGAGGGCGAATCAGTGCCTCATAACGGGGTGCTTGGAAAGGAACTTAACGAACTCAAGGTAATGCTATCAAACCGGGTCTTGCGGATGAAACTGTCTATCTTGTGCATCCTGTCTATCCCAGCTTTCGTCCAACCTTCTTCACTAATCACCGCGTCGACCTCTTGCCGAAGGGGTTCTATATATTCAGGATGGGCAAGAGACGGTACAATACTTGCGTCATCACCTATCGTCACGCAATGATTAGGATTGCACCATATGTGGAGACAGAATACCATCACTTGCCGAAGACGTCGAATGTATGGCTGCAAAATTTGTTAAGAGCATTCGCCGTGCCAAGCCTTCGACAAACATATTCACTTTCTGGGTCTCGCTCATGAGCCACATGAGCATGTCGTTCTGTGGATCAGCCATGATATGAGATACCAGATACTGGGAAAATGGTGCGACAAACCGGCCTATCATCCCAGTCCTCTCCATACTCCTCCATCCTTCGAAATCCGTTCCTCGACCATAGGTCTGATATATTCAACTTCTTGTTGGATTTGGGAGGGAAGGTTAGATAGCATGCGTGAAACAATACTTAAGTGTGTGAGTGACACGCGGAACACGAATGGAGGAGGCTACACACAACCTGAAAGGCTTCGCGAACGAGCTGATGATGTGTCCAGATTTTACGATCTGCATCGTGTAACCCTGGCAGCACCGACATTCATCGCGAAGGTGAAATTCACAGTTTGATAGTCATGGTTCCGGCCTGAAAGAAGAATGAATATAAGCCGCTGAGGAATCGAAGGATTGGCGAGTGATCACGGACACAGAGGAGCTCCAACAAAAATGCGATTCGTGATGTGGCAAATTACACTTTCCATGGTTTCTCGAATGTGATATCATCGATCATCTCGGGTCTGGCAGCCAGCATCATCCACCTCCCAAATCTGGCGACCTTGAATAGACTTGGTCTTGTCTGAAGGTAAGAGCGTCATCAGTTTGGTCCAAGAGGGGCAGAATTACTTTGTGATATCCATCTTTGAGTATGCGGTCGCAATCAAAGACAAATCGGATAGCCGAGAGGTATGAGAGGATCGGGTCAGAAACCCCGACTGTTGGGATGGCATCGAGCTGGAAACGCGTAACTTCATTCAGGAATAGCGTAGATAAAAAGGGGAGGACTTGACCATCGGATCACCCCTCAGGGTGAAACACCTAGAGAGAGATATTATGACAAGGGATCCCGCGAGATATAGCACATCCAAAGCGATGTCATCGAGCATTCTGCAAACCAGTTGGAGGAGGGGGCGACGGAGGGACCGGATCTAGGGATAGAGCGGGGAGAGGAGTTGAGGGACTGGGTGGAAGATGGAGTGGGAGAGAAAGAAAAATAAACTTGGGGAAGAACATGAAATGGAAAGACGAAGAAAAAGAAATAAAATAAAAAATCAGAGAAAGTAAATGAAGAGGATTGGGTGGTGTTGAAGGGGGTGGTGTTGTTATTGCCATCAAATCGCCAACGGGCGTGATGAAGTTGTTGTCGCCAACGAGCGAGGAGTTTGGCGTTCTTGACTCGAAGAGCCAAGCCAGCGGGTTGGAGTTATTAGAATTATCGATGGTGGAGGCCATGGTCGTGAAAGACCATGATAAGATAAGGAGAAAGTATCGTTCGTTAGAGAAGAAGAGTGTGTAATGTTTGATAGAGAGCGGGCAGGGGAGTCGCGGTGGCGTGACCACTCTCACAGTCATCATTTGGCTTCCGCGCTCACTCGAACAAAGTGCCAACTGCGTCGGATATTTAATTTCGACCTCTCTGCAATGTCGTACGTGTCATCCTCTCCGCCCTTCAAGTTCGAATGTCGACTGTAGTCAACCACGGCCAGCTCCCTTCTGGTCAACGGCTTGGCGTCCCCATCCGAGCCGAAGTCTCATCTCGATTCCGAGTCTCGAGCAGCAGTACATGCGGGAAATGGTGGAAGTTCATAAAAATGCCGACAAAGTTGAAGAGCGTTATGATCTGTTTAGCGGCTTTTTTGTATGCAACACAGGGCGAACCGGGCGGTGAGGCGGGGCTAAGTGATTAAGGGCTTATTGGTATAATAATACTCATTGTCAGTATCATCATTCGGCATTCTTAAAATTTGTCTTACCTCCCCTCTTAGGAAACGTGTTTATCTTCCGTTTTGCTGGACATGAGGTGGGATCGCTTTCTATGCTGCCCCCCATGTAGTTCTCTAGTACAGACAGAACGCCTGCACTGGCACTGTGCTTTCACTTGTTTTATTGATTCTGTATCCTGGCGAACAAGAGTGTCTTTATCAAACGCATTAAAAGGGTTGTGTCCAGCCTGAACGAAATGCCTGTGGGTTCTAAGAATCTCGGATCGTATAGAGAACTAAAATCTCCGAAGGCCTATGAAGACATTAGTGAAACTAGGATACGAGCAGAGCTCGATGACGCGTGAAGAGCCGAACAAGAACGCCGACGCGCGGCAGGAGAGGTCTACAGAGAGAGAAGACGAGGGAGTGAGAGGGCACACGAGAAGGGCTTTCGAGAACAAAAGGGGGCTGATAACATTGAGCAAGGCGCACATCGCACTATTTAAGTGTCCATAGTGTACACTAGCCACCTTGGTACGGAGGAATGTTACCACGACAGGATTATTCAAAATTCCTACCCAAACTCTAATCTAGGAAATCCGGGCGAGAATCTTGAACGTCAACTGTTTTTATACGTGGCTATATTGCAGTGAGCCAAGGGGGAATTCACTCCAAATCGCTGCCTTGTCGTCATTCATAGGAGCTGAGTAAACGAACCTGGTTATCACTTTCGTTTCAAGTTGTCGACACTCCGGACTTCCTCATTCTATCTCGCCTCGCGCCACGCTTTATAGTCCCAGCCGCTCGTAATCTTATCTTGATCTTTCCCAAATTCTGTGTCCAGCAGAACGTTATCCCGTCATCTCGTACTACTCGCTCAGAGTGGCTATCAAGTCTAGAGGTAGAGGTAAATACATTTAATTCCAAGACATCAAACACATTTATATTTCATTCCGCTCCGTACAATGATCGCTCTAGTTTGGTCCGAAAAGAGCGATTCACTTCTGCCGGGCCCTGAACATCACATTCGCATTCCCGGGAAAACGCACCATAGAGAGGAAAAGGTCGCGTGGAGCCCCTTTCCCTTCCTCAAACTTGAAATCATACGTAGCGACGATATGGGCCAACAGCCTTTTAATTTCATTGACCGCAAAAAATCGTCCGGGACTGTCAACGAACGGTGACGGGTCAGGACAAAGTCATAAAGCAGGAATGCCTACCATGCGTGTCGCCCCACTCCAAAAGACAGCTGCTCGTGGGATGTGGTGACAGTTTGATATCTGTTATTCGTTTCATCGCCTTCGCTCTCACGGAGCTTCGCAAACCGAAATCCGTCAAATACATCCGGGTTCGTGAAGACTCTTTCATCTTTATGAGCGGCACTCGACGGAAAGGCGATTTCGGTGCCTGCAGGAACAGTCACACCGTTGGAAAATGTAAATGGGCGCAACGCGAGACGGCTCATGGACCCTGGGAAAATGCGGAGGGCGAATCAGTACCTCATACCTGGGGCGCTTGGAAAGGAACCTAACGAACGCAAGGCAATGCCGTCAAGCCGTTGGGTCTCGCGGAGGAAACTGTCTATCTTGTGCATCTTGTCTATCCCAGCTTTCGTCCAACCTTCTTCACTAATCACCGCGTCGACCTCTTGCCGAAGGGGTTCCATATATTCAGGATGGGAAAGAAGACGGTACAATACTTGCGTCATCGTCTATCGACACGCAATGATCAGGATTGCACCATAGGTGGATACGGAATGCCATCACTTGCCGAAGACGTCGAATGTATAGCCACAAGATTCATTGCGAGCATTCGCCGTGCCAAGCTTTCGACAGACATATCTACCTTCTGGGTCTCGCTCATGAGCCACATGAGCGTGTCGTTCTGTGGATCAGCCATGTAATGAGATACAAGATATCAGGAAAATGGTGTGACAAACCGGCTTATCGTCCCAGTCCTCTCCATACTCCTCCATCTTCGCAATCCGTTCCTCAACCATAGGTCTGATATATTCAATTTCTCGTTGAATTTGGGAGGGAAGGTTAGATAGCATGCGTGAAACAATACTTAAGTGTGTGAGTGACACGCGGAACACGGATCGAGGAGACTACACACAACTTGAAAGGCTTCGGAAACAAGCTGATGATGAGGCCAGCTTTTATGAGATTCGTCGCGAAGGTTAAATTCAAAGTTTGATAGTCATGGTTCCGGCCTGGAAATAAGAATAAGAGTAAAGGCCGCTGAAGGATCGAAGAATCGGCGAGTGATCACGGACACAGAGGAGCTCCAACAAATATACGATTCGTGGTGCGGCAAATTACGCGTTCCATGGTCTCTCGAATGGGAACCTTCATCCACTCTGCAGGGCTGTGTGAACTAAAGCCTTTTTGCTTATAACTTTGCCACGTACTATCCTCGTGTATCGGGACTAAATCATCCATAGCCATGACGAGCTCCTCGCGGCCATCCTTGAAAGTGACTGCAATATTCCGCGCTAATTTGGAACGAACCAAGGACGTGATGTATTCGTCGAACGGGTTCGATACCTCTAGCGTGTATTCTGACTGAATGAGCTAGACAATCCTTAGTGAGTATGAGTGCTCGGTGTTGCATTCTAACTGAACATACTTCGTTGGTTGGGACAGTTACAGACAGGACATCATCTGTGGCCCTCCAGATATCATCGATCAGCTCAGGTCCTGCAGCCAGCACCATCCATCTCTGAAAACCGGCGATCTTGAATAGACCTGGTCTTGTCTAAAGGTAGGAGCGTCATCAGTTTGGCTCGGGAAGGGCGGGCGAATAGTGAGAGGCAGAATTACTTTGCGATATCCTTCTTTGAGCATGCGATCGAAATCAAAGACAGATCGAATAGCCGAGAGGTACGAGAGGATCGGGTCAGAAAACCCGACTGTTGGGATGGCGTCGAGCTGGAAACGCGTAACATCGTTCAGGAATAGCGTAAATGAGAAGGGGAGGACCTGACCACCGGATCACCCCTTAGAGTGAAACACCTAAAGAGAGAGATCATGACAAAGAGTCCTGTGAGATATGACACATTCAAAGTGATGTCGTCGAGCATTCTGCAAGTCAGTTGGAGGAGGGGGCAGACAGAGGGAGCGGATCTATGGATAGTATGGATAGAGAGAAGAGGAATTGAGGGACTGTGTGGAAGATGGAGTGGGAGAGAAAGAAAAACAAACTTGGGGAAGAACATGAAATGGAAACACGAAGAAATAGAAAAGAAAAAATCAATGAAGATTATTGGGTGGAGTTAAGGGGTATAGAGTTGTTATCGCCATCGAGTCGCTAACGGGTGAGAAGGAGTTGTTATCACCATCGAATCGCCAGGCGAGAAGGTGTTTGGAAGAGCCAGGCCAGCGGGTTGGAGTTATTGGAGTTATCGATGGCGGAGGCCATGGTGTACGTGAAATAAAATTTATACGGTGATCATGATAGAGTGGTGGTCGGGCATTGGTCGGGCAGATGTATACCAAAGACGGGGGAGTCACGCCACCCGCGACTACTCTCATCACGGTAGGTAGTAGCAATCCCGGGCCGCCCATCTCATCTTTTGTTTCCGCGCTCACTCGTACAAAGTGTCAACCGTGTCGAATTTTTAATTTCGACCACTCTGCGATGTCGTACGTGCCATCCTCTCCACTTCGAATGTCGACTGTAGTCAACCACGGCCAGCTCCCTTTTGGTCAACGGCTTGGCGTCTCCATCCGAGCCGAAGTCTCATCTCGACCCCGAGTCTCGAGTAGCAGTACATGCGGGAAATGGTGGAAGCTCGCAAAAATGCTGACAAAGTTGAAGAGCGTTATGACCTGTTTAGTGGCCTTTTGTATGCAACACAGGGCGACCGGGCAATGAGGCGGGGCTAAGTATTGGTAGTACTCATCGTCAGGATCATTCAGCATTCTTAAAAATCGTCTTAACTTCCCTCTAGGAAACATGTTTATCTTCCTTTTTGCTGGACATGAGGTAGGATCACCTCCATCTTCTTCCTATGCTGCCCCCATATAGTTCTCTACAAACCGGAACTTGAACGCATACACTGTGCTTTTTACTTGCGTTATTGGCTCTGTATCCTGGCGAACAAGACCATCTGTATCAACATATCAAAAGGGTTACGTCCAGCCTGAACGGAATGTCTGTGGGTTCTATGAATTTCGAATCGTATAGAGAGCTAACATCTCCAAAGGCCTACGAAGACATGAGCCGCTTCACACATTCATTAGCGTAAGTTCATCCGGTTTTCCGCTAAGATAAAGATTCATATCCCTAGGTAGCGTTTTATACGACTCTTCGGCCTCTCTGAATCCTTTTCGATTATATTACCACACCAGTCCTACAGCCCGTCCACAGCCCCATAGTGAGCTTTTTGGCGGGTTCACGGTGTTTCAACCGGGAGTTGACTATGTGATATGGTTATCAGATAACGGATGTCCCGAAGGTCGCGGCGCAGGATACCCTTGACGATGAGTAATGTTAATGGCAAGAAGACAACATTCCCTATCCTGTCAGGGACAGAATCAATCTACACATTCCTAGCCTACACTACAATCGTACGCTGGTAGCTTTATATCATGGGGACAGGTTCTGATAAAGTCTCGTAGCGTAATATTGGAAGAAACCACACAGTTTCATGCCATGCCAGATCGGTTCCTTGAGGATTGGCCGAAAAATGCCTTCATTCGATTCCGAGTCAGTCAAAGCATATCTTGCTCATTGAAGAAGTGTCATTATGACTGGTGAATACTCCGCAGGTTCCCGCGCTTGCCTAGGGAGACGGTGCGCAGTGTTGCAATGTAGTTGAGAGTGTAGTCCTCCCGATTTTCTTTCAGGTTTTTCGAAACTGAGGGCGTAACTTAGTCGACATAACAATGCTGGTGGCAAGATATATAGTAAGATTGAGGTCAAGGAGTAGCCTTAATTTTTCCGCGAGACTTTGAAGAGCGGTATGCGCGTATAATGGCGTCCGACCAAGGTTTGACGTGGAGATTTTTCGGATGGCGTTCCCGTCCTCTTCGTGTGCCGTTAGTATTCAAGAGGAGATAACTGTTTGGTTTTTTTGTCATGACTACCTCTTCCTCTCTTTGTCTACGATGTGAAGGGCTTTGTTTATAAAATCTTCTCTCCGGTTCTTATGAAGGATCCTCTGATTGTGTATTCCCAGAGGCCGATTGCCCGAGAATGGCATTGTCAGTACTAACCACGTAAATACTTATACTCGAATGCGGGGAGAGACTCTCGGCACAATCAAAGGTTCAATCTAGTAGCATCGAGACTGAGGTCTCGTCCCTACTTCAATTGTAGACGTGCTCATATTAGGAGTGTATTTGTCTGTGTATTGTCTGAAGCATCCAGACGGTAAAACAACTTTCTAGTTATTATATGACAACATACATGTCCAAACGAAGCTCCCTTCAATGGCCTCTTGCGCCCATGAGCCGTCCTGAAATGATATCATGGACATGATGATGAGTTGGACAGGAGGTGAAACTAGACCACGAACCGGTTGCTTCCGCGACATGACCAGTTTCACAGCTTTTACGATCGGCTCCGTATGAGGGTACTTCGCGTACATGAGTGCCATTGCTGCCCAGGACGTTTGGACCGCATGGGTATTTTCGTGCTCGATCCATACATGGGCCTCGCATGCCTGCACCAAAGACTGAGTCTTGTCCGAATGAACCCGCTTTGCTAATAAGCAATAATTTTGCTAACAAGAGCTAGCGAGCAATAATTAAGTGTCGCTA
>WNFQ01026448.1_pt1 | contig 10819 bp, 11 predicted proteins | sample 5400171 | NCBI WGS metagenome assembly WNFQ01 (sample SAMN13153356, study PRJNA577476) | soil metagenome | isolation source: 20 cm soil under Madrone tree | place: USA:California | collected 2016-06-14 | reverse complement strand
CCGGTCGTGTACTTCTGACTATGCGACCTTGGTCGCACGCCCTACCAGACGCGCAGGCCCGGCGTCGTGAGCGGCGTCGTGGTGGCGAGCCGGATCAAGGTCGGTCCGTACGCGATCGCGATCAGGATGGCCGCCAGCGCCAGCCACGGTCGCCAGCGATCCACGAACGCGGGCGCATGATCCGGCCCGGACACCGCTTCCGCGAACTCGGGAGCCGCCTGCGGGGCGCGGCGCGAGACCGTCGCCGTGAGGACCATGTTGAGGAAGTAGAGCACCGCGCTCACGAAGAGGATCGAGCCGCCGATCCCGACCAGCGGCAGGAGCGTCTTCCATTGCGGCTGCATGTACGAGACGTGACCGATGTCGGTCCGGCGCGGCATGCCGCGCAGCCCGAGCTCGTGGAGCGTCGGCGAGAAGATCAACATGCCGCCGAACCAGAGCCAGACCTGAGCGAGCGCGAGCGTCCGGCTGAAGAGCGCGCGGCCCGCGAGGTGAGGCACCAGCCAGTAGGTGATTCCCATGAACGTCAGCGCGACGGCCGTGCCGATCGTGAGGTGCAGGTGGCCGACGATGTACGCCGTGTTGTGCACGACCATGTTCACGTTGAACGACGCGTTGATCAGGCCGCCGACCCCGCCGAACGCGAAGAGCACCATCGCGAGCACCTGCGCGGCCACGGATGGATCGGTCCACGGAAGCTTCCCGAACCAGCTGATCCATCCCCGCGCGCCCCGCGCCCGGCCCGCGGTCTCGAGCGAGGCGGTGACGTTGAAGAACGTGAGCAGGCTCGGAAAGAAGACGGCGAAGGTCAGCAGCGCGTGGAGGAGCTTCCAGCCCTGGTGGATGCCCGGATCCGTGTACTGGTGATGGATGCCGATCGGCGTGGAGAGGATCAGGAACAGGATGAACGAGGTGCGCGCCATCGGATCGCTGAAGAGCTTGCCGCCGGCCTGCCGCGGCACGAGCGTGTACCACGAGATATACGCGGGCAGGAGCCAGAAGTAGACGATCGGGTGGCCGGTGAACCAGAAGAGCGTCCGCGCGAGCAGCGCGTCGGTTCCGCCGACGAGCCCGAGCGACCACGGGATCAGGAGCACGAGCATCTCGGCCGCGAGGCCGAGGGACGCGATCGTCCACATCGCGAACGTGACGAGCGACATGAACGCCGCTAGTGGGGTCCGCCGGTCCGGATTCCGCGCGCGCCACGCGCGCCACGTGAGCACGAGATTCAGGGTGACCAGCCAGGTTCCGACGACGACCAGCGTGAGCCCGATGTAGAAAGCCCAGTGCGCCTTGAGCGGCGGATAGAACGTGAACATGACCGTCGCCGCGTTGCCGACCAGAGGAATCGACGCCAGGACCAGGCCGCCCATCGGGCGCCAGCGACGGGTAGATCTCGACGCCGGCGTACTCGAGCGCCTGGAAGAGCCCGGTGACCACTCCGCCGAACAGGGCGACGAGCGCGACGCTGACGTTCGCGGCGGCGAGGCGCTGCTCGGTCCGCGTCATCGCCGCGCCTCGACGATGATCTTGCCAGCCATCGTGTGGTGCGCAATGCCACAGTACTCGTGGCAGATGATCGGGTACTCGCCCGGCGTGTCGAAGCGCGCCTGGGCGTGGGAGATCTGCCCGGGCAGCAACATCACGTTGACGTTGTGGCGCGGAACGAAAAGACCGTGGACCAGGTCCTTGCTGGTCGCCCAGAAGTGGACCGTGGAGCCGGCCGGCACGCGAACCTCGTTCGGCGCGAACGTCCAGATCTGGCCCGTCATCCGAACCTCATATTGCCCCGGCGCGATCTCCGCGACACCGGGCGCCTTGAAGAGCGCGTGCTCCGCGACCTTCGTCGGGTCGATCCGGCCTTGATCACCGGCGACGTTGATGCCGGCGCCGAACGCGGTGACCGCGAGCGCGGCGAGCATGCCGATGGGCAGGGCGATGCTCGGCAGGATCCAGGCGAGCTCCCAGAGGTACACCGTCGAGGGGCGGCCCGTCGCCATGGATCAGCTCCTCCAGATACGCAGATAGGTGTTGAGCCAGAACGCCGCCAGGACCACCAGGTAGATCATGATGAGGAGGAGTGCACCCCGCGGCCGGGGCTCGTCGTCGCTCGGGTTCTCGTCCACCGTCGCTCTCCTTCCGGGTTGATGCTCCGTCAGCGAGATCGCGGCTGGACGCTACACCGACCCGATCCCGCGCGCCACTCTACCAAGGTCTTACAACTCAGGCATCGGATCTCGAGCTCTTCTCGGAGTCGGAGCGGTCCGCCAGGGACAGCGCCACGAGGCGGGCGACCGTGATCCCGATGTAGAGCTGACCGCCGATGGCCTCCATCGCCGCGAGCGTTCCGGCGAGCGGCGTCACCGGGGTTATGTCGCCGTAGCCGAGCGTCGCGAGCGTGACGAACGAGAAATACCGGTAGCGGATCGGGCTCAAGGTCATCCAGGCCGTGTCCGCGGGAAAGCGGAACGAGCCGGGGATCACGCCGTCGAGCGTCTCGTACACGCTCGCGCACCCGAGCCCGATCAGGACGTACACGCAGATGGCGCCGACGATACGGTCACCGACCGGCCGATGCGGACGCATCACCGAGCGGTACGCGAGCCAGACCACGGTGCCGGCGAAGACGGCGACGACCGCGCTGGTGATCAAGGGCAGGTGCCTGAACCATACGATGTAGTCCGCGGCGCTCAGGACGATCACGGATGCGGCCAGGGCGATGGGGACGAGCCGGTGCTGTCCGGGCGCCCGCAGCTCGATGACCGCGATGCCGAGGGTCAGCGCAAGGAGGAGGAATTCGATGAGCTGCCTCCCGCCGCCACCCGGCGAAACCGCCGTTCCGACGATCAACACGAGCAGCGCCAGCAGGAGCAGGCGGAAGCGGCCGGGTGCGAACACGGCGCGCCCAGGGGTGGCATTCATGAGGCTCATGCTCACCCGCCACTTCCGTCGTAGCGCTGCGACACCGGCACCTTCACGGGCCAGCCCGGCTGGAGCTTCGCGTCGACCGTCGTCCCGTTCGCCACCGCCATCTGGGCCGGATTCCAGGTCCCGCCGCCGCGTGCCAGCACCTCGGCGACGGTCTCGCTCGCGCCGGTGAGACGAATCCGCAATCGGCTCTCGACGAGCCGCTCGCGGTCGGCGGCAAGAAGCGGCCGGAACGTTCCTCCCGTCCGGTCGAGAATCGCGCCATATCGGCCCCAGTCGCGGACGCGCGCGACGGCCGTCACGCGGAACACGCGCTTGCGATGGGGAATCCACGTGAGCACGGCCCGCTGTCCGGAGCGCGTATCGGCCACCAGCCGGGCCGCCGGAATCGACGCGACGCGCACGCGCTGAAGCTGCTTCAGCTGAGCCTCGGACAGCCCATCGGCTCGAGCGGCGGCCACCGGGTCCTCGCCGTCGCCGGACAGGCTCAGGACGACGGCGGCGTCGCCGTCGGGCGCGATGGCGCCGGCCGCTTCCGCGGTGTTGATCGTCTTCCACTTCGCCGGCATCTCGAGCGCGACGTCGAAGACGGGGTGCACGAACAGCGGCCCGAGGAACACGCCGGACGCCGGATTGTCGCCGACCACGAGGCCCTCGAGCTTCTCCAGAGAGCGCGCGGCCGTCCGGACGTTCCCCACGCGTTCGGGCGTCGCGGGGTGAGTCGCGAAGAAGCCGGGACGGTTCGGGTCGTGCCCGGCCAGCGCCTCCTCACGCTCGAGGGTATGAAGAAAGGAGGCCAGCCCGGCGGGATCCCAGCCCGCGCCGGCCGCCAGCGCGATGCCACGCTGATCGGCGTCGCGCTCCTGGTCGCGACTGTAGGACGCGAGGACCATCCCCGACGCCAGCTCGCCCGTGCCGCCGACGATGCCGCCAAGCGCCGGGCTGACCGCGCCGAGTATCCCTGCCGGAATCCCGAAGAGCAGCGCGAACGGCGTCGCGGCGCCGGCCCGGCGCGCGGCGTGCCGCTCCAGCACGTGAGCCATCTCGTGACCGAGGACCCCGGCCAGCTCGTCCTCGCTGTTGAGGAGGGTGACCAGCCCGCGCGTGACGTAGACGTAGCCTCCGGGGAGCGCGAACGCGTTCGGCTCGACGTCGTCGGTCACGTTGAACCGCCACGTCACGTCGGTGCGCTTCGCGACCTGCGTCATCCGACCGGCGACCTGCCGCACATAGCCCACGAGCTTGGGATCGCTGAGCAGGCCGACCGTCCGCTCGACCTCCTCCGCGGCCTCCGCCCCGAGCTTGCGCTCCTCGCTGGGCGAGATCGTCGCGCACCCGCTCGAGAGGACGGCCAGGGTCGCGACGAGGCCGCCGCCGAATTCTCGGCGCGTGAGTACGGCTGGCAGCGTGTCGATGGCGGTTCCCTCCGGGGCTGATGTCGCGCGTGCCGCGATCGCCTGGCATTTTACGGCAAAGATTCCTCGCATCGGCCGGAGAATGATATGGAGGACTGATGGCAGAGCTGCACCAGCTCGAGACCGTCATCGCGCTCCTCGCCGCCGTGCTGGCGCTCGCCACCGCGGCGCGCCGTGTCCTGATCCCGTATCCGATCTTCCTCGTGCTCGGCGGGCTCGTCATCGGCGTCGTGCCGAACGTGCCGATCGTGCGCCTCGACCCCGATCTCGTCTTCCTGATCTTCTTGCCGCCGGTCCTCTGGTCGGCGGCGTACTTCACGTCGCTCCGCGACTTCCGGGCCAATCTTCGCCCGATCACCTTGCTCGCGGTGGGACTGGTGCTGGCCACGACGGCCGTCGTCGCCGCGGTGGCGCGCGTCGTCATGCCCGGCCTGAGCTGGCCGGCGGCGATCGCGCTCGGGGCGATCGTCTCGCCTCCCGACGCCGTCGCCGCCAGCGCCATCGCGCGCCGCCTCGGCATTCCCTTCCGGATCGTCACCGTCCTCGAGGGCGAGAGCCTCATCAACGACGCCGCGGCCCTCGTGCTCTATTCGTGCTGACCTCGGCGGGCGGCGTGCTGATCGGACTGATCGTCGGCGGCGTCGTCTGCTGGGCCCTGCGCCTCACCGACGACAGCCTCACCGAGACCGCGATCACCTTGCTGGCCCCCTACGCCGCGTGGATCCTCGCCGAGCGCACGCACACCTCGGGCGTGCTCGCGTGCGTGGCCGGCGGCCTCTACATCCGCCAGTTCTTCAGCGCCGCGGTGGCCCCGGCCACCCGCATGCAGTCCAACGCCGTCTGGCGCCTGCTCATCTTCGTCCTGAACGGCGTCATCTTCGCGCTGATCGGCCTCCAGCTCGGCGCGATCCGCGAGGCGGGCCTGTCCGCCGATCTCAGGACCCTCGTGCGGCTGGGCGCGCTCATCAGTCTCGCCGCAATCGTGATCCGGCTGATCTGGGTGCCGCTGGCCGTGGTCATTCCCCGCTACGTCAGCCGCGCGCTGCGAGCGCGCGACCCCATCCCTCCGTGGCCGTGGGTGATCTTGCTGTCGTGGATCGGGATGCGCGGCATCGTCTCGCTCGCCGCCGCCCTCGCCCTGCCGGTCACGACGGCGACGGGCGCGCCGTTTCCCTATCGCGACGAGATCATCCTCGTCACCTTCGCGGTGATTCTGGCGACGCTCGTCTTGCAGGGGCTCAGCCTGACCCCGCTGATCCGCTTCCTCGAGCTGGGCGAAGATCGCACGCTCGAGCTGGAAGAGGCGCGCGCCCGCGAGGACGCCGCGCAGGCCGCGCTCGCGCATCTGGACGAGCTGGCGGGCACGGCCTGGGCCCGGCGCGAGGACGTGGATCGCCTGCGCGCCGTCTACACGCAGCGCATCCGGCTCGCGTCACCGATCGAGCTCGGCGCCGACGCCGTCGCCGCGCGGGCGCAGGCGGCCTTTCGTCGGCTCCGCCACGAGACCCTGTCCACCGAGCGCCGAGCGTTGATCGCGCTGCGAGATCAGGGCGTCATCAGCGACCAGATCATGCACCGGCTCGAGCAAGAGCTCGACGTCGAGGCGATGCGAATCGGTCTCGGCGAGACGCGATTGAACGACCGGTCCGGCGCCTGATCGAGGCGTGCCGCTAGAGGAGCAAGCTCTTTGCCACGTCCGGGAGGTAGGGATCTGGAGCGTTTGGACGGCGCGGCGCGCGGAGAAGCGTGTAGTTTCTCCACGGCGTGTAACTCCGGGGCGACGCCGGAGCTATGGTGAGCCGGCGGTCCGGCTCAGATCTTCTCGCCGAGCTTCGCCCAGTCCTCGAGGAACTTCTTGAGCCCGATGTCGGTCAGCGGGTGCTTCATCAGCTGCTCCAGCACCGCGAACGGGAGCGTCACGACGTGGGCGCCGGCCTTCGCGGCGTCGATGACGTGGAGCGGGTTGCGGATCGACGCGGCGAGCACCTGGGTCTTGAAGCCCTGGACGCGGTAGATCTCGCAGATGTCGCGGACGAGGTCCATGCCCACGTGCGAGATGTCGTCGAGGCGGCCGAGGAAGGGGCTGATGTAGACCGCGCCCGCCTTCGCGGAGAGGAGCGCCTGCGTCGCCGAGAAGCAGAGCGTCTGGTTGACGCGAATGCCTTTGCCGGAGAGGTACTTCACCGCCTTGAGGCCGGCCTTGGTGAGCGGGCACTTCACCACGGCGTTCGGGGCCACCTGCGCCAGCTCCTCGCCTTCCGAGGCTCACGTCGCCGGGGACGATCGCGCAGATCTCTTCGACGAGCGGCCGGAACGGGCGCTTCTCCTTGGCGATCAGCGACGGGTTGGTGGTCACACCGTCGACTACGCCCAGCGCCACGCCTTCCCTGATCTCGGTGAGGCTCGCCGTGTCGAGAAAGATCTTCATCACACCCTCCACAGGTGAATCGCCCGCGTCATTGTCGTTCGATCGTCACGCGCGCTCCCGAACGCACCTTCTTGAAGATGCTGGGATCGCCCTCGAGCCTGCCCACGACGTTCACGGCGCTCGCCGCGCGACACTCGTTGCCGCGGCTGACCGGCGTCGGACCAAAGAAAATGCAAAACGCGTGGCCGGGGGGCCAGTAGGCAAGATCGCCCAGATCGACCACCTCGCGGGGTGCCTCGGGGCCGGCGGTCAGGCCGATGTCGAAGTAGATCTCGTCGCCCCATGTCTGGCCCTTCGCGTCGATGGGCAACGCGTCCCAGATCGCGCCGGCCGTCTTCGAATCGTTGAGCCGCGCCTCGGCCGACACCGAGCCCGCCGTGATCCGGATCGCCCGAGCCATCCTCTCCATAAGCGCGCCTCGGACGGCGGGGCCCAGCCCCGCGACGGCCTGCGGCGCGCACGAGGTCAGCCTAGGCTCCGCCTCGGACGGGTGTCAAGGCCTCAACGCGACTGGTCGCGCTGATACTCCGCGAGCGCCGCGTCGAGCGCGGCACGATCGGCGACCGCCGACCACCCCTCGCCTTCGACCGCGAGCGAACCGGCGCACGCGGCGGCCGCCGCCGCCGCCCAGGGGTCGCCTTCCCGCTGGTACTGGATGAGGAAGGTCGCGGCGAACACGTCGCCGGCGCCCGTGGGATCGACCTCGCGCGCCGCCCGGGGCTGCACCTCGTACCGCTCGCCGTTCACGAACAGGAGCGCGCCGACGCGATCGGCCGTCAGGACGCCGACCGGCATGCGCTGGAACCACTCGGCCACCTCGGCCTCCTGACCCCGGATGTCCTCGCGGCTCAGGAACAGCGCCTGAACGGATTGCAGCAGGCGCTCGGGCGAGGTCCAGGCGCGCGGGATCACGAGCCCGTCGGGCTTCACGTGCCTCACCCAGCCCTGCGCGGCCGCGCCCACGGCGCCGTCAGTGAAGAGCGTCGCCATCAACGGATCGACTTCGTCGACGACCGGCGCGAGCAGACACAGCGCGGCGTCACGCCAGTCGTCGGGAACGTCGTCCGCCGTCAACGGACTCGCGATGGATCGGACGTGGGAGATTCGGCCGGCGGGCTCGTGCCGGTGCTCGAACAGGGTCGTGTCCGGGGCGGGGACGCTGACGACCTCGATCTTCGATGGAATCACGTCCAGCGGAAAATCGTCGCCGTGGCTCGTGAGCAGGCCGACCGAGAGGCCGAGCCGATGGGCCGTGACGGCCGCGTAGAGCGCGGAGCCGCCCGGGCGGGTGGCTTCGCCGAAGCGGTCGAGGGTGACGTGCCCGATGGCGACGAAGTCAGGCGCGCTCACCCCACCGGGCCTTCACCGCTTCACGATCCACGGCGCCGTCGGCGGTCCGCGGCAGCGCGTCGGTGAACGCCACCGCGTGCGGGCGCTTGAAGCGCGCGATCTTCGAGCCCACGAAGTCGATGACGTGCTGGGCCGTATAGCGGTCGGCCGGCCGCACCTCGACGATCGCCTTGATCGCCTCGCCCCACTTGACGTCGGGGATCCCGAAGACGCACGCGGCGGCGACGCCGTCGAGCTGCACGATCACCGACTCGACCTCGGCCGGATATACGTTCTCCCCGCCCGGCTTGATCAGCTCTTTTTCCGGCTTGCGCCGGACGTAGTAGAGCCAGCCCTCGTCGTCGAAGCGCCCGACATCGCCGGTGTGGTGCCAGCCATTGCGCAGGGTGTACGCGGTCACGTCCGGCTGGCCGAAGTAGCCCTGGAACACGACCGGCCCGCGGACCACGATCTCGCCGGGCGCGCCGGGCTCCACGTCGCGGTCGTAGTCGTCGACGAGCCGCACGCGACAGACCGGGATCGGCCGGCCGGCGGCGCCGGGCTTGTCGCGCACGCGCTGGATGCTGACGAAGCCGGTGGTCTCGGACTGGCCGAAGCCCGTCCAGAACTGCGCCTGCGTCTCGTCGTGCAGGCGCTGGATCGTCGGCGGCGCGTCGAGGCCGGAGACGTGCTTCAAGCTCGGCAGCTTGCTCGCGAGCTTCTGGGCGGCATCGAGCAGGTTCACCAGCACGGGCGGAAAGTCCGAGAGGTGCGTGATGCGATGCGCGTCGATCAGCCGCACCGCTTCCTCGGCGTCGTAGCGGGCGACCAGGACGCTGGCGCCGCCCGCGTGCAGGTGCGCCACCAGATTGCCGAGCGCGGTGATGTGGAACAGCGGCAGCGCGAGCAGGTAGCGGTCGACGGCCGTGAACCCGAGGCTCTGGATGACGACGAGCGAGGCGGTGACGACGTTCGCGTGCGTGAGCACGGCGCCCCGGGGAATCACGTCGACCGCCGCCGTGGAGATCACCGCGAAGGCATCGTCGGCGTCTACGTCCGCGGCCGGCGGCGGCGCGCCGTCGCGGTAGAGGGTCGACAGCGCCGTGAAGCCCGGCGCCGGCGTCTCGCCCAGCTGGTACCAGTGCGCGACGTCGCGCTTCGTGCGCGGCCACTCGCCCACCACGGGCAAGGTGGACGCGTCCGCCACCATCATCCTGGGCGATGCCCGCTCCAGCACGCGCTCGACCTCCGGCGCCGTGAGCCGCCAGTTGATCGGGTACGCGATGAGGCCCTGACGGGCGCACGCCCCGTACAGATCGACATAGCCGACGTCGTTCTGGGCGAGGATGCAGATCCGATCGCCTTTGGCCAGGCCGAGCCCGGCCAGGCCGGCCGCGAGCCGGTCGGCGCGCTCCAGGAGCTGGCTGAAGGACCACTGCCGCGGGCCCTGGATGAGTGCGGGCGCGTCGCGATGGAGCGACGCGCCCCGAACGAGCAGGTCGTAGACCGTGAAGCCCTGAGCGTCCATACCGCCTACTGGCCGACGATGTCCACCTTCATCGGCCCGAGCATGCCGAGCAGCTCGCTCTTGTCCTTGGGATCGACCTTGTTCTTGTCGAGCGCCTTCGCGAGATTCTCGACGGTCGCGTTCCACTCGGCGTCGGTGATCCTCATCCCCTTGTGCGTCGTCTTCATGTCGCGGCCGAGGTAGGAGCAAGGCCCGCCGGTCGCGTCGCAGATCTGGTCGGCGAGGTTCGACTTCAGCTTTTCGACGTCGGGCCCTTTCATGTCCTTGAATCGCGCGTTGACCCGGCTGTCACCGGCCATGCTCGTGACGAAGTCACCCACGACGAGCGCGATGCCTTCACGCCCGCCCAGTCGTTTGTAGAGCGTCGGCGGCGGATCGCCCATCGAGTCCGCTCCTCTCAGGAGAGCCAGCGTTTGCGGCGCTTGTAGTGCTTGACGTCCCGGTACGACTTGCGGCTGCCGACCTCGGTGAGCCCGAGGTAGAACTCCTTGATGTCCGCGTTCTGGGTGAGCATGGCCGCCGTGCCGTCGAGCACGATGCGCCCAGTCTCCATCACGTAGCCGTGCTCGGCGATGGTCAGCGCCAGCGCCGCGTTCTGCTCGACCAGCAGCACGGTGAGCTTCTCCTGCCGGTTCAGCTGCTGCACGATCCCGAAGATCTCCTCGACCAGCATGGGCGCGAGCCCGAGCGACGGCTCGTCGAGCAGCATCACGTGCGGGTCGGCCATCAGCGCGCGCCCGATCACGAGCATCTGCTGCTCGCCTCCGGACAGATAGCCGGCCTGGACGCCCCGCCGTTCCTTGAGACGCGGAAAGTAGCCGTAGACGCGCTCGATCCCGGCGGCCACCCGCCGCCGGTCCGTCTGGATATGAGCGCCCGCGATCAGGTTTTCTTCGGTCGTCAGGTGCTCGAAGACCCGGCGGCCTTCGAACACCTGCACGATGCCGCGCCGGACCACCGCGTGCGGGGGCAGCCGGTCGATCCGCTCGCTCTTGAACTCGATCGAGCCCTTCGTGACGTCGCCGCGCTCGGACCGCAGCAGGCCCGAGATGGCCTTGAGCGTCGTCGTCTTGCCGGCGCCGTTGGCGCCGAGCAACGTCGTGATCCCGCCCTCGCGGACGTTGAGCGACACGCCCTTGAGGACGAGGATCACGCCGTCGTAGATGACCTCGATGTTGTTGAGGCTCAGCA
>WNFQ01009555.1_pt1 | contig 10819 bp, 8 predicted proteins | sample 5400171 | NCBI WGS metagenome assembly WNFQ01 (sample SAMN13153356, study PRJNA577476) | soil metagenome | isolation source: 20 cm soil under Madrone tree | place: USA:California | collected 2016-06-14 | reverse complement strand
CGGAAGATTCCCGAAGCATTCGCCGGACATTTCTCTCTCCACCGATGCGCGATTGTCACCGAGAGCTTGCCAAGTGGTTGGTCGCGGCAGGGGCAGAAGTATCGCTCGACGCAGCCGGAAACTTGCGTGCGTTCTATGCCGCGACAGAATCACGCGCGCCGAGGTTGCTGTTCGGTTCACATCTCGATACGGTTCCAAACGCAGGCGCCTACGATGGAGTCTTAGGCGTAATTCTTGCGGTTGCCTTACTTGAAAGCCTGGACGGGCGGAGGCTTCCGTTCGGAATCGAGGTCGTGGCATTCTCTGAAGAGGAAGGCGTTCGGTTTGCGACACCTTTCATCGGCAGCCGCGCGCTGGTTGGCAGGCTCGATAAACAATTTCTGAATTGCCAGGATCAAAATGGAATCTCAATTCGAGACGCGATTGAGAATTTTGGATTGAATCCGGCAGAGATTCCGCACGCGATGATTCGTCAAGATACCCTGGCGTACCTGGAGTTTCACATCGAACAAGGACCAGTTCTGGATTCCCTTAAGCAGCCGTTGGGGGCAGTCGAAGCAATTGCCGGACAGACTCGGATGGAATTTCTTTTCGTGGGCCACGCCAACCATGCGGGCACGACTCCGATGGACCTTCGCCGCGATGCCATCACAGCTGCGGCGGAGTGGATCCTCGCAGTCGAGCGCATTGCGCAGAAAGATCCGGGATTGCTGGCGACCGTTGGGCGGATTGAAGCAACGCCAGGAGCTACAAATGTTATCGCGGGTCAGGCTCGCGTAAGTCTTGATCTGCGCCACAGGTCGGACGAACGCGGTTTAACGGTTCGGATTAGCGAATTACTCAACCAGTGCGCCGTCGAAATGGACAAATTTCTAGTCGGCGAAATAGATAACGCAATGCGAAGCGTAGGTTGCCAAGCGCACCGCATGGTCAGCGGTGCCGGCCACGACGCCATGATTCTGGCCGAAAAGGTACCCGCCGCAATGATCTTTCTGCGAACTCCCGGCGGAATAAGCCATGATCCCGCAGAGTCGGTCCGCACAGAAGACGTCGCGAAGGCAATCGAATGTGGCTTGCGCTTGCTCGAACAACTTGCGAGTTCCTCTGAATTTCAAAAAAGGATGTGCCGTGCATAAACTCGGTGAAACGCGCAGCGTGCAAAGACATAATCATATGCTCCTGACGGCCGACACTTTTGTTCGAACCGCTTTGCCGGGTATGAAGGCCTGCGCCTCGATTGTCCATGCAGGTCCGGAAATGGGCGCGAGATTTACGCAGTACACCGCCGAATTCGAATCCGGCGGCGAGCTTGGCGGAACAAACGCGCAGCGCTTCCTCTACGTACTTGAAGGCGAACTCACACTGGAAATCGGCGGCCGGCCAAGCCAGCTAGGCACGCACGGCTTCGCCTATTTGCCCGCTGGCCTCGCACATCGAGGGGTGGCGGCCAAGGCAAGCCGGGCCGCTGTCATCGAAAAGTCATATCAGCCCATTTCAGAAGCTCAAGCTCCTGGCATAATTATTTCGACTGAGGATGCGGTTTCCCCGGAACTACTTGACAGGGACCCAAGCCTGCAGGTTAAGCACCTGCTCCCAGATACGATGAGTTTTGATTTCGCGGTGAATACCATGGTCTACCAGCCTGGCGCTGCCCTCGGTATGGTCGAAATGCATGTGATGGAGCATGGTCTTTTGATGCTCGAAGGCGGCGGCATCTATCGCTTGGGCGACTCATGGTATCCGGTAACAGCCGGAGATTTTATCTGGATGGGACCGTGGTGTCCGCAGTGGTTCGGCGCGATTGGCAAAGTCGCGGCGAAGTATCTCATTTATAAAGATTGGAACCGCCATCCATTGGCAAAACCTCTCCGATGACCATAGATGTAGATCGACAACGCCTGGTCCGGGAAATTGAAGAGCTGGCATTGATTTCCGACGCCGAAGCGCCGGCTGTAACGCGAATCGTTTTTTCACCGACTGACCTGAAAGCGCGCGCGTGGCTTATCGCTCGATGCGAGAAAGCCGAATTGGAAGTTCGGCAAGATGCCATCGGAAACATTTTCGCGAGATGGGCTGGATCAGACCGCCACGCTCCAGCGGTGGGAACAGGTTCACATATTGACGCAATTCCCAACGCCGGAAAATATGATGGAGTGGCCGGCGTCCTTGGTGGTCTTGAAGCCATTCGATCGCTACAGCGAACCGGTTTGCGTCCAAAACATTCGATCGAATTGTTGATGTTCACTTCGGAAGAACCCACGCGTTTCGGAATCGGATGTCTTGGCAGCCGATTGCTCTCTGGCACGATGTCGAGTGAAGCGGCGAAAAAGTTGCTGGACAAAGATGGAACTTCGATCGAAGAATTGCGCGGGACAGCCGGGTTTACTGGCGCGCTCGCAACGGTCAAGCTCCCGGGAAATTATTATAAGGCGTTCGTGGAACTGCACATCGAGCAAGGCCCTGTGCTAGAGCGCAAAAAAGTTCCGCTTGGAATTGTCACGGACATTGCGGCGCCTGCCAGCCTTCGGATTACGATTGAAGGTTCCGGCGGACACGCGGGCGGGGTACTGATGTCCGATCGCAGAGACGCCTTGTGTGCAGCGGCGGAACTGGTGCTCGCAATCGAAACCGCGGCGCGCACCAGCGGCGCGGTGGATACCGTCGCCACCGTGGGCATGTGCGAAGTGTTTCCCGGTGCGGTGAACAGTATTCCCAGCCGCGTTCATCTTACGCTCGATATACGCGACACGGATCTTGCGCGGCGCGACACGGTCATGCACGAAATCAATTCCGCGACTCAATCCGTCGCAGTGCAGCGGCAAGTGTCGATCCACGAAGAACTGGTAAACGCTGACGCGCCGGCCCGCTGTGCGCCCGCAATCACGGAAACGCTCTCTGCCGCGTGTTCCAAGTACAGACTACCCTTCGTTCCGATGGTCAGCCGCGCGTATCACGATTCACTTTTTATGTCGCGCATTGTTCCGGTGGGAATGCTATTTATTCCCTGCAGGAACGGATATAGCCATCGGCCCGACGAATACGCATCTCCCGAAGACATCGAACGGGGAGTCGTAGTTCTGGCAGAAACCCTCGCTACTCTGGCGGTCTGAAACGAATGCCGTGACGCCGCCAGCAACTGTGTGGTCAATCCGGTGCCAGAACGCTTCGAACCTTAGCGTAACCCGGCTTGATCACCGAATAGATGAAGTCGCAACGTTCGTCGTACGGCAGAAAAGCGCTCTTCATCGCATTGATAGTGATCTTTTCGAAGTCCTCCATGGAAAGACTGAACGCATCTCGCGCGGCTTCAAATTCTTTAGTCATGGTGGTATCGCTCATCAAGCGATTGTCCGTATTCAGCGTTACGCGAAATTTTTCCTGATAAAGAATCTTGAAGGGATGTTCAGCCAGACTGCGCGCGGCGCCGGTATGAACATTGCTGAGCAGGCAGATCTCAAGCGGAATTCTTTTGTCTAGGACGTATTGTGCGAGGTCGCCTAGCTTCACGGCTTTGCCTTCCGCCACCGCAATGTCATCAATCAATCGAGTACCGTGGCCGATGCGGTGCGCCCCGCAGTATTGAATTGCCTGCCAGATCGATTCCTTCCCGAATCCCTCACCGGCGTGAATTGTGATATTGAAATTTTGCCGCTGAATATAATGAAACGCGTCCACATGTTTTTTGGGAGGAAAGCCGCCTTCCTCACCTGCTAGATCGAATCCCACGACTCCCCGCTCGCGAAAATCAACCGCCAGTTCGGCCATCTCCAAGGAAACGTCCATATTGCGCATCGCGCAAATAATTAATCCCGACGAAATTCCGAAGTCCTTTCGGCCGCGCTCCAAGCCCTTCAGTACAGCCGCGACGATTTGTTGGTGCGTTAACTCCTTGCGGGTGTGAAAAATCGGGGCGAAACGCGTTTCAAAGTACACCACACCATCGCCGCTAAGGTCCTGGGCCTGTTCGTAAGCCACCCGTTCAAGCGCCTCTTCTGTCTGCATCACTGCGATGGTGTGCGCAAATCCCTCCAGGTATTTAGGCAGACTGCCCTGGTTCGCTCCTTGGTGGAACCAGCGGGCTAAATCTTCAGGGTCCTGAGTTGGGAGTTGACGATACCCCACGTTTTTTGCCAACTCAATTATCGTCGCCGGTCTCAAAACGCCGTCCAGGTGTTCGTGCAGCAGGACTTTTGGCAGGCTTTTCAGCACGGCGTGATCAAGCTTCATACAGGTCTCCGGGTTACTCGCAAGGACTCCCAATAATGATAGAACAGCGCGAAGCTCGCGTGGCGAAGGCCAACGTTAACACCAATTGTGTTGTGGTAATCGCTTCTCTATATAGAATAGCGCCGAAGACAAAGAACGCTCAGATTCTGCCTTGAGGAGCTCAGTAGGCGATGCGGATTATCGACGCCAAAGTGATTGTTTGCAGTCCCGGACGCAATTTTGTCACGCTCAAAATAACAACGGAAGAGGGCGTTTATGGATTAGGGGATGCCACGTTGAACGGCCGTGAATTGGCTGTAGTTGGCTATCTCACGGAACATGTCCTCCCCCTTCTGATTGGGCGAGACGCGCGTCGAATCGAAGACACTTGGCAATACCTATATAAAGGAGCGTAATGGCGGCGCGGCTCCGTAACTATGTCCGCGATCTCCGCAGTGGATACGGCATTGTGGGACATCAAGGCCAAGGCCCTGAATGTGCCGGTCTATCAATTGTTGGGCGGCGCGTCACGCGACGGGGTTCTCGTTTACGGACACGCGAGCGGCGCTGATATCGAGGAGACCTTGCGGGTGGTCGCCGAATATATTGCACTCGGGTACAAAGCGATCCGCGCACAGAGTGGAATTCCTGGATTGCAGAGCACCTACGGCGTGGGACCGGGAAGAATGCACTACGAGCCTGCGGAGCCTGACGCACCCACTGAAAATTTGTGGAGCACCGAACTTTGCCTGGAGTTCGTCGCGAAATTGTTCGAACGCCTGCGGCGTGAATTTGGGCCCACGCTTCACTTGCTGCATGACGCGCATCACCGGCTGACGCCGATCGAGGCGGCCCGCCTCGGAAAAAGCCTCGAACCACATCATTTATTTTGGCTCGAAGAACCCGTTCCCGCAGAACTGCAGGAGAGTTACCGGCTGATTAGGAGACACACCACCACGCCGCTTGCCATGGGCGAAGTTTTCGATACCATCTACGATTGCCAACAGCTGATCCAAGAGCAGTTGATTGACTATATACGGACGTCGGTGGTGTATGCTGGAGGCAATTCGTACCTTCGTAAAATTGCGGGCCTTGCGGAGATGTACCATATCAGAACAAGATCCCACGGCGCCACAGATCTTAGTCCCGTCTGCATGGCTGCTTCCTTGCATTTTGATCTAAGCGTTCCCAACGTTGGTTTTCAGGAGTACATGCCCTATAGCGAAGAAACCAACCGGGTATTTCCGCACTCCTACAGTTTTGCTGACCGAATGATGTTTCCTGGCGATAAACCTGGTCTGGGCGTGGATATTGACGAATGCCTTGCGGCGCGATTTCCCTACCGCAGAGCATATTTGCCTATAGCCCGCAAACTGGACGGCACGATGCACAACTGGTGAAACAAACAGCGATATCGTTCAATAGGAATGTGTGACATGGCAGAAGATCTGTTGGCGGGTTCTTAAGCGTTCGAGGTGCCGACTAGCGCACGCATTGCTTCCACTAACGATCCGGCTGCTGCCATTTTGGTGATGTACGCGTCGGCGCCGGCAGCGCGAGCTTCAATCTCCATTTGCGGAGAATCGTGCATCGTGATTATCAATATCTTCGTACCGGGTAACAGTTGCCGAATCTTCGCAGCAGCCTGCAGGCCCGTCAGCACAGGCATGCTCATGTCTAAGAGTACCAGGGTTGGTCGCAGGCTCACGGTTTGCGCCAGGCCCTCTTGGCCGTTTTGGGCTTCGCCGCAAACTTCGAATTCGGTACCTCGCAGGATATCCTTCAACCCTCGGCGCACAAGCTCGTGGTCATCTACAATGAGAACTCTATGTTGGCTCATGGCGAGTAGAGTTTTAATTGTATGAGGAACGCTTTCGCGGCACCATAAGGCATTCTCTGTAGCAGTGCTCCACGCTCCACGCGTCGGCGGTCAATGTGGCTATTGTCTATGGTTACTCCACTTTTCAACCCAACCATTCACTCGGTTGATCCCCAGCAGTGCTCCAGTCCACCCGCAAATACAACTGACATTGAAGGTGTGGGCATCAACTTCTTCCAGATTCTTGCTATCGCTTAGGAACGAGGCTCCTATGGGGTCGCTTGAACCCGGACATCTAAACACAACCACGTGAGCAAACGATTTTGTGTGATTATCAGCTTGGTTGTTCATGGCATAAGCATGGAACCCCAGCTCGTCACAGCCAATACCCGGAACGAAGGAAGTCTTCCAGGGCTACCCATTAGAAAAAATGGCTAGCCAGAATGAAATTTTACACGCACGTCGCCTATGCAGGATTGCGCCTAGCGTCCTCTTGCAGGGTGGACTGATGATCTGATCTGCGGTTGTACCGGAAGGGGTTTAGTTACTTACTCGATATAACATACACATTAAATCTAGGCGCTTCGAGGCAACCGCCTATCGGCTTCCCTGGGGCGGCGCACCTTCAAGATATCATCAAATCACGGTATGGCTCTGTATCCGAAAGAAGGCTAGCATCCGTCTCAACTCTACGGATGAAAGCTTTATTCTCCGAATTGACGACGGTGCTCAGAGATCGCCTTGCCGACTGATCAAAATGAACGCCCAATCATTGGGCCAGAACACACATTACCTGCCCCCCGACAAAGCCAGCATAAATTCGCTGGCGTCATTGTCTGGATCATCCTGCTGCTGGTCTTCGCGGCGGCGTTCGTGCTTGTCTTGCGCAAGCACGATGAGTCTGCGAGCAGTCCGAGGGCGCCAAGGGGCGGTGGCGGTCCGGTGACTGTTATGACTGCGAGCGCTCAGAAAGGTGATATCGGAATTTATCTGGATTCGATTGGCACGGTCACGCCAGTCTACACTTCGTCTATCACCAGCCAGGTCAACGGAATTGTCACTGCAGTGCACTACAAAGAGGGTCAGCTTGTTCATAAGGGCGATCCGCTGATTGATATCGACGATCGCTCTTACCGGGCCACGCTTTTGCAAGCTCAGGGTACCCTCGAACGTGACGAAGGTCTTCTGGCACAGGGGCGAATGGACGCCGAGCGCTACCGCGAGGCGTGGGCCCGCAAAGCCATTCCAAAACAAACATTGGACGATCAGGAAAAACTTGTCTTGCAGCAGCAGGGTACCGTAAAACTCGATCAAGGCTCGGTTCAGTTTGATCAAATTCAAGTCGCCTATTGTCACATCACCGCTCCGATCACCGGTAAGGTCGGCTTGCGGCTGGTTGATCCGGGGAACGTGGTCCAGGCGTCCGGCACGTTGACACTTGCGGTGATCACGCAGCTACAGCCGATTACCGTCATTTTCACCATTGCCGAGGACAATCTTCGCCAGGTGCAGGAGCGGCTGCGCAAAAATGCCAAGCTTCCCGTGGATGCGTTTGACCGTGCTGCGCAAAAAAAAGTGGCGACGGGAACGCTGTTGACACTCGACAACCAAATTGACACCACGACGGGAACCGTAAAGGCGCGCGGCTCTTAATAAAGATTTGTCACTGTTTCCCAATGAGTTTGTAAACGTTCGGCTGCTCGTGGACTCGCTACACGGAGCGACGCTGATTCCATCTTCTGCCATCCAGCACAACGGACAAGCCGCATTCGTTTACGTTTTGCAGGACCATACCGCACATATGCGCAGCATTAAACCAGGCGCGACGGACGCGGGAATGACCGAGGTAACCGGAGTTTCGCCGGGCGATGTGCTGGCCAACAGCAGCTTCGAGAAATTGCAGGACAGCGCAAGAGTTGTAATTTCCGGCACTGGTGGAAAGCCCGTGCCTGGCTCCGCGCCTGCAAGTGTTGCCGGGAGCAAGAATCCTTGAGTCCGTCGCGTCCGTTTATATTAAGGCCGGTTGCGACCGCGCTCTTGATGGCCGCAATTCTTCTGGTGGGGATTGTCAGTTATACGCAGTTGCCGGTATCGGCCCTGCCACAGGTTGACTACCCCACGATTCAAGTTCTGACCTTCTATCCCGGCGCCAGCCCTGACGTGGTCGCTACAACCGTAACCGCGCCCCTCGAGCGTCAATTTGGCCAGCTACAAGGCCTGAATCAGATGACTTCGAGCAGCTCCGGCGGAACATCGGTAATCGTCCTGCAGTTCGCTCTCAGCTTAAACATTGACGTCGCGGAAGAGGAAGTACAGTCGGCCATTAACGCTTCGCAGAGTTTTCTGCCCGCCAACCTCCCTGCCCCTCCCATCTATAGCAAGACAAATCCGGCCGACGCTCCGGTGCTGACGTTGGCTGCAACATCAAGCTCCATTCCTCTTTCGCAAGTTGAAGATCTGGTTGACACCAGGCTAGCGCCGAAAATTTCGCAGTTGAGTGGCGTGGGCCTAGTGACGATCAGCGGCGGCCAAAAACCCGCCGTGCGCATTCAGGCCAACCCGGCCGCTCTGTCTTCCTATGGCATCAATCTTGAGGACCTCCGCACCGCCGTGACTCAAGCCAGCGTAAACGCCGCCAAGGGAAACTTCGACGGCGCGCGCCAGGACTACCAGATCGATGCCAACGATCAACTGGTTACCAGCAAAGACTATCGTAACGTGGTGGTTGCTTATCGCAACGGCGCTCCAGTCATGCTTACCGACGTGGCAAAAATTATTGACGGAGTAGAAAACAAGAATCAGGCCGCGTGGATGAACAAGACGCCGGCAGTCATCATCAACGTGCAACGGCAGCCTGGCGGAAACACCATCAGCGTCGTAAAGAGCATCAAGAATTTACTGCCGCAGCTGGAAGCCAATCTTCCAAAAGGAATCGACATAACCACGCTTACCGACCTTACGACTCCGATTCAAGCCTCGGTCTCCGACGTGGAGTTTGAATTGGTTCTGACCATCGCATTGGTCGTAATGGTGATGTTTCTTTTCTTGCGCAGTCTCTACGCGACGATTATTCCCAGTGTTGCCGTTCCGCTGTCGCTGGTTGGTACTTTCGCCGCGATGTATGCGCTTGGCTACAGTCTCGACAATCTTTCACTCATGGCGCTCACCATCTCTACGGGATTTGTCGTCGACGATGCCATCGTCATGGTCGAAAACATTTCGCGCTATATCGAGCAAGGCGAGACGCCGTTGGTAGCAGCGCTTAAAGGCGCGGAACAGATCGGCTTCACCATTCTTTCGCTGACCGTTTCTTTAATTGCGGTGCTGATTCCGTTGCTCTTCATGGGTGACGTTGTGGGCCGGCTGTTCCGCGAATTCGCCGTCACTCTGGCAGTGACCATCGTCGTCTCTGCAGTTGTATCGCTTACTCTTACGCCGATGATGGCTTCGCGCATACTGAAACACAATCCAACAGAACAGCAGAGCCGCTTCTACCAAGCTTCAGAACACATGTTCGACAGCATGATTGCGTTTTACGGGCGCACGCTTAAATTTGTGCTGCGCTTCCAGACCGTCACTTTATTCGTTGCGTTGGGAACTCTATTGTTCACGGTGTTCCTGTACATCGTCATCCCAAAAGGATTTTTCCCGGTTCAAGACACCGGAATTATTCAAGGCATTTCTCAAGCGCCGCCAATCATTGGCCACCAGGCGATGGCGGAGAAGCAGCAAGAAATCGCAAACACCATCCTTCAGGATCCCGCCGTTGAAAGCCTTTCCTCTTTTATCGGAGCCGATGGCACCAACATCACCACCAATAGCGGAAGGATGTCCATTAACTTAAAGCCGCTTGAACAGCGAAATCTTAACGCTTCCGACGTCATCCGCCGCCTGCAGGCAAAACTCAACGACGCACAAGGCATCCAGCTTTTCATGCAGCCGGTGCAAAACATCACGGTAGATGATCGCGTCAGCCGCACGCAATACCAGTTCACCTTGGAAGATCCTGACCCGAACGAGTTAAGCGAATGGACCAATAAATTCGTCGAGCGCTTGAAGGAATTGCCGGAGTTGGAGGACGTCGCCACAGACCAACAGCCTGGCGGACTGGCGGTTTCTCTAGTGATTGATCGTCCAACCGCGTCGCGACTCGGAATTGCGCCCACCACAATTGATAACACGCTGTACGACGCATTCGGCCAACGCCAGATAAACACAATGTACACGCAGCTCAATCAGTATCACGTGATCCTTGAGAGCGAACCGCAGTTCCAACTGGATCCGAATAAATTAAACAAATTGTACATTCAGTCCAACGCCGCATCGGGCACCCAGGGCGCGCCAGCCAGTACTACCGGGAACGGTTCCACTTCCGCTGGCTCTAACGCGCTGACCACTTCCGCGCTGTACACAGCGTCGCCAAATACGCTTACTCCACCGCTAAATGCCCTGACATCAAGCGCAGCAGCAATCACCTCCAGCAAGGGAGCCACGTCTGCGGGTACGACCCGTTCCGCGATGAGCAGCGCCGTGCCCCTCGGCGCGTTTTCCCATTTTGAAACTAAGTCAGAATCTCTTTCGATCAACCATCAGGGGCAGTTCCCGGCGATCACAGTTTCCTTCAACCTCGCTCCCAAGGCCGCTCTGGGCACTGCCATCACCTCTATCTCAAAAGTCCAGCAAGACCTCCATTTTCCTGCCAGCCTCCAAGCCGATTTTCAAGGTACGGCCGCGTCCTTCCGTAACTCTCTTTCCAACATGCCTTTGTTGATCCTCGCGGCGCTCGTCACGGTG
>WNFQ01003944.1_pt1 | contig 10819 bp, 12 predicted proteins | sample 5400171 | NCBI WGS metagenome assembly WNFQ01 (sample SAMN13153356, study PRJNA577476) | soil metagenome | isolation source: 20 cm soil under Madrone tree | place: USA:California | collected 2016-06-14 | reverse complement strand
CGGTCCAGCGAAAGGCAAAGACAATCCCGAAATACTCGTCCAGGAGCTGTCCGAACGGCCCTCGGCGGCCGAAGAGCAGCAGCAGGATGTAGCCGGTAACCACCGGCGGCATGATCAGCGGCAGATGGACGACGCCGTTGAGCAGCGACTTTCCCCAAAACCGACCTCGCGCGAGCAGCAGGGCCACCAGGATCCCGACGGGAAGGCTGGCCGTCATCGCCCAAAACGCGACCTTCAGGCTTAGCCGGATCGCCGTGATCTCCTCGGCCGAGAAGGCGGCCAGCATGTTCACCGGCTCGGTCCGAGAACTACGCGGCAGATCATCGAGACGCTGCGCCCTCGAGGATGATAAAGCCCTGCTTTTCAAACAATCGCGCGGCTGAGGGAGAACGCAGATTCGTCGCGAACGCTTCGGCGTCGGGGTTGGTCGAACTCGCGACAAGTGCCATTGGATAGATGATCGGCGGGTGTGTATCGGGCGGGAAGGTAGCGATGACCTTGACACCCGGGTCCGCAGCAGCGTCGGTCCTGTAGACGATGCCGAGCGGGCATTCCCCGCGTGAGACCAAAAGTAGGGCAGCGCGCACGTTCTCTGCCGGAGCAATCCGATCGGCCACGGCGGGCCAGACGCCGAGCTTCTCGAGCGCTGCTTTGCCGTATTTGCCGGCCGGAACGGAATTTGGGTCCGCCATTGCCAGCCGGCCACTACCCAGCAGTGAGGCGAGCGGAAAATTCGGGCCGATCGTAACCGAGGACGTGCTGTTAGCCGGTGCGACCAGAACGATACTGTTGCCGAGCAGGTCGACACGGCTCCCCGGTTTGATGAGCTTACGCTCGGCCAGATAGTCCATCCAATCGAGATCGGCAGAAATGAAGATATCGGCGGGCGCGGCTGCCTCGATCTGCTTGGCGAGCGTCGGACTCGCAGCGTAAGAGATGGTCACGTGCTTGCCGGTATCGCGCTCGTACTGCGTCTTTATGTCGTCGAGAGCGGTCTTCAAGCTCGCGGCCGCGAATACGACAACGTCGCGCGGCTGCTGCGCCACGCTGGGGCCGATCGGAAAAAGCCATGCGCTCGCGCCGAGGCTTGCGATAGCGCCAAGCAGCCATCGGCGCCGTGGCAAACATGATGATGCCATTTTGCTATGTCCCTATCTCGATATATCTCCGAGGATAGATCGGTCACTGCCACTCGGTGAATGCTGGTTTGCTCCTCGCCCCGACTTCAGAGACTTGCGAAACTGTGCGGCGTCGATCCTGAGCCGCCGATCAGAGGCGCTGTCCGGTCGGTTCTATGCCACCCTGGAATCGAACCCGATGGGCCGCCGCGCAAGTACGACCTTCTGCGCCGAGCGGCCGAAGAAGTGATACCCCGACCCGCCCTCGGCCAGGAGGTCGAGAAACGCATCGGGCGCGCTGATTTTGACGCAGCCCAGAACATCGGCGCCGCGGGCGAGAAAGGCGTCGGGCTGCATCCCGACGGTCGGCCCGACAATGGTGACGCGGGCCTCGGGCCGGGCGAGCGCCAGCAGATCCTCAAGCGTATTATTAACCAGGGTCGAGCCGGTGATCAGCACGACATCGGCCTCGGGCAGGATTTCCGGGGCCTGCTCGGCCTGACGAAAGAACGGCAGCTCATCGGCCTTTAATGTGGCAGCGTCCTGCTCCAGCACCAGAAAGGGCTGCCCTCGTCGTTTGAGCTCTTTGAGGAAAGGGACGAAAGCGCCGACCACTACAACCTTGTCGCCCTTGCGGATTTCGGTGGCGTCAAAGGCGTCGACGCCGGGGCAGAGTTCGACATCGGGATGGGGCCGACGCTGCCAGCAATAATCGGCCAACGCGTTGACCGCGGCAATCCCGACCGCCCGGCGAATGCCGTGGCCGGAAAGTGCCTCCCGTGCCAGATCGGCCGCTCGTCTGCCAGCAAGCTTGCCGGGGAACGGCATCGCCATAGCCGAACTCGGACAGCAGACTGCCTCCGGGATCGTCTTTATCGGCGTGGCGCAGCTGCCAGTGCTGCCGTTGCTCAGCTTGACCCCGGTGAAAAACAGCCCGATCACCACCCTCTCGACCGTCATCTCGTCGAGTTCCGAGCCCAGGATGGCGTCGATTGTTGCGATCGTCTCCTCGAGGATCGAACTGCTCTCCGTCTGCATCGATGGGTCCGCTTTTCCTGCTGGTGTCGCTATATCCTATAGGATAGATGGATCGCGCGCCGTGGCAAAGGATTTGCCCCGCGGCGAACGTGCCGTCGCTCCATCGCGATTTTTCAAACTGAGAGGAAAGTTCTCATGAAGCTCAGCGCCCGCAATCAGCTCAAGGGCAAGATTGTCGCGGTGACCAAGGGTCAGACGACGGCGCATGTTCGCATCGATATCGGAGGTGGTGTGATCGTCACTTCGTCGATCACCAACGAGGCGGTGGACGATCTCGCCCTCAAGGTCGGCGACGATGCATTGGCGGTCATCAAGGCGTCGGATGTGATGGTCGGTAAGTGAGGCGACGCAGCCTCTTCGGCCTCGGTGCCGGCGCGCTCGCCGCGCTGGCATGGCCGTCGTGGCGTGTCGATGCAAAGTCCTTTACCGACGCCGCCGGCCGCCGGGTCGATGTCCCGGACCCGGTGCTGCGGGTTTTTCCGGCCGGGCCACCAGCCTCGGTCACCCTCTATACGGTCGCACCCGAGAAGATGCTGGGTTGGACCCAGGCACCGGGCGCCGAGGCGCGGCCGTTCCTGCCTCAGCGTTATGCCGCCTTGCCGGAACTGGGACGGCTCACTGGGCGCGGCAACACGGTCAATCTCGAAAATGTCGTCAAGCTCGCGCCTGATTTGGTCCTCGACGTCGGCAACACGACGGCCACCTATGTCTCGCTCGCCGACCGCGTGCAGGAGCAGACGCACATTCCGTCGGCGCTGATCGGCGGTCGCCTCGCCGATACGGCTGAAACATTGCGCACTCTCGGCGGGCTGCTCGATGCTGAGGAGCGCGCCGAGGCGCTCGCCGGCTACGCCGCTGCAGTGATCGCGGATGTCCGGGAACAGACTGCAAGAATCCCATCTTCTGGACGCCCGAGCATCTATATCGCCCGTGGCCCGCATGGTCTCGAAAGCGCCGTCGCCGGTTCGATCGGCAGCGAGGTCGTCGATCTCGTCGGTGCCAGTAACGTCGTCGGCAAGGATACCGGCCCGCGCACGATCGTCGAAATCTCGCCGGAGCAGATCCTCGCCTGGCAGCCCGACGTGATCCTGACCATCGACCGGCGTTTCCATGCTGCAATCCGCGCCGACCCGGTCTGGCGCGAGGTCAAGGCGGTGCAGGCTGGACGTATCCATTTCGTGCCCGATCTGCCGTTTTCATGGCTCGACAATCCGCCGGCGCCTAATCGGCTGATCGGGCTGCTATGGCTCGGCAAGCTGCTTTATCCTGCGGCTTTCCCACAGGATATCCGAGCCGAGGCCCGCCGCTTTTATGCCCTCTTCTACCAGCAGGAACCGAGCGACCCCCAGCTCGACAGGCTTTTCGCGGAGCCGACGCAGGGTTGACCATCCCGCGGCTCTCAGCTGCCGGGTCGTGGTCGTCGGTGCGGCGTTGGCTCTGGTGCTGCTTGTTACGATCGCCGTCATCGCCGGACCCTACCGGATCGCACCAGGGGATCTGATCGCCTTCTCGATCGCCAAGTTGACCGGTGCCGCCTCGCCCCTGCCGGCTTCGGCCGAAGCCGTGATCCTGCAGATCCGCTTGCCGCGGATCTTTGCCGCGATGGCTATCGGCGCGGCGCTCGCCGCCTCGGGAGCAGCCTATCAGTCGCTGTTCCGCAACCCACTGGTTTCTCCCGACATTCTCGGCGTCTCGTCGGGCGCTGCGCTCGGCGCAGTCATCGGTATCTTTCTTTCATTGCCGATCGTAGCGATTGAAGCGACATCATTCTGCGGCGGACTCTTGGCAGTATTGACGGTCTATGGAATTGCCGCAGCAATTCCGGGCCGCGACGCAGTGCTGGTGCTGGTCCTTGCCGGCGTCGTCATCGGCGCGTTATTTGGTGCTGGTGTCGGGCTCCTGAAGTTTCTCGCCGACCCTTACAACCAGCTGCCGGCGATCACCTTCTGGCTGCTCGGCAGCCTGGCGGCGACAAACCCAGCCGATCTGAAAAGCCTGCTGCCGGCCGTGGCGATTGGCCTGGTGCCCCTTGGCCTCTTGCGCTGGCGTATCGACGTGATGACCTTGGGCGACGAGGAGGCGGCCGCACTTGGCGTCAACACGCGGGTGTTGCGCATTGTCGTGATCGCCGCGGCCACCCTGATGACCTCGGCTGCGGTCGCGGCGAGCGGTATTATCGGTTGGGTCGGTCTCGTCGTGCCGCATCTGACGCGATTCATCGTCGGACCGGCCTTCACGCGACTGATGCCTGTCAGCGTCCTTTTCGGCGCCTGTTATCTGCTTGCCGTAGATACGGTGGCGCGCATTTTGGGCACCGTCGAACTGCCGCTCGGCGTCTTGACGGCGGCGCTCGGCACGCCGGTTTTCTTGTGGCTTCTCGCCTTCAGCCGACGCCCGGCATGGTCGTGAGCGTGCCGACGTGCCTATCTATTGAGGATCTCGCCTACGGCTACCCGGGGCAAGCGGTTGGCCAGCATGTCAATTTCACCGTTGCTGCCGGTGAGGTGTTGTGCGTGCTCGGACGCAACGGCGAAGGCAAATCGACATTGTTCAAGACGATCCTCGGCCTGCTGCCGCCTCTCGCAGGTGCGGTGCGCGTGGATGGGGAGCCTACGTCGAGCTGGAATTCGCGCCGACGGGCATTGACCTTCGGGTATGTGCCGCAGAGCGGCGCCGGCGCGTTCCCGTTTACCGTGCGCGAGATCGTGTTGATGGGGCGCACCGCGCATCGCGGCGCCTTTACCGCTCCTTCGACCGCCGATCGACAAGCCGCGGCAATGGCTATCAACACGCTGGGCATTGACCATCTCACCGAACGCGAATGGTTACGTGTCAGCGGCGGCGAGCGGCAGCTTGCGTTGGTCGCTCGCGCCCTCGCGCAGGAGCCTCGGATCCTAATTCTCGATGAGCCGACTGCGAGCCTCGATTTCGGCAACCAGCTACGGGTTCTCGATGCCGTCCGTAGGCTTGCCGAGACCCGAGCGCTGACCGTGCTGCTCTCGACCCACCACCCGGAGCAGGCTTTCGCCTGCGCCGACAAGGTCGCCGTGCTGGCCGGCGGAGAGCTGTTGCGGCTTGGAACGCCGGCTGACGTCATTACCGCCGAGACATTGCACGCGTGCTATTCGGTCGATGTCGCGGTTCTGCCGGTGGCGGACGGCCGGTACCGCGTTTGTGTGCCGCACTCCTATCTCGCCTGAACACAACCGCTGGCCTTTATTCGGCGGCGAGGCGCCTGGGCTCCTCGGCGTCGATCTCGGCGAGGATCTTGGGCGGCGACATCGGCAAGTCGCGCAGCCGCGTTCCGATCGCGGCATGGATCGCGTTGGCGACCGCGGCCATCGGCGGCACGATCGGCACCTCGCCGACACCGCGGACCCCGAACGGATGGCGCGGGTTCGGGACCTCGACGATCACGGGGTCGATCATCGGCATGTCGGAAGCGACCGGACAGCGGTAGTCGAGAAACCCGGGGTTCTCGAGGCGGCCCTGCTTGTCGTAGATGTATTCCTCATTGAGTGCCCAGCCGATGCCTTGGGTTACACCGCCCTGGATCTGGCCTTCGACGTAGGACGGATGGATCGCCCGGCCGACATCCTGCGCGGCCGTATAGCGCAGGACGGTAACATGCCCGGTCTCCGGATCGACTTCGACATCGCAGACATGCGTCGCAAAGGCCGGCCCGGCTCCTTGTGCGTTGACCGACACCTCGGCACCGATCGGTCCACCGGTGCGTGCCGCCTTGATGGCGATGTCGGCCAAGGGCAGCGGGTCGAAGCTGCCGGCGTTGGCACCGGCCGGTATAGCGCAGCCGTCCTTCCAGTCGACCGCGTCGGGGCTGATGTCCCAGATCATCGCGGCGCGGCGCTTCAGTTGGTCGATGACTTTCTCCGCGGCCTGCACGGTCGCCATGCCGGTCGCAAAGGTCACGCGGCTGCCGCCGGTCACGTGGGTGAAGCCGATCGAGGCAGTGTCGGCGACGATCGGCTTCACGCGCTCGATCGCGATGCCCAGCGTTTCCGCCGCCATCATCGCCATCGAGGCGCGTGATCCGCCGATATCCGGGCTACCTGAGGCGACGCTGATCGAGCCGTCCTCGTTGACATGCACCTGGGCGCTCGACTCGCCGCCGACGTTGAACCAGAAACCGCAGGCGATGCCGCGCCCCTGGTTGGGACCCAACGGTATCTGGTAGTTCGGGTGGTTTTTCACTGCGGCCAAGGTTTCGAGATAGCCGATGTTGGTCCAGGTAGGCCCGTGCACTGCTTTGGTGCCCTCCTTTGCTGCGTTCTTCTCGCGCAGCGACAACGGATCGATCTGTAATTCCCTGGCCAACTCATCGAGGCAGCTCTCGACCCCGAACGACGAGATCGGCGCGCCCGGCGCGCGGTAGGCCGCGACTTTCGGCCGGTTCGAGACGACGTCATAGCCGGTGATATGCACATTCGGCAGGTCATACATCGCGAAGGCGCACATGCAGCCCGGCTGCACCGGTGAGCCGGGGAAGGCGCCGGCCTGGTATTTGAGCACGAGCTCTGCCGCGACGATGGTGCCGTCCCGCTTGGCCCCGAGCTTGACGTCGATGACACCGCCCGATGTCGGACCCGTGCCCCGGAACACCTCTTCGCGGGTCATCACGATCTTGACCGACCGACCCGTCTTGCGGGACAGAGCCAGCGCCACCGGCTCGATGTAGACGAGTGTCTTGCCGCCGAACCCGCCGCCGATCTCGGCCGGAGTGACACACGAATGTTGGCGATATCGATGTCGAGCAATTTCGCGCAATAGGCGCGGATCATGAACTGACCCTGGCTGCTGGCCCAGTTCTGCACCTGCCCGTCGGAGGCCGCCGAGACGACGCAGGCGTGCGGCTCGATATAGGCCTGATGCACCGGTTTGGTCGTATAGCGCCGCTCGACGATGATATCGGCTTGGCGGAAGCCGGCGGCGGCGTCACCCTTCGAAAAGACTACCCGCTTGGCGATGTTCGACGGCTTTTCCGGCTTGGGCTCGACGCCCTGGGTGAAGAGATCATCATGCAGCAGCGGCGCATGCTCGGCCATCGCCGCCTCGACATCGATGACGTGCGGCAACTCTTCATACTCGACTTCGATCAACTCGACCGCCTCGGCCGCGATCGCCGGCGAGAGAGCCGCCACCGCAGCCACGGCATGACCTTCGTAAAGCACTTTGCCCCGCGCCATGACATTTCGCGACAGATCACGGAAGTTCATCGGGCCCTCGCCGACGAAGGCCTCTTCCGAGCGGATCTCGGGAAAGTCGGCGGCGGTCACGACCGCCTTGACCCCGGCAAGCGCCAATGCCTTGTCGGCGTTGATCCCGAGGATGCGGGCATGGGCATGGGGGCTCCGCTTGATCTTGCCGTAAAGCATGCCCGGTACCGCCCGATCGGCACCGAAATTGGCACGGCCAGTGACTTTCTCGACCCCGTCTGGACGAATGGGCCGGGTGCCGACAACCTTCAGGGTGGTTTCTAATGTCATCAGGATTCGCCCATCTTTTTGTCTGCCGCGCATCGTCAAACCGATCGTAATATCCATGTATATATATCGTCAACATATACCAATGCTGTGCGCCCATTTATGGGCCGGCAGCCGCCACGTCGAACGGCGAGAGGTCGCGTACCGCGGGCATCTGCGAACTTCCAACTGGATTGCCTTCGTTTTAAAATGTAGGCGGCGGTTGATTTGACGGACGCCGAGGCTCCGGTAGCAACACGCAATACGAGGCGGGGAGGATGGGCGCTACCAACCCGGCGAAGGCGCGGCTCACCCTTCGCGTCGATCTCGGCGGGGATCGGGCGATCGGTCCCGGCAAGATCAGGCTGCTGGAAGCGATCCGTGATACCGGATCGATCACCCAGGCTGGCATCTTGCTCGGCATGTCATATCGCCGGGCGTGGCTCCTGGTAGACGACATGAACAACTGTTTCCGCGAGCCCGTGATCAGCGCACAGGCCGGCGGAACGCATGGCGGCGGTGCTGCGCTGACGGCATTTGGCATCAGATTGATCGACCAATACCGCGCCATCGAGGTCGAAGCACACGCGGCAACCGCGGCTCGGTTAGACGAGCTCGAAGCGGCTTGCAGGGGTGCAGAGCAGCTTCCGGCGGAACGGAAGTCTAATTCACCGCCGCGCCGCCGGTCGATTGCCCGGTAGATAGCGCGGCGCAGCCGATCAGTTGTGCCGAAGGCGGCTGAGGCTTATCAGCAATTTCAGGAATAAAGAATTAGCAAGCGAATCTCCGCCGCGCTCCTGGGAGAGGGGGCTTTAAAGCCGGAGGAATTTTCTATAACGGTCTTTTTTCATGAGCGAATTTCTCTCCCTCTATGTCACTACCCCGTCGCGCGAGGTGGCCGAGAAAATCGGCCGGACGCTGGTCGGGGAACGGCTCGCCGCCTGCGTCAACATCATTGCCGCGACGCACTCGATCTATTGGTGGAAGGGCACGATCGAGGAGGCAACCGAAGTCGTGCTCATCGCCAAGAGCCGTGTCGCCCTCTTCGAAGAGCTCGATATCAGAATTGCACCCTTACGACTGTCCCTGCATCGTGGCGTGGCCGATCGCGGCTGGCCACCGGCCGTATCTCGACTGGGTCGCGCAGGAAACGGCATCATAGATAGGGACAACATTCGACTTGGGATGGATCATCTTTGTTCCCGAGGATATATTTTTGAGGATACAACGGGCGCCGGATTAGCATGAGGGTGGACGAATGATCATTGAGGGATGCAAGCGCACCGGTGTGCTCGCTGCGATGCTGGTAAGTGGGATGATGTGCGGACCGCATGCGGCGATGGCGGATGCGATCGTCACGCTTTCAGGCCCGACCAACAATGCCGGAATGATCGATCTCTCGACCACACCCCCCGCGCAATATGGCGGGCTGGTCACCGTAGGGAGCGTGACCGGTTACTCGCTGTGGGGACTGCTTGGGGGCGCCAACGCATCGAACCCGAATTCGCCGATCTACGGCGCAATCACGACCACCACGCCCGCCGGCGACAACGCCAAAAACGCGATCCTGCGCTATTATGTGCTCGCCACCGGCAGTAGCGGTAGCCAATCCTTGATTTCGCTTGGCGAGATCGACCCCAACTTCAGCGGCAGCGCGACGCCAGATCTCGTTACATTTTCCGGCAACACCGCTTCGCTGCTTTTCACAAAGGCGGGCGCCGCCGGGCGCGACGTGACCGTTCTGACAAGTCTTCAGCTCTTGTCCGTGCCAGCCTTGCCATTGGTGACGAACGCTCTGCCATCGACGAGTGTCACGCTGGCTGGAAATGTCAGCCACCCCGGTTCATACAAATTCCAGGGAGCCGACCCGCAAAACGTCAGCCCGATAACCGAAACCGTCAATGGCGACACTTACACTGGCCCGCCGTTCTTCGCGCTGATTGATCCGAGTAATCCCAATATCCTCAACCAATACGTCGTGACCGCGGGGACCGACGGCTATGAGGTCGTGCTCTCGCTGGCGGAGCTCGACCCGGCGTTCGGTGCGTCCACCGCAACCAACCAGGTCGACCTCGTGCCTTATGCCGATACCGGCGGAAACTTTCCTGGCGCCGGGCTGGCCCGGACGATCCTGCCGGGCGATACCGCCTTTGCGCATGGACGCTGGGAGTCCAATCTCACTTTGATCGAGGTCGCCGCTGTCGTGCCGGAGCCGACAACAATCGCGCTGCTGACCTCGGGATTGATCGGCATGATGATCGCATTTCGGAGAAGGGTGACATTAGGCGGCCGATAGAAAACCGCAAAACGCCGGTGGCCTTCTCAGGTTGAAGGCCGCAGCCGTAAGCGTCATCCCACAGGAATGCCGATGAGGCCACTTTGACTTGGCAGCCGCGAGGGCAAAGGTTAGTCGCCTACAGCGATTACCGGCAGGAGGCCCGTCGGATTGTCGGCGAGAGCCCCGGTTTGTCGGCGGGTTTGTGGCCGGCGGCGTACCTGTGCTTCTCCGCAGCGTCGGAAGCGTCGTCGGCCCGCATCCGGGCGCGTTCGCGGAGCAGCACTTCTAGCCGCTCGCGGATCGCGGCAAAATCATCAGCAGCGCGGGGACGAGTCACTTTTTTCCTCCTGAGCCGGTAATCCTGGCACCGTTATAGCTAATCACATATAATGGGGTTGTGCCAGACCAGGGCGCCGGTTGAGACCGGGATACCGGATCGACCGAGCCGACTTCGAAGCCCGAACTCCTTTGCGGGTGGAGGACAAGAATGGACATAGCAAAACGAGAGCTCGGGAGGACAGGACTGCAAGTCACGACATTAGGCTATGGCGCGATGGAACTGCGTGGCGCCCCGCGCGCCCGCGACATTAGCGAAGCGCAAGCCAAGGACAAAACCGCGGTATGGCGCTGGCAGGAGCGCTTCATGCACGAGGGGGTCGCGGGGTTGACCCGCGACAAGACCCGGCCCTCGCGCATTCCGCCGCTGCCGGCCGAGACCGTCGATCGGGTGGTCGCGCTGACCACCCAAGCGCCGCCCTACGAAGCAACCCACTGGAGCGCCCCGGCGATGGCCAAGGCGGTTGAGGATCAGCCCGTCCTCGGTGCGGCGCATCTGGGCGGGACACGGACTTCAGCCGCATCGGGTGCGCACGTTCAAGATTTCTAACGATCCCAAATTCGCCGAC